>Ga0268299_1000342_pt1 | contig 158359 bp, 157 predicted proteins | sample NOBtaG_FD_193484 | JGI IMG/M metagenome (GOLD analysis project Ga0268299, IMG submission 193484) | Activated sludge microbial communities from bioreactor in Nijmegen, Gelderland, Netherland - NOB reactor | ecosystem: Engineered > Bioreactor > Aerobic > Activated sludge | place: Netherlands...
GCCAAGCCCGCACCCTCCAGGTGATCCATGAAACGCGCCCCTCGCAGCCGTCAACGCCATGATTTATATGCGAAATATCACGATTACGACAGCGAAATCAGCGACTTACTTGGAGAATGTGGGCTTAAACGCCTCGAATCCGAAAGCGGACTCGATGTGTACGAGACAACGCGCGATCAGGTGCGCAGGGCTTTGGAAGCTGCCGGCATCGTCCTCTTGTCCACCGTTCAGGGGCAAGGAGTGTTGCTGGTCGATGATCGCGGAAATAAGCCCAATCCATCCACCGCAGCGCGCTGATCGGCGGGCAAAGCTCGCCCAAGCTTGCCGTCGCTCCATTTTGGACAAAACATGGTTAAGATGCAGCCGCCGCATAGTAATCGAGCCTGCATCATGATCGAGACATTCGCAGATACCGCGCCGGCAGGGCAGGAACTCACCGCCTATGACAAGGCGCACGTCAAACTCTACGCGCGCTTGCTGGACGCGGATGCCGATGGCGCCGATTGGACAGAGGCGGTGCAGATCTTGTTCGGACTCGATCCCGTCAACGAACCCGAACGCTGTCGACGCATCCACGATAGCCATCTCGCTCGCGCCCGTTGGATGACGCACACCGGCTATCGGCACCTTCTGCGACTGTCCCAGGGCTGATCCGCCGCTGGTCGCGTGATGCTCCTTCGGCATCACGCAATGTCCTCTCCCGGCCTTCCGCCACCTATGATGAAACAGGAAAACTCGGCGTTCGACTTGCGCGTAACCTGCGAGGAGTTGACGCTATGAGGCCAGATACAAGAGACTGGCGGAACGACAGCCGTTACGACTATTTCGACAGGCTGCAGGTCGAGGGACTCGCCTGGGAATGTCTTCGCCGATACGTTCCCTATCAGGAACTCTACAGCGGTCTTGTGAACGCTGCCACTGAGGCCGCACCGCTTCCAAAAGACGCAGAACAGCTCTGGGGGCTTCGATTTCGCTGCCAGGCCGGGCCTGTCCGCACTCGCTCAGGAAATACGTTGGTCGCCGTCCAGCGATACCGCTGTTCTCCTCTTGACGCGCCGCCCCGAATTTCTGCCTCCCGCCCCCGCTTCCTCCGCCGATCCGTTCGCCGCAGGGCGTGAAGCCCCCGAAGGCGCCTATGCGTCCTTCTCCGAGCACGACATCCAGGTTCTGTTCCTTTCCGGCACTGTTCACGACAACCAGCTCGCGGCGCTGGTTCCGCTCGATAACGACGTCTTCGACCGCATCGATGCCCTGACGCGAATGGCGCGCGTCTGGCGCGGCCGCCCGCCGCCACGCGATAAGCGCATGACCGCCGAACAACGCCGCCGCCTGCGCCTGAAACTCCGCGCCACCGATGGTCACATGAACGGCGCGAGCTATCGCGAGATCGCCGTCGCGATCTACGGCGAGGCGCGCGTCAACACCGAGCCCTGGAAGACATCGCCGCTGCGCGATGCCGTCATCGCCCTGGTCGAAGGCGGCTTGGCGCTCATCAACGGCGGCTATCTGCAACTGCTTCGCCAGCGCCGGCGCACATAGCCGCGCCGCGACAGGGGGTGGGGATTTTAGCCACCTCAAGTCCCCCATCCATCCCGCCGACGGTTCTTCGCCACCGTGGTCGCTGTCAGCCGCTGATCGCCAGCGGCCCCCAGCAAACCCACGGAGGCCCGCCCCATGCGACCCGAAACCACCGCGCTCCCGCCACGCTATCTGCGGACCAAGGAAGCCGCTGAATTTCTCAGCCTGTCCGCCCGCACCCTCGAAAAGCACCGGACCTATGGCACCGGCCCGGCCTACCGCAAACTCGGCGGGCGCGTCGTCTATGCCGTCGACGACCTCGAAACCTGGGCCGAGCGCGGCGCCGTCACCTCGACCTCCGATCCGCGCGGCTCCGTGCTGCCGGCGAAGCGCCAGCCGCCGACGACCGACCGGGTTGCCGGCCGGTTCGCACGCTGATCGTGGCCGGACCCTTTCATGGTGGTGCGGCGTCGTGACCTCTCGGAGCGTGGGCAGCTCGATCTGTTTCGCGCACTCCCCGGCGACTTCGCGCCACGAGATGCGCAGGATCTCATGGCCTATCCGTTCTTCTCCCTCTCCAAATCCCATCGCGTCGCCCCGATCGACTTCGCAGCCGGCGACATCACGATCCGCGTCGAGGCCGTTCCCGATCATGGCATGGCCACGATCTGGGACGCCGACATCCTGATCTGGGCCGCCAGCCAGATCGTCGAAGCCCGCGACAACGGGCTTCGCACGTCACGGCTGATGGCGACGACGCCCTATGAAATCCTCACCTATGTCGGACGCGGCACGTCGCTGCGCGATTACCAGCGCCTCAAGGCGGCGCTGGACCGGCTGCAATCGACCACGATCTCGACATCGATCCGCCAGCCGGCCGAGGGCCGCCGCCACCGCTTCTCGTGGATCAACGAATGGCAGGAGCGCACCGACCGCCATGGACGACCGGACGGCATCGAGCTGATCGTCCCCGACTGGTTCTACAAGGCCGTCCTCGACGACGCGCTCATCCTCACCATCGACCCGGCCTATTTCGATCTCACCGGCGGCCTCGACCGCTGGCTTTACCGCATCGTGCGCAAGCACGGCGGCCGCCAGCGCGACGGCTGGCGGTTCGACCTGCACCATCTCCATGTCAAATCCGGCAGTCTGTCGCCGTTCAAACGCTTCGCGTTCGAGCTGCGCGACATCGTGCGGCGCCAGCCGCTGCCCGGCTACGTCCTGTCGCTGGAGATGGAGATCGGCGGGCGCACGCTGCTCGCTTTCGAGCCGCTCGCCCCCTGTGGAAAACCTGTGGACGGGCTCGTGCTATCGGGAACCCGGACTATCGTGCCATCGGGAACCCGAGGCTCGTGCTATCAGGAACCGAAACCGGCCTTAACGTCTGGAAATCGCAGACGGATTCGCGCCCTTAACTTAGAGTCTAACCAAGAATCTAACTTTGAAGAGCGCGCGCGCGATGTGGAAAAGCTCATCCGCGGCGCCGCCAGAAGCCTCAGCGTAACCGCGAAAAAGAGCTTTCCGGCCGCACAGTCCGGCCCCCGAAGGGCCTCCGGCGACATCCGCTCGTCCGAGGCCGGCGATCCCGAAGCGCCCCGGCTTCCCCTCGATCCACCGGGGGGAAGCCGATGATCGTCGCGCTCCTCAATCAGAAAGGCGGGGTCGGGAAGACGACGCTCGCGCTCCATCTCGCCGGTGAACTCGCGGGACGCGGCCGGCGTGTCACGCTGATCGATGCGGACCCGCAGGGCTCGGCGCTCGACTGGTCGCAGCAGCGCAGCCGCGAGGGCCTGCCGCGCGCGTTCGGCGTCGTCGGCCTGGCGCGCGATACGCTCCACCGCGAAGCGCCCGAGCTGGCGCGCGACGTCGATCACATCGTCATCGACGGCCCGCCGCGTGTCGCCGGCCTCATGCGCTCGGCCTTGCTCGCCGCCGACCTCGTGCTGATCCCGGTGCAGCCGTCGCCGCTCGATGGCTGGGCCTCGGCCGAGATGCTGTCGCTCCTCACGGAAGCACGCATCTACCGGCCGCAGCTCGTCGCCCGTTTCGTTCTCAATCGCTGCGCCACGCGCACCGTCATCGCCCGCGAGACGGCCGAGACGCTGGCCGATCACGATCCGCCGGTGCTCGCCGCGACCATCGGCCAGCGCATCGTCTTCGCCGACGCCGCGCAGTCCGGGCGGCTCGCCTCGGAGATCGACAGCCGCTCGCCCGCCGCCCGCGAGATCGCCGCGCTCGCGTCCGAGATCGGCCAGCTCGACATCGGGAGGGACGGTTCATGATCGTCCTCACCGGCGACTGCCGCGACCTCATGCCGCCGCGCGGCCCGTTCGATATGATCCTTGCCGATCCGCCCTATGGCGACACCTCGCTCGCCTGGGACCGGCGCGTCGAGCGCTGGCTGGTGCTGGCGCGCGCCGCCCTCAAGCCCACCGGCTCGATCTGGGTGTTCGGCTCGCTGCGCAGCTTCATGGCGACCGCCGACCGCTTCACCGACGCGCGCTTGCGCATCGCGCAGGAGATCGTCTGGGAGAAGCAGAACGGCTCCAGCTTTCATGCCGATCGCTTCAAGCGGGTGCATGAGTTGGCCGTGCAATTTTACCCGGCCGAGACGGCCTGGCGCGACATATACAACGACGTCCAGACCACGCCCGATGCGACGGCGCGCACCGTCCGCCGCAAGCAGCGTCCTCCCCATAACGGCCAGATCGACGCCGGCCACTACGTCAGCCAAGACGGCGGGCCGCGCATCATGCGATCGGTCATCTACCTGCGCAATTGCCACGGCCGCGCGATCCATCCGACCGAAAAACCGTCGGTGCTGCTCGGCGACTGGTTCGCAGGCTCCGGCGCGGCGGGTGAAGCCTGCCGGCTGTCCGGCCGCCGCTATATCGGCTGCGAGATCGATCCCGTCATGGCCGAGCGCGCCCGTTCCCGGCTCGCCGCGCTGCTGCCCTTCGGCAGCGGAGGCGCGTCATGACGGCCCGCACCGAAAAGCGCGGTTTCGCCACGCGCCCGGCCGATCCCGAACAGTGGATCAAGACGGCCGAGAGCCCGCCACGCACCGCCGAGGCGAGTGCCTATACGGCGCGGCTCACCATCGACGTGACGCCGGAGCTGCGCGGCCGGATCAAGATCGCGGCCTTCGGGCGCGGCGTCACCGTCGCCGACATGCTGCGCGAGCTGCTGTCGCGCGAATTTCCCTCGACCCCAGGAGACCCCACATGAACGGCACCGCGGCCCCCCGCGTGCGCGGCGGCCCGATGCCGTCCGCGCTCATCCAGGATCGCATGACCCGCGTCGAACTGACGTGGATCGAGAAGAAGATCGAATACTGGATCAGGTTCGGCCAGGCGGCGAACGAACAGATCGTCGACCGCCGCCAGCGCATTCTCTCTTTCCGGCCCAATACCATCTTCGCCTTCGTCCGTTGGGCTTCCAACGACTTCGGCACGATCATCTCGCGCATCGACATCGTGCGCGCGGTCGAACCGGGCGAGGCCTACCAGACGCTGCCCTTCGTGCGGCCGGGCGGCGAAATCCTGCTCAAGATCGAGGGCTGGCCGAAGGTCGAGGACGTACTGCGCCACGTCGATGCGATCGAGGCGATCGGCATCGAGGCGGACGCCGTTTCGCCGGAACACTGGCGGCACGTCCACAACCGGATGGCCGCCGCTCAGCAGCCGCGCGCCTACACGCTCGAACAGCATCGCGCCTTCCTCCTGCGCAGGAAGGTTCAGCCATGACGCGCGCCGGCCTCATCACCGTCATGGCGCTCGCCACGCTCGGCATCGGCTATCCGGCGCTCACGCCGATGCCAATCAAGCTCATGTGGAACGCCTCGGCCAGCGCGCCCATCGGCCTCTATTCCATCGACTACGACGGGCCGTTCGACGTCACCGATCTTGTCGCGGTCGACGCGCCCGAACCGCTCGCCGCCTTTATGGCCGAGCGCGGCTATCTGCCCAAGGGCGTGCCGCTCATCAAGCGCGTGCTCGGCGTGTCCGGGCAGACCGTTTGCCGAACCGGCCGCGCGATCACCGTGGACGGGATCGCCATGGGCGCGGCGCTGGAGCGCGACCGGATCGGCCGGGAGCTGCCCGTCTGGCAGGGCTGCCGCCGCATCCAGACCGGCGAAGTCTTCCTCATGAACTGGCAGGTCCGCGACAGCCTCGACGGTCGCTACTTCGGCCTGACCCCCACCGACCAGATCATCGGCCACGCGGTCCCGCTGTGGACCGACGAAGACGGCAACGGCCGCTTCGAGTGGCGCGCGCCGACCCGCTGACGGGGCGCTGACGCCGCCTTTCCCCGACCAACCAGCTCACCAACCTGAAGGAGACGACTATGCCCAACCATCCCTTTGAACCTACCGCCAACGGCTATGCCGGCCGCGTCCGGCTATTCGGCATCGACGAGGCGATCGTGCTCGTCGGCATCGATCCGAGCGACGCCGAGAACGCGCCGGCCTATCGCATCCACCTCGACGACGAGGACGGCCCCGAGATCGGCGCTGCGTGGAAACGTGTCGGCGAACGCGCCGGTGACTACATCGCCCTAGAGATCGACAGCCCGCTCTTTCTGACCGTGTTTCGCCCGGCACTGTTCCAGGCCGACGACGACGGCCGCACCTTCCGGCTCGCATGGAAGCGGCCCCGGCAGCGCGAAGACCGGAGCTGACCGATGCCGGCTCCGATCATCTCCATGCTCGCGGCCCGGCGCGTTGGCCGGGCCGGATCGGCATGTCGCCGCGCCGTTCTCGCCACCCTCGGCGTGCTCGCCTTCTGCGCGGGGCCGACCGGGGCAACGGCGCAGACCCCGCCGGTCGCCCGTCCGTCCGCCACCGATCCCTATGCCGCCCACATCGCCGAGGCGGCGCAGCGGTACGGGATTCCCGAACGCTGGATTCGCGCCGTGCTGCGCGCCGAAAGCGCGGGTGATGTGCGCGCGATCTCGTCGGCGGGCGCGCTGGGGCTGATGCAGGTCATGCCGGATACATGGGCCGCCTTGCGCGCCCGCTACCGTCTCGGCCGCGACCCCTATGACCCGCACGACAACATCATGGCGGGCGCGGCCTATCTGCGCGAAATGTGGGACCGCTACGGCGATGTCGCCGCGATGCTCGCGGCCTACAACGCCGGTCCCGGCCGCTATGACGATCATCGCTCGACGGGCCGCGCCTTGCCGGCCGAAACGCGGGCCTATGTCGCCGCGCTCGTGCCGGTGCTCGGCGGCGCGGCCGCACCCGAAACGTCCGTCTGGCGAGCCGATCCGCCACCCGACTGGCGCGAGGCGGCGATCTTCGTCGTGCGTTCAGCCGACGCTCGCCCCGCCGGTTCGCGGTCGGACAATGCGCGTTCGGACGACAGCCGATCCTCCGTCACGGCGCGGCCATCCGATCCCGCCGCGACATCGGATTCGCCCCTTGTCGTCGCACGCTCCAGCCCCGGAGAGCGCCCATGAGCGTGCGGGCCGTCCTTCGCATCCCTTCGTATTCCGGCGTGTCATGGAGGATGGAAGGGGCAGAGGCAGGCAGAACAACCGGACGATGGCGAGATAAAAAGGCGCACGGTGCGCTTCGGTTGGTCGGTTGTTTTTGCATGGTTTTTTGGCGCGTTCCGCACCGTGCCGCGCTTTCGCGCACCGTGCGCTGCACGCCTATCTTTCTGATTTCCCTGTTCCTTTTGCACCGTGCGAGGTTCCGCCATGGCCGATGACAGCGAAATTCGCGTCCGGCCTGGGCGCATCCGCTCGACCCGCGCACAGCAGGCCCGGCCCTTCATTTCGCAGGCGCTCGCCGCCGCGCAGAAGGCCGGTGGCCGCGTCTCCCGTTCCGGCAAGATTACGACGGGCAACCGCTCGCGCTTCGGGCGCGGCCAGCGCGCCAGCATCCAGGCCAACCGGCTGCTCACCGGCCGCTCACGCATCGTCGTCATCAAGACCCGCGTGGTGCGCCATAGCGCACGCGCCGCGCCGCTGGCTGCGCACCTCTCATATCTCCGCCGCGACGGCGTGACCCGAGACGGGGAGAAGGCGCGGCTGTTCGGCCCTGAAGGCGACAATGTGGATGCCCGCGACTTCGCGGCGCGCTGCGAGGATGACCGGCACCATTTCCGCTTCATCGTCTCGCCCGAGGACGCCGTGGATATGGCCGACCTCAAGGACCATGCCCGCGAGCTTATGGGGCAGATGGAAAAAGACCTCGGCACCAAACTCGATTGGGTCGGCGTCGATCACTGGAACACCGACAATCCCCATATCCATATCATCGTCCGCGGCCGCACCGACGACGGCCAGGACCTCGTAATCTCCCGCGACTACATCAAGGAGGGAATGCGCGCCCGTGCACAGGATCTCGTGACGCAGGAGCTGGGCCAGCGCACCGATCTGGAGATCAACCGCAATCTGGAGCGGCAGGTCGAGGCCGAACGCTGGACGCAGCTCGACCGCCAGCTTGTCCGCGACGCCGGCAAGTCCGGCATCATCGACCTCGCGCCGCAGCCCGGCCAGCAGCCGGACGAATTTCACGCGCTGAAGGTCGGCCGGCTGCGCACGCTCGAAATCTGCGGGCTCGCCGGACAGGTCGGGCACCAGCAATGGTTCATCAAGCCCGAGGCCGAAGCGACGCTGCGCGAACTCGGCGAGCGCGGCGACATCATCAAGCGGATGCACCGGGCGCTGACGACAAGCGGCATCGAGCGCGGCTCGGCCAGCTACGTCCTTGCCGGCGAGAGCCTCGACGTTCCCGTCATCGGCCGCCTGGTCGAACGCGGCCTCGACGACGAGCTGAAGGGAACGGCCTACGCCGTGGTCGACGGCGTGGACGGCCGCACCCATCACATCCGCCTGCCGCATCTCGACGCCACCGGCGACAGCCCGCCGGGATCGATCGTCGAGCTGCGCACCTATGAGGACGCGAAAGGCGATCGTCGCGTCGCGCTCGCCGTCCGCTCCGATCTCGATCTCCAGCATCAGGTGAGCGCCACCGGCGCGACCTGGCTCGACCGGCAATCCATCGCCCGCGAACCCGTCGCCATGTCGGACGGTAGTTTCGGCGCCGAGGTGCGGGACGCGATGCGGCAGCGTGCGGAGCGTCTGGTCGGCGAAGGTCTCGCCGAGCAGCAGGGCCGCCGCGTCATCTTCAACCGCAACCTGATCGACACCCTTCGCCGCCGCGAAGTCGAGGCCGTCGCCGGCCGGCTCGCGAAGGAGACCGGCCAGCCCTTCAAGCCGGCCGAGAGCGGCGAATATGTCGCCGGCACCTATCGCCAGCGCCTGACGCTCGCCTCCGGCCGCTTCGCCATGATCGACGACGGCCTCGGCTTTCAGCTCGTGCCCTGGTCGCCATCCCTCGACAAGCAGCTCGGCCGCCACGTCTCCGGCGTCGCCCGCGACGGCGGCGGCGTCGATTGGGACTTCGGGCGCAAGCGCGGGCTCGGCCTCTAGCCTCAACAGAGAAGGAACATCGCAATGTCCGCGACCAAAATCCTATGGGGACAGATTCTGATCGTCTTCCTCATCGTGCTCTCCACCACCTGGGGCGCGACCGAATATGTCGCCTGGAGCCTCGGGTTTCAGGCGCAGCTCGGGCCGCCCTGGTTCGTCCTCTTCGGCTGGCCGTTCTACCACCCGCCGGCCTTCTTCTGGTGGTGGTTCTCATACGATGCCTATGCGCCGGAGATCTTCACCCAGGGCGCGTTCATCGCCGCGTCTGGCGGCTTCATCGCCATCGCCGTCGCGATCGGCATGTCGGTCTGGCGGGCGCGCGAAGCCAAGGACGTCGCCACCTATGGCTCGGCGCGCTGGGCCGAGAAGGAAGAGGTGAAGGCCGCCGGGCTGCTCGATCCCGATGGCGTCGTGCTCGGCCGCTACGACCGCGACTATCTGCGCCATGACGGGCCTGAGCATGTGCTGTGCTTCGCGCCGACGCGATCGGGCAAGGGCGTCGGCCTCGTCGTGCCGTCATTGTTGACCTGGCCGGGCTCGGCAATCGTCCACGACATCAAGGGCGAGAACTGGACGCTGACGGCCGGCTTCCGCGCGCACCACGGTCGCGTGCTCCTCTTCGATCCGACCAATCCGAAATCCTCGGCCTACAATCCCTTGCTCGAGGTGCGCCGCGGCGAGTGGGAAGTTCGCGACGTGCAGAACATCGCCGACATCCTGGTCGATCCCGAAGGGAGCCTGGACAAGCGAAACCACTGGGAGAAAACCAGCCACTCCCTTCTTGTCGGCGCCATCCTGCATGTCCTCTATGCCGGGGACGACAAGACGCTCGCCGGTGTCGCCGCCTTCCTCTCCGATCCGAAACGTCCGATCGAGTCGACGCTTGCCGCGATGATGACGACCAGCCATCTCGGCGAAGCGGGGCCGCACCCGGTCATCGCCAGCGCGGCGCGCGAATTGCTCAACAAATCCGACAATGAACGCTCGGGCGTGCTCTCCACCGCCATGTCGTTTCTCGGATTGTACCGCGATCCGGTCGTCGCCGAGGTGACGCGGCGCTGCGACTGGCGGATCGCCGACATGGTGGGCGGCAAGCTCCCGACCACGCTCTACCTCGTCGTGCCGCCATCCGACATCAATCGCACCAAGCCGCTGATCCGCCTCATCCTCAATCAGATCGGCCGCCGCCTGACCGAAGACCTGCAGGCGAAGGGCGACCGGCACCGCCTGCTGTTGATGCTCGACGAGTTTCCGGCGCTGGGGCGGCTCGACTTCTTCGAGAGCGCGCTGGCCTTCATGGCGGGCTATGGCCTCAAAGCCTTCCTGATCGCGCAGTCGCTCAACCAGATCGAAAAGGCTTACGGCCCGAACAACTCGATCCTCGACAACTGCCATGTGCGCGTTTCCTTTGCCACGAACGACGAGCGCACCGCCAAGCGCGTGTCCGATGCGCTGGGCACCGCGACCGAGATGAAGGCGATGAAGAACTATGCCGGGCACCGGCTGTCGCCCTGGCTAGGCCATCTGATGGTCTCACGCTCGGAGACCGCCCGCCAGTTGCTCACCCCCGGCGAGATCATGCAGCTCCCGCCGAGCGACGAGATCGTCATGGTCGCCGGCACCCCGCCGATCCGGGCGAAGAAGGCGCGCTACTATGAAGATGCCCGTTTCCGCGAGCGCCTTCTTGCCCCGCCCGAACTGAAACGTCCCAACAAGCCTCGCCCCGACGACTGGAGCAGCCTGCCGATCCCGGCGAGGCCGGACGCGCTGGACGCGCAGCCTGCCGAGCTGTCCGACGACGAAGACACCACCGATTCCGAACGCCGGCTGCAACCCGAACTCAGCCGCGCCAAGCCGGTGGAGAAGAAAGAACCCATTGCCAACGAGTTCGAGATCGAGCTTCCCGACGACGCCGAGGAGGACGCCGTGCGCAACCGGCGTATGCTTCGCCAGATGCAGGGCGTGGCGCGTCAAGTCTCGCTCGACCCGAATGACGGCATGGAGCTGTGAGCGCGCCATGACCAGTCATCGGAAAAAGTCGAAGTTCACGGTCTATCTGGACCCCGACGTGACGCAGGCGCTGGCGGATTTTGCCGCGCGCCGGGATCAATCGCAGTCCATGATCGCCGAGGCCGCCATCGCATCGTTCCTGTCGCCGGACGATGCCGAGCGACGAGAGGCGGTCGTCGCCAAGCGCCTCGACCAGATCGACCGCCGCATGACCCGCCTGGAGCGGGATGTCGGCATCGCCGTCGAAACGCTGGCGGTGTTCATCCGCTTCTGGATCACGACCACGCCGGCCTTGCCGGAGCCTGCCGCACAGGCGGCACGCGCCAAATCAGCCGAGCGGTATGAGGCGTTCATCACCGCGCTCGGCCGGCGCCTCGTGAAAGGACCGAAGCTGCGACAGGAGATCCCCGAGGATGTCTCCAACTCGGAGCCGTGACGATCTCGCGCGTCATCTGGTGAAGCCCCCCGATGACAACAAGATCAGGGCTCCGCCGCCGTTCTCCTGTATTTGCACGCCACGCTACTACTACGACCGATACTTGTTGAACCGGCCCGATTTCGGGCTCTTTTAATCATCCCCGATCGGGGAACTCTCTGTTGCGTCCCCTTGGCTTTGGGGGCGGCATGACTTCTTCTTCTCATCAGAAACCGGAGGCGATCCAGCGCGGCGCGCGCATGCTGCGCACCGCGCTCGGTCCCGCCATCGCCCGGTTCCTTGAGGACGACGGCATCGTCGAAGTGATGCTGAACCCCGATGGGCGCATCTGGATCGACCGGCTTTCCCAAGGGCTGTCCGACACCGGCGAAACCCTCTCGCCCGCAGACGGCGAGCGCATCGTCCGCCTGGTCGCCCATCATGTCGGTGCAGAGGTCCATGCCCGGTCCCCGCGCGTCTCGGCCGAACTGCCCGAGACGGGGGAGCGGTTCGAGGGGCTTCTTCCGCCCGTCGTCGCCGCACCGGCCTTCGCGATCCGCAAGCCCGCCGTCGCCGTCTTCACGCTCGACGATTACGTCGCCGCCGGGATCATGACCGCCGACCAGGCCGCGACCTTGCGGGCGGCCGTCGCATCGCGCGCCAACATCCTCGTCGCGGGCGGCACCTCGACCGGCAAGACCACCCTGACCAATGCGCTGCTCGCCGAGGTGGCGAAGACGCAGGATCGCGTCGTCATCATCGAGGACACGCGCGAGCTGCAATGCGCCGCGCCCAACCTCGTTTCCATGCGGACCAAGGAGGGCGTCGTCACGCTCTCCGATCTCGTGCGGTCCTCGCTGCGCCTGCGCCCCGACCGCATCCCGATCGGCGAGGTGCGCGGCTCCGAAGCGCTCGACCTCCTCAAAGCCTGGGGCACCGGCCATCCGGGCGGCGTCGGCACGATCCACGCCGGCACCGGCATCGGCGCGCTACGTCGTCTCGAACAGCTCATCCAGGAAGCCGTCGTCACCGTTCCGCGCGCGCTGATCGCCGAGACGATCGACCTCGTAGCCGTCCTCTCCGGCCGCGGCTCCGCACGCCGGCTCGCCGAACTCGCCCGCGTCGAAGGACTCGGCCCGGACGGGGACTACCGCGTCACCCCCGCAACCCTTGACCTCACAGGAGAACCTTCATGATCCGCATCCCGCTGCGCGTCCATCGCACCGTCGCGACCGTCGCCGCCGTCGCCTATGTCAATCTCGTCCTCGTCCCGGCCGCGCACGCTTCCGGCTCTTCCATGCCGTGGGAAGCGCCGCTCCAGAAAATCCTCGAATCGATCGAGGGGCCGGTCGCCAAGATCGTCGCGGTCATAATCATCATCGCCACGGGCCTCGCGCTCGCCTTCGGAGACACGTCGGGCGGCTTCCGCAAACTCATTCAGATCGTGTTCGGCCTGTCGATCGCGTTTGCGGCCAGCTCGTTTTTCCTGAGCTTCTTCAGCTTCGGCGGCGGGGCGCTCGTCTGATGGCCGTCGCCTTCGAGCAACTGGATGTACCGGGGTTCACCGTCCCGGTTCACCGCGCACTGACCGAGCACATCCTGCTCGGCGGTGCGCCGCGCTCCATCGCGATCCTCAACGGGACGCTGGCCGGGGCCGTAGGCCTCGGCCTGCGCCTCTGGCTGGTCGGTATCGCGATCTGGGCCATCGGCCATGTCGCGGCCGTGTGGGCAGCCAAGCGCGATCCCCAATTCGTCGAAGTCGGCCGGCGCCATCTGCGCCTCCCGGCTTTTCTCGCGGTCTGAAGGGAGGTGACGCCCATGATGAACCTCGCCGAATATCGCCGTACCGCCTCCCGCCTTGCCGATTTCCTGCCCTGGGCCGCTCTGGTCGGCCCCGGCGTCGTCGTGAACAAGGACGGCTCTTTCCAGCGCACGGCGCGCTTCCGTGGCCCCGATCTCGATAGCGCCGTCGCCGCCGAGCTGGTTGCCGTTGCGGGCCGCATCAACAACGCTTTCCGCCGTCTCGGCTCCGGCTGGAGCATCTTCGTCGAGGCGCAACGCAGCGAAGCCGCGACCTATCCCGACAGCACATTCCCCGATCCAGCATCCGGCCTGGTGGACGAGGAACGCAAGGCCGACTTCGAGGAGGCCGGCATCCACTTCGTGTCGGACTACCTCCTGACCATCCTCTATCTGCCGCCGGCCGAGGACGCCGCGCGGGCCGAGACCTGGCTCTACGAGGGCCGCGAGCAATCCGGCGTCGATCCCCAGGAAGTGATGCGGGGTTTCATCGACCGCACCGATCGCGTGCTCGCGCTCCTCGACGGCTTCATGCCCGAATGCGGCTGGCTCGATGACGCGGAGACGCTGACCTATCTGCATTCGACCGTCTCGACCAAGCGCCACCGCGTCCGCGTGCCGGAAACCCCGGTCTATCTCGATGCGCTGCTCGCCGATCAGCCGCTGACCGGCGGCCTGGAGCCGCGTCTTGGCGATCAGCATCTGCGCGTTCTCACGGTCATCGGCTTTCCGACCGCGACGACGCCCGGCCTGCTCGACGATCTCAACCGGCTCGCTTTTCCATATCGGTGGTCGACCCGCGCGATCCTGCTCGACAAGACCGACGCGACCAAGCTGCTGACCAAAATCCGCCGCCAATGGTTTGCGAAACGCAAATCGATCGCCGCGATCCTCAAGGAAGTTCTGACCAACGAGGCGTCGGCGCTGGTCGATACCGATGCGTCGAACAAGGCGGCCGACGCCGATCTGGCCTTGCAGGAGCTGGGCGCCGATGTCGCCGGCATGGCCTATGTCACCGCGACGATCGTGGTGTGGGACGCCGATCCGCGTCTTGCCGACGAGAAGCTGCGCCTTGTCGAGAAAGTCATCCAGGGCCGCGACTTCACGGCCATGGTCGAAGGCGTCAACGCGGTCGATGCCTGGCTCGGTTCGCTCCCCGGTCATGCTTACGCCAACGTCCGCCAGCCTCCCATCAGCACTTTGAATCTCGCCCACATGATCCCGCTGTCGGCGGTGTGGGCGGGGCCGGAGCTGGACGAGCATTTCGGTGCGCCCCCCTTGCTTTACGGCAAGACCGAAGGCTCGACCCCGTTCCGGTTATCCCTTCACGTCGGGGACGTCGGCCACACGCTCGTCGTCGGCCCTACCGGCGCCGGCAAGTCCGTGCTGCTCGCGCTCATGGCCTTGCAGTTCCGACGCTACGAGCGCAGCCAAGTCTTCGCGTTCGATTTTGGCGGCAGCATCCGCGCCGCCGCCATCGCGATGGGCGGCGACTGGCACGACCTGGGCGGCGGGCTAACCGAAGGGGACGAGTTCTCCGTTTCGCTCCAGCCGCTCTCCCGCATCCACGACACCTATGAGCGTGCCTGGGCGGCCGACTGGATCGTCGCAATCCTGATGCGTGAAGCGATCCAGATCACCCCGGACGTGAAGGAGCATATCTGGACGGCGCTGACCTCGCTGGCGTCGGCGCCGGTCGAGGAACGCACGATCACCGGCCTGTCGGTGCTGCTCCAGTCCAACGACATCAAACAGGCGCTCCGGCCTTATTGCGTCGGCGGCGCCTATGGCCGGCTGCTCGATGCCGAGGCCGAGCATCTCGGCTCGGCCGCCGTGCAGGCGTTCGAGATCGAGGGCCTGGTCGGGACCGGCGCCGCGCCTGCGGTGCTTTCCTATCTCTTCCACCGCATCGGCGACCGGCTCGACGGGCGGCCGACGCTGCTCATCATCGACGAGGGCTGGCTGGCGCTCGACGACGAGGGTTTCGCCGGCCAGCTCAGGGAGTGGCTGAAGACGCTCCGCAAGAAGAACGCATCGGTCATCTTCGCCACGCAGTCGCTCAGCGACATCGACAATTCGAGCATCGCGCCGGCCATCATCGAAAGCTGCCCGACGCGGCTGTTGCTCCCGAACGAACGCGCGATCGAGCCGCAGATCACGGCCATCTATCGCCGCTTCGGCCTCAACGACCGGCAGATCGAGATCCTCGCACGCGCGACGCCCAAGCGCGACTATTACTGCCAGTCGCGGCGCGGCAACCGCCTGTTCGAGCTGGGCCTGTCCGAAGTCGGCCTCGCGCTCTGCGCCGCATCCTCGAAATCCGACCAGACCCTGATCGCCAACCTCGTCGCCGAACACGGCCGCGACGGCTTTCTCGCCGCGTGGCTGCGCGCCCGCGACGTCGGATGGGCGGCTGATCTCATTCCAACTTTCTCGTTCCGCCAAGCAGCAAAGGAGTCCTGACTATGCTTACCCTTCGTATCCGCTCGCGCGCCATGGCGCTCGCCGCGACCATGCTGGCGGCAGCCCCGCTCGCGCTCTCGCCGATGATGGCGACACCCGCGCACGCGATCATCGTCTTCGATCCCAGCAACTATGCGCAAAACGTCCTCACGGCGGCGCGCACGCTGGAGCAGATCACCAACCAGATCACCTCGCTCCAGAACGAAGCGCAGATGCTCATCAACCAGGCGAAGAACCTGGCGAGCCTGCCTTACTCGGCGCTCCAGACCTTGCAGCAGAACGTGCAGCGCACCCAGCAGCTTCTCCAGCAGGCTCAGGGCATCGCGTTCAACGTCCAGCAGATCGACCAGATGTTCACCCAGAAATACGGCAACGTCTCGATGTCGACGACCGACAAGCAGATGGTCGCCGACGCCCGCTCGCGCTGGCAGAACACCGTCGGCGGGCTTCAGGACGCGATGCGCGTGCAGGCCGGCGTCGTCTCCAACATCGACACCAACCGCACGCAGATGTCGGCGCTGGTCAGCCAGAGCCAGGGCGCGACCGGCGCGCTTCAGGCGACACAGGCCGGCAATCAGATCCTCGCCCTGCAATCGCAGCAGCTTTCGGATCTCGTGGCGCTGCTCGCCTCTAACGGCCGCGCCAGCGCGCTCACCGAGGCGGAACGCACCGCCGCCGCCGAACAGGGCCGCGAACAGCGTCGCCGCTTCCTGACGCCGGGCTCGGGCTACCAGCCCGGCAACGCCCAGATGTTCAACAGCGGCAAATAAGGCCGGAAAGGAGGAAGCTCATGGACGGCAAGATGCTGGCCCGGCTGGGCGCTATCGTATTCGTCGCGGTCGCCGTCACGGCGACGGCGATCGAAATGACCCGCAAGCAGGACGCGCCAGCATCGCCGTCGGCGCGTCAGCTTCAGCCCGAAGGCGATCCGCTGCGCGAGAGCCAGCGCCGGTGCCAGCAACTTGGTCAACAGGCCGCGAGCGATACGGAGTGCCTGCGCGTCTGGGCCGAAACCCGCGACCGCTTTCTCGGCCACGCGCCGACGCCGGTCGCACCGGCAACGCCCGCCACCCCGGAAGGGCGGTGAGCCATGGGCGGCGCAGGCGTCATCGACAATTTCCTCGGCGTATTCACCAAATACATCGACTCTGGCTTTGGCCTTCTCTCCGGTGAAGTAGCGTTCATCGCGACCACGTTGATCGTGATCGACGTGACGCTGGCGGCCCTGTTCTGGAGCTGGGCCGGCGATGACGACATCATCGCGCGCCTCGTCAAGAAGACGCTGTTCGTCGGCGTCTTCGCCTATCTCATCGGCAACTGGAACAATCTCGCCAAGATCGTCTTCGACAGCTTCGCCGGGCTCGGCCTAAAGGCAAGCGGGACCGGGTTTTCCGCGGCCGACCTGATGCGCCCCGGCAAGGTCGCGCAAACCGGCCTCGATGCCGCCCGGCCGCTGTTGGAGGCGATCTCGCCACTGATGGGCTGGATCTCCGTGTTCGAGAACCTGATCCAGATCGTCTGCCTGCTTTTCGCCTGGGCGCTGGTGATCCTCGCTTTCTTTATTTTGGCGATCCAGCTTTTCGTGACGCTGATCGAGTTCAAGCTGTCGACGCTCGCCGGTTTCGTCCTCATTCCCTTCGGTCTCTTCGGCAAGACCGCCTTCATGGCCGAGCGCGTGCTTGGCAACGTCATTTCCAGCGGCATCAAGGTTCTGGTCCTGGCCGTCATCATCGGGATCGGCTCGACCCTCTTCGGCGAGTTCACCAAGGGCTTCGGCGGCACGACCCCGACCGTCGACGACGCCATGGCGATCGTGCTCGCCGCCCTCTCCTTGCTCGGCCTCGGCATCTTCGGCCCCGGCATCGCCAACGGCCTCGTCTCTGGTGGTCCGCAGCTCGGCGCGGGTGCGGCGGTGGGCACCGGCCTTGCCGTGGGAGGTGCTGCCCTTGCCGCAGGCGGTGCGGCGGGTCTCGCCCTCAAAGGTGGATCGGCGGCGCTCTCCGGTGGCGCTGCCGCTGCACGCGGCGGCGCGACAGCGGCAGGCGCAGCATCGACCGCCTATTCGCTTGGTTCCATGGGGCAGTCCGGTGCGGCGGGCGTCGCCTCCGGCGTGGGCGGCGTCGCCCGCGCCGCAGGCTCCACAGCCGTCTCGCCGCTGAAGCGCGCCGTAGCGCGTGCTTCCGAAAGCATGAAATCCAGCTTCTCCGATGGCGCCAAGGCCGGATTTGGCGCGACCGGCGGCTCCTCGACCATGGGAACCGTCGGCGGTGAAGCCGCCGAGGCCGCATCCACGCCGACAGCAGCGGCAGGCGACGCCCCGGAATGGGCCAAGCGCATGAAGCGCAGCCAGCACCTTTCTCACGGCGTCAGCGCCGCCGCCCATGCCGTCAAGTCCGGCGACAGCCACGGCTCCGGCTCTTCCATCAACCTTTCCGAAAGCGACCGCTCATGAACATCTTCAAGCGACCCGCCGTGCATTACGGCAAGACGCCCGAACCCGAGACGCCTTACCAGCAAGCCGCGCAGGTCTGGGATAACCGCATCGGCTCGGCCCGCGTGCAGGCCAAGAACTGGCGCTACATGGCCTTCGGCTCGCTCATTCTCTCGGCGGGCTTCGCCGGGGCGCTCGTCATCCAGTCCGCACGCGGGACCGTCGTACCGTGGGTTGTCCAGGTCGATAAACTCGGCCAGGCGCAGAGCATTGCGCCGGCCACCGCCGACTATCGCCCGACCGATCCGCAGATCGCGTGGCATCTCGCCCGCTTCATCGAGCAGGTCCGCTCGATCCCCGCCGATCCGATCATCGTCCGCCAGAACTGGCTTCGCGCCTATGAGTGGACGACCGATCGCGGCGCCGCCGCGCTCAACGACTATGCCCGCACCAACGATCCCTTCACCAAGGTCGGCAAGCAGCAGATCGCTGTCGACGTCTCCAGCGTCATCCGCGCGTCACCGGATTCGTTCCGCGTCGCCTGGACGGAACGACGCTACGAGAACGGGCAGCTTTCAGCGACCGAGCGTTGGACCGCGATCCTCACCATCGCCGTTCAGCCGCCGCGCGATGCCGAACGGCTCAAGGCCAATCCCCTAGGAATCTATGTCAATGCGATTTCGTGGTCGCGGGAGATCGGCCAATGAAATCGGCTTTCCGTAAATCCGTAGTCCCGGCTGTACTGCTGGCCGCGACCGCATTGGCAGGCTGCGCCACCAACAAGCCGCCGTCGATCAGCTATGACGCCAGTGTGCCGCCGTTACCGGCCATTCCCGCTGCTGTCATCGATGACCGGCCGAAGCCGGTGCTGATCCCGCCGGCCTGGACGGTCGCACGCGGTGGCGAGACCGCCGGCACCCCGACCGGTCGCGTCGAGAACGCCAATGCCGCTGCCCGCGTGCAGCCGCGCCGCGAGGGCTATTTCAACGCCATTCAGGTCTATCCATGGTCGGAAGGCGCGCTCTATCAGGTCTATGCCGCACCCGGCCAGATCACCAATATCGCGCTCGAACCCGGCGAAAGCCTGACCGGCGCAGGTCCGATCGCTGCCGGCGATACCGCCCGTTGGATCATTGGCGACACCGAATCCGGTTCCGGCGTGGCCCGTCGTGTGCATGTGCTGGTGAAGCCAACGCGCGCCGACATCACCACCAATCTCGTCATCACCACCGACCGGCGCACCTACATGGTCGAGTTGCGATCCGGCGAGAAGCCCTATATGCCGGCCGTGTCTTGGTCCTATCCGCAGTCGGCAGGCGGCGGGCGTCAGGCCGTTCCCGCAACGCCGGTCATCCCCGCCGTCGCCGCCCGCAACTATCGCTATGGCCTGACCGGCAGCGACAATCCGCCATGGAAGCCCGTCGTCGTCTATGACGACGGCCGCCGTGTCTATGTCGAATTCCCGCGCGGCATCGTGCAGGGCGAGATGCCGCCGATCTTCGTCATCGGCCCGGAAGGTGAAGCGCAGATCGCCAACACCCGCATCTATCAACACATCCTGATCGTCGATCGCCTGTTCGGGGCGGCCGAACTGCGCCTTGGCGGCGGAGAGCGTCAGCAGGTCGTCAGGATCGTTCGCACCGACGGGAGGCCGCAGTCATGAGCGATACAGAAACCAACGCAGCCCCTATGCGCCTGCGCGCAGAAGCTCCGCGCGTCACGCGGCTGTCGCGCAAGATGCTCGCCAGCGTCGCGGCCGTGGCCCTGGTCGGGATCGGCGGGGCGCTGATCTACGCGCTCCAGACACCCACTGGCGGCGATGGCGGGGAAGAACTCTACTCCACCGCCAACCGGCAGACCGCCGATGGTCTTGCGAGCCTGCCACGCGACTACACCGGCCCCGTCCTCGGGCCGGCGCTGCCCGGCGATCTCGGCGGCCCAATCCTGTCCGCGCAGAATGCCGGCCAGCCGGTCGTGTCGCCCGTGGTGCCGTCACCCGGAGTCGACGAGGCCGAGCAGCGCCGCCGCGCCGAGGAAGAAGCCGCACGCCTCAGCACGGTCTTCTTCCAGTCGAGGCAAGGATCGACCGCGGCTACACCGGGCGCTATGCCCGGCCTTACAGGCTTCGATCCCGCCAGCGCCGCCACAGGCCAACCGACCGCGCAGGACCGGCAGCTTGCCTTCCTCAACGCCGCGGCCGACCGGCGCACGGTCACGCCGGATCGCGTGACGCCGCCGGCGTCGCCCTTCGTGCTTCAGGCGGGCGCGGTGATTTCCGCTGCGCTCATCACCGGCATTCGTTCCGATCTTCCCGGCCAGATCACCGCGCAGGTCACGGAGAACATCTATGACAGCCCGACCGGCAGCATCCTCCTCGTGCCGCAGGGGACGCGGCTCATCGGCGAGTACGACAACAGCGTCCAGTTCGGACAGCGCCGTGTGCTGCTCGTCTGGAACCGACTCATCATGCCGAACGGCCGCTCGATCGTTCTCGAGCGTCAGCCGGGCGCTGACACACAGGGCTATGCCGGCCTTGAAGATGGTGTCGATTACCACTGGTGGGATCTCGCCAAGGCCGCCGCACTCTCGACGCTCCTCGGCGTCGGCGCGGAACTCGCCACCGACGACAACGACCGGCTGCTCCGCGCCGTGCGCGACGGCGCGCAGGACACCGTGAATCAAGCCGGTCAGCATATCGTCCAGCGCCAGTTGCAGGTCGCGCCCACGCTGACCATCCGGCCCGGCTTCCCGGTCAGGGTCATCGTCACGCGCGATTTGGTGCTCGAACCTTACAGGAGCTGACCATGACTAAGCTGAAACTCGGCCTCATCGCTGACGACAAACCCGTCAAGATCACCGTGGAACTGCCGGGGCCGCTTCACCGCGATCTGGCTGCCTATGCTGAAATTCTGGAGCGTGAGTCGGGACACACCTTAAGCGATCCGACAAAGCTGATCGTGCCGATGCTCGAACGGTTCATTTCAACCGACCGGGGATTCGCGAAGGCGAAAAAGATGACCAAAGCAACACCTTCTTCGTCAGGGAGCGGCCACCTATAGGCCCAGTCCATTCCTCTTTGATATCGACTTTGCCAAACTCAAAAGTCTGCGAAGTGCTGGGTTGTCATTCTTTGCAGACCATACAGCACTGAATGGCAATACCTCACCTGCGATCGGCCGATAGGTGATACCCGGAAACGTTGCGGCCGTCGTCGATTCGCTGGTTAGCGTCATCCCTTTTCCGAGCCCGACCAAGGGAAAGAGGTTGTCTCGGCCTACACCCTGCCGTCGGATATCAGGGTGACGGCCGAGATCTGCGAGTCGGTGGACAAGATAGTCATGTACCTCCTGCCCAGGGGCCGTCTCACTGACGATGAACGGCTCCTGAACCAAATCGCGCCAGGTCAGCTCTTCGCTCGCAGCAAGCGGATGGTCTTCCTGCAATACCGCAAAGACCTTCTCCGTCCAAAGATGTATCCGGTCACAGTCGGACCATTCGCGCACACCCGTCAAAAAGGCCACGTCGAGACTGAGCTGTCGGATTGCGGCTACGTGTTCCTCGGGATTGCCGTCGATCAGTTCGACCCGGACACTCGCGTGGTGTTGGCCGTAGTCTCGCAGCAGCTCAGTCAAAAAGCCGGAAGCGATGGAGGAAAAGATGCCGATCTTGACGCTTCCGCACTCGGAGCGACCCAAAGCAGCGACGTCCTGTGCGCCTTCTCCAAGATTTCGGATAATCTGGCGCGCTAGCCGGAGAAACCGCTTTCCGGCAAACGTGAGACCTACGCCGCCGCTATGTCGATGAAACAGTGCCGCTCCCAGATGATCTTCGAGATCTCGAATTCTGCGGCTGATAGCTGGTTCCCCAACCCCGATGGCAACGCCCGCCTTTCGGAAGCTGCCATGCTCAGCCGCGGCGACAAAATAGCGGAGATGGCGGAGTTCAATGCCCGACAAAAAAGACTTCGCCATCGGCACTTACCTTCGGCCGACAAAGGGGCAAACCGAAGAATGGGGTCGAAGCGTCGAAGCTCGAGGGCAGACTATGTGACGCTCGCAACTTCTCAGCATTGCGTCATCAACACGGTTGAGCGAACGTCGCAGACGTTGCCGATTCGATTGTTTTCAATCGAGTTCCGAACGTAGAGATAGCTCACATCTTCAGTCATCTGAGCCGCTCACTCCCTTAGCGGCCGATGGCCGTTCAACTCAAGGACGATTGAACAATACAGCAATTGAACATATATTCAATATTAAAAATTATATCTATCAGTGCCCCCGATCGCGTGAGCGTCGGTCGCGAATAGGACGCACAGTCATCCTGTTTCGATCAGGCATACCTCCGCATGCGTCACCCATTCGAGTTGGCATCGTGCAGATTCCAACGGTGACAAGGTCAAGCCCATTTGTCGGGGAATGTACGTGATCTTGTGGTGTCTGCGCACAGCTTTCAAATTTTTTACGCGGGCCGGTTGACAATAAAACATTTGAACATGTATTCAATTGTTGAACCTAAACGCAATCACTGGACCGACCTATGGCAGACCACTCTCACAGCGACCACCACGGCCATGATCACGATCATGATCATGATCATTCGCACGTTCCGACCGTGACGAAGGAAAACGAGCGGAAGATCCTCATTTCCTTCTTCATCATCTTCACCTTCATGGTCGTCGAAGCCGTCGGCGGCGTGATTTCCGGCTCGCTCGCGCTGCTCGCCGATGCCGGGCATATGCTTACCGACGCAATCGCGCTCGGTCTCGCTTACGTCGCCTTCCGCCTCGGACGCCGCGCCGCCGACGGCCAGCGTACCTTCGGCTACGCCCGCTTCGAGGTAATCGCGGGCCTCGTGAATGCCCTTACCCTGTTCGGTATCGTCGGCTGGATCGTCTATGAGGCCATTGAGCGTTTCCAGGAACCGCAGCCGGTCATGGCTGGTTCGATGTTCGTCGTCGCCCTAATCGGCATGCTCGTGAACCTCTTCGTGCTCTGGTATCTGACGCGCGGCGATTCCGATCACGTCAACGTCAAGGGCGCCGTGCTGCACGTCATGGGTGACCTGCTCGGCTCCGTCGGCGCGATCGTTGCGGCCGTCGTAATTTGGTACACGGGCTGGACCCCGATTGACCCCATCCTGTCGGTGTTCGTCTCTCTGCTGATCCTGCGTAGCGCCTGGAGCTTGCTGAAGAATACGCTGCATATCCTGCTCGAAGGTGCGCCGGACAACGCCAGTGCCGAAAAGATTTCCGAGCATCTGCGCAAGTCTGTTCCGGGCATCCAGAGCGTCAACCACATCCACGTCTGGTCGCTGACCTCGGGGCGCGTGCTTGCAACGCTTCAGGTGCAGCCGGCGGAGGGCGTCGATGTTCGCAGCGTGATGCAAAAGGTGGAGCATGAACTGAAGACGGAGTTCAAGATCGAACACCCGACGATCGGGATCGACTGGGACGGCGTAGCCAGTTGCACACTGGAGGAGCCGAGCAAGGCAGCGGTTTCCCACGCAGGCCATTCGCATTAGCCGCCCCGTTTCCAAGGGTCCGCTCGGAAACTGGAAAGGAACGACATTGAACAAGGCAGGTTCCCCTTCGACCCAGGAGTTGAACTTCCTATCCGAAACCTTTCGCCTGCTGGGTGACCCCAGCAGGCTTAGGATTCTCCTTCATTGTGAGAACGGTCCGAAGTCGGTGACGGATATCTCCGAAACGCTTGACCTGTCGCAGTCGCTCGTCAGCCACCACCTCCGACTACTTCGCGGCGCGCGGCTGGTGACGCGGGTCCGACACTCAAAGCAGATGTTCTATGAAATCTCCGATCAGCATGTCGGGGACGTCCTGCTCGATATGCTCTCGCATGTACGTGAGGACAGAGAGAGCGTTGCCGAACAGCATGTCGTCGACGCGCAATCCTGAACATCTCGCGCGATAGGGCTGAACAGATCATCGCGAGGTGAGAGACAAAGGCCCGGAGACCACCACTCTTCAGATGAAAGACTTTGACGATGAACGATGCCGAAATTTGCATCGATATGGCTGACCGCCCGGCATGTCCGATTGATGAGGAAAGCTCTGTGCTATCCGCGCTGGCGGTTGAGAGAGCCGAATATCCCGACAACTATACCACGACGCGGCATCGCCATCATTGCGCGCGCCTTCTGCACGCCGTATCAGGCGCCGTTGCCGTCTCGACCCCGCAGGGCGTCTGGATCGCTCCGCCTGGTCACGGCCTCCTGATACCTCCCGGTGCGGATCACGACGCCCACATGTTTGGCAATGTGATCGTCCAAATTCTCGACATCAAGCGTGCGTCCGCGGTCGATCTCGGCGAGAATTGCTTCGTAGTCGATCTGTCCCCGTTGCTACGCCACCTTATCGAGACGGTGGCTACGCCTCGCACGAATTCTCCGTCAAGTGGACGAGAGACAGCAATCGCCGGCCTTCTTTTGTATGACCTTCAACATAGCCCTCGTCGGCCCCTTTTCCTCCCGCTCCCGTCCGACACGGTCCTTGCACAACGCTGCACCAACTTTCTGAAAGAGCCGAGAGCAGCCGACTCGATTGAACAGTGGAGTGTCAGCATGGGCATAAGCCGCCGAACATTCACGCGAAGGTTCAGGAGCGAGACCGGCCTGAGCTTCGTGGCATGGCGGCAGCGAGCATGTCTGATCGCGGCAATTGCTCGTATGGCTCAGGGCGACCCCATTAGAAAGGTTGCATTCTGGCTGGGATATGCGAGCCCGGTGGCTCTCGCCGCCATGTTCAAACGCTGGCTCGGAATCACGCCAACGGCTTACTTGCAGACTTGGCGCTGACGCCACTCTGTCGATAGGCTGGTTGCATTATCCCCTCCAGGGGGATAGGATAATTGTTATGGACGAACAAGCCAATGCTCATCGAACTCACACAGCGATCGTGAAGCGCCTCAAGCGCGCGGACGGCCATTTGCGCGGGATCGTCGAGATGATCGAGGCCGGCCGGCCGTGCCTCGACATCGCCCAGCAGCTTTACGCGGTCGAGAAGGCAATCGCGCAGGCCAAGCGGACGCTGATTCAGGACCACCTAGACCATTGCCTCGAAGACGTGGTCGGGACGCTTTCGAAGAACGATCGCCGTTCGATCGATGAATTCAAGGACATAACCAAGTATCTGTGAGGTCCCCATGTTGCAGGTTCTTGGAAACCGCACCTATCGCCACCTCTTCCTGGCGCAGGTTATCGAGCTTGTCGGAACAGGGCTTGCAACGGTCGCGCTCGGGCTATTGGCCTATGATCTCGCCGGCCCCGATGCGGGTGCGGTGCTGGGAACGGCGCTCGCCATCAAGATGATCGCCTATGTGGGGGTGGCACCTGTCGCAGCGGCCTTTGCGGGGCGCCTGCCGCGTCGCACGATGCTGGTCTGCCTCGACCTCGTGCGCGCCGCCGTGGCATTGTTTCTACCGTTCGTGACCGAGATTTGGCAGGTCTATGCCCTTATCTTCGTCCTTCAATCGGCCTCCGCCGGCTTCACGCCGACCTTCCAGGCGACAATTCCGGACGTTCTGCCCGATGAGAAGGACTACACGAGGGCGCTATCGCTCTCGCGCCTTGCCTACGACCTTGAAAGCGTTGTCAGCCCAATGCTTGCTGCAGCCCTGCTGACGGTCATCAGCTTCCATAACCTTTTTGCTGGTACTGTCGTCGGCTTTGTCTGCTCGGCGATCCTCGTCGTTTTGGTTACCTTGCCGAGTCCCAAGGCGAGCGAGCAGCGCAGCATCTACGATCGAACGACGCGCGGCCTGCGAATCTATCTCGCCACGCCGCGCCTGCGGGGCTTGTTGGCGCTGAACCTCGCGGTGGCGGCAGCAAGCGCGATGGTGATCGTCAATACCGTTGTTCTCGTGCAAGCGGACTTCCGCCTCAGCCAGCACGCCACGGCGCTTGCACTTGCGGCCTTCGGTGCAGGCTCGATGGTCGCAGCGCTTTTCCTGCCGCGCCTTCTGGATAAAATTCCCGATCGAAGGGCGATGCTGACAGGCTCGGCCATTCTGGTCTTCGGACTCTTCGCAGGTTCCGCCGTTTCCAATTTCGGATTTGCGTTGTCGCTTTGGTTCGTTCTGGGGTTTGGCTATTCAATGACGCAGACGCCGTCCGGCCGACTGCTCCGCCGCTCGGCGCATCCAGAAGACAGGCCGGCGCTCTTTGCGGCTCAGTTCGCGCTTTCCCATGCCTGCTGGCTGATCACCTACCCCCTCGCGGGTTGGCTTGGCGCGGCAATGGGTCTCCCGTTCACCTTTGTCGCGCTCGGACTGATGGCCGCATTGGCCGTATCGGTAGCAGTCCGCCTCTGGCCCGCGGCAGATCCCGAAGAACTCGACCATACGCATGAAACGCTTGAAGTGAGCCATCCCCACCTGTTGAATGCGATCACAGTCGACAACGGATATCGGCATCGCCACGCCTTTGTCATTGACCGCCATCATACTGAATGGCCGCGTTTCAGATAATGTCGCCGCATGATCGCGGTTCTGGTGATTGAGTACGCTGGTGGCCTGCTTGAATGTGTCCCTCGCGGCATTCTTTTCCGTCACGCTTGTGACGATGCAGTCTGATCTTGGTAGGATTGATGTTAACCTACATCGCCTTGTCTTTGGTCAGCGCTGCTGACTTAAACAACATAGCTTTCTCAATCGCCAACCGGGTGAGTACCATTGGTATCAAGTGTTTCCATCGGCGCTAAAATACCCCGCTTACGGCATTAGGCCGGAAATCTTACATCGACGCGACCGGACCGACAGTTTTTTATCGCCCTGGTTTGCTTGATAATCTAGGTCCTGCCACCACCGATTGCGTCCAGATCGACTTCGCCGTTTCGGCGATCCTTCCTATCGTCATTTGCAGGCGTCCGGCCGTGAACCCGACAATCGCACCAAGGATATTGGCCATTGCTGGCTTCCACCCAAGAGAGAATGGACAATCGCCCGACCCGTTGCCTACCACCTACAAGAATTGCGGAGGTCTCGGGCCGAGCAACAACCGATCGGAGGAGTACGTTTACCCCTGAAATACGGGAACTGTTTTCGCGACGTTCTTTAGCGACTCCGCCATAGTAAAGTAAGGCGACCATAGCGATGCCAATTGCTTGACTGTATAGCCAGCGGACATGACATAGGCTGCGGCGGCAATGACTTCACCGGCAGATTCGCCAACCATATGCACACCAAGGATTTTATCAGTTTCCCGGTTAGACACCAGCCTGATAATACCACTGGCATGGCGACTGACAATCGCGCGCAGCACGAAGGATACCGGGAACTCTCGGACCTCATAAGGAATTTTTGCTGTTTCTGCTTGTACCGGCGTGATACCTACGGTCGCAACTTCGGGCGCGGTAAAGGTCACGCGCGGTAGTGCAGTATAATCAAGCGAGCGGAACTCTTCCGTCAGGGCGTTGTGCGCAGCAGTTGTGCCCTGCTCGCTAGCAACATAGACCAGTTGCGCTAATCCCGTCACGTCGCCGGCCGCCCAGATACGCGGGTTGGATGTACGCAGGTACTCGTCCACAACCACCTCGTTGCGCGGGCCAATGGTTATGCCGACCCTATCCAGATCAAGGCCGGCGGTGTTTGGGCGCCGACCAGTAGCAAATAAAACTTTATCTGCAAAAAGTTTTAACTCTTCGCCCCTGACCGTGACGGATGCGGCAATACCATTGGAAGCATTTGCAATTCCGGTCAGATTGGCGTCTTCATAAATCTCGATGCCTTCCTCCGATAACGCCTGCTTGAGGACTGCGGATATGACAGTATCCTCGAACGGAGCAATACGTGGCGCCATTTCCACTACAGTAACCTTAGCACCTAGACGCGAGAACATCTGCGCCTGTTCCAGTCCAATCGCGTTCCCTCCTATTACCAACAATGACTCAGGCACACGAGCAAGAGACATCGCCGACGTAGAGGTTAGGTAATCGATCTCGGCAAGACCGGGAATATCGGGAACAAACGGGCTTGCTCCGCTTGCAATCAGAACATGTCTGGCATGAACGTTGATGACGTCATTCGCCTGATTGGTTACAATTACCCGCACAACGGCAGTTGTATCAGAGCTAGAGAAGGAGGCAGTACCGCGTATGACATCAATGCCAGCCTCAGCCGGGCCTTTTACATGAAATGTCTCGCGGAATCCGCCGATCATAAGATCCTTGTCTGCAACAAGTTGCGCCAGATCAACGGCGCCGGCCGAAGTTTCGAGTCCCTGAAACCGCGGTCGCTGTGCCGACAGACGCGTCGCTGCGGCGGCGATCAGAAACTTGGAAGGAACACAGCCGATATTCAGGCAGGTTCCACCCGCTACGCCATTTTCAATCATCGCAACGGTCTTGCCAAGTCGTCGCGCTTCGTTCGCAGCGGCTCTTGCCGCTGATCCCGACCCAATCGTAACCAGATCGTAGGATAAAACCTCTTTTTGATCAATAATTTGTGAGTTTTGTTGCATAAGACACCTCTAGAAACACAAGGAGACCGATTTGTCTCCTTGCCGATAGATAGACAAATCGGTCTCCTTGTGTCAAGATACGATAAAACACAACAGAGACGGGTCGGATGGACAAGAAAGAGCAACTGATCACCACCGCTTTTCAGCTATTCTATCGGCACGGTGTCCACGCGGTCGGAATCAATCGTGTGCTGGCAGAGTCCGGCGTGGCCAAGAAGACTCTCTACAATCATTTTCCTGGCAAGGACGACCTTGTCGCGGCTACAATCGATCACTGCGATCGGCGTTATTTTTCATGGCTAAATGGGCGTCTGGAAAATGTTGAGGACGGAGAGGAAGCATTATGGGCAGTTTTTGATGCGCTTGATGATTTGTTCAAAGGTCGTGATCCATCAGTACAGGCTTTTTACGGATGCTATTTCATCAACGTGGCCGCCGAGTTCAGCGACCCGAATGATCCGATCCATCAGAAATGCGCGCGCAATAAGATGGAAATGATGAAGCTGATAAGATTTCACGTCGCCCAGATGCTTCCCTATGAAGAATCCAAGCTCGAAATATCCGATACAATCGCGATGCTGATCGAAGGTGCCATAGTGAGAGCCCATGTTGCATCCGATGCTGACGCCGCATTGAAAGCCAAAGCGGCTGCGAAGCGACTATTTTCTACACAAGTCAAAGTGTAAGGAACGTGCCGAAGAATTTGTATTTTCTGAGCAAGAAGGCGCGGAAAAAGACCTCATTTAGCGTTGAGGATAACATTTATTCAATCATGTCTGCGCGCAAATCTTCCAGTTTGAACAGCAGATCGTCTGGTACGAACCCGTTCAGTCTCATAGTGCCAATGGTAGATATGGTGCATCATGGGGATTGACTGACACTTCAGCCTTTCGGCGCAACGATAATGGCCGCGGACTGCCTCACCAATAGCCGCATGCCCCAAGTTGCAAAGCGCGAAAGAGTCCCTAGTCTCGCTTAAGATCACTGCCGTTTTGTTTCTGGTACACACAATCCTGCACATATCCTGCGATGTTGCGATTAACTGGATGCTGTTCCCCCGGTCTCTTTAATCTTTGTGCCGCTCCTCTGGCAGGCGGCGCGCAAACCCCAAGCCTGAAACGACAAGTCCCCGCCATATCTGGCAGGGACGAAAACATCAGGCCGCTTAGGTTAGGCGAACGGGCCGAGTGTTACTCTACTGCACGGAACGAGCAATCGCACCGCTGCGCGGCTGGACCGTGAGGTCCTCATCGTCCTGATCGGTTTCAAGACGCTGGAGGATCGGGCAATGCGGGCGATGGTCGCCCTTGCAAGCGTTCACCAGCATCGTGAGCGTGTGCGCCATGTCCTGCATGTCCGCGATCTTCTTCTCCAGCGCGTCGATGTGGCTCTGCGCCAGACGCTTGACCTCGGCGCTCTGCCGCGTTTCGTCGCGCCACAGGCCGAGAAGATCGCTGATCTCGGCGACCGAGAAGCCGAGATCCCGTGCGCGTCGGATGAAGCGCAGCATGTGAATGTCCGTGTCCGAATAGTCGCGGTAGCCGGAAGACTTCCGATCGGCGGCCGGAATGAGGCCAGTCTGCTCGTAGTAGCGGATCATCTTGGCCGAGACGCCGGATGCCTTGGAGGCTTGTCCGATATTCATGCGTTTTCTCCCGTAAGGTACGACAGCCGACCCCGAATATAGGGTCGGCTGCTTCGTTTCATTAGGTTGTGACCTTGAAAGTCTTGAGCCGCAACGCATTGCCGAGCACGAAGACGCTCGACAGGGCCATGGCGCCGGCGGCGAAGACCGGCGACAGTAGGATGCCGTAGGCCGGATAGAGCGCGCCGGCGGCGACCGGGATCAGGGCCGTATTGTAGGCGAAGGCCCAGAACAGGTTCTGCCGGATATTGCCGATCGTCGCCTTGGACAACGCGATGGCGTTCGGCACCCCGGTCAGGCTGCCCGACATCAGCACCACGTCCGCCGCCTCGATGGCGATATCCGTGCCCGTACCGATGGCGAGGCCCACATCCGCCTCGGCGAGCGCCGGGGCGTCGTTGATGCCGTCGCCGACGAAGGCGACCTTGCCGTGCTCGGCCTTGAGGCGACGGATCGCCTCGACCTTGCCGTCCGGCAGCACTTCCGCCACCACCTCGTCGATGCCCAGGCGCGCAGCGATGGCCTTGGCCGTGCGCTTGTTGTCGCCGGTGATAATTGCGACTTTCAGGCCGAGATCGTGCAGAGCCTTGATCGCGGCCGGCGTCGTCGCCTTGATCGGGTCGGCGACCGCGATGATCGTCGCGAGCCTGCCGTCGATCGCGGCATAGAGCGGCGACTTGCCCTCGTTGCCAAGGCGCTCGGCCACGGCAGCGAAGCCCGCAACGTCATGGCCAAGCTCGACCATGTAGCGATCTGCGCCGATCTCAATACGCTTGCCGTCAACCACGGCCTTCACGCCGAAGCCGGTCACCGATTCGAAACCAGACACGGCAGGAAGAGCGATGCCTTCCGCCTCGGCCGCATCCACGATGGCGCGGGCGATCGGGTGTTCCGACTTGGCCTCGACGGCCGCGACCAGACCCAGCACCGTTGTCCGGTTGAACCCGGCGGCCAGCTCGAGGTCGGTCAGGGCCGGTTTGCCCTCGGTCAGCGTGCCGGTCTTGTCGACGGCCACGACCCTGGCGTCCTTCAGCAGTTGCAGCGCTTCACCCTTGCGGAAGAGTACGCCCAGCTCCGCGCCCCGGCCGGTGCCGACCATGATCGAGGTCGGCGTAGCCAGACCCATGGCGCACGGGCAGGCGATGATCAGCACGGCGACCGCATTGACCAGCGCGAAGGTGAGCGCCGGCGACGGTCCGAAATAGAGCCATGCCGCGAAGGTCAGAGCCGCGACGGCGAAGACAGCCGGCACGAAATACATCGTCACCTTGTCGACCAGCGCTTGGATCGGCAGCTTCGAGCCTTGTGCTTCCTCAACCATGCGGATGATCTGCGACAGCACGGTGTTGCCGCCGACCGCCGTGGCGCGGATCGCGAAGGCGCCCTTCTGGTTCACGGTGCCGGCGACGACCTCGCTACCATTCGTCTTGGAAACCGGGATCGGTTCGCCGGTGATCATGGATTCATCGACATAGCTTTCGCCCTCGATGACCTCGCCATCGACCGGGATACGGTCGCCGGGACGGACCTCCACGATGTCACCCGACAGCACGGAGTCGATCGGAAGATCGACCGTCTTGCCGTCACGGCGGACGCGCGCCGTCTTGGCCTGAAGGCCGACCAGACGCTTGATCGCTTCCGAGGTACGCCCCTTGGCGCGGGCTTCGAGCAGCCGGCCGAGCAAAATCAGCGTGACGATGACCGCGGCGGCTTCATAATAGACGTTGATCGTCCCTGCGGGCAGGAAGCCCGGCGCGAAGGTCGCGACCAGCGAATAGCCGTAAGCCGCGAGCGAGCCGACTGCCACCAGCGAGTTCATGTCCGGCGCCAGACGCCAGAGGGCGGGAAGCCCCTTGTCATAGAAGCGGATGCCCGGCACGAACAGCACCAGCGTCGTCAGCACGAACTGGAGATACCAACTGTTCGTCATGCCGATGGTGGATTCGATCACGCCATGCACGCCCGGAATGAGGTGCGAGCCCATTTCCAAAAGGAAGACCGGAGCGGTCAGCACCGCCGCGATGGTGAAGTCGCGGGTCAGCTCGCGGCGTTCGGCTTCCTTCTTCTCGGCGCGGTCATCCGTCTCGGCCTGGCTCGACCCGGTTGCCGCTGAGATCACCTTGGCGTCGTAGCCCGCAATCTCGATCGCCGCAATCACGGCTGCCGTGTCTGCGGTTCCCTGGATCGTGGCCTTCTCGGTCGCGAGGTTGACGACGGCGTTGGTGACGCCCGGCACGGCCTTCAGGGCCTTCTCGACGCGACCCACGCAGGAGGCGCAGGTCATGCCCTCGATCGCGACTTCAAGCGAGGCGGCCGCTTGTGCGGCAGGGCTCTCCGAAACCTCATAGCCGACATCCTCGATGGCCTTGACGAGCGTGGCGCGATCGACGGGAGCATTCGTCGTGATGCTTGCCTTTTCGGTCGCCAGGTTGACGACCGCATCGGCAACGCCGGGGACGGCCTTGAGGGCTCGTTCGACACGACCGACGCAGGATGCACAGGTCATGCCTTCTATTGACAGGGAAATTGCCGCGTTTCTGGTGTCCGCAGTTCGAACGGGGGCATTCATAGCCGCCTCCTTTTCTCGTTCCGAAATTCACGTTCGGACGGAAAATGGGGCTTCCAACCATGGGAAGGTCAATAGCGCATTTTCTTTTTTTTAGCCCTTGACCTTCCCACGGTTGGAAGCACCACCTTGGGCGACATGAGATCAAAACCAAGGAGAAATCTCATGGACCTCAAAATTGAAAACATGACCTGCGGCGGTTGCGCCAAGTCCGTCACCAAGGCGATTCAGTCGGTGGACTCCGCAGCCAAGATCGAGACGAACCCCGCCGCGCGCGCCGTCAAGGTCGAGACGACCGCCACGCCGTCCGCGATCTTGCAGGTTCTTGAAGAAGCCGGCTATCCGGCGACCGCAAACTGAACCGGAGCGAGACCATGAACAAGCTCACTCCGATCTTCATCGCAGGGGCCATCGCTATCGCGGGTGGCCTGGCATTCGCTCAGACCCAGATGAAAACGGACAACAACACGATGCAAGGTCACGACATGTCAGGCATGCAGACGCCAGGATCGGACTCGCCGTCGACGAAGGCATACGAGACCGCCATGGCTGCCATGATGAAGGACATGACGGTGCCCTATACCGGCGACGCCGACGTCGACTTCATGCGCGGCATGATCCCGCACCATCAGGGCGCGATCGACATGGCGAAGGTCGTGCTCCAGTACGGCAAGGATCCCGAGGTCCGCAAACTCGCCGAAGAGGTGGTCAAGGCCCAGGAGGGCGAGATCGCCATGATGAAGAAGTGGCTCGCCGACCGAGGCAAGTAACCAGTGTCGCCTGGAACCGCCATCGTGTGTCATCAAAAAAGACGCTCGGCGGCGGACGCGGCGAGCGCGTGGGAGCGGACCAACCTGGATGAATGCAAGCCGAGGGTGCGGATGATGTTGTCTTGCACGGCGTTTTGACGGCGATGCAACGGCTGTTCATCGCTCTGCTCATGCTCCTTTCCTTCGCCAGCGTGGCGTTGACCGTTCCGGCGCTCGGTGCTCGCTTGGCCAGTAACTCCCACGTAATGATTTCGGAACACGGATCGCAGCGTCCGGCCGCAGATACCGCTGCCGATCCGTGTCAGGAGCATCGAATCTGCAGCGGAAACGATGCCTTCTGTTACGCCCTATGCTCAGGCATGACGCACTGGCTTGCGCCTAAGTCGCCGACAAATGCCCCCGCTCCTACCGCAGCGATCTGGAGCTTTACCGAGATGCCGGACTTCGCCGGCATCGGCCCCGCACGCAACGATCGCCCTCCCAAAGACGGTCTTGCTGAACGCAAGTGGCCTGCCTAGTCGCACGCCGATCTGAATTCAGAGGGAGCATAGTCCTCCCAGGAGACCGAAAATGAAGCTTATCTCACGCCGCGGCTTTCTCGCCGCAAGCGCTGCCACGCTATCCGCAGCAGCTCTACCGCGCTTCGCCAACGCCCAAAGCGCGATGGCCCTCAGCGCCGCAACGCGCGTGCTGGACGTCGACGGGCGCGCCGCCACAGTCTTCGGCCTTGAAGGGGCGAGCGGGCAAGGATTGGTTCTCGACCCCGGACAACGCTTTCGCGTCGACCTGGCCAATCGTCTCGATGTGCCGACCCTGATCCATTGGCACGGCCAGATCCCGCCCAACGAGCAGGACGGCGTTCCGAACGTGCCGCGCCCGATGCTGCAACCCGGTGAAACGCGCTCCTATGACTATGAGCCGCTTCCCGGCACCTACTGGATGCACGCGCATATCCCGCTTCAAGAAATGAATCTGCTCGCTGCGCCGCTGATCGTGCGCAGTGCCGAAGACGTGAAGGCCGACCGCCAGGAGGTCGTGATGTTCCTTCATGATTTCTCGTTCAAGACGCCCGAAGAGGTCATGCAGGAGATCACCGGCGTACATGGCGGCGGCCATGATATGAGCGCGATGGGAGGCCAATCCGATCCCGGCGCGTCGATGGACCATTCCGGCATGAAAATGGATATGCCCTCGATGCAGGGCATGGCCATGGACCTGAACGACTACGATTGGGACGCCTACCTCACCAACGACCGCACCTTGTCCGATCCGCAGATCGTCAGGGTCGAAAAGGGCGGACGGGTAAAGCTTCGGGTGATCAACGGCGCTTCGGCCACCGTCTTCTGGATTGATACCGGCGAGCTTTCGGCGCGGCTCGTAGCTGTCGACGGCCATGCCGTGCAACCGCTTGAAGGCAAACGGTTCGGCGTCGCCATGGGCCAGCGTCTCGATCTTGAGCTGGAGCTTGCCGGAGACGGAGCCTGGCCTGTGCTGGCGTTGCGCGAGGGCGCAAAGCAGCGCACCGGGCTGATCCTCGCAACGTCGGGCGCGACTATTCAGAAGATTCCCGCACTCGGCGACGCGGATGCGCCTGCGTTCGACATCGAGCTTTCGCAAGAGCAGACGCTGCGGGCGTCGGACAATCTGCCACCGCGTGCCGCGCAACGCACCCAGATGGTCATGCTAGGCGGCTCGATGCAGCCCTACCTCTGGACCATCGACGGCAAGGTCTGGGGAGAGCACAAGCCGATTGTCGCAACGACTGGCGAGCGCGTCGAGATCATGTTCCACAATATGTCGATGATGGGCCATCCGATGCACCTGCACGGCCACGTTTTTCAGGTCGTGGAGATCAACGGCAAGCGGTTCGAAGGCGCGCGGCGTGACACCGTCTATGTTCCTCCGATGGGCATGGTGACGGTGGCGCTCGATGCTGGTGAGGCGGCGCGCTGGATGCTGCATTGCCACCACATGCCGCACCTTCAAACCGGCATGATGACCGAGTTCAGTGTATCAGCGTAATAGGGCGCCTGCGCCGCGAGGGATCTTCTTGTAAACCGCCTCGGCATCGCGCGAGCCGTGAGACCGGAGTTCATCAAACTCGGCACGGGCTTCGTGCAATTCCTGCACCTGTCGGGTGTTGCGGCCAGACGCCCATGACAGAACTCAACCGCAGCAGGATCGGGCGTGACCGATGGCGAGCGGCGCGGAGACCCAACATATCGCAGCGACGCCCGCCATCGCGCGGCTCGCCGCGCGAAGACATCTGGACGCTCAACCCTACTGTTCGTCAGGTTTCCGCAGGGTTCGATTTCTGCGCATAGACGACGAGTCGCAGATGCTGCCCGCCATCGACGGTGAGCGAGGTGTGCTCGAACTCTACGGGCTGCCCGCCGACACGGATCATGCGCGTGCCGGTGCAAGGTGCATGAACTTCCTGACTGCGCCACCAGTCTTTGAACTCGGGCGAAACTGCTTCCAGTTCCGCGACCAGCCCTTTGGCATCGGCGTCTTCCCGTGCAACAGCAAAGTCACGGCGGAAGCTGGCGAGCATCGCCGGGGCCTGTTCTTCCCAATGGACGATGGCGTCGCGCAGCGCGGGATCGGTAAAGAGCAGCCGCAGCAGGTTTTGCCGGCCGGAATCGTGGCGGTTGAACCCGAACAGCGAATCGGCGGGACCGTTGAAGGCCAGCACGTCCCAGCGCAGGTTGATGATGTAGGCGGCGTGGGGCGCGAGGTCTTCCACCAACCGCGCGGCGAGCGAAGGCACGATGCAGAACGTCTTGCCGGGTTCTGCCGGCGGACGCTCGTGGGCGAGCAGGAACAGATGCCGTCTTTCGGCGGCATCGAGCTTGAGCACGCGGGCGAGATTGTCGAGGAAATCGGCGGAGACCCCGATCTCGCGGCCTTGCTCAAGCCATGTATACCAAGTCAGTCCCACGCCTGCGAGGGCGGCGACTTCCTCTCGCCGCAGCCCCGGCGTGCGACGACGCTTGGCAGCCGGGAGGCCGACATCTTCCGGCAACAGCCGCTCTCGGCGCGTGCGCAGGAAATCGGCAAGTTCGGATCGGGTTCGCTCAAGGGTGCGCATCGGTTAGCCCATTACAAAAAGCAACAGTATAAGAAGTTAAATTGTAAAAGGATAATGGGCGTGGAATCGCTGGCGCGTCAACACAAGAGGACGCCAGATGAGTTCCGAAGCCTGCACCGCCGAACCGCCTTCCACCATATCGCCCGAAGCCATCCGCCGCCCGCCCTGGCTCGGTCTGTCCATCCTGCTACTCGCGGGGTTCGTGACGATCTTCGATCTTTTCGTGGTCAATGTCGCAATCCCTTCCATGCAGGCCGAACTCGGGGCGAGCCTGTCGCAGATCGGGTTCATCGTGGCGGGTTACGAACTCGCCTTCGGTGTGCTGCTGGTTACGGGCGGACGGCTCGGCGATCTCTATGGGCGGCGGAGGCTGTTCATTCTCGGCATGGCGGGGTTCACCCTCGCATCGTTTCTTTGCGGTATTGCCCCCACCGTGGAAATCCTGATGGGCGCGCGCGTATTGCAGGGGCTGGCGGCGGCGTTGCTCTTCCCGCAGGTCTATGCCTCGATCCGGGTGAACTTCTCCGGCGACGACAGCCGCCGCGCCTTCGGTTTCCTCGGCATGACGCTGGGGCTTGCCGCTATCGCAGGACAAATCGTCGGCGGCTTTCTGGTCGAGGCCAACATCTTCGATCTTGGATGGCGCACGATCTTCCTCGTCAATGTGCCTGTCGGGGTCTTCGCAATTCTGATGGCGCGCTTCATCCCGGAGACGCGCTCGCCCGAGCGCCCGACGCTCGACTGGCCAGGCGTGGCGCTGGTCAGCCTCGGCCTTACCCTGTTGCTCGTGCCGCTGGTGGAATCCCCGACCCATGGCTGGCAGCTCTGGAGCTTCCTGTCGCTCGCCGGGGCCGCAATCCTGCTCGCCACCTTCTACCGCCATCAGGAGTGCCGCCGGAAAGCCGGCCATCAGCCCTTGGTGGACATGGTGCTTATGCGCCAACCCCGCTTCGCGCAAGGCGGACTGCTGGTGCTGCTGATCTATTCGACGGCCTCATCCTTCTTCCTTTGCTTCGCGCTTTTGGTGCAGACGGGGTTCGGCCTCAGCCCGTTCGCGGCCGGCAGCGTCTTCGTGCCGTGCTCGATCGCCTTCGTCATCCTGTCCTTGAGCGCGCCGCGCCTCGTCGCACGCTTCGGCACGCCGGCCATTGCCATGGGGGCGCTCGTCTATGCTGTCTCGTTCGGCGTGCTTATCGGACAGGTGTGGATCGCCGGACCCGATCTGGTGGTCACCCATCTCATCCCGGCGCTGATCGTGATCGGAGGGGCGCAGGCGATGATCATGACGCCGCTGCTCAACCTCGTGCTCGGCTTCGTGGAGGAGCGGCAGGCGGGCATGGCCTCTGGCGTCATCTCGACACTCCAGCAGGTTGGTGCAGCTCTTGGTGTGGCAGCGGTGGGAATCCTGTTCGGTGCGGCTCTCGGGACGGGATTGGACGGACAGGCCGCGCGCTACGCCTCCGCCTTCGTCTCCGGCATGAGTTATAACGTCGCTGCCGCCGTCATCGCCGCGATCCTGCTGGCAAGACTGGCAGTCTATGGACGCCGGACGAACTAAATGTGCTGACCTAATCGATGCGGCGGCCGGCGGCGTTCACCACCAATGAGCGACCTTCAGTTAAGAGTCTCGCCCCTCTTGTGTCGGCCATCCAATCAAGGCGCGGCATGGAGGGAGGATGCTATGCTGCATATCGAGTGGTGGCACCATCCGGCCTACGGGTACATGTCACAGCTTTCTGCCGCCGATTTCGCTTGGGAGCATCTGCGCCGCGACGACGAATATCGCCAAGACTGCCAGACGTTGGCGCTGGCCAGCAGACAAAGCGCGCACCAACTGGAATCGTTTGCGCAGCGCTGGGGCTTGCTGTTTCCCGAGTGACCCTGACTTGGCGGCTGATCTGCAAGCTCTGCTCTGGTCGCCGCGCGTGTATGCGAACGCCTTCATGCTGTTGCCCGTCGCGCATGTAATCGACGCGAACGGGCCGACCATCAAGCTTGCCCATCTCGACGGAATCGACCTGCGCCGCGCGGCCGATGGCTGGCACGGCATCTGGCGTGTCGATGGCATCGCGCATCAATTATGGCTGCCTCGCGCTGCTCCCGACGCTGCAACCTTCTACGGCACGTTCTTACCTTCGGATGCCTTTTACGAACTGCGATCTCATGCGGCCCGGCGATTCTGGCGCTCCGTCGAAGGCCGCCCGCCGGGGCCGGACTTTCGGGCCATGCTCGCCCAACTTCGCCAATGGCACATCCTGTCGCTACGCGCCTTGGACGCACGGCTGCACGGCGCGAGCTATCGCACCATCGCCGAAGCACTACTTGGATTCAGGGGCAACAAGGAGGACTGGGAAATCGCCCCGAGCAAGAACAAGGCTCGCCGCCTCGTTGCACACGGCATCAAGATGATGCGCGGTGGCTATCGGTTGCTGCTGCACTATCCCATCAAGGCAGATGGGCAGCGCTGAACGGGCAACCTGCGAAGCCATATGCAGCGCCTTTTTCCTGCCTGTGCTCAAACCGGGATTGTGATGGATTTATGCTGGAAGTGCGATCTGGCACCAGCTTGATATCGTGCGTGAGGTCGTCGAGGCCGGTGACAGTCGCGTCCAGGCGTCGCGGCGTCTCCACGGCATCGTCGTCATCGCTGCCCAACCAGGCTACGGCCGCATCCGTGTGCGGCAGAGCGCGACATGAAAGGATCAGGCCATCGGCTTTCTCTTCCTCGGTGAGCGCGAAGCGTGAGTGCTGGAGCAATTCCACCTCGCCCTCGATCAGGCGGGACTTGCAGGAGCCGCAGCGGCCGGAGCGGCAACCGTGAGGATAGGGAATGCCGGCGGCGAGCGCGGCGTCGAGGATGGTTTGGTCCTTTTGGACCTCAAGGCTGGTCCGCGCCTGCCGGATATCAACGAACTTGATCGTCATCTGCGTCTCCTCACAGGCCCCCGGCGAGACCGAGCGCCTTGACGAGGCCCGGCTTCTGGCTCAGGAAAGTCCCGTAGAAGACGTCCGATCCTATGATGGTGATCGGAGCGACGCGGACGCCGGTCCGGGCCTTTGCCTCCTCGGCGATCTTCGGGTCGGTGAGGTCGCGTTCCTCGTAGGCGAGGCCCTGTTGGTCGAGCCAGCGTTTGAGCGCGTGGCAGTCCGGACAGGTCGGTGTGGTGTAGATGAGAATCTGGGGTTTGCTGCTCTCTGTCATCGGTCTTGCCCTTCTCTGAATTCGACTCGGTTGCCCCGCCGCCAGGCCGCACAACGGTAGGCGGATTTGGCAAGGTTGTCCGCAGCGTGCGGCTTCCAGCGATTGTAAGGTCAAGACTGTTCTTGCGCGGAAAAGGAAAATTCGAGATGTGACGCAGGGGCAGAGAAGGACTGCGCCAACTGTCCCGCCGATCGACAGCGACCGTGTTTCGCATTGTGATTGCGCGCCCATCCGGTAAACTGGGTGAGACCAATCAACACGGACAGCTCTTGGCGATCAAATGCCGGCAGGTTCCGTCCCGAACTCAGGTAAAGCTTGCAGATGACTGCTATCAAGAAGACGAACGCCAAGAAGCCGGACGATCGTGCGGCCCCCACGCATATGGAGGTTGAAGCTCACCTCCTGCTCCCGTCGCTCTCGCAGAACGAGGTCACGATCCTCGCGGAAACGTTTCGCCTGCTCGGCGATCCCTCACGGTTGAAGATCCTGCTGAGCTGCGTACCGGCGCCCATTTCGGTGGGCGACATCGCCGAGCGGCTCGACCTGTCCGTGACCCTCGTCAGCCACCATCTGCGCCTGCTGCGTGGCGCGCGTCTCGTCAAGGGCGATCGCCAGGGCAAGCAAATCTTCTACGAGATCGCCGACCACCACGTCAGCCATGTTCTTCAGGATATGGCGACGCATATTTCGGAGGACCATGCGGACGACTGATCTGCCTGGAAAAGAGCATAATTTTCCTGAAAACACTTGAATAACTGTTCAATTGTGTTATTGACTCCTTCCGAAGCCGCGCAGGGCGTGTGAGGACGCGCGCCCGCTGCGGCGGCCGGAAAGGAGATCGGAATGACAACTGGACTTTCAACGCCGGGCGCTAATGAACGGCTCGGTTTTCGTGTCGACGGCATGGATTGCGCAAGCTGCGTCGGCAAGATTGAGACGGCCTTGGGCCGTCTGGGGGGTATCTCCGACGTTGCCGTCAACTTCGCGACTGAGACATTGTTGCTCTCGCGCGATGCCACAAGCAAAACGACGTCGAAGGATATCGCCAAGAAGATTCGCTCGCTCGGGTTCGACGTGTCCGAGCTGCCGCCTTCTGCGATTCCCGCCGCGCCTGTGCAGCGCTCCGACGCCCATGCTGGTCATGATCACAAAGGCTGCGCCGGCGATCACGATCACGCAAGCCACGACGATCACAACGGCTGCGGCGGCCACGATCACAAGCACGACCATGGTCATGACGGTCACGATCACGCCGCGCACGGCCATCACGGTGCTTGCGGTGGCGATCAAGACCACGCTCACCACGACCACGAGCACGAGCACGCTCATCACGATCATGATCACGGCCACGGTGGCTGCTCTGGACATGATCACGCGGGCCGCGCGCCAACTCCCCGCGCCGCACCGGCCTCTCCACCCAATGTCTCGATGCGTGTCGAGGGGATGGATTGCGCAAGCTGCGTCGGCAAGATCGAGGTCGCCTTGGCGCGGATGCCAGACGTCTCCGACGTGCGCGTGAACTTCACGACCGAAACGCTCGAACTGACGCTTGCTGCCGGCGCGATCACCAAGGTCGCCGACATCGAAAAGACGATCAAGAGCCTCGGCTTCGGGGTGTCCAACACAGGCGGGCTTTCGGCTTCGTCCGATGCGGCCATCGACGTCGCGCCAGCGATGCGCAATCAGCGCTGGTGGCAGACCCGCAAGGGCAAGCATGTCATTGGGCTCGGTCTGCTGATGGGCTCGGCCTACGCCATTGCCCAATTCTTCCCCCTTTATGCGGAATGGATCTTTGCCGCCGCCGTCGTCGCGGGCGTCATTCCCTTCGCTCGCAAGGCATTCGCGCTCGCGACCTCTGGATCTCCGTTCTCTATCGAGACGTTGATGGTTGTCGCCTCGATCGGCGCCCTCGTGATCGGCGAGGCTGAAGAAGCGGCTGCGGTCGTGTTCCTGTTCGCGGTCGGGGAATTGCTCGAAAGCGTTGCGGCCGGGAGGGCGCGCGCCGGTATAAAGGCCCTTGCATCGCTCGTGCCGAAAACGGCCGTCCTGCTCGATCCGAATGGCGGGCAGCGCAGCGTCCCGGCCACGTCCTTGCGTGTCAGCGATCTGGTTCTGGTGCGGCCGGGCGACCGCGTGCCGGCCGACGGGCAAATCATCCAGGGCGCTTCCAGCCTCGACGAGTCGCCTATCACCGGCGAATCCGTGCCACGCTCGAAGGCCAAGGGAGACAGCATTTTCGCCGGCTCCATCAATGTCGATGGCGTTCTTCAGGTCCGCGTTGAAAAGACGGCTTCCGACAACACGATCTCGCGCATCATCCAGCTCGTCGAGCAGGCGCAGTCCGCCAAGGCCCCGACCGCGCGCTTCATCGAGAATTTCAGCCGCTACTATACCCCGGCGGTGATGCTGATCGCCGCGCTGATCGTCGTCGTCCCGCCGCTCGCGATGGGCGGTGATTGGGACACATGGATCTACCGCGGCCTCGCGCTGCTGCTGATCGCATGCCCCTGCGCGCTTGTCCTCTCGACGCCTGCGGCGATTGCCTCGGGCCTCGCCGTCGGCACGCGCCGCGGCCTCCTGATCAAGGGCGGTAATGCGCTCGAAACCATCGGCAAGGTGAGCGCCATCGCCTTCGACAAGACGGGTACGCTCACTGAGGGCAAGCCGCGCGTCACCGAAGTCTTCGCCTTTGGCAAGAATGAGGAGAGCGATGTTATCGCGTTGGCGGCGGCAGTCGAAAAGGGTTCGAGCCATCCGCTTGCAAAGGCGATCATCGGCCGCGCCGAAACCGATGGCGTCGCCGTTCCCCTCGCACAGGACGCATCGGCGACGGCGGGTAAGGCCGTGCATGCGACTGTTGCCGGCCGTCGCCTCGCCGTCAGCTCCCCGACACATGCCGCCCAGGTGACGACGCTCGGGGGGCTGGAGCGCAGCGCCATCGAGAAGCTCGAAGATCGCGGCAATACCGTTGCCGTCCTTTTCGACGAGCAGGCGAAGGAAGTCCTCGGCCTCATCGCCCTGCGCGACGAACCGCGCCGTGACGCGCGCGAGGGTGTCGCCCAGCTCAAAGCGATGGGGGTCCGCTCCGTCATGCTGACCGGCGACAACCGGCGCACCGCCCAGGCCATTGCCAAGGGTCTCGGTATCGAGTGGAGCGCCGAGCTGCTGCCGCAGGACAAGCTCAATCTCGTGAATGAGATGAAGCGCCAGTCGAAGGTTGCCATGGTCGGCGACGGTATCAACGATGCTCCGGCTCTGGCCTCTGCTGATGTTGGTATCGCTATGGGCGGCGGAACTGATGTCGCCATCGAGACTGCTGATGCGGCCCTCATGAAAAGCCGCGTCACGGATGTCGCCCATCTGGTCGCGCTGTCTCGCGCGACCATGGCGAACATTCACCAGAATGTGGTCTTCGCTCTGGCGCTGAAGGCGTTGTTCCTTGTCACCAGCGTCCTCGGCATCACCGGCCTCTGGATCGCGGTCCTTGCCGATACGGGCGCAACTGCGATCGTTACGCTGAATGCGTTGCGGCTCTTGCGTTTCAAGGGGGCGAAGTCTGCCGATGACGGTCGCGATGAAGGTATGCGTTCTCGCCCCCTCGTCCCGGCCGAAAGCCGCTAGTCCCACGCACTCAAGGAGCCGTCAGCCGGTTAGGACTGGCGGCTTCCCATGACTGGAGCCCGTCGCGGTAACGCTGATCCATCGCGCTCATTCGGGGACGGACTCCACTTCCTCCAAGACGTCGGCGAAGCAAGGCATGCGGTTGGCCGCTGCATGGCTAGGCGGCAGCGTCAAGGGTCCGTTCGGAAAAACTTTTCCAAGGCCCTTGACCTTTCCATCGTTGGAAACCGCACCTTCGCAAAAAAAATGAACGTCGCCGCATCCGGCTGGCCGGGAGCGCGCGTCTTTTGAAGGTGAACGAGAATGAGTAATAAAGCCGCCACCCTATTCCTGGCCGGCGCCGTCATCGCCGGTGGCACGCTTGCCACCGTCTATCGCGACGAGATCGGACCCTACGCCAAAAGCGTTCTGGCGCTTGCTTCCTCGACCGCTGCCTCGGAGGCTGTCGCGCAGCCGGCACAGATGCCTGTTCCGCAGGTGCCGGTTGCCGAGGTCATCACGCGCAAGGTCGCGCCGTCCGTTGAGTTTACCGGTCATCTGGAAGCGGCCAAAGCTATCGAGCTGCGTCCGCGCGTCGGCGGCGCGATCGTCACCGTCAGCGTTCCCGAAGGCGGTCTCGTGCGGCCCGGCGAGCTTCTCTTCCAGATCGATCCGCGACCGTTCGAAGTGGCCCTGAACGCGGCCAAGGCACAGTTGCAGCAGGCAAACGTTCTGCACGATCAGGCCGAGATCGACTTCGGGCGCACCGAAGCGCTGACTTCGAAAGGCAACGCGCCACGCAAGGCTTTCGATGACGCGCAGGCCATGCGGCGTCAACGCCAGGCGCAAGTCGACATCGCCAAGGTTGCCGTCTCGGCCGCCGAACTCGATCTCTCCTTCACCCGCGTCACCGCACCGATTGCAGGGCGCGTCGACCGGGTTCTCATCACAGAAGGCAATCTCGTCACCGGCGGCAATGCAGGCGCTGCGACGCTCCTCACCACGATTGTCGCGACCGACCCGCTCTACGTCTATTTCGACATCGACGAAGCCACCTATCTCGGCTTTGTAGCCAATGCCCGCGCACCCGAGACGGGAACGGTTGCCGGCAAGCTCCCGGTGCATCTGGGCTTGATGACCGATACGGGCTTCCCGCATACCGGCGAACTCGACTTCCTCGGCAACCGCGTGGACCGGAGCACCGGGACGATCCGCGCAAGAGCCATCGTCAAGAACCCGGACGGCAGGCTGACGCCCGGCCTGTTCGCGCGGGTCAAGCTCGTCACGGCCGAACCAGCCCAGACCGTGCTCATCGACGATCAGGCGATCGGTATCGACCAGGGGCGGCGCTACGTTCTCGCTCTCGGGGCCGACAACAAGGCGGAATACCGCCCGGTCGAAATCGGACCCATGATCGATGGCCTGCGCGTCGTCGCGGCGGGTCTCAAGCCAGCCGACAAGATCATTGTGAAAGGACTCGTCCGCCCAGGCATGCAGGTGGTGCCGCAGATGATCTCCATGCTGCCGGGGGATGCTGAGAACGGTGACCAAGCTGCCGCGGGATCGCAGGAGGCGCGTCAATGAATATTCCGCGCTTTTTCGTCGACCGCCCCATCTTCGCGGTCGTTCTATCCGTCCTGATGCTGATCGCCGGTGGTCTGACGCTTCTGAAGCTCCCCCTCAGCGAGTATCCGCAAGTGACGCCACCCACAGTGCAGGTTACCGCAAGCTATCCCGGTGCGAATCCCGAAGTGATCGCCGAAACCGTCGCCGCCCCTCTGGAGCAGGCTATCAACGGCGTCGAAAACATGCTCTACATGAGTTCGCAGGCGGCGACCGACGGACGCATGACCCTGACCATTGCGTTCAAGCAGGGCACCGACCCCGACATGGCGCAGATTCAGGTGCAGAATCGCGTTTCGCGCGCCTTGCCCAGGCTTCCGCAGGAAGTGCAGCGCATCGGGGTCGTGACGCAGAAGACGTCCCCGGACATCCTGATGGTCGTCCATCTCGTCTCGCCCGACAATCGCTACGATCCCCTCTACCTGTCGAACTTCGCGATCCTTCAGGTTCGCGACCAGTTGGCCCGGTTACCGGGCGTGGGTGACGTCATCCTCGGCGGAGCCGGCGAATATTCGATGCGCGTGTGGCTCGATCCGGCCAAGGTGGCCGCGAGGGGGCTGACCGCCAGCGACGTCGTTGGGGCGATTCAGGAACAGAACGTTCAGGTGGCCGCCGGCTCGGTCGGCCAGCAGCCCGAAGCCTCGGCGGCGTTTCAGGTGACGGTCAACACGCTCGGAAGGCTGTCCAGCGAGCAGCAGTTCGGCGAGATCGTCGTAAAGACAGGCACCGACGGTCAGGTCACCCGCTTGCGCGACGTTGCCCGCATCGAGCTTGGCGCAGACTCCTATGCCCTTCGTAGCCTCCTCAACGGCAAGCCGGCGCTCGCGATGCAGATCATCCAAAGCCCCGGCGCGAATGCGCTCGACGTATCGAGCGCCGTCCGCACCACCATGGCCGAACTTCAGAAGGGCTTTCCGGAAGGCATCGAATATCGGATCGCCTACGATCCCACGGTGTTCGTCAAGGCGTCTCTCGAAGCTGTGGTCATGACGCTGCTCGAAGCCGTCGTGCTGGTCGTTATCGTCGTGGTTCTGTTCCTCCAGACGTGGCGGGCGTCGATTATTCCCCTTGTCGCCGTTCCCGTCTCCCTGGTCGGCACATTTGCGCTGATGTATATGTTCGGTTTCTCGCTGAACACGTTGTCCCTCTTCGGCCTCGTTCTCTCGATCGGCATCGTGGTCGACGACGCGATCGTCGTGGTCGAGAACGTCGAGCGCCACATCGCGCTTGGGGAAACGCCGAAAGAGGCGGCGCGCAAGGCCATGGACGAGGTGACGGGGCCGATCGTTGCCATCACCTCCGTCCTGTCGGCCGTGTTCATTCCATCGGCGTTCCTCTCGGGCTTGCAGGGCGAATTCTACCGCCAATTCGCGCTGACGATTGCGATCTCGACTATCCTGTCGGCGATCAACTCACTCACGCTCTCTCCGGCGCTTGCTGGCGTGCTCCTGAAGCCCCACCACGGCGACGTGAAGCGCGATCTCCTGACCCGCGTGATCGACTTCCTGTTCGGCTGGTTCTTCCGGCTGTTCAATCGCTTTTTCGACGGCGCCTCGAACGCCTATGCCTGGTCGGTGCGCCGTGCCGCGAGGCTCAGTGGCCTCGTCCTGCTCGTCTATGCCGGCCTGCTCGGCATGACGTGGGTCGGCTTCCAGACGGTGCCGGGCGGCTTCGTGCCAGCCCAGGACAAATACTACCTCGTCGGCATCGCCCAGCTCCCGACCGGCGCTTCGCTCGACCGGACCGAGGCTGTGGTTAAGAAAATGTCGGAGATCGCGCTTGCCGAGCCGGGCGTGGAGAGTGTCGTCGCGTTTCCGGGGCTCTCGGTCAACGGCATGGTCAACATCCCCAACGCGGCTGTCATGTTTACGATGCTCAAGCCGTTCGACGAACGAAAGGACCCGTCGCTTTCGGCCTTCGCCATCGCCGGCAAGCTCATGGGCAAGTTCAGCCAGATCCCCGATGGCTTTGCCGGCATGTTCCCGCCGCCGCCCGTTCCGGGGCTCGGTTCGACCGGCGGCTTCAAGATCCAGATCGAAGATCGAGCGGGTCTCGGCTTCGAAGCGCTCGCTCAGGCGCAGGGCGCGATCATGGGCAGAGCGATGCAGATGCCCGAGCTGGCCGGAATGCTGGCGAGCTTCCAGGTGAACGCGCCGCAGGTGCAGGTCGATATCGACAGGGTGAAAGCGAAGTCGCAAGGCGTGCCGCTCAACACCATCTTCGAGACGTTGCAGGTCAACTTGGGATCGCTCTACGCGAACGACTTCAATCGCTTTGGCCGCACCTACCGCGTGATGGTGCAAGCGGACGCGCCGTTCCGCATGCAGCCCGAGGACATCGGCCGCCTGAAGGTCCGCAACGCAGCTGGCAACATGATTCCGCTTTCGGCTCTGCTGACCATCAAGCACAGCTCAGGCCCCGATCGTGTCATGCACTACAACGGCTTCCCGTCTGCGGACATCAGCGGCAGTCCCGCGCACGGATACTCGTTCGGGCAGGCCACCGCCGCCATGGAGCGCATCGCATCGGAAACCTTGCCCGTGGGAATGGCCTTCGAATGGACCGATCTCGCCTATCAGGAGAAGCAGGCCGGCAACACCGCCATGTATGTCTTCCCGCTGTCCGTCCTGCTCGCGTTCCTGATCCTCGCGGCGCAGTACAACAGTTGGTCCCTTCCCTTCGCGGTCCTGCTGATCGCGCCAATGGCATTGCTCTCGGCAATCGCCGGGGTGTGGTTCACCGGCGGCGACAACAACATCTTCACGCAAATCGGCTTTGTTGTTCTGGTCGGTCTTGCCGCGAAGAACGCAATCCTGATCGTCGAGTTCGCCCGAGCGAAGGAAGGTGAAGGCGTCGATCCCTTGACCGCCGTCCTCGAAGCGGCTCGCCTGCGCCTGCGACCGATCCTGATGACATCGCTCGCTTTCATCGCCGGCGTGATTCCGCTCGTCATCGCCACCGGGGCGGGCGCCGAAATGCGGCACGCCATGGGCATCGCCGTCTTCGCCGGCATGCTCGGCGTGACGCTGTTCGGCCTGCTCCTGACGCCGATCTTCTATGTGGTCGTGCGCCGGCTCGCGATCAGGCGGAGCGCGTCGCCCCAGCAGGCGACTGAAGCCCACGCCTAAGGAGGTCGGCACACGATTCCGCGCCGGGGCTGCCCGTGGCCGTCGCCGCACCTCGGCGTGGTCGGGCCACGAGGACCTCAGCGATCGAACACACAGCAAAACATCAACACGCGGCTATCCGGAAGGGACTTCAAACATGGATATCGGCATCGGCGAACTCTCTCAGCTCACCGGCGTCAAAATTCCTACGATCCGCTACTATGAGCAGATCGGGCTGCTGCGCGAGCGCTCGCGGAGCAAGGGAAACCAGAGACGCTACGACCACGGCGCGGTTCATCGCCTTCTTTTCATTCGCCGCGCCCGCGATCTCGGCTTCAGCATCGAGGCGATCAAGGATCTGTTTCGACTTGCCGACGTCTCATTCTCAAGTCCGGCCGAAGCGCTCCGCATCGCAAAGGAGCAACTCGCTGCGGTCGAGGAAAAAATCGTTCAACTGGAAACACTCGAAAAGGTGATTCAGCTCGTTGCCGAAAGCGAGAATGACGGGAATCTGATCCCGCTCGATATTTTGCCCTTGAATGACACCAGCCGCGATGGCGATGCTGAGGTGAAAGCTTCAAGCAAAGGCCGCGTATCGATTCACTAGCCTCATCCCAAGGACCCACGACGTTGAGATACTATTCCCATGTGAAAAGGAGCCAGAGCTGTATCGTGGTCGGTGCGGGACCGGCGGGCCTGATGCTCGGTCTCCTACTGGCCCGGTCGGGCGTCGACGTCACGGTCATAGAAAAGCATCAGGACTTCCTGCGGGACTTTCGCGGAGACACCATCCACCCGTCGACCCTCGAAGCGATCCACGAGCTTGGCTTCCTCGACGAGCTTCTCGCTCTTCCCCACCAGAAAGCCTACCAGCTCCACGCCGAGATCGCCGGGCGCAGCGCCACGATCGCCGATTTCTCCAGGCTACCGACGCGCGCCAAGTTCATCGCCTTCATGCCGCAATGGGACTTCCTGAATTTTCTGGCGGAAAAGGCTGGGGAATATCCGCGTTTCCGACTGCAAATGTCGACCGAAGTAACCTCGCTTCGTTGGGACAACGAACGCGTTGTCGGCGTGAACGTGCGCCAGGGCGACCGCGACCTCGTTCTGGAAGCCGATCTCGTGATCGGGGCGGATGGACGCAATTCGATCGTCCGCAAGGCGGCAGGACTTGACGTGCAGAGTTTCGGTACTGCCACCGATCTTCTCTGGATGAAGGTCTCGAAAGAGGCCGGCGATCCCCAGCAGGCGATGGGGCATGCCGGCCCGCGGCAGGGGCTGGTTTTGATCGATCGTGGCGACTACTGGCAATGCGGCTATGTCCTTGCCAAGGGAACCGTCGATACCCTGAAAGCGGAGGGGCTTAGCGCGCTTCGCGCGAGGATTGCCGAAGTCGCGCCATTGCCGAACGATCGCTTTGAAGAAATTCGCTCCTGGGATGACGTCCACCTCCTGAGCGTTCGGATCGACCGGCTGAAGACGTGGTGGAAACCCGGCGTGCTGTGCATCGGGGATGCAGCCCACGCCATGTCGCCGATCGGCGGTGTCGGGGTAAATCTCGCGATCCAGGACGCTATAGCCACGGCCAACACGCTGGCGGAAGCCTTGCGCGAGGGCCGGCTGCAAACATGCTTGCTTGATGCCGTACAGCGCCGACGCAGCTTTCCAACCAAAGCGACCCAGAAGCTGCAATTGATGATGCGCAGTCGCAAGCGAGCGGGTGAGGCGCGCAATACGCGAAGTCGGAAACCTCCACTCTTCATGCGGCTGATAGCCAGGTCATCTCTGCTGCCCCGGCTGACTGGCCGCCTCATTGGGATCGGCTTCCGTCCGGAGCATGTCCGCACCCAACTCGTCGATTGGACCTGTTCGCTGAAAGGCCCTCATAGACAGAAGCCGCACGATGACGCGCTGGAAGACCATTGATCGCACCACATCGAAACCTGCGACCTGTGCCACCGGCCCAGGCGGAGCGACAGTTGAACGAGGAGTGAATGTGAAGACCGTCAGGCTTGGGACGATAGAGTTTTGCAACACTCGACCGATGGTGTTTATGGGCGGCGTGAACGTGCTGGAAAGCCGCGATCTCGCCATGCGGGTGGCGGAGGTGATGACGACGGAGACGACGCGCCTGAACATGCCGTATGTCTTCAAAGCTTCTTTCGACAAGGCTAATCGGTCATCGAACCGATCCTATCGCGGGCCGGGGATCGATGAGGGCCTGAAAATCCTTCAGGAGGTACGCACGAGCTTCGGCGTCCCGGTCCTCACGGATATCCATCTTCCCGAACAGGCTACGGTCGCCGCCGAGGTCTGCGACGTGCTGCAACTGCCCGCGTTTCTGGCGAGGCAAACCGACCTGATCGAGGCGATCGCACGAACGGGCAAGGTCGTCAATGTCAAAAAACCGCAATTCATGAGCCCAAGCCAGATAGGGCATGTCGTCGAAAAGCTGGAGGACTTCGGCAATCATCAGGTCGTCATATGCGAGCGGGGAAGCAGCTTCGGCTACGACAATCTCGTTGTCGACATGCTGGGCTTTGGTGTCATGAAAACCGTGACGGCTGGCGTACCGATCGTTTTTGACGTCACCCATTCGCTGCAAATGCGCCAGGCCGGAGCAAGCAGCTCCGGCGGTCGCCGCGATCAGGCGTTCGAACTCGCTCGATCCGCCATGGCATTGTCGCTGGCCGGACTATTCGTGGAGGCTCACCCCGATCCGGACAGGGCCTTGTGCGACGGTCCAAGCGCCCTGCCTCTCGCCCAAATCCCGGCGTTCCTCGCGCAGGTGAAGGCCGTCGATGATCTGGTGAAGTCCTTTGCCGGAATTGGCCACGACTGCCAATAAGCCACATCAACGCCACTTGGCGTTACGGGTTTGCCTGGGCGGCCCAAACAATCCCTTCTCAGCGGTGAATGAGACGATAGTGCGGGCGGTCGTACACGAACCGACATATCCGTAAGGACGGCGGATTTTGAATGCGCTGCGTCTACCAACTCCGCCACGCCCGCACTTTGCCGCCGATCGCCCTCTAGGTCTCTGCCCCTAGCGCCATTTCGGCAGGATTCTCATACTCCACTCCCACACCGCCAGCCCGTTGAAAATACGATGTTTTCACTTCATCGTGATTTCCTGTTGATTGGTAGACAAACCCCTTTTTGAGACGGCGTTGTTCGACATCGCGATCCTGTTTCGGGAAGGCGGCTTCTACGGTCGGGTCCGCTACAAGACCAGCTCGCTCTATCCGTCAATGGTCATGCACGGCATCGGCAATTCCGTCGCGGTGCTTGAACGCCTGCTGAAGTGAAGGCCGTGCCCGGCGCGCGGGCGCCGAGGCGTTCACGTTGGAGACCGATTCGGCGTCGCCGGCCGGACGAGCGTCCGCGCGACCCGCCTATGTTTAACCGCCGATAGCCAGGAGCCCTACTCCGACCGAATCACCCTTTCCGCCCGTTGGATCGAACTACATGGTCGTTCGTGTAGCAGCGTGAGCCAATGCTCGCAGGCGGGCCCGACAGGGATCGGTATCTCCACTGAAAAGCGTCTCGCGCTTTCTCATCAGCAAACGATCGGCGACCTCACGCCGATCAAAGGAGGACGGATGACTGACGGAAAATTTCTCACCGCCGAAGAAGTATCGGAACGCTATCGCGGAGGAGTGTCTGTCGGCACGCTTCGCAATTGGCGTGCGATGAAAATCGGGCCTTCCTTCGTGAAGATCGGCAAAGCCGTGCTCTATCCCATCGTGGAGCTTGAGGCCTGGGACGAAACGAATAAGATTCGTTGCCGGGCTTCAAGGAGACTCACCGGGAGCGACGGGGATCAGGTGTGAGGTCACGTTCGATCACAAAAACAGACCCCAATTACCGGCACCTACTCAACAGACACATCGAAAAAAGACCGGAAATTCAACACTTTAGTAAATTACGTGGGACGTTGCACAACCATCCCAGCGGCGATCCCAAGCCGTCGCGCGACGACATCGAGATGACGCGCGAGATCAAGGCCGCGGCCGAGGCGCTGGGCATCTCGATCCACGATCATCTGGTGATCGGCCGCAAGGGCCACGCGAGCTTCAGGAGCCTGGGGTTGCTGTCGTAGGAACCCGACTACGTGCAGCATGTCTCGGGTCGATAGACGCTGGTCCTGCACATGCACGACGAGGTGATCGGCACGTCGACCTTGGCCAACGCCGCGGCCAGCTTCGATTGGAGACCGGGCAATTCATCGGTCTCGCCACGGCGCTGGAGGCACTCGACGAGCCCATGCAGGGCCCAGACGTTGTCGGGATGCTGAGTGCACCGCTGGATCCGGCCGCTCAGACCGAGATCATCGCGGTAGACGCTTTCCGCCTCGGCATGATGCCCCTGCTCCATCAACAGAGCGGCGAGCGCGTGACGCGGCGGATGCATCCACGCCCACGGCTCGGTGTAGTTGAGGCTGTCGTCGCGACGCACGGCCTCGCGGAGGTGGGCATAGGCCTGCTCACGGTTGCCCTTGTGGTACTCGACCTCGCCATCGAGCATTGCCTCCGCCACGCCCAGGGTCTCGAGTGCGAAGTTGTTGAGGAATCTCCGCTCCGGCGGAACGCGCGCCATGGCTTCCCGGAAAAGCGTGCGTTCAAGCTCGGCGGCGACGGGCTCCTTGAGCGTGGCGTACGCGATGGCGCGGGCATAGTGATGCATCGGGATCGAGACTTTGTAGAGGCCGGGGTCGCCGGGCGGGGCCATCTCGACGATCTCGCGCCAGCGGCCGAACCGGACGAGCACGTGCGCCTTCATGGAATAGTAGGCTTCCGTCATCGCAACCAGCTTCGGGCGGTCCGGGATGGTGAGGATATCCTCGGTCAGGATGCTCCGGATCTTGTCCGCCGCGGCGAGTGCGGGGACGTACTGCCCCAGGAACATGCAAGTGTGCATCATCAGGTGCAGGTCGTGGCAGCGCGCGGTCACGTAGAAATTGAACGAGCCCGCATAGTCGGCGTACATGTCGTCAGCCCGGATCGATCGTTCGCTCACGATCCTGGCTTTCTCGTAGTCGCCACACAGCGCATAGATGTGTCCCGGCATGTGGCACAGGTGCCCGGCGTCCGGTGCCATTGTCGACAGAAGGTCCGCCGATCGTCTCGCCCGCTCGGGGTGGCTCGACATCTCCATGGCGTGGATATGCAGGTGAAGGATCGCGATATGCGGACGCTGGCCCGCGCTGTCGGTCATCGCCATCGAGCGCTCGCAGATCGCGACGGCTTCCACCGTGTCGGCGTTGCGGGCGGGCAGCCCCGTCTTCATGTCCCACAGGCGCCGCGGCGTCCGCGTGATGAGCGCCTCGACCAGCAGTGCCATGACGTCATGATCGTCGGGAAAGGCATGATGGACGCGGCGCATCGCCGCCGCATAGTCGTCGTCCCACCTGTCGAACCGCTCGGGGCCGACGCCATTCGGTTCCTGGAAGCGCCTGGCCAGCGCCTCGACGAGATGACGCTCCACGTCTTCCGTCCCTTCGCTGAGGGCAAGGGCGATTTGCAGGTGATCGAACGCGACCCTGGCGAACCGGTCCGCCTCGGCTTTCCCGAGATCGCGCCAGGTGAGGTTGTAGAAGGGCCCGGAGCCGTAGGCGACCCCCCAGTGCGCCATGACGCATGTCGGGTCGAGCTCGAGCGCCCTGCGGAAGCACTTCACGCCCTCTTCCTGGTTGAAGCCGAAGCACCAGTTCAGCCCGAGATCGAACCAGCGCTGGGCCTCGACGGACGACGTTCGTACTTTCCTCGTGTGAGCGCCGAGATCGAAGCGGTCCATGAGCAGCGTCTCCGGTGCCTTCACGCGAGAATCGGATAGCCGAGCGCGGCGGCTTGTCGCTCGTAGTCCAGCAGGCCGGCATAGGCCGCCGGATCGGGAGACGATATGGCCTGCAGCCGCAACCCATCCAGGACGGGACGACGAACCGGATCAACGGCGAGACGAAACAGGGCAGCCTGCAAGAGGGCCGCGTCATCGGCCGGCGTGGCGCTCGAGGTGATGAACGGGATGGCCGGGCTCTCGGGCGTTTCGGCCAGGACGCGCAGGGAAGCGACGGCCTCGGGCCGATGATCCTTGAAGAAAGCGTAGGTCAGACAGTCGATCGAGGCGGCAGCCAGCTCACCCGAGGCGACGCGGGCCATGCTGTTGGGGTGCGAGCCGGTCTCCACCACGGAGCCGAAGAAGGGCTTACTGCCCGCGAGCCGTGCGAAAAGGAGGCGCGGAAGGTTCATGCCGGAGTTGGAATGGCGACTGTTGAGAGCGAAGGTCGCGCCTCTCAAATCCTCGGGCTTCTCGCAGGACGAGTCGTCTCGCACGAGGATGAAGGCGCAATGCGTTCCCCGCCGGCAACCGGGCGCATCGTAGGTCGGCACCCCGAGCAGCCGGAATTGATCGCGATAGATGGTTTGCAGCGGATAGCCGCAGGTCTGGGAGAACAACACCTCGCTCCCGATCCTGTCGGGGACGGGAAGTCGCTCGAAGGACAGTGCCTCCGGCAGGTTTGTCAGGCCCTCGCGACGCAATTCCTCCGCCAAGGCGTCCCAGAAGGCCGCGTTCCTCGACCGCATCTCGGGCAGATTGTACATCGGCAGGCTGGCGATGGGCGTCGTCATTCAGGCTCGCAAGAATTCATTCCGTGAAGCACCCGCCATGGGCTTCCATTCATTATCGCGACTGCGCCGCCTGCGCCACTTGCAGGCTCGAAGCCCCAATCGCCGGGCACGCGCTGAATGCTACCAAACTGCTCGCGGCGGGCTAGCGCAGCCGGGGGCCCGGATCGAGCCCGAGGAAGGCGCGGCCGCCGATCGGATACCACTCCGGGGCGAGGGTCGCTGCCTGGCCGACCACCTGGAGGTCGCGCCACACCTCGGCCAGGCGGCTCCCGGTCTTGAACGAGGTGCTTCCGCCGTGCCGGAACATCAGATCCATCGCCTGGCGTGCGCAGTCGCCGGCGTGCACTGCGGCGAGCCGGCAGCGGACGCGCTGCTCGAGCGTGGTCTCGCGGCCGTCGGCGAGCGTGTTCCACAGCTCGGCGATCATCGCGTTGCGATAGAGGCGTCCGGCGTTGAGGATCGCATCGGCGCGCCCGACCGCGTCCTGCACCTGCGGATTGTCGCATAGCCGGCCCGTGCGGCCGCGCGGCGTCTTGTCGGCGGCCAGCTCGACGAGCGCGTCGATGCCGGCGCGCGCCAGCCCGGTGATCACCGCGCATTGGTGTGGCCCGACCCAGGCCGGAGCCGGCAGGGCGTAGGTGAGGCCCGGCCAATGGCCCCACTGGTTGTCGAGCGGCACGCCGGCATGGATCGTCGTGCGCCGCTCCGGCACGAAGAAATCCTTCACCGCCCAGTCGAAGCTCCCGGTTCCGCGCAGCCCGCTCACCTCCCAGCTGCCGGGAATGACCTCGACCTCGGCACGAGGGAACAGGCCGCGCCAGAACAGGCCGCCGTCCACGCGCCGGCGCGGCTCGCCGTCATCGAGAATCTGGAAGCTGCCGAGCATCCAGGCGGCTTCGTGACAGCCGCTGCCGAAGGTCCAGCGCCCGCTGACGCGATAGCCGCCCGGGGCGGGCACCGCCTGGCCGCCGCCCTGAATCGCGGTGCCGGCAACCACGGTCCGATGGCCCTTGGGATAGATCTCGTGCACGCCGTCGTCGGGCAGGGCGAGCGAAACCAGCTGGGCGACGCCGTTGTTGGCGACGTTCCATCCGACCGAGCCCGCGCCTTCGGCCAGCAGCTCGACGACTCGGATGTAAGTCAGCGGGTCGGCCTGCAGGCCGCCGAGCGACCGCGGCAGAAGGAGGCGGTAGAAGCCCGCCTCGTGCATCTCCTCTACCAGCCTGGGCGACAGACGCTGCTCGCGCTCGATCTCGTCGTGGTAACGCCGCAACATCGGCTGGAGCGCGGCGGCCGCCCGTACCACGGGCTGCGCATCGATGTCGGCCGGCAGGCGGCGGTCCTCGACCATGGTGTGCATCGACTCCTCCTGTGGCCCCGCTCGGAGCAGGGCATTCGCCCCTCAGACTCCGGCGATCACCTCCGCCCATTCCTCCAGCATCGCGGGATGGCCGTGACGAATGTGAATCGAGAAGTCGGTGTAGCCTGCCCCCTGCAGCTCGCGCAGCCGTTCGCGAAGCGCCGACCGGGTGCCGGTGACCGTCACGGCGCGGATCAGCTCGGCGGTGCAGACTTCTTGCTCCTCCGGGCGCAGGAACATCAGGTGGCCGCGGTGGTTCTCCAGATAGCGCGCATCGGCCGGCTCGTAGCGCTCGTAGATCTTCCGGTACTGCTCCACCAGAGGCGAGAGCGTCGGCGGGATGCCACGGCCGAAATTGCCGAACTGCTCCTGCTCGACGAGATTGTGCAGCACGATGGTCGCGTGCGGGCCGGCCTGCGCGCGGGCGCGCGGGCTGTCGAACGGCTCGCCCTCGGCGAGCACGCAGCCGCCGCAGAACGCCGTGGCAATCCGCGTCGCCGGCTCGATGCCGGCCGCACGCCAGGCGGCCTGCATGGCCGCGATCGACGCCTTCGCCGCCTCCATGTAGCCAACGCCGTTCATCCAGTGGGCACCGAGCTCGGCCGTCAGCGCCCGGGCACGCGGGCCGAGCGCGGAGATGTGCAGCGGGATCGGGTCGCGGTTGTTGACCACGCCGATATCGAGGCTCAGGAAGCGCATCTTCCGTCGGGCGCCCTCGAGCTCCCACTCCACCGTCTCGCCGGCGATCAGCCGCTGCACCTGCTCGATGTAGTGCCGCATGTCGGTGAGCCGGACCGGCCCGACGCCCATGGTGCGCCGGGCGGTGAAGCCGGTGGAGATGCCGAAGTCGATACGGCCCGGCGCCAGCGCATTGAGCGACATGAGGGCGCTGGCGGCGACCGGCGCGAGGCGGTTCGACGGGATCAGCACACCGGTTCCCAGGCGGATCCGGGATGTCTTGACCGCGGCCGCGCCCATGGCGACGAAGATCTCCGCGTTGAGCAGTTGCGTGTCGTAGAACCAGGCGCGGGTGAAGCCCAGCTCTTCCGCGCGCTTCACCACCCTCCACGAATCGGCCGCGGTGGCGATATTGATGCCGTAGTCCATGCCTCGACGTTCCCGAAGACACAGCCCGTTGTCAAACCCGCAACCGCATGGAACGCTGGTCGACGGTCGCCCACCCTCCTCCCATTGGTACCCAAGCTGTAGCTGCCGTCCCGAGGAAGCCCCATGCCGATCGTTCAAGCTGATCGTCTCTCGCGAATCGGTGCAGCCTTGCTGAAGGCTGCCGGTGCCTCCGACGAGGAGGCCGATGCTGTCGCCGCCGGTTGCGTGAATGCCAATCTCGCCGGCCACGATTCACACGGCGTGATCGCAATCCCGACCTACATCGATCGCGTGAAGGCCGGCCACATCGTGCCGGGCGCGGCGTGGACCATCGTGCGCGAGTCGCCCACGACGACGGTGATCGACGGTAACTGGGGCTTCGGCTTCCACGTCAACGCAAAGGCGATGGCGTTGACCATCGACAAGGCCAGGACTGCCAATGTCGCGGCCTGCACGGTGTTCCGCCAAAGCCACGTCGGCCGCCTCGCCGCCTATCCGCTGATGGCGATGCGCGAAGGCATGATCGGAATTGCCGCCGCCGATTCCGGGCGGTCGCCCAAGCACGTCGCGCCCTTCGGAGGACGCGAGCCGCGACTCGGCACCAACCCGATCTCGATCGCGGTGCCGTCGGATCTCGAAGGGCCCTTCTGTCTCGACATGGCGACCTCGGCGGTTGCGGCTGGAAAGATCGCGCTTGCCGTCGCGCGCAACGAGCCGATCCCGGAGGGCTGGATCATCGATGCCGACGGTCGTCCCACGACGAATCCCGGGGATTATCGCAAGGGCGGCGCGCTGCTGCCGCTCGGCGGTACCGAGGGCTACAAGGGCAGCGGCCTCGCCGCGATGGTGGAGGTCCTGTGCGGGCTGTTGACGGGTCTGGGCTTCGGCGTCGAGCCGACCGGCCGTCACAACGACGGCTGCTTCATGGCCGTGTTCAATGTCGCTGCGTTCCGGCCATTGCAGGACTTCAAGAAGGAAGTCGCCGAGTTCGCGCGCTACCTCAAGTCGACGCCACCCTCCGAAGGGTCGAGCGGCGTGCTCTATCCAGGCGAGATCGAGCATTTGCGCGAGCAGGAGCGTCGCCAGAACGGCATCGAGGTCGAGGAGGCTACCTGGGACAAGCTGCGCGCGCTCGCCGCCGAGTATGACATAGCGGATTCGCTCGGGCTTGCCTGAGCGCCGCAGCAGGCGTGCCGCGCTGCAGCGCGAACCTCAACGCCGCCAGCACGATCAGGAGGATGCGCAGGGCATGAGACATGCGCGCCGAAGCTCCTCGACGCACGCTCGAGCCTTCCCGCGATCCGCTCGACATTTGATTGGGAAGATTGTTGCCAAGGCGAGAATGCACGACCACATTCCTCCTCGGTGGGCCACACCGAACAGTCGCATTGCACGCATATGCCCAAGTTTCTTCGCATCGGAGTCCACCAGTCGAACGTGTCCGGATACACGTCGAAGGCATGGTGGGTTCGCCGGGTCGGTTCGACGGTTTTTCTCAAGTGGGGGGCCGTCGAGGTCGAGGGCGTGGGAGAAGGACGAAAAGTCTACTGGACGGTTCCCCCGCGCGAGAAAGCAGTTCGTTGCGGCGCGGTGCAGCCTGCCAAGGACTACATGAAGAACGCGATCGCCCGGCGCCGCAGCCATCGCTATGAACCGCTGGCCGGGAACATCGCCATCAAGCGTCGGCCTGCCAATCGCGGTGCCGAGCTCGAGCAGGCACGTGCCACGATCCTCTATGTCGACATCGTCCGATCCACCGAGAAAGCCGCGCGGCTCGGCGATGCGCGTTGGACGCAGGTGATGAACCACTATTATGCCGCCGTCCGCAGGGAGCTGAAGACGCTGCGCGGCAAGGAGGTCGTGACAACCGGGGACGGTCTGCTCGCGACTTTCGAGGTGCCAGCGGCGGCGGTCCAATGCGCGACATCCATCCGCGAGGCCGTGCGCACGCTGGGGCTCGACATCAGGGTGGGGCTGCACGTGGGTGAATACAAGGTGAGCGGCCCCGACGTCTTCGGCCTCGCATTCCACATCGGCGCACGGGTCGCCGCGAAAGCGCGCGCCGGTGAGGTCCTGGTCTCGAGCTCGGTCAAGGACCTGGTGCCGAAATCCGAGATCCAGTTCAAGGATCGCGGCATTCACCAGCTCAAGGGCGTGCCCAAGCGGTGGCGACTTTACCGGGTCGAGCGGTAAACGCCCCTACGCGCGGACCCGAGCGTGCCGCTTGCCCTGCAGCGGCCTCGCGGTCTCTACTTCGATCCCGACGGCCACGGCCTGTGGCGAGGATCGAGACAATGCAGCGAAGCACGGACCGCATCCTGACGACCCACATGGGCAGCCTGCCGCGGCCCGACCTGCTGGCCGACCTTCTGGTGGCCCAGGCCCAGGACAAGCCGGTCGACGCCGCGCGGATCGCGACGCTGACCGACGAGGCCATGGACTACATCGTGCGTCGCCAGCTCGACTGCGGCATCGATGTCGGCAACGACGGAGAGATGCCGCGGTCGACCTTCTTCGGCTACATCACCGGGCGGATGTCGGGCTTCGGCGGTCGCTCCAACCGCCGGCCGATTCTCGACATGCAGCGCTTTCCCAAGTGGTGGCGAGACTACCAGGCGCGGGGCGTCCGCCGGCTCAACGTCTATGGCTTGCCGGCGGCGATCGGGCCGGTGCGCTACGATCGCCTCGACGGCGCCAGGACCGAGTTGGACGCCTTCGCCCGCGCGCTGGCACGCCAGACAGGGCGCTTCGTCGAGACCTTCGTGACCGCCGTCTCGCCGGGCTTCGCAGCCTGCGCGCTGGAGAACCAGCATTACGACAGCCACGAGGCCTATGTCTACGCGCTCGCCCGCGAGCTCCGACACGAGTACCAGCTCGTCGTGTCACAGGGCCATGTGCTGCAGATCGATTCGCCCGACATCGGCATCGAGCGCGCCGGCTATTTCCAGGATCAGCCCCTGCCCAAGTTCATCGCGGCCATGGAGATGCACGTCGCGGCGCTGAACGAGGCGCTGGCCGACATCCCGCCCGAGCGGGTGCGCTTCCACGCCTGCTGGGGCAACCGCGACAGCCCGCACGTGCACGACGTGGCGGCGCCCGACGTGCTGCCGGTCTGCTTCCAGGTTAAGGCCGGCGCGCTCTGCCTGCCCTTCGCCAACCCGCGCCACAGCCACGAGGTCGACGCGTTCCGGACCCTGAAGCTGCCCGACCGCATGGTCCTGGTCTGCGGCGTGATCGAGACGACGCACAATTACGTCGAGCACCCGCAGGTAATCGCCGAGCGCCTGGAGCGCGCCGTGCGCGCCGTCGGCGACCGTGAGCGCGTCGTGGCCGGGACCGATTGCGGCTTCGGCACCATCGTCGGCGACACCCAGGTGTCCGAGGACGTCGTCTGGGCCAAGCTCGAGGCGATGCGGGACGGCGCGGCAATCGCGAGCGGGCGGCTCTGGGGTTGAGACCCAGCCGCAAGCGCCTTAGCCGCTGGCGTCGTCCACGAACAGCGGATCGATTCGTGCGCCGCGACTACACCGGCTTGAGACTGGCCCGGCGGATCACCTTGGCCCACTTCTCGGTCTCGTCGGCGATCAGCTTGCCGAACTCGGCCGGCGTCATCGGCATCGGCGCGCCTCCCAGATCGGCAAACCGCGCCTTCATCCTGGGATCGGCGAGGGCCACGCCGATTTCCCGGCTGATCCTGTCGATGGCCTCGGCGGGCATGCCCCTGGGCCCGCCGACGCCATACCACGCGCTGACCTCGTAGCCCGGGACGAACTCGGCGACGGTGGGAAGGTCCGGTACCGCCTCCGAGCGGGTCGCGCCGGTGGTCGCGAGCCCGCGCAGCTTGCCGGCCCTGATGTACTCGATCGACGAGGGCGGCGTGGGGAACGGGACCTCCACCTCGCCTCCCAGCAGGCCGGCGAGGGCAGGCCCGTTGCCGCGATACGGGACGTGAACCAGGTTGACGCCGGTCATCATGTTGAACAGCTCGCCGGCGAGATGGCCGGCACTGCCGATACCGGCGGACCCCATGTTGACCTTGCCCGCGTTCGCCCTGGCGTAGGCGATGAACTCCGGCACTGTCCTGGCCGGAAGCGATGGGTTCGTCACCAGGTAGAGCGGTATGCTCATGATTCCCGCTGCCGGCGCGATGTCGCGAAGGAAATTGAAGGTGAGATTGTCGTACAGGGTCGTGTTGATGGCGGCCGGCACGCTCACCAGCAGAAGCGTGTAGCCGTCAGCCGGCGCATTGACGACGATCTCGGTCGCGATGTTGGTGGCGGCTCCCGGCCGGTTCTCGACGATGAATTGCTGGCCGGTCCGCTCGGTAAGCCATTGTCCCATCAGGCGCGCGACGATGTCGTTGCCGCCGGCGGGGGCGAACCCGACGACCCAGCGGACCGGGCGCGACGGATAGGCCTGCGCCACCGCGCCGTGCGTAAGCGGGGCCAGAGCGGCGGCGCCGGCTGCGACTTCGAGGATTCGTCGGCGAGGGAGCTTCATGGCGTTGCCTCAGCTTGGGAGTTGCCCGGTTGACGACAACGCAACCCAACGCGCGGCCGCACGGCTCGACCCTGCCGGCAGACGATTCAATCGGAAGTGTTCGCTACACGACCTCGCGCGAAGCAACCGTTACGGTCGACAACGCGGCTACGGCACTCGCTCGACGCTTACGCGTGAACCATACGGCGTTGGCCAGGGCGTAGGAAGGACGACACCGACGGCGGCCCTCCCGGCTGCCCTCTAGAAGAACACATAGGACCGGACGACGACGTTCTTGCGACAGCGCGCGCTCGCGGGGGCGGTCGGATCGATGCAGGCGGTGTGGAACGACCAGCGCGAGACCGAGCCGTCGTAGACCGAATCGTAGCACTTGAGCATCGACACCTCCGTCGATGTCTGCCGCGGGAACCAGTACCACTCGTGGTCGGGGCGGTGCGTGAAGCGCGTGGTCTCGCCGACGCGATCGTCGTAGATGCGATAGTTGGTGATGTAGGGCTGGTCGGCGAAGGACGGCCAGGCGCAGAGCACGAAGGGGAACTGCTCGACCGTCTCCATCGGCTTGGCGAGATTGATCGACACGAAGCGCCGCGACATCTTCCGGTCGGCCTCTTCCTCCGTGTAGTGCTGCGGGCGACCGAAGTTGCGCAGGTTCTTCGTGAGCAGCTCGCGGCAGCGCACGCGACCGCTGTTGTCGTTCAGGTCGTTGTGCACGAGGTTGACGTAGCGGGCGTTCACGCCCGGGTTCTTGTTGTCCTGATCCTCCGTGCGGTCGCCCGTGTAATCCTTGTCGAAAACGTCGTGGTTGTAGACCAGGGCATCGGTCGCGCCGGGAAAGAAATCGAGTAGTAGCTTCTCGATCTCCGGGTAGAAAACGCGTTCCACCTCGGCCGAATCGTAGAAGTTCCGGCACTTCGATTCCAGATGTGCCAGCGAGACGCCGAGCCGGTCCATGCTCTCGGGCGTGTCGGGCGAGAGACCCGGATGGTATTGCCCGATGCGCCGCGCGTCGCGCATCACGTGCGGGAAATAGAGATCGCGCCGCCGGTTCTGCTCCTCGTTCTTGCGCAGGATCTTCGCGACCTCGGCGCGCGCCGGATCGCGCCACAGGGCATTGGACGGGACGATCGAGTAGGTCGGGCGCTCGTAGACGGTGTAGGCCAGCGGCAGCGCCAGGCCGCCTTCAGGCGCCTCCATGCCCGTCGCGCGGATGTACTCCATGCACGCGTCGTAGTCGCGGAACGCTGGCCCCCACCGGGTCTCGACCGGACGTCCCGGCGGCGCGTTGTCGATCATGTCGACGACGCGCTGGCCCTCGCCCTCGGCGATCTGGGCGAGCGCGTCCTCCAGTGCCTTGCCGGTTCCCGCATCGCCGTTGCGGTCGAACGACATGTAGGACAGGCCGCCATTCGCCGCGATCGGCGCCGGCTGCCCCTTCGTGAGCTGGAGCGGCGGCACATAGGCCGACGAGGCCGTCCTCGTGCTTGCGGCAACGCTTCTTTCCGCGACGTCGAGCTGGCTCATCGCACACCTCCGGGCTGGTTTCGACCCGACGGTGGCACACGGGGCCTGCGCTTTCCAGATCATGAATCTTGTCCGGGTCATTAATCCAGGTCATGCGACGCGACGCTGCCGGCTGGGCGAACGCCATACCGCCTCCCTCGCGTCGCGACTTGCGCGGCATCCGACGCATCGTTCGGGCCGGGTGCTGGGGATCGTCTGGCGTAACAGCCCGTCCGGCCGCTATCGTCATCGCTCGAATCGAGCATCCTGGCCAGCGAACAGCGGACTGGCCCATAGCAAGGGAGAACGGCATGAAGCTCGCGGGAAAAATCGCCCTGGTCACCGGCGGCTCGCGCGGGATCGGCCGAGCCACGGCGCTCGCCTTCGCCGCCGAGGGCGCCGACATCGCCTTTTGCCATCTGAACGACGGCGCCAAGGCCGATGAAACCGCTGGTGAAATCCGTGCCCTGGGCCGGCGCGCCCTGCACCGCTCGGTCGATGTCTCCGACATTGCGTCCGGCCGCGCCTTCGCCGCCCAGGCGGCGCAAGAGCTGGGACCCGTCGACATCCTGTTCAACAATGCAGGCATGAACATCCGCAAGCCGTTCGAGGCCTACACCGAGGAGGATTACGACCGGATCCTCGACGTGCATCTGAAGGGCATGTTCTTCATGGCGCAGGCCGTCTACCCCACGATGGTGGCACGCGGGCAGGGCTGCATCATCAACGTCGCCTCCCAGCGGGGGCTGAAGGGCGCGGTGAACTCGGCGCCGTACTCGGCTGCCAAGGCGGCCATCATGGGGTTCACCCGCGCGCTGGCGTGGGAAGCGACGCCGAAAGGCATTCGCGTCAATGCCATCGCGCCAGGCCCGGTCGTCACCGACCTGACCGCGACCATGACGCCCGAGGATCGCCGGGCCTTCATCGATGCGCTGCCGGCTGGCCGCTTCGGCCGTCCGGAGGAAATCGCCGCCACGGCGCTGCTGCTCGCGGGGCCGGACGGCGGCTTCTACGTTGGCGCCACCCTTTCGCCCAACGGGGGAGACGTGATGCATTAGCGGCCGAAGATCCCCTGTTATCGGCCCAGATTGATCAAGTAGCCTCTGGTGGTTGTTTGGATGGCCGTGCGCGCAGTGGAAAGACGCTCAAGAACAAACTGGGCGAGTACGTGCATCTCGCCGCAAGCGGCGAGACCGTGCTGGTGACCGACCGTGATCGCGCGGTCGCCGAAATCGTTGCGCCGCAGGCCGGGCGAGGTGCCTTTCTCGCGGATGCCATGCTGGCGGAGGCCGTGCGCCGGGGCTGGGTGACGCCGCCGACGCTGGTCGCCGCCGGCGTGCCCCCACGCAAGCCTGTCATGAAGCTTCGCGATCTCATGACCGACCTGGATCAGGCCCGCGACGCCGATGATCTACGTCGACAGCTCGGTGGCGCTTGCACATCTGCCGGCCGCGGATCGCTCTCCGATCAGCGCAAGAGCCTGATCAGACCTCCGCCCTGCCGTAGAACAGCGTGACGGCGTGCTGCGCCTCGGCGAAGAACAGCCAGCGCTCGACGAAGACGCCGGCCGTCCCGACGAGCGCGGCGACCAAAGCCGCTGCGATGGCTGGCCAGCCTGCAGCGACGAAGGGCACCAGCGAAAGCAGGAAGGGCAGGCCGAAACCCAAGCCGATCGCGATCCTTCGCAGCTTGGCGGCATGCTTGCGGGCGATCTGGAAGCCCATCTCCTTCAACAGATAGTTCTCCGAAGTGTGCGGCGCCTCGAAGAGCCGCACCACACCCAGGGAACCGAGGCCGGTGGCGCTGCCGGCGGTGCTGGTGGCCGGCGCTCCGTCGATGAAGCGCCAGTAGGACAGCTTGAGGAAGGCGGCGAGCGCGATCGCTAGGGGCGCCAGCACGTAGAGCTCCGGGCGCGGGCCGAAGATCTGCAGCACCAGCATGAGCCAGAGGGCGCCGCTCATGAGGGCCAGCGCCAGGTAGTTCGGCACGACCCACCGGTTGTGCCAGCGCGGAACCGGCTTCAGCGACCGGTAGATCATCGCCGTGCAGAAGACCGTGGCGATGGCGCCGAGCGCCGACAGCAGGCCGGCCGCGTTCATGACGACACCGAGGAACACCCAGCCGATGCCGAAAAGTCCGGCCGGCAGGTAGGTCGCCACGGCAGCGACGCCCTCGCGAGACAGCCACGACGAGCGCCACTGCGAGAACGCCCGCCAGGCGCGCTGGCGCTGCCCGAGGTGGAAGGCCGAGGACACGAGGCCGCCCGTGATCGCGCCCAGCGCCAGCGCCAACGCCACCAGACCGAACATCCGGTCGGCGGGCAAGATGCCGAACGGCGCCAGCACGCCGAGCAAGGCCAGGAGCCCATAGCCGGCGCCCGAGGCCGTGGTGAACAGGATCACCGACAGTGAGGGATGCACGGCGTCCTTCCGATTTCCATCTGGGTTGTCTTCATTGCGACAGCAGCCGGTCGAGCCATCCCAGCAGGCCACCGGCCTGGGCAGGTGTAGCAGGCGCCAATCGGGCCGGAGCGCCGGTACAGCCGACGCTCTGTTGGCGTGGACGCGGCGGCAAATACTTGTTCGTGGGCGCGTAGCCCATCTCCGCCATCAGGTCGAACCCTTCGCGTTCGGCGACCAGCTTCGATACGGCGGAATCGGGATCGCCGAGGTCGCCGAAATGCCGGGCCGAGGCCGGGCAGGTGGCGACACAGGCCGGCACCCGGTCCTCGGGGTCGAAGGTCGTGTTGTAGATTCGGTCGATGCAGAGCGTGCACTTCTTCATCACGCCGGCGTCCTCGTCGAACTCGCGGGCGCCATAGGGGCAGGCCCACGAGCAGAGCTTGCAGCCGATGCAAAGGTCCTCGTTGACCAAGACGATGCCGTCTTCGGCCCGCTTGTAGGAGGCACCCGTCGGGCACACCGTCACGCAGGCCGGCTCGGCGCAATGCAGGCACGAGCGGGGGAAATGGACGGTGCGGCCGGTCGCGCCCTCGCCAACCTCGAACGTGTGCACGCGGTTGAACCAGACCCCGTCGGGATCGGCGCCATACGGCGCGAGATCGGTCAGCGGCGCGGCGACGCCGCCGCTGTTCCACTCCTTGCAGTTCACCGCGCAGGCGTGACAGCCGACGCAGATGTCGAGGTCGATGACCAGGCCGAGGCGCTTGGCGGACGGCTGGGCAGGCAGGCTGGTCACTTCGTTTCTCCGGTGGCTTCGGCGTCGCCATGAACGGCCGCCCGGAAGCCCGCGCCGTAGCGCAGCACGCCGGGACGCTCGGGCAGATGGGGCGGCACCGGCAGGGTCGCGAACTGGGGCTCGCTCACGCTTTCCCCTGCGGCAATCTTCTCGACCCTGACGCGCAGATCGTACCAGGCAGCCTGGCCGGTGACCGGATCGCTGTTGCCGTAGCGATAGCCGTCGCCGCGCACGGGCAGCAGCTCGGAGATGACGTGATTGAGCAGGAAGCCGCGCTGCGATTCGCCCGCCTTGGGTTCGAGGTTCCACGCGCCGGACCGCTTGCCGATGGCGTTCCACGTCCACACGGTGTTCGGGTTGACGCCGTCCATCAGCTTGGCCTGCACCTTGATGCGTCCGTGATGGCTGGTCACCGCGACCCAGTCGTCGTCGGCGATGCCGAGCCGGGCCGCCGTCGCGCGATGGATGTGAAGGCGGTTCTCGCCGTGGATCTGGCGCAGCCAGGCGTTCTGCGAGCCCCACGAATGATACATCGCCATCGGCCGCTGCGTGATGGCATGCAGCGGGAACGCATCGCGCGCGATGGCAGCCTCCTCGAACGGCATGTACCAGAGCGGCAGCGGATCGAAGTAGGTCCTGACCCGTTCGCGATGCTGCTCCGGCGGCTGCACCTCGCCGTGGCCCTCCGCGGCCAGCCGGAATTTCTGCAGGACCTCGCTGTAGAGCTGCAGGGCGATGGGCTCGGCCTTGTCGATCAGGCCCATGCCGACCGACCAGTCGAGGTAGGCGCGGTTGACATGCTTGAAGTAGCGGGCCTCAGCCGGGATCTCGTGCCGCCAGAAGCAACCGTTGGCGACATAGGCGTCGAGCTGCCCCTCGTTCACGGCACCGACGCCCTGCCTGTCGCCTGCCGCGCCGCGCCAGCCCGCCAGCATGCCGACACCGGGCTTGCGCTCGTGATGGACGAGATAGTCGGGAAAGCCCCCGGGATATCGCGGGCTGCCGTCCTCCTTCACGAGGCCGGGCAGGCCCAGGCGCGTTCCCAGGTCGATCAGCACCTCCTGGAAGGGACGCACGTCGCGATCGGGTGCGACCACGGGCTGGCGAATCGAATCGGCGACGCCGTCGGCGTCGCAGATCGGGCGGTCGAGCAGCGAGATGCAGTCCCAGCGCTCGAGATAGGTCGTGTCCGGCAGCACGAGGTCGGCATAGGCCACCATCTCGCTGGCGTAGGCGTCAGAATAGATGATGTGCGGGATCCTGTAGTCGCCGGTCGCGGGATCCTTGTCGGTGAGCATCTCGATGGTGCCCGTCGTGTTCATCGACGAGTTCCAGCTCATGTTCGCCATGAACAGGAAGAGCGTGTCGATCTTGTGCGGATCGCCCGCCCAGGCATTGCGAATCACCTGGTGCATCAGGCCATGAGAGGCCAGCGGAGCCTCCCACGAGTAGGCCTTGTCCAGTCGCCGCGGCGTGCCGTCGGCCTCGACCAGGAGGTCTTGAGGCGACGTCGGGAAGCCGAGCGGCGGCCCGGGCATCGGCTTGCCGGCCTGGACCTGCGCCGCGCTGCCGGTCGGCTTGATGGCCGGTGGCGTGGGCCGCGGGAACGGCGGCTTGTAGCGGAAGCTGCCCGGGGAATCGACGGCGCCCAGGAGCATCTGCAGGACGTGGATGGCGCGACAGGTGTGGAAGCCGTTGGTATGGGCCGAGATGCCGCGCATGGCATGCATCGCGACCGGCCGGCCGATCATCCTGTCGTGCCGACGACCGGCCCAGTCGGTCCACGGCTGGTCGATCACGACAGTCTGCTCGAAGGCGGCATGCGCCAGCTCGGCGGCAATCCGGCGAATGACGTCGGCGTCGATGCCGGTCTCGGCCGCGACCGCGTCGGCGGAGTATTGCGGCTCGAGGCAGCGCCTTGCAACGAGATGGAAGGCCGGCACGGCCCATCGCCCGTCGGCCAGGGATACCTTTCCGGCGAGTTGCGGCCTGGCGTCGACCTGATGGGCGCCGGTGACGACCTGGGTCACGCTGTCGAACACCAGCGGCTGGCCCGCGGCGTCGCGCGCGAAGAGCCCGTGGTCGGCGGCGCCCTCGTCCTGGATCACGAGCCAGGGCGCGTTGGTGTATCGGCAGAGATACTCCTCGTCGATCTTGCCGGCGCGCAACAGCTCCTGGATCAGTGCCAGGACGAACAGGCCGTCGGTACCGGGCCGTATGCCGATCCATTCGTCGGCGATCGCCGAGTAGCCGGTGCGGACCGGGTTGACCGAGACGAACTTGGCGCCGCCGCGACTCTTGAGCTTGCCGAGGCCGATCTTGATCGGGTTTGAATCGTGATCCTCGGCGACGCCGAACATCAGGAAATAGCGGGTGTGCTCCCAGTCGGGCTCGCCGAACTCCCAGAACGACCCGCCGATGGTATAAAGCCCGGCGGCGGCCATGTTGACCGAGCAGAACCCGCCATGGGCGGCGTGGTTGGGTGTGCCGAACTGGCTCGCCCACCAGCCCGTCAGGGCCTGGCTCTGGTCACGGCCAGTGAAGAAAGCGAGCTTGCGCGGATCGCTGTGCCGGATGGCGCCCAGCCAATCCGTCGCGATCGCCATCGCCTCGTCCCATTCGATCTCCTGGTACTCGCCGCTGCCGCGCGGCCCGACCCGGCGCAAGGGCTTGCGCAGCCGCGCCGGCGAGTAGTGGGTCATGATCCCGGCGGACCCCTTGGCGCACAGAACCCCCTTGTTCACCGGATGGTCGCGGTTGCCCTCGATGTAGCGGATGCGGCCATCCTTCAGGTGAACCTTGATGCCGCAGCGGCAGGCGCACATGTAGCAGGTCGTGCGCGCGATCCGATCGGCGCTCGACGTGTCGAGCCCGAGGACCGCGTCCTGGCGATCGTTGCTCCCCTTCCCCGCATCCGGCATCCTGTTCCTCCTGAGGAAAGGCTAGTCTCCCACTCTCCTTCCAGAAAGAAAATATTTCCACGCCGTTTCGCGAACGCGACAAGACCTTGCGTTCGCTGCCGGCCTCTGCTCTGGTGAAGCGGCGTACGTCGTCCCTGCCGGACGACACTGACGGGGACGATGCCATGATAGTCAAGCAGATCTGGACCGCCAACGCCTATCGCAACTTCAACTATCTCATCGCCTGCAGCGAAACCGGCGAGGCCCTGGCCATCGACCCGCTGGATCACGAGAAGTGCCTGAAGGCGGCCAAGGACGAAGGCTGGACGATCACCCAGATCCTGAACACGCACGAGCATGGCGACCATACCGGCGGCAACGCGGCACTGGCCGGCAAGACCGGCGCGAAAATCCTGGCCCACAAGAATGCCAAGGACAAGATCGCCGACATGTCGCGAGGCCTCGGCGCGGGCGACGTCGTCAAGGTGGGCAAGACCGTCGAGCTCGAGGCGCTGGACACGCCCGGCCACACCATGTGCCACATCTGCCTGCGCTCGCACACCGACCAGCCGGCCCTGTTCTGCGGCGACACGCTGTTCAATGCCGGCGCCGGCAACTGCCACAACGGCGGCCATCCGAGCGAGCTGTACAAGACGTTCGATGGGCAGCTCGCGAAGCTGCCGAGCTCGACCCTGATCTATCCGGGCCACGACTACATCGAGAACAACCTTCGCTTCACGCTCGATCGCGAGCCCGACAATGCGAGCGCCCGCAAGATGCTCGACAAGCTCGCGGGTCAGGACCCCGACAACGCATACGTATCCACGCTCGAGGTCGAGCGGGAGATCAACACCTTCTTTCGTCTCGACAGCCCGACCGTGATCTCGAGGCTGCGCGAATCCTTTCCCGATCTGCCGGAGAAGCCCGACCAGCGCACGGTGTTCCTGAAGCTGCGCGAGCTGCGCAACTCGTGGTGACTCAGGAGAGACCAATCCTCGCCACGTCGAAGCCGTAGACGCGCGCGGTGTTGCCGCTGGCGATCCTGGCCTGCTCGTCGGCCGGCACGCCGGCCAGGATCTCCGCCAGGATCCTCTGAGACTCAGGAAACGTCGATTCGCTGTGCGGGTAGTCCGAGCCCCACATCATGTTGTCGACGCCGATGATGTCGCGCAGCCGAACGCCGACGGCATCCTCCTGGAAGCTCAGCACGACGTTGCGGTGAAAGAAGTCGCTCGGGATCATGCCGTCCCTGAACCGGTAGATCGCCTCGCCGTGCCTCTCGCGATAGGTATAGTCCATCGACGAAAGTACGTGCGGCACCCAAGACAGCTCGAACTCGACGATGGCCAAGATGAGCCGCGGATGCCGCTCGAAGACGCCTGAGAAGATCATGTCGCACAACGACAAGGCCAGATAGAACGCTTTCGTCGAACGGCTGCTGGCGTCGCGCAGCGTCTTTTCCCCGGCGCCGCGAATCTTGCCCTGCCGCCGCGTCGCCGTGTGCAGGCTGATCGGCAGGCCGAGCGCCGCCGCGGCGGCCCAGAACGGCTCGTACTCGGGCTGGTCGTAGCGCCGGTGCTCGAACGGATACTCGGTGATCATGGCGCCAGCCAACCCGAGGCGGGCGGCGCGCTCCAGCTCCCCGACGGCATCCTGCACATCGTCGAGGTTGATCATCGCGATGCCCTTCAGCCGCGCGGGATCGGTCGTGCAGAACTCGGCCAGCCAGTCGTTGTAGGCGCGAAAGATTGCGGACATCAGCGCCGAGTCGGCAAGCCTGAAATAGAACAGGCCCTGCGAGGGGTAGAGGACCTCGCCGGCGACGCCGTCGAGCGCCATGTCCTGGAGGTGCTGCCGGGGATCGTAGCCGCCGCGCAGCACGTCCTCGAAGCGCCCGTCGGCTGAGATCGTCTCTGGCGCCTCGAACCGCGCGCCGGCGTTCGAGATGAGGCCGATCCCGGACAGGATCTGATCGGCCTCCACCACGATCTGGTCGGCATCGTCGATCCGCTGGATGCGCGGCGCACGATCGCGGAACGCCGCATCGATGCGCTTCTGCCACAGGTCGGGCGGCTCGAACACGTGCGAGTCGGACGAGAGTATCAAGGGCAGCACCGGCATCTCCGCTCTCCCTGGGGCTGGCACGGCGCTATTCCGCGGCCCGGCGCAGCGGCTTGTCCCGACGCAGCTCCGCGACGCGCGCCTGGGTGTAGACCTCGCTCCAGTTGCTCAAGGCCGCGTCCGTGACCTGGCGCGGATCGTAGTCGCGTGCCGGCAGCGCCATGCGCCTGCCGCCGAGATACACCGCGTGGATCCGGCTCTTGTCGAGCAGCATCGAGATGTCCTCGAGCGGAGAGCCGTCGAGCGCGATGAAGTCGGCGGCGCGGCCGGGCTCGAGGCAGCCGACCCGCTCGCCGTCGGCGAGGAAGCCCGCGTTGGTGCGGGTCGCGGCGCACAGCGCCTCGGCCGGCGTGAACCCCAGATCGTTCACGAATATCTCGAGCTCGCGGGCATGCCATTCGCCGTACGGCGTGACCGCAAAGCCCGAATCGGTGCCGGCCATCATCGGCACGCCGGCCTCGCGGGCCCTGGCGAGGTTGCGGCAGGCGCGCTCGTACTGGCGCTGCACATGGCCGACCCGGCCGTTCACCGCGGCGCCCTCGTGCGACTGCGTGAACTCGATGATGTTGCGCTGGAAGGTGAGCGTTGGCGCGATCGCCGAGCCGCCCTTCAGCACCGCGTCGATGCATTCGTCGTCGAGCTCGTAGGCATGGAAGATCAGATCGACGCCGGCGCGCGCGGCATAGAGCACCGCCTCGCGGCCGATCGCATGGACTACCGCCTTGCGGCCAAGCCGCTGGATCTCGCGCACCATGCCGGCGGTCTCGTCCTCGGTGAAGGCGGCAATCAGCGAGCCGTCGGGACGGCGCTGGATGCCGTCGAGCGCGATCTTCACGCAGTCGACGCCGTTCTTCGCCTGGACGCGGATTTCCTCGATCGCCTCGTCGCGGTTGGCGACCAGCCTGCCGATCGACGTCGACGGCGCGCCGATCCAGCTCGGGTACCAGTCGGTCAGGCTCTGGCGGGCCGTGATGTACGGCCCGGCGGCGGTGATGCGCGGCCCGTCGAACAGGCCGGCGCGGATGGCGTTGCGAATCGACAGGCTGACCTGGCCGGCATCGCCCGGCGAGCACAGCGCGGTGTAGCCGGCGGCCAGGAGCTTCTGGGCGAAGAACAGGCCCCGCAGGGCACGGAACTCGAGCGGCGTGTAGAGGTCGATATCCTCCTCGCTCTTGGCGTTGCCATAGGCCAGATGCACGTGGATGTCGATGAGGCCGGGCATGACGAAGTGCCGGGAATGATCCAGCACCGGCTCGCCGGGCATCGCCCGTGGGGCCTGCTCGGTCGGGCCGACGAACTCGAGGATTCCGCAGTCGTCGTACACCAGGCTCTGCCCGGGTCTCGCCTCCCGGTCGCCGGCGCCGAACAGCGTGCCGCAACGGACGTGAGTCTTCATGGTTGCCCCCTCGGGCTGCAACCCGACTCTAGTCGCGCCGGCCGCCTCCGGATAGCCCTCGCTTGATTCGCGCCATTCATGGATGCCACTTTTTTTGGCTCTCCTCCCCAGAAAACGACCCCTTCGTCCGCGATGACCCTTGGCGCGCTCCCGGCGACGGGTCTCTTCGGAATCGCCCTCCGCTTGCGTCGATCCGCGCGGCACGCCAACAATCCGCTCATCATGACGATGCAACCGACACCGCAGCCTTGGCCACCCCAGCGTCGCTCCTTCAGCCGGATCTGCTTCCTGGGGGACGCCTTCACCGCCAGCGCGGGCGACGAGACGGCACTCGGGTGGGTCGGCCGCCTGGCCGCCGGCGAATGGGGACGCGGGCACGACGTGACCGCCTACAATCTCGGCATCCGGGGCGATTCCACCCGCGGCCTGCTCAGGCGCTGGCGGGCGGAATGCGAGGCGAGGCTGCCGGCTGCCGCCAACGGCAGGCTGGTCTTCGCCTTCGGCGGCAACGACGCCAAGGAAGTGGTCGGGCAGGGCATCGACGTGCCGCTGGCCGAGTCGGTGGACAATGCCCGCGCCCTGATGAGCGCCGCGGCGGCCTGGAAGCCCACCCTGTGGATCGGGCTGATCCCGATGAGCGAGATCAAGCCATACCCGCAGCTCCTGGTCGGCCCCCAGTTCCGCTTCTCCAACGCGCGCCAGGCCGAATACAACGATGCCTACGCGCGAATCGCTGCCGATCTTGGCATCCCGTTCCTCGACCTGCACACGCCTCTGCAGGTCGATCCGGAGTGGGAACGCATGACCCAGGCCGGCGACGGTAGCAATCCGGCGGCCGAAGGCTATGCCAGGCTCGCCGGCATGATCGCGCAGTGGCCGGCCTGGCGGAGCTGGTTCGACCAGGCGCCGTGACCCGTCACGGTCCCCGGTAGACCAGCATCTCGGTGCGCGACCAGGCGGCACGCACGGCGCTGCCGATGGCGGGCGGTTTCCCGGCCGTGGCGGCCAGCGTGCACACCAGGCGCCGATCGCCGGCGTCGACATGGATCTCGAGCCTGTCGCCGGCAAACACGACGTCGACGACTCGGCCTTCCACGCCGATCTCGCCGTCCCGAGCCTCTCCCTGCGCGCGCAGCTGGACGTGCTCGGGCCGCACCATCGCCACGCCGTCCACGAGCCCGTCCAGGCGGTTGATGCGGCCGATGAACTCCGCGACGAACGGCGTCGCCGGCCGGCGATAGACGGCTTCCGGCTCGGCGATCTGGACGATCCGGCCCTGGTCCATGACGGCGACCCGATCGGCGACGGCCATGGCCTCGTCCTGGTCGTGGGTGACGAACAGCGTGGTGATCCCGAGCCGACGCTGCAACTCGCGCAGCTCGGTGCGCATCGCCAGCCTGAGCTTGGCGTCTAGCGCCGACAGGGGCTCGTCGAGCAGCAGCACGGGCGGCGCGGTGACGAGCGCCCGTGCCAGCGCGACGCGCTGCTGCTGGCCTCCCGAGAGCTCGGCCGGCCGGCGCTCGTCGAATCCCTCCATGCGCACCATCTGGAGCGCGCGGGCGATGCGCTCGCCCGCCTCGCCCCGCGCGATGCCCTGCATCCTGAGCCCGAAGCCGACATTGGCCGCGACGCTCATGTGCGGGAACAGCGCATAGCTCTGGAACACCATGCCGAGCGACCGCCGCCACGGCGGCAGGCCGGCCATGTCGCGTCCGTCGATGCGCATGGCGCCTGCGTCGACCGAGACGAGGCCAGCGATGCACCGCAGCAGCGTGGTCTTGCCGCAGCCCGAGGGCCCGAGCAGCGCCACGAACGAGCCGGCATCGACGTCGAGGTCGACGTCGTCGACGGCGACGTGAGAGCCGTAGCGCTTGACCAGGCTGCGGACCTCGAGGCGGCCGCGGCTCACGGACGCCGCCGCGACAGCATCAGCCGGTCGAGCCCGAAGCCGAGCTCGAGCGCCATCAGGACGGCCACCACCAGCACGATCTTGATCAGCGAGATGGCCGCGATCGCCGGATCGTAGTTGTTGGCGACGTGGTTCAGGATCGCGACCGGCAGAGTCATCGTCGACACCGTCGACATCAGGAGCGCCACGGCGACCTCGTCGAACGAGACAAGGAAGGCGAACAGCGCGCCGGCAACGATGCCCGGCCGCAGGATCGGCAGGGTGACATGCAGGAAGCTGCGCCACGGGTCGGCGCCGAGGACGAACGCAGCCTCCTCGAGGGCCGGATCGGCACCGCGGGCAACGGCCAGGACGGTCCGCAACATGTAGGGCAGGACGATCACCGTGTGGCCGACCAGCAGGCCGATGAAGCCGGCCCCCATTCCCAGCCGGCTGAAATAGAACAGCAACGCGATCGACAGGATCAGCGCCGGCAGGCTGAGCGGCGAGAGCAGGAAGGATTCGATCTCGGCGGCACCCCGGAAGCCGCCGCGCGCCAGGGCGAGGGCGGCCGGCACGGCCAGGACGGCGGCCGAGACAGCCGCCGCCAGCCCGAGCAGCACGCTGTTGGCGAGCGGCCGCATGAACGCCGGATCGGCTAGCACCTTGGCGATCCAGCGCAGCGAGAAGCCCGGCGGTGGGAAGCTCACGAACGACGCGGAGGTAAAGGCGACGACGACGACGACCACCAGCGGCGTCAGGATGAAGAGCCCGGCCACAGCGAGGTAGGCGCCGCGGATCACGGCCGTAGGCCCCTGACCAGCCTGCCCTGCAGCCAGAACACCGCCACCACCGTCGCCAGCAGCACCATGCCGAGCGCGGCGGCAAAGGCCTGGTCCCCGGCGACCGTGAGCTGCTGGTAGATCAGCAGCGGCAGCACCATCGTGCTGTTGCCGCCCATCATCATCACAGTGACGAAGCTGCCCATGCACAGGGCGAACACCAGGATCGAGCCGGTCACCGCGCCATGCAGGCTCAACGGCACGACGACGTGGACGAAAGCCCGGAGGGGCCGCGCGCCCAGCGTCGCCGCCGCCTCCTCGAGCGCCGGATCGAGGGATTCCAGGGTCGCGGCGATCGACAGGACCATGAAAGGCATCAGGACGTGCACCAGGGCTATGACGATGGCCGTCCAGCTGTTGAGCATGTCGAGGGTCGGCAATCCCGCGGCCGCCAGCACGGCATTGATCAGGCCGCTGCGCCCGAACACCACCATCCAGCCGAAACTGCGCACGACCACGTTGACCAGGAGCGGCGCGACCAGCAGGAGCAGCAGCGCCGCCTTCCGCCAGCCGCGCGCCCGCGCCAGGATCAGCGCATAGGGATAGCCGATCGCCAGGCTGATCAGGGTCACGACCGCCGACAGCGCCAGCGTGCTGGCGATCACCTCGAGATAGTACGAGTCCCCGAAGACCTTGCCATAGAGGCCGAGGCCGGCCCGCAGGCTCTCTCCCAGGCCGACGGCGATCGGCGCCAGGAAGCCGAACAGCAGGAAGAGGATCGCCGGGGCGAGCAGCAGCGCGACGGTCGACCGCCGCATCGCGTCAGCGGATCTCCCTGTTCCAGCGATCGAGCCAGCCCGGCACCTTCTGGATGATCAGCTGGAAATCGGGCTGACGGACCCTCTCGAGCGGCGTGAGCTGTGCCTTCAGTGCCGGCGGATAGTCCACCGTGGAATTGACGATCGGGTACTTGACCATCTGCGCATGGCCGAGCTGCGCCTTGGGCGACAGCACACAATCGACATACTGCCAGGCCAGGTCGGGCGCGCCCTTGGGCTTGGCCAGCATCGCCGCCGACTGGAATGCCCCGGGCTCGGGAATGTAGGCCTTGGCCCACTTGTTCTCCTCGGCGAAGGCGTAGGCGCGGCCGTCCCAGTAGACCAGGATGTCGATCTCCTTGGCGGCGAACATGTTCAGCGCCTCGACCGGCGAGACCCAGTACTTGGCGATGTTGGGCAGCATCGCCTTGTACTTCTGGAAGACCATGTCCTCGTTGCCGTCGTAGAGCGTCGTCAGGAACCAGGTGAACATCGGCCCCCACGGCATGGTGAGCGACGGGAACGACACGCGCTTGCCGTACTTTCCGGCCGCGACCTCGTCGATCAGGGTCTTCCAGTCCTTGGGCGGGTTCGGCACCTTCTCGCCGTTCACCATGACGATCATGGCGCCGAAGTTCTGGATGGTCGCGAAGTCGTTCCACTGCTTGCGGAAGACCTCCGGCACGTCCTTGATGTTGGGTACCTTCTCGACCGTGATCTTCTCGAGCAAGCCCTCCTGGCCGGCGCGAATGGCGTCGGTCTCGGACAGCACGACGACATCGAGCGGCGGCTTGCCCGGGCTGGCCCGCAGCTTCTGCATGATCTCGTTCGAGGCCGAGAGCAGGATCTCCGCCTCCTTGCCGGTGCGCTCCTTGAAGCAGGCCGCGAAGTTCGCCTTGGCCGATTCGAGCCAGACGCCGCCGGAGGAGGTCACCACGATCTTGTCCTGGGCGACGGCGGCAGAGAATGGCGCACTTGCGATCAGGGCGGCCAGGCACAGCAAGCGGTTCAACGCCATTGGAATACTTCCCTCTTCCCCATCTCGCTCGATCGTCGCAACCGTCACCGCCTCCGTCAAGCGACGGCCATGCTCCGCAGGGACTGGGGAAACCGCGTGCCTGCAACGCTGCGCTCCGGGGCACACGCCAGCTCTGGCGGAGCATTCGACGCAGGTCTCGGCGAAAGCTATCGTGACCTTCCAGGCTGGACACATGACTGCACGAAGAGAAAGCACGCTTCCGGGGACCCGGCTTGCCGCAAGCCCGAAGCGACCGGTCGAGGAACCGGGCAGGGTCGCAGGCGAATGCCTGTGCGGTGCCGTCCATCTCGAGATCGAGTTCCCGGCCCGCTGGGCCTGGCACGACCATTCCGCGGCGAGCCGGCGCGCCCATGGCGCCGCCTACGCCACCTATGTCGGCAGCTGGCGCAAGCGCTTCCGGGTGACCAAGGGCATCCGCAAGATCATCCGCTACGAGGACAACGCCACCGGCACGTCCCGCAGCTTCTGCGGGCGGTGCGGCACGCCGCTTTTCTATGAGCGCACCCGCTCGCCGCACATGGTGAACGTCCCGCGAGCGATCCTGCAGGGCCGCACCGGCCGGCATCCTCTTTACCATGTCGGCATCGCGGAGCTGCAGGACTGGACCTACACCGGCGGGAAGCTCGGGCCGCTCAAGGGATTTCCCGGCGTCGTCTGGGAGCGTCCCAGGAGAAGGCAGCGGCCTCGCGACGACGGCATGTTCTGATCGTCCTCTCCCGTCGTTGCGGTAAGGTGCCGGGATGATCGAAGCGATTAGCGCAATCACTCTCGGCACGCACGACATGCGGCGCGCCGTCGGGTTCTACCTTTCCCTCGGATTCGAGGTCGTCTACGGCGGCGAAGCGGCCCCGTTCACCAGCCTCCGCGCCGGCCCGGGCTATCTCAACCTGATTGCCCAGCCGGCGGACAAGACCTGGTCGTGGTGGGGGCGCATCATCTTCCACGTTGCCGACGTCGACGCGCTGTACGAGCGCGCGCTGGCGGCCGGCTGGAAGCCCTCGACGACACCGCGCGACGCCGAGTGGGGCGAGCGGTTCTTTCATCTCACCGATCCCGACGGCCACGAGCTGAGCTTCGCACGGCGCCTGCGATCGCCAGGATAGGGCGGGCGGCCGGATCAGATCTCGGCGTAGATCTCCAGGACATTGCCATCGGGATCGCGAAAGAAGATCGTGCGATGGCCCCAGGGATGGTCGGTCAGCGGCGAGACGAGCGCGACGCCCTTCTTCTCGAGGGCTGCCGCGCACTCGGCCACCGCCTGAGGCGGCACGCGGAACGCCAGCTGAAGGGACAGCGTGCCTCTGGCAGGCGGCGGATCGTCGAAGCGACCGCCGTGGAGGGTGAGCGCGAGAGTCGTCGCGCCGACCCGATACTCGACCCAGCGCTCGCTCAGGACGCGCAACAGCGGGAACTCCATCACTTGCTCGTAGAAGTGCCGCATCGCCTCGAGGTCACGGGCAAAGATGACGGTGTAGTCGATCTGGCGGATCTGGCTCAGCGCCTGCATCGGTCGAGTTCCTGCATCTGGGGGGCGCAACCCTACCGCCGTGTTGCGCCGGTGAAAGGGCCCTGCCATGTGCGATAGCCCTTCGTGTAATCGGGGGACGTCATAGCGGATTCCCAGCGCGCGACGGCAACCAAATCTCGGATACAAAGGTTACAGTCCCGAGACCGGCGGCCGTTGGACCCGCGACCGCCGCTGACCTAGACTGCGCACGGCCTTCTGTTCGGGAGTATTTCGATGCCGCGATCCACGTGGAAGGGCTACCTCAAGCTGTCGCTCGTCTCCTGTGCAGTGGCGCTCTACACCGCCACCTCGACGTCGGAGCGCGTGTCGTTCAACACCTTGAACCGCAAGACGGGCAACCGTCTCAAGCAGAACCTCGTCGATTCGGTTAGCGGTGAGCCGGTCGACACGGCCGACCGCGTCAAGGGTTACCAGGTCAGCAAGGGACAGTATGTCCTCGTCGAGGATTCCGACCTCGAGGGCCTGAAGATCGACAGCACCAAGACCATCGAGATCGAGACGTTCGTCCCGCAGGCCGAGGTCGACCAGATCTATCTCGACAGCCCCTATTATCTCGCGCCCGACGACAAGGTCGCCGAGGAAGCTTTCGCCGTCATTCGCGACGCCATGATGCGCAAGGAGATGGTCGGCATCGGCCGCGTCGTGCTGAACCGGCGCGAGCGCATGCTCATGCTCGAGCCGCGCGGCAAGGGCATGCTGGCGACGACGCTGCGCTATCCCTACGAGGTCAGGCAGGACGGCGAGTACTTCGCCGACATCACCGACGTGAAGCTGCCCGCCGAGATGCTCGACATCGCCCAGGAGATCATCGGCCGCAAGTCGGGACACTTCGAGCCCGACAAGTTCACCGATCGCTACGAGGAAGCCGTCGTCGGCATGCTGCGCGCCAAGCAGGCCGGCCAGGCCTTCGCCATGCCCGAAGCCGAGGCGCCGGCCAACGTCGTGAACATCATGGACGCGCTGAAGCGCAGCCTGGAGGCGGAAGGCGCAGATGCCGGTGCGATCCGCCGGCCGCGCGCGCCGAGCAAGAAGGCAGCCGAGGCGCCTGCCGCGGCCGCCCAGCCGGCACGCAAGCCCAAGGCGCGCAAGGCCGCCCGCTGACGGCGGGAGGCCAGCTTGCCTCTCGCCGGACAGACACTCCACCTCGTCGGCCGCATCCACGGCCTGACCCGCCGACGCCTCGAGCAGCTGGTGCTGAGCCGCGGCGGCAAGCTCGCGCCGCGGCCCTCCAATCGCGTGACGATGGTCGCCTTCGCGCATTCGGCGGTCGCCCAGGCGCTCGATGACGGCCGGGTGAAGCTGCCGCCGGGCTTGCCGCCGGCCGCGGCGTTGATCAGCGAGAACGTGCTGCGCCGCCATCTCGGCCTGCTCGAGCCGCCTGCGGAGGTCGAGCGCGGCATGGCGCGCGCGGAGATCGAGCGATTGGCCGGTCTCTCCCCAAACCTGCTGTCGTGCCTCGTGCTGTTCGACGTGCTGGAGCCGGTCGACGAGCACTTCGCCTACCGCGACCTCGTGGCGGCACGCGAGGCCGCGCGCCTCCTGAAGCAGGGCGTTGGCCTCGGCGACGTGCTCGCCGCGTCGGTCGCGCTGCGCCGCCGCGGCAGCCATCTGGCGGAGGCACGACTCACCGAAGGTCCGTCGGGCACGCTGGTGCGCGAGATCGGCGGCCAGCTCGCCGAGCTCAGCGGCCAGCTCACCATGCGCCTCGAGCAGACCGCGCGCAGCCTCGACGATCTGCTGGTCGAGGCGGAGGAAGCAGCCGAGCGCGGCGATCTCGCCGCCGCCGAAAGTCTCTACACGACGGCGATGCGCGCCGATGCCGCCGATCCGGTGCTGCCCTTCAACCTCGGCAACGTGTTCCAGTCGCAGGGCCGCGCACCCGAGGCGAAGATCGCCTGGCAGATCGCGGTGGCCCGCGATCCCGCTTTCGCCGAAGCCTGGTACAATCTCGCCCTGACAGCCGAGGACGAGAAGCAGAGCGATCTCGCCGTGGCCGAGTATCGCCGTGCCGTGCAGGCCCAGCCCGACTACGCCGACGCCTGCTTCAACTTGGCGCTGCTGCTGACGAAGCTCGACCGCTGCGGCGAGGCGCTCGCGACCTGGGAGCGCTATCTCGAGCTCGAGCCCTCCTCGCGACACGCCGGCACCGCGCAGAAGGCGATCGCCCTCTGCCGCATGCGCCTGCAGCAGGAGCGTGCCCGGACGGGGTGACTCAAAGCTCCTTCGCCCACGCCGCCAGCACGTCGAGCATCTCGCGCAGGACGTCGGCGTCCGTGCGGCCGGTGCGGGCCGGGACGTGGAACGAATGGTCGGCCTCCTCGACGAGATGCAGCGTGGCGCGCGCGCCCAGCGCGACCACCACCGGGCGCAGCATCGCGAGGTCGGCCAGCGCATCGCGCGTGCCTTGCAGGAACAGCATCGGGATCGCCACATCGGCGAGATGCGCGGCCCGCGCGTCGGACGGACGCTTGGCCGGATGCAAGGGGAAACCGAGGAAAGCCAGGCCGCGGACGCCGGCGAGCGGCTGGGCCGCCTGGGCCTGCGAGGTCATACGGCCGCCGAAGGACTTGCCGCCGGCGATCAGCGGCAGCCCGGGCGCCAGCGTGCCGGCTGCCGCTACGGCGGCGCGCACCGTGGCCTGCGCCAGCGCCGGCGGGTCGGGCCGCTTGCCGCCCTGCTCCTTGTACGGGAACTGATAGCGCAGGGTGGCGATGCCGCGCTCGGCAAGCTCCGACGCGACGCTCGCCATGAAGGCATGCGTCATGCCTGCGCCGGCACCGTGCGCCAGCACGTAGCAGCATCGCGCCTGCGCCGGCATCTGCAGAAGGCCCGAGACGCGGCGGCCCGCGTCGACGTCGATGCCGACCTCGCGCGCGCTAGGCGGTGCCATCGGCCGGGCGGGCGAAACGCAACGCCGAGCGGGCGCGCGCTTTCTCGGCCTCGACCTCGCGGTCGCGCGGCTCCGCCGTCGTTGTCAGCGAGTCGATCAGCTCGCGTGCGGCACGCGCTACCGCGTCCACGGCGCGGTCGAACGCCTCCTCGTTGGCCTTGGATGGCCGGTTGAAGCCGCTCAGCTTGCGCACGAACTGCAGCGAGGACGCATGGATCTCCTCTTCCGTCGCCGGCGGCTCGAAATTATAGAGATTCTTGATGTTGCGGCACATGAGATGCCTCCCGGGGCAGCTGGTCGGGGCAGGACGCTCGCATGATGCTGGCATGCCGCCGCCGACCGCATCAAGCCTGCCGAGTTCGCCGATGCGTCCCCGGAAGAGGACACGGGCAACCGCACATGAAAGCCGGAAGGCGAACGCCTCGCGGAGTAGACGAGCCTCAATGCTTCGGATTGCGCTTGCGGATGTGGTCGAAGCCCGCCTTGATCGCGGCGAAACGCGCTTCGATGAACGGCTCGAACTCGGCATCGGTGAAGATGTATGGCCAGTCGTTCTCGATGCCTTCGCGGACGAGCTCGCCGACGTAAGCGGGATCAATGCCCTGGGAAACGCGGTCGCGAATCCTTTGGACGCGTTCCGCGATCGGGCCGGAAGCCGGTACCGTGCCGACCGCCCCTTCGAAGCGCTTGGGCAGATTGCGTGACGAATCGATGATCTGGGTGCGGATGAAGCCCGGGCACAGCAACGATACGCCGATCCCGCGCGGCGCGAGCTCGCCCCGCAAGCCCTCGGACAGCGCGACAACGCCGTACTTGGAGACGTTGTAGGGAGTGCTCCCCGATGAGATGAGGCCGGCAATCGATGCCGTGGAGACGATGTGCCCTCCCTCGCCATGCTGCTCGATCAGCGGCCCGAATATCTCGATCCCCCCTATGACAGCCACGGGGTGGCATCCGCGTCGAGCATCCCCTACCCTGCCGCCGTGGCCAAATCGCTGGACACCTACGGCGCCAAGCGCGACTTCTCGAAGACGCCCGAGCCGCCCGCACGCACCGGCGGCACGACCGCGGGCAACAGCTACGTCATCCAGAAGCACGCCGCCCGGCGCCTGCATTACGATTTCCGCCTCGAGCTCGACGGCGTGATGAAGAGCTGGGCGGTGCCCGAAGGCCCGAGCCTGGTAGCCGGCAAGAAGCGGCTCGCCGTGCATGTCGAGGATCACCCGCTGGAGTATGCAGGCTTCGAGGGCGTCATCCCGCCGGGCCAGTACGGCAGCGGCACGGTGATGATCTGGGATCGCGGCACGTGGATTCCCGACTTCGATCCCGCGTTCGGCTACCGCAAGGGCCATCTCAAGTTCCAGCTCGACGGCCAGAAGCTCAAGGGCCAGTGGCATCTCGTGCGCATGGCGCGGAAGCCGCGCGAGAAGCAGGAGGCCTGGCTGCTCTTCAAGTCCGACGACGCGGCGGCGCGCCCCGCCGATGCCCCGGACATTCTCGTCGACAAGCCGAGCTCGGCCGCGACCGGTCGCACCCTGGAAGCGATCGCGCGCGACCAGGATCGCGTCTGGGCGTCGGGCCGGGGCGAGGTCACGGAGCCGGCAAGGAAGCGCGGTCGGCGCAAGCCCGTCGTCGATCCGGCGACGCTCGCCAAGGCGAAGCCCGGCACGCTGCCGGGCTTCATCGAGCCGAGCCTGCCGTCGCCGACCGACAGGGCACCCTCGGGCCGCGGCTGGCTGCACGAGATCAAGCACGACGGCTATCGCCTGCAGGCGCATCTGGAGAACGGCCGCGTCAGGCTGCTCAGTCGCCAGGGGCTCGACTGGACCGAGCGCTTCCCGACCGTCGCGCGGCTGTTCGCCAACCTGCCGGCGAAGGTCGCCATCATCGACGGCGAGGTGGTGGTCCACACCGAAGCCGGCATCGCGAGCTTCGCGGCGCTGGTCGACGCGCTGAAGAACGGCAGCGGCGACATGGCGTTCTATGCCTTCGATCTGCTCTATCTCGACGGCTTCGATCTGCGCGACACGCCGCTTGGCGACCGCAAGGCGACGCTCGCGCGGCTGCTGGCCAAGGCCGACGACCCGACTCGCCTGCGCTACAGCGATCACATTGCGGGCGACGGCGATGCGGTGTTCCGACACGCCTCCCGGCTGGGCCTCGAGGGGATCATCTCGAAGATGGAGGCCTCGCCTTATCGCTCTGGCCGGGTGAAGACTTGGCTCAAGGTGAAGTCGAGCGCGACCGACAGCTTCGTGATCGCAGGCTACGTTCCCTCGACCGTCGACAAGGCGGCGGTCTCGGCGCTGGTGCTCGGCGAGTATGCCGGCAGCAAGCTCGTGCCGGCCGGCCACGTCGGGTCGGGCTTCACGGTGGCGATCGCGCGCGAGCTGCGGCAGCGGCTCGAGCCGTTGCGCACCGCCTCGCCGCCGCTCGAGGACGAGACGGCGAACGCCAAGGGCGCGCGCTGGGTCCAGCCCGTGCTCTCGGCGGAGATCGAATATCGCGGGCGCACCGGCGGCGGGCTTATCCGTCACGCCGTGTTTCGCGAGATCGTCGACGGCAAGGCTCCGCCGCGTCAGGCCGAGGCGGGCGAGCGCGAGCACCGAATCAAGGGCAAGAGCAAGGCCAAGGACAGGGGCAGGGCAAGCGACGACACGGCGCTGCCGGTCCGGCTGACCAATCCGGGGCGCCTGCTGTGGCCGGAGCAAGGCATCACCAAGCAGGGCCTGGCCGAGTTCTATGCCGAGATCGCCGACTGGATCCTGCCGCACATCGTCGGCCGGCCACTCAGCCTGCTGCGCTGTCCCGAAGGCATCGCCCGGCAATGCTTCTTCCAGAAGCACGCCTGGGCCGGCCTGGGCAGCGCGGTGCGACAGGTCGCGGTGCCCCACGACGAGCAGCCGATGCTGGTCGTCGACGACCTCGCGGGGCTGCTCGAGCTGGTCCAGGCGAGCGTGCTGGAAATACATCCCTGGGGCGCCCGGGCCGACCGGCCAGAGTTGCCCGACCGCGTGACCATCGACCTCGATCCCGACGATGCCGTGCCGTGGCAACGGGTGATCGAGGCGGCCCTCGAGGTCCGCCAGCGCCTCCGGGCGAGCGGCCTCGAAAGCTTCGTCAAGACGACCGGCGGCAAGGGCCTGCACGTGGTATTCCCGCTGACCCCGCGGGCCGACTGGGACAGCGTCAAGGCGTTCGCCCAATCGATCGCCGCGACCATGGCGGCCGGCCAGCCGAAGCTCTACACCGACACCATGGCCAAGAGCGGTCGCGGCGGCCGCATCTACATCGACTACCTGCGCAACACCATGGGCGCCACCGCCGTCGGCGCCTACTCGACGCGCGCCCGCGACGGCGCACCTGTCTCGGTTCCGCTCGACTGGGACGAGCTCGGCCCCGACATCCGCGCCAACCATTTCACCATCCTCAACCTGCCCAACCGCCTTGCCTTTCTCGATCGCGATCCCTGGCACGGCTTCGCCACGCTGAAGCAGACCCTGCCGGCTGCAGCCGCAAAGCCGCAGGAGCGCGATGCCGCCGCGCCGTCGAAGGCCGCGCTCGCCGCCTACTGGAAGAAGGTCGGCAAGAACGCGCTGGTCCATCTCGCCCGCCGACCACTCGACCTCGTGCCGCCGCCTCCGATGGCCGGGTTGCCGAAGTGCGTGCGGCGAATTCAGGTCGGCGATGGCCATCGCCTGTGGATCGACAGCATCGACGGCCTGCTGGCGCTGGCCGAGATCGGCACGATCGAGCTCCATCCGTGGAACGCCACGATCGACGATCCCGACCATCCCGACCTGCTCGTGTTCGCGATCGCCGCCGACAAGGGCAAGGGCTGGCCGCGGGCCGTGGCGACGGCGCTCAGCCTGCGCGCGCTGCTGCAGGCGGAAGGCCTGGAGAGCTGGCCCAAGCTCAGCGGCAGCCCCGAGCTGCACGTGATGGTGCCGATCGAGCCGGAGCTGAGCTGGCGGGAGGCCCTTCGCTACAGCCGGGAAATCGCTGGCCGGCTGGCCGATGCCGCCGTGGATTGCCGCTACAACGTGCGCGCCACTGCCGCCATCGGCGCCTTCTCGCCGCGCGCCCTGCCCGGCGTGCCGATCGCCGCTCCGCTGGACTGGCACCGACTGCAGCGCGGCGTCGACCCCGCCGGGTTCACGCTGCAGCGCCCCCCGGCGGCATGAAAGAAGACGTGATTCCCTTCGGCCTGCGGTCACCCAGCAGGCCCGGATTGGAACGCTGCACTCACGCGATTATGGTACCGTCGCAACGGACTCCACACGGAGTAGGGCGCTACGGATGACGACGACCGTCTATTTCGCGACCAACCGCGCCGTGAACAACCCGCGGGAGGCGCCAGGCAGCTACACCCTCAACATGATCGCGCCGACCGAAGAGATGTCTTATGGGACGGCGTTCGTCGACAGCGCCGACTTCCCGGCCGACAATGTCGGTGTCATTCGGTCCCTCCAGGATTTCCAGAAACGCAACTTCTCCGATGCCGCAAGACGCGATATCGGATCCGGCGGCCGCAACATCCTCGTCTTCATCCATGGCTTCGCGAACTCGTTCGCGGATGCAATCACGCGCGCCGGCTTCAACCGCGAATGGCTGGCGAGGTCGGGCGTCGCCGGCGCCGATACGACAGTGATCGCCTTCTGCTGGCCGTCACGCGGCCACGTGATCGAGCCGCCGTTCCCCTCCTTCGCCTATCGCTCCGATCAGAACGCTGCTGGCCGGTCCGGATCGCACCTCGTCCAGTTCCTGGCCACCCTGAGCCCCCTGCTGCAGTTCGCGCGCAGCGAAGGCCTGCGCACCTTCCTGCTGGCTCACAGCATGGGCAACTGGGTGCTGCAGGCGGCCATGGAGGCTTGGTTCGCCCACGGCGGCGCGGGCCCGATCGAGCTGTTCGACGAGGCCCTGCTGGCGGCAGCGGACGAAGAGCACACGTCATTCGGCCGCGGCCCGACCGGTCGACTCAGCACCTTGAGCCGGTTGGCTCGTCGCATCTCGATCTACCACAGCACCGGCGATCAGGTCCTCGACCACCTCAGTGAGACGATAAACCTGTTCGTCCGGCGCCTTGGCCAGGGCGGGCCGGCGGGATATCCCGACGCCGGTCGTTTTCCGCCCGCGACGTACCGCGTGGTCGATTGCAGCGGGTTCACCGACTACCAGCGCACCTTCCAGGCGACGCACCAGTACTACCGCCGCTCCGAAGGCGTGCGGGCCGACCTCGCGAGCGTCATGGCGTGAAGGTGAACGCCGGCGCCGACTTCCGCATCGTGCAGCTCGTGCAGAACGGCCTCGCCCAGAGTCAGCGCTGGCAGCGCGGCCGACCGACCTTCGATCTGGCCGGGGAATGGAACGCATGGTACCCCACGCGCCTCGACAAGGAGCAGGTCATGAGCGGCAAGATCTATGTCGGCGTCGGCGGCTGGACCTTCGAGCCGTGGCGCGGCGCGTTCTATCCCGAGGGCCTCGCCCACAAGCGCGAGCTCGAATACGCCAGCCGCAAGCTCACCTCGATCGAGATCAACGGCACCTACTATTCGAGCTTCAAGCCCGCGAGCTGGGCCAAATGGCGCGACGAGACGCCCGAGGGCTTCGTCTTCGCCATGAAGGCATCGCGCTTCTGCACCAACCGCCGCGTTCTCGCCGAAGCGGGCGAATCGGTGCAACGCTACGTGAGCCAGGGCCTGGTGGAGCTGCGCGACCGGCTTGGCCCGATCAACTGGCAGTTCATGGCCAGCAAGAAATTCGACCCAGAGGATCTCGACGCCTTCATGAAGCTGCTGCCGCGCCAGGCCGGCAGGCTGCCCCTGCGCCACGCGCTGGAGGTGCGCCATCCGAGCTTCGTCGATCCGCGCTTCTACGATATTGCTCGCAAGCACAACGTCGCCATCATCCACGCCGAGGGCGACGACGATTTCCCGACCATCGACGAGCCCACCGCCGACTTCACCTATGCCCGCCTGATGGGCTCGCAGGACACGCCGAAGGCCGGCTTCAAGCCGGCCGCGCTCGACGCCTACGCCAAGCAGGCGAGGAAATGGGCCACGCGCGGCGACGTATTCCTCTATTTCATCTCCGGCGCGAAGGTGCGCAATCCCGCTGCGGCACAGGCGCTGCTCGAGCGGCTGTGACGCCGCGCTGCGGGAACGCACTGCGACGGCGCCACCTTGCCAGTGAAGCTGCTGCGGAGTGACACATCCAGGCTGACACTTCTGCCTTCAGATCGGGATCGAGATCGCTCATGGGGTCCTCGCCGCCCGCGTAAGCGGGAGAAACATGAGTAACGCGCGGGCTCTTGACTTCTCCGATGCCGCCTTCTAATTGTTAACTATATGGTTAACCGTCAAGTTGCCACGCTCGATCGCACCTTCGCCGCCCTCTCCGATCCCACGCGGCGGGCGCTGCTCGCCCGCCTCGACGCGGAGGACGGCCTCACCGTCAGCGAGCTGGCGCGGCCCTTCCCGGTGTCGCTGCCGGCGATCATGAAGCACCTCGACGTTCTGAGCGATGCCGGCCTGATCGCCCGCTCGAAGACGGGCCGCACCGTGACCTGCCGGCTCGAGGCTGCGCCAATGGAGCAGGCGATGAACTGGCTCGCCCACTATCAGCGCTACTGGACCGAGCAGCTCGACCGATTGGCCGCATTCCTGGAGGAAGAGTCATGCAGTCCAACCCCGGCCTCGCCCTCGCCAAGCCCGGCCTCACCCTCGAGCGCCGCTTCACGGCCTCGCCGGCGCAGCTCTTCGAGGCCTGGACGCAACCGGAAAAAATGATCCGCTGGTGGGGCGTCACCGGGTCCGGCAAGGCGCCCATCGCCGAGACCGACCTGAGGGTCGGCGGCCGCTTCCGCGTCCAGTTCTGGTCTCCGGACGGTGAGCATCACTCGGTGAGCGGCGTCTATCGCGAGGTGGTGCCGGAGCGCAGGCTGGTGTTCTCGTGGGCCTGGCAGAGCACGCCCGAGCGCGAATCGCAGGTCACGGTCGCCCTGGCGCCCGATCGCGACGGCACGCTGCTGACCCTGAAGCACGAGCAGTTCTTCAACGAGACGGCGCGCGACGATCACCGGCGCGGATGGACAGCAGCCCTCGACAATCTCGAGAAGGCCCTGGCATGAACCTCGACCTGTACTGGACGCCGGTCGACATGAGCGACGCCGGCCGGCGCGCGGGCCTGCTCGACGCCTTGCCCGGCAATGCTGTCCGGCTGGCCGAGATCGTTCAGGGCGTGCTGCTCCATCAGCATCTGGCACCGGCCTATGGCGTGACGCTGAACGCAGCCCAGCAGCTGGAGCCACACATCCGCGGCGTCGAGCCTATGCTCGAGCGCCTCGCGGCACACGACGCCAGGCCGTTGACCGCCGCCCGCCCGGCGGGCGAACGCCTGGTCGGCGTGTGCCGGCATTTCACCTTGCTGCACGTGGCGATGCTGCGCCGGCACGGCATGCCTGCCCGCGCGCGCTGCGGCTTCGGTGCCTATTTCCAGAAGGGAAAGTTCATCGATCACTGGGTGACCGAGCTCTGGAACGAGGCCGAGCAACGCTGGCAGCTGTTCGACGCGCAGCTCGACGCCCGCCAACGCCAAGTGCTCCGCATCCCCTTCGATCCGCACGACACGCCACGCGACCAGTTTCTGATCGCGGGCGAGGCGTGGCAGCTCTGCCGCGCCGGCAAGGCCGATCCGCACGCCTTCGGCATCCTCGACATGCACGGGCTGTGGTTCATTGCCGGCAACGTGATCCGCGACCTGGCGGCGCTCGGCAATCGCGAGATGCTGCCGTGGGACGTCTGGGGCGCGATGCGGCAGACCGACGCCGAGCTCGACCTCGATTTCATCGACCGTATGGCGGCGCTGTCGCGCCAGCCCGACCGCGATCCTGCCGCCCTGCAGCGTGCCTGCCGGGACTCGCGCATCGCCGTTCCCGACACGGTGTTCAACGCCGTGCTCGGGCGCCCCGAGCCAATCCACTGAGACAGGAGCAGATCATGCATGAGCCCGCGATCGTTTCGCGCGAGGAATGGCTGGAAGCACGCCGCGCCCTTCTGGCCGAGGAGAAGGCCCATCTCAGGGCGCACGATGCCCTGGCCGAGCGGCGCCGCGCGCTGCCCTGGGTGCGGGTCGACAAGGCCTACGCGTTCGACGGACCGAATGGCAGGGAGACGCTCGGCGACCTGTTCGCCGGCCGCAGCCAGCTGATCGTCAAGCACTTCATGCTGGGCCCGGGCTGGAAGGAGGGCTGCATCGGCTGCTCGTTCGGCGCCGACCAGCTCGACGGCTCGCTGATCCACCTGGTCAACCACGATGTCATGCTGGTCGCCGTGTCTCGGGCGCCCCATGCCGAGATCGAGCCCTTCCACAAGCGCATGGGCTGGCGCTTCAAGTGGGTTTCCTCGCATGGCAGCGACTTCAATTTCGACTTCCATGTCTCCTTCACCGAGGCCGACAAGGCGCGCGGCAAGGTCTTCTACAATTTCCAGGAGGTCGACTATGCCGGCGAGGAGCTGCCGGGATACAGCGTCTTCACCAAGGATGAATCTGGCCAGATATTCCATACCTATTCGGTGTTCTCCCGCGGCACCGAGGATGTCGGCACGGTCTACGGCTTCCTCGACGTGACGCCCCGGGGGCGCAACGAGCCACCCGGTACCAACCTTTCCCACTGGGTCCGCCACCACGATAAATACGAGCAGGGTACCGGCATTTCCTGCTGTCACGGCTGATCGGGAGTGCTGTAATCTCTTGGCAACGGCAATGGTCGGAGGTGACAGATGCCCGCTCTTTCGCTCGATCACTACAACATTTACTGCAAGGACCTCGAGGCGACGGTTCGCTTCTACGAGCGCTACGTCGGCCTGCGGAACGGCGATCGGCCGCCGTTCAACTTTCCCGGTGCCTGGCTCTATGCCGGCGACAAGGCGATCCTCCATATCCTGTCGGAGACAGGCCGCGACGAGCACGGCAGCGGCGCGATCGATCACATAGCTATCAACTGCGCCGACATCCGCGGCACGATCGACCAGATCAAGAAGGACGGCGTGCCGTTCGAGGTCAAGAAGGTGCCGGCTCGGCCCCTGCAGCAGGTTTTCGTGCACGACCCCGACGGTGTCATGATCGAGCTGAACTTCTGGCACGAGGCCGACGTGCCCGAGCTCAGCGCCAACATGGATCCGGTGTCGCGCAGCGCGCTGGCCGACAAGGCCAAAGTCCCGGCGTGATCCAGGGCTGCGTCGCGGCCACGCTCGCCTTCCTGGCGACGGCGAGCTTGGCGACGGCGCAGCAACGTCAGACGATCGACTTCGAGGGCCGGCAGAAAGGACAGCCGGTCCGGGTGACGGCAGAAGTCTTCTGGCCCGCCACCCGGGGCCCGGCAAGCCAGGGCGTCGTGCCGGCGATGGTGATCCATCACGGCAGCGGCGGCATCAGCGAGCAGCGCGAGTTGCGCTACGCCCGCGAGCTGGCGGCGATGGGCGTCGCCGCGGTGGTGATCGATTCCTTTCGCCCCCGTGGCGTCACCTCGACCGTCGAGGACCAGTCGGCGGTGAGCGGCCCCGACTTCAATCGCGACGCGCTGGCGGCGCTGAAGGCGCTCGGCACCACCAGCCGCATCGATCGCAATCGCATCGGCATCATGGGCTTCTCCAAGGGCGGCACCTCGGCGCTGATGGCCGCGCATGTCAGCCAGATGGCGGCCGCCGGCGTGCCCTCGGGCCTGCGCTACGCGCTGCACGTGCCGTTCTATCCTTCGTGCACGACGCAGTATTACCGGCCACGTACCACTGGCCAGCCCATCCACATGCTGCTGGGCGGCGCCGACACCTATGTCGGCGTCGAGCCGTGCACCACCTATGCCGAGACGCTGCGCGCCAACGCCGCGCATGTCGAGGTCAAGATGTATCCCGGCGCCGGCCACGGCTACGATGGTGGCCGCGCCTACTCGAATCCGCGCGGCGAGAACTATTCCCAGTGCGTGTTCCAGCAGCAGGCCGACGGCTCGTTCGTCGAGCGCAAGAGCGGCGTCGCGACCCATACGGCCGACGGCAAGCCGGTCCAGGGCGGCATGGCCAGGGCACTGGCGGCCTGTCGCACGCTGGGCGTCAGCGGCGGCCTGCAGGAAGCCGCCGCGGCGCAGTCGCTCGTCGACCTGAAATCCTACGTGCGTCGCAGCCTGCAAGGCGGCTGATCGGCTCATGCCACCCGCCACACCCTGACCGGCTCGCCATAGCCTCGGATCGGAAGCGGCCCGAGATCCATCGCGCCGTCGGCACCGGCGGTGTCGGCATGCACCGAGCCCGAGATCAGGAGCTGCGAGCCGGTTTCCTTGGTGAGCTGCTCGAGGCGGGCGGCGAGGTTAACCGTGTCGCCGATCACCGTGTACTCCTTGCGCTGCGGCGAGCCCACGGTGCCTGTCACCGCATCGCCGATGTGGATGCCGATGCCGATGCGCAACGGCTGGCCCGGGCGCGCCGCGTTCCAGGCCTCGACCGCCTGCAGCATGCCCCGCGCTGCCGCCAGGGCATTGGCGGCGGCCCGCGGATCCTCGAGCGGCGCGCCGAACAGGGCGAGAAAGCCGTCGCCAAGGAACTTGTTGATGATGCCGTGGTGGCGGTCGACGATCTCGATCATGTCGGCGAAGAAATCGTTGAGCAGTGCCACGGTCTCGTCGGCCGGCCGTACCCGCGTCATCGCCGTGAACCCCCTGATGTCGAGGAACAGCACGCAGACGCGGCGAATCTCGCTCGGCGGGTCGGCCTGCTGGGCCAGCAGCCGCTCGACCACGGCCGGCGAGACGTGCTGGCCGAACAGATTGGTGACCCGGTCGTGTGCCGCCGACACCGTCACCGAGGCCTCGAACTGGCGGCGCAGGCTGCCGGCCACGATGCCGGCGATCACGCCCGCCCCGAGCAGCACGATGCTGCGGCTGAGGTGATAGACCAGGGAGTGCTCGGGCAGGTCGAAGAACAGCTCGAGCGGCATCAGGTGCCCCGCCAGCAAGAACTGCTGGATCGCCGCAACCGCCCCCGTCCATACCGAAAGCCAGAAATCGAGCCGCAGCGTCGACAGCAGGATGAACACGAAATAGAGCATGGGCGGCCAGAACCCGAGCACGGCCGCCGGCTCCATGTGGAGGCTGAGCTCGAAAATGACGACGCTCGGCAGGCTGGTCTCGATGAGGGCATTGGCGAAGCGGGCGATGCGCGGAAAATCGAGATCCCGGGAAATCCGCCACCGCAGCACCATCAAGGCGATCCATTCGTAGGCGACGAACGGCCCGATGCCGGCCAAGGGGGTCCACGGCTCGACGGTCTTGCGAAACATGCGCTCGGCGAACTCGGGCGTGAGATTGAGCGCGCACAGGGTCGCGACCAGCAGCACCGTCAGCACGATGGCGAGGACCCGCATGCGCTGGACCTCGCTGCGCAGGATCTCGCGGCGCAGCGCCGTGGCAAAATAGTCGGTCGTCACCTCCGCCATCGTCGGCAACCTAGCCATCCGGTATCGGCTTCACAACGCCGAGTGGTCGGCGACTGGCAGGGATGCTAGGAACGCCCCATGGCGATGAAGGAGATTGCGCGCGACGTGGTGGGCAGGGCCGCCAACCTGGCGCTGCGCATGCCGATCTCCTGGGTCAACATCCTCGCCGGCCCGCCGATCGCGGTCGACGGCCGCACGCTCGATGGTCGCACGCAATGGTTCCTGCGGCTGCTGGCGCGCAGCGGCCGTCCGGCGATGCACCGGATGACGGTGCGCGAGGCGCGGTCCGAGTATGATGCCGTACTGCCCCTGCTCGGCGGACGGCCGGCACCGGTCGGCGAGATCGTCGACCGCACGATCGCGGGCCCGGCTGGGCGGATGCGGATCAGGCTCTATCGCCCGGCCGGCACGGTTGCCCGCCTGCTGCCGGCCATCCTCTATTTCCATGGCGGCGGCTGGGTGATCGGCAGCCTCGAGGGCTACGACCTGGTCTGCCGCTATCTCTGCGCCCGCAGCGGCTGCGCCGTCGTCGCCGTCGACTATCGGCTGGCGCCCGAGCACAAGTTCCCGGCCGCCGTCGACGACGCCGTCGCCGCCTTCCGCTGGCTGGCGGCGGAGGCGACCACGATCGGCATGGACCCGGCACGCGTCGTTGTGGCGGGTGATTCGGCCGGGGCGACATTGGCGACGGTGATCTGCCGGCTGCTGCGCGAGGAACGTCGGCCGCCCTGCCTGGAATGGCTGATCTATCCGGCCACCGACCTCTCCGCGAGCACGCCGTCGCACGTCAGTTGCGGCGAAGGCTTCCTGCTGACGCGCGCCGACATGGAATGGATGCGCGGCCACTATCTGAACAATCCGGGCGAGGCGGACGATCCGCGTGCCTCGCCGTTGAAGGCACCCGATCTCGAGGGCCTGCCCCCGGCCCTGATCTACACGGCGGGCTTCGATCCCCTGCGCGACGAAGGCCAGGCCTATGCCGCGCGCCTCTCGGCGGCCGGCGTGAAGACCATCCATCGCGAGTTCGACTCGCTGATCCACGGCTTTGCCGGCATGCGCGGGGTCCTCCAGGCCGCCGCCCGGGCAATGGACGACATGGTAGCGGGCCTGCGCCATGAACTGGCACAATTGGGCCGCTGAGCATGAACGAGGACACCAGCATCGCGGCAGAGCCCCGCAGCGGCCGGCGGGAGCAGAACAAGGCGGAGAACCGCATCGCGCTTCTCAAGGCGGCGCGCGCTGTATTCGCCGAGATGGGCTTCGGCGCGGCGAGCGTCCGCGACATCGTCCGGCGCACCGATCTGGCATCGGGCACGTTCTACAATTACTTCAAGGACAAGGACGAGATCTTCGAGGCGGTGGTCGGGGAGCTGACCGGCGAGCTGCTGCGGCGGCACAATCTGGGCCGCGCCAAGGCGACCTCGGCCGAGGAATTCTTTCGCCGCCACTACGCCGTGTACTTCGATTTCGTCGTCGAGGACGCCGAGCTGCTGGCGCTGGCCCGCAAGAACTTCACCGCCATCCGCACCCTGCTCGACAAGCCTGACGTGCGGGCATTGGCCCAGGCGCTCAACGACGACATCCGCGCCGCCATGGCCAATGGCCTCCTGCCCAGGCTCGACGTGCCCTACCTCTGTGCCGCGATGTCCGGCATCGCCTTCGAAATCTCTGTGATCATGGTCGCGCGCGATCCCGTCGACCCGGTCGCGGCCGCCGAGTTCGCCACCCGCCTGATGATGGGCGGCCTCGAGGGGTTGCCAACCAAAGCCTGACGTCCTCGCAGGAAGTCCACACGCGCATGTGTTTCGTGCCATGCCGCTCGAGCGGGCGGTTCAGGGCATTCGGAAGATCGGCTTGAACATGGCGGCATCCTCCCAGGTGATGGCCGGCTGCTCGCCGCTGTCCCAGCGCTTCCACGACATGTTCTCGGCCATGCGGAACGGCGCGCGCATCGCCTCCAGGCTGGCGTCGAGGCCGGGCAGGTCGGCGGCCTCGTAGATAGCAAGGTGCCGCGCCGGCTGCCTGCCCACGCTGCTGTAACGCCGACAAGCCACCCAGGAAGGGACGTCGGCGACATTGCGCGGCAGGTATTCGCTTTCGTACCAGTCGTGAAACGCCTGCTCCCGGCCCGCTGCCAGCTCGACGCTAACCATGAAGAACGGGCGGCCGGCGAAGTTGCCGTCCACTGACTTGCGCGGATGCGCCCACCGCTCGAGGTAAAGTCTCGGCGGCTCCAGATCGTGCACTGACCTGGCGCACCAGTCCTGCCATTCCCTCTCGACTGGGTCCCGGCCGAACCGACGCTCGATGGCCTCGAGCGCGCGCGCCCCGGCATCACTGGAGTCACATTCCAGGATCGTGAAGAACTGCTTGCGATAGTAGCGCAGCGAGCCCGCTACCTGGTGCTCCTGATAACGCCAGGCCGCGCGAATCTCGGGCACGGCGTCCACCAGCGCAGGCAGGTAGCGGTGATGATAGAAGGCGCTGAACGGCGCTTCCGGCTCGACGTCGAGCCGGAACGAGGCCAGGACCAGGGCAGCTCCCGGCATCGCCTCGGCCGAGATGGGGCGCCTCGCCCGTCAGGCCCCCTGCACGATCGGGTTGCGAAGGATGCCGATCTTCTCGATTTCGACCTCGCAGACGTCGCCCGGCTTCAGCCAGGGCTTGGGGTCGCGCGCCATGGCGACGCCCGACGGCGTGCCGGTGATGATGATGTCGCCCGGCTCGAGCGTCATGACCTTGCTGAGCTCGTGGACCAGGGTCGGCACGTCGAAGATCAGGTCGTCGGTGTTGCTGTCCTGCATGACCTCGCCGTTGACGCGGGTCATGATGCGCAGCGGCGCCGCACCCGGCGGCAGCTCGTCGGAGGTGACGATGTCGGGACCGAAGCCGCCGGTGCCGTCGAAATTCTTGCCCAGGGTGAACTGGCCGCCCGACTTGCGCTGCCAGTCGCGCACCGAGCCGTCGTTGAAGCAGGCGTAGCCCGCGATCACGCCAAGCGCCTTCTCCTTCGGCACGTTGCGACATTTCCTGCCGATCACGACGGTAAGCTCGGCTTCCCAGTCGAGCTGGTCGGACGCAGCCGGGCGCGGCATCTTGCCGTTGTGCGCCACCAGCGTGTTGTCGAAGCGGCAGAACACCACCGGATACTCCGGGATCTTGCTGCCGGTCTCCTCCGCATGCTTGCGGTAGTTCAGCCCGATGCACAGGATCTTGCCCGGGTTAGGGATCGGCGGCAGGTACTTGGCCGACTTCTCCGACACCAGCGCCGCCGGCTTGGGCTTGGCGCAGGCCTTGGCGACCTCGGCCTGGACCTTCTTGCCGCCGGCCAGGATCTCGACCACGGACTTGGGGCCGCGCGGCATCTGCTTCGACAGGTCGATGATCTTGCCATTGCCCGGCTTCACGCCGACCGCCGGCTTGCCGCCGCTCATGATTGTGCACAGGCGCATTCTGGTCCCCCAAAGTTTGGACAAATCAGCCGGGGCGTAAACTCCCTCTTGCCGCAGATGCGGTCAAGCGCAGCGCGCTGGGGGCGCGCTTTATGGCGATCACGACGCTACAATGATGCAATGCGTGCCCTGGTCCTCCTGTTAAGCCTCGCCTTGTCCGCACCCGCTTCCGCCCAGCTGGTCGTGCCGCTCGCCACGGCCGAGGGCCGGATCGCCTGCGTCCAGGGAAAGACGGGCATCGGCAGGCCGTCCGACTGGCGTGCCGTGGCCGACCCGGACGCCCCCCATGGCTGGGCCTTGGCCGAGATGGCGGGCGACGCCACCGATTCGCGTTTTCCCCTGTGCATCGCCGAGCGGGCGGTCGGGCGCGACCTCGATGCCACCCTGCGCTTCAAGCCCGTTTCCGGTATCCGCGCCCAGGTCGCGGGCCTGGTCTTCCGCGCCCAGAACGCCAACGACTACTACTTCGTGCAGGCCAATGCGCTCGACAGGTCGGTCCGCCTCTACCGCATGGAGAAGGGCAAGCGCAGCCAACTCGCCCGCAAGGACGCCCCGATCGAGGCCGGCAAATGGCATTCGCTGCGCGTCGTCGCGGCGAACGACCGCTTCGAGGTCGCGCTCGACGGCACGCCGATGTTCGACGTCACCGACCGCAGCCTGCCGCAGGCGGGCGCGATGGGCGTCATCACCCAGGCCGACAGCGTCACCCATTTCGGCTCGTTGCTCCTCAGCCCGCCCCAGCCTCGATAGCCCGGCCGGCCGCGCCAGAACTACGTCGCGCGGCGCGCCGCGAGCAGCGCCTCGGCAAGCTCGACGAACCCTGCTCCCGAGCGGCGGGCCGTGACCCAGCGCGGGAGGTGCTCCATGCCGTCGGCAAAGTCGCGCACGTTGGCGACGCCGACGGAATTGGGGAAGTAACCGAACATGGGCGCATCGTTGGGCGAGTCACCCGAAAAGACCCAGCGGGCGCGCTCGACCCCGAGGTCGATGCCGAACAGTTCCCGCATCATCTCGCGGCTGGTAGTGAGCTTGTCGTAGTCGCCGAACCATCCGTTGACGTGAATCGAGCTGGCCTTGGCATGCGCGCCGTGCTGGCGAAAGATCTCCAGGATGCGGTCGATCTCGGCAGGGCTGAGCAGCGGTACATCCTCGCAGAAGTCGACGGCGAGATCGGCCACGCGGTAGGGCTGGTCGGAAGCGATGCCGGCGCCCGGCACCTCGCGCAGCACCTCGGCCCGCACGGCTTCGAGCCTCCGCCGGCCCTCGGCACGCTCGCTTTCGCCTTGCACGAAGCGCGTCCTGAGCCTTCCGGCCGCCCGATCCTGCCACATCCAGAAGGCACCGTTCTCGCCCACCACCGCGTCGACGGGCCAGAACCGCGCAATGTGATCGCACCAGCCGGCCGGCCGGCCGGTGACCGGGATCAGCCGGAGGCCGGCCGCCTGGAGCGACGCCATCGCCTGATAGGCGTCGGCGGTCAGCCGGCCGTTTGTCGAGATCGTCTCGTCGATGTCGGTGAGCACGCCTACGACGGCGCCCAGGACGTCGCCCGGGCATTGGGACAAGGGAGTCATCGGTGGATATGAAGCAACTGCCGGCGCATGGCGAGGCCGTTTCTAGCATGGCGTCGCAATATCATCGGGACTAAAAGGCCAGCCATGATCCCCCGCTACTCCCGGCCGCAGATGACGGCTATCTGGGCGCCCGAGAACCGCTTCCGCATCTGGTTCGAGATCGAGGCGCACGCCTGCGACGCCATGGCGGAGCTGGGCGTCATCCCCAAGGCGGCGGCCCAGGCAATCTGGACCGGCGGTAAGGCGGCCATGGCGTCGCTGGCGGCCGATCCGGCCGGCAATGTCGCCAGGATCGACGCGATCGAGCGCGTGACCAAGCACGACGTCATCGCCTTCACGACCTGGCTCGGCGAGTTCATCGGCTCCGAGTCGCGCTTCGTCCATCAGGGCCTGACCTCGTCCGACGTGCTCGACACCAGCTTCGCGGTCCAGCTGAGCCAGGCCGCCGATCTCCTGATCGCCGACGTCGACCGGCTTCTCTCGGCGCTTCGCAAGCGCGCCCACGAGCACAAGAGCACGCCGACCATCGGCCGCAGCCACGGCATCCACGCCGAGCCCACGACGTTCGGGGTCAAGCTCGCCGGTCACTACGCCGCCTTCGCGCGAAATCGCGCGCGACTGGTGGCGGCCCGCGCCGAGATAGCGACCTGTGCCATCTCGGGCGCCGTCGGCACCTTCGCCAATATCGACCCGCGCATCGAGGCTCACGTCGCCGGGAAGCTCGGGCTCGCGATCGAGCCGGTATCGACCCAGGTGATCCCGCGCGATCGCCACGCCCTGTTCTTCGCCACGCTCGCCGTGGTCGCCGCGTCGATCGAGAACCTCGCCACCGAGATCCGCCATCTGCAGCGCACCGAGCTGCGCGAGGCCGAGGAGTTTTTCTCCGAGGGCCAGAAGGGTAGCTCGGCGATGCCGCACAAGCGCAACCCGGTCCTCACCGAGAACCTGACCGGCCTCGCCCGCGTGGTGCGCAGCGCCGTGGTCCCGGCGCTCGAGAACGTGACGCTGTGGCACGAGCGCGACATCTCGCATTCGTCGGTCGAGCGCTACATCGCGCCAGACGCAACGGTCACGCTCGACTTCGCCCTGGGTCGCGCGACCTCGGTGGTGGAGCAGCTCGTGGTTTATCCGGAGCGCATGCGGGGCAATCTCGACGCCCTGGGAGGGCTCGTGTTCTCCCAGCGCGTCATGCTCACGCTCACTCAGAAGGGCATGAGTCGCGAGGACGCCTATGCCGCCGTTCAGCGCAACGCCATGGAGGCATGGCGCGGCAACGCCTCGTTCCTGGCGCTGTGCCGTGCCGACAAGGAGATCGGCCAGTTCCTGGCGGACGACGAGCTCGCGGCGCTGTTCGACATGCGCTACCACACCAAGCACGTCGACACGATCTTCGAGCGCGTCTTCGGCTGAGGCATTTCATGGCTGAGGCGGCATGTGCCGGGGGCGCCTCTCACGGGCGCTAGCCGTACGACGCCATGGCAAGCGCGTCAGGAGAGTGCGCTCCCGGCGATAAGCGTTTGCCGCTGCGCCTCGCGTGGCAGGCGCCTACTTCAGCTCCGCCGTCACCTGCTTCTTGGCTTCCTCCAAGAGCCGCTCGCCCTGCTTGCGGATGGAATGCTCCTCCATCGGCTTGCCGGCGGCAGCGAGGTCCTTCATCAGCTTGTGGATGACGTCGGAATCGCCTGGCTTCTCGAAATCGGCCATGACGACGTCCTTGGCATAGGCCTCGGCGTCCGTGCCGGCCTTGCCGATCAGGCCGGCGGCCCACAGGCCGAGCAGCTTGTTCTTGCGGGCATTGACCTTGAACTGAAGTTCCTGATCGTGCTGGAACTTCTTCTCGAAGGATTTCTCGCGATCATTGAACGTCGTCATCGCCGCTCCGCTGGGCTGGGTGCAAGGCTATATAGCGATGCAGACCCGCTCTTTCCACCCCACTGCAGCGATGGCAGACTCGACGACAAACCCGGCTGAGGAGACGCCATGTCACTGGAAAAGCTGTGCGAATGGGTCGGCCGGACGCGTGCCGTCGAGGATCTCGTCACACCTTTCCCGGTGCGAGCGCTTTCCGCCACGTTGGACGAGCCGGATCCCGATCCGGCGGCCGGCGACCCCCTGCCGCCGCTCTGGCACTGGCTGTTCTTCCTCGAGGCGGCACCCCTGTCCAAGGTCAGTTCCGACGGCCATGCCGAGCGCGGCGACTTCCTGCCCCCGGTGCCGCTGCCGCGCCGCATGTGGGCGGGCAGCCGCTTCGCCTTCACCGGCGAGCCGCTGCGCGTCGGCGAGACGGTCCACCGCACGTCGCGCATCAAGTCGGTCGAGCCCAAGTCGGGCTCGACCGGTTCGATGGTCTTCGTCACCGTCGAGCACACCGTCGCGGGTCCGCGCGGCACTGCCTTCGTCGAGGATCACGACATCGTCTACCGCGAGGCGCCCAAGCCCGGCGAGCGCCAACGCGAGCCCAAGCAGGCGCCTGCCGACGCGACGTGGTCGAGGACGGTCGTGCCGAACCCGGTGCTGCTGTTTCGCTTCTCCGCCCTCACCTTCAACGGCCATCGAATTCACTACGATCAGCCCTACGTCACGACTGCCGAAGGCTATCCCGGGCTGATCGTGCACGGGCCGTTGATGGGTCTTCTGCAAATGGAGTTGGCGCGCCGCTCGAACCCCGGTAGGGTTCCGCGCAGCTTCGAGTTCCGTGCACTCGCACCGGTCTACACGGGACCCGCTCTCTCGGTCCATGGCCGGCGCGATCCCGACGGCTCCGTGACAACCTGGATCGCCGATAGCAACGGCGGTCTGGCTCAGCAGGGAAAGGCCACGTTTCAATGAAATCTCATATTCACCACAGTGCCTGCGGATGCATGCCCGCGATGACACGGCGCGGCGCGCTGAGCCTCGGCTTGGGTGCCGCCATGGTGGCAGCGTTTCCCGCCCAAGCGCAGTACAAGCCGAACGAGGCGATGCTAGTGAATTGCATCGATCCCAGGGTCACGACGGCGTCGCTCGCTTTCATGGTGAGCCGCGGGTTCCAGGATGATTACAGCCAGTTCGCCTTCGCAGGCGGCCCGATCGGCGCCGTCGCACCAGCCTTCGAGAGCTGGCACAAGACGTACTGGGACAATCTCGCCATTAGCCTCCAGCTTCACAAGATCAGCCGCGTCGTCGGCCTCACTCATCGCGACTGCGGCGCCGCCTTCGTCGCCTACGGCGACGCGCTGCGCACCGACAAGGCCCTCGAGACCGCGAAGCAGACCGAGGCGCTGAAGGCCTTCAAGGCGGAAGTCAACAAGCGCCATCCCGCCCTTGCCGTCGATCTGGGCATCATGGCCATCAACGGCGTCGTGACGATGGTCAACTGAGGAACTGTCACCCTCGAACGAGAGGGCGCGACGGAGTATAGAGTCGACTGACGGAACCCTCCTTCGTGCCCGAATCGGTCCTTCCTCCCCCGCGCGTTCAGAACGGCGCTCAAGGCAGCACGCTGGACCGACAGCTCGCGCTCCAGCGCGACCGTCGGCCAGCCGACCCGCTGCTGTCCCTGGTCGTCCCGGTCTTCAACGAGGAGGAGTCGATCGACATCTTCCTCGGGGCGGTAACCGGCCTTCTGGAGCGCGACGGCTTCCGCTTCGAGATCGTCTTCGTCAACGACGGCTCGCGCGACGACACGCTCGTCCATCTGCTCGACCGCAGCGCTGCCGACAGCCGGCTGCGGATCGTCAACCTGTCGCGCAACTTCGGCAAGGAAGCCGCCCTTACCGCCGGCATCGATCACGCCAAGGGCGACGTCATCGTGCCGATGGACATCGACCTGCAAGACCCGCCCGAGCTGATCGAGCCGTTCATGAGCCGCTGGCGCGAGGGCTACGACATCGTCTACGGCGTGCGCACCTTGCGGACCTCCGACACCACGGCCAAGCGGCTGTCGGCCAGCTGGTTCTACAGGGTGTTCAACTCGATGTCCCCGGTGCGCATCCCCGAGAACGTCGGCGACTTCCGCCTGGTCGACCGGCGCGCCGTCGAGGTGCTGCGCCAGCTGCCCGAGCGCAATCGCTTCATGAAGGGCCTGTTCGCCTGGGTCGGCTTCAACGCCGTCGGCGTGCCCTACGAGCGGCCGCAGCGCGCCGCCGGATCGACCAAGTTCAACCTCTGGCGGCTGTGGAACTTCGCGCTCGACGGCGTGGTGAGCTTCTCGACGGCGCCGTTGCGCGCCTGGTTCTACGTCGGCGTGGTGATCGCGAGCATCGCCGTGCTCTATGCCATGTTCATCGTCACCCGCGTCCTGATCTTCGGCATCGATACGCCCGGCTATGCCTCCCTGCTGATCGCCGTGCTGCTGATGGGCGCCATCCAGCTGCTCTCGCTCGGCATTATCGGCGAGTACCTGGGCCGCCTGTTTCTCGAGGTGAAGAGCCGGCCGATCTACGTCGTCGAGGGCGTCTACGCAGACGGCACGTCCCAGCCCGCCAAGCCCTGAGCGCATGGACCTCAAGGAAGAGGACATCCTGGGCGCCGACATCGGCCGGCACTGGTACTACCGCGCCAAGGCAGCCGCCCTGCTTCGCGCGGTGGAGTCGCTGCAGCCGCGGCACATTCTCGATATCGGTGCGGGCTCGGGGTTCTTCTCGCGGCATCTGCTGGAAAGGACCGACGCCGCCGCCGCGCTGTGCGTCGATACCGGCTATCCTGCCGACCGCGACGACAGCTGCCGCGGCAAGCCGGTGCGCTTCCGCCGGACGACCGGCGCCACCGACTGCGATCTGGTGCTGATGATGGACGTGCTGGAGCACGTCGACGACGACCGCGGCCTGGTCGCCGACTATGCCGCCAAGGTGTCGGCCGGTGCCCACTTCCTGGTGACCGTTCCCGCCTTTCGCTTCCTGTGGAGCGGCCACGACGTCTTTCTCGAGCACAAGCGACGCTATCGGCTGGGCGAGATCGAGGCAGTCCTGCGCGCCGCCGGCCTCCAGATCGTGCGCGGCTCCTACTATTTCGGCTTCGTCTTCCCGCTGGCGGCCGCCGTCCGTCTGGCCGCGCGCCGCGCGGGCGAGCCACGCTCCAGCCTGAAGCGGCACGGCGCCCTGACCAACGCCACCCTCGGCGCCGCCTGCGCGGCCGAGCTGCCGCTCTTCCCGATCAACCGGCTGGCCGGCCTGTCCGCGTTCGTGCTGGCCAGAAAACCCTAGCAGGCCCTAACCTCCGCCGAGGAGGACGCCATGCCACTTCTTTACCGAAAGCACGGTCACACCGGCATTCTGACGCTGAGCCGCCCCGAGGCCCGCAACTGCTGGGGCCAGGACTATGCCGATGGCCTGCTGCGCCATCTCGACGAGGCAGCCGACGACGACGACGTGCGCTCGGTCATCCTGACCGGGGACGAGGCGGGCGGCGCGTTCTCCGCCGGCGCCAATCTGCGCGATCCCAACACCCACAACACGAAGTCGGCCGAGGCCTTCATCAAGCGGATGGGCCGCGCCCGCGATTTCCCCTCGAACCTGGTCAGCGACTTCCCCAAGCCGGTGATCGCCGCCGTCAACGGCTATGCCATCGGCATCGGCTGCATCATCACCTTCTGTTGCGACCTGATCGTCGCGTCCGAGCGAGCCGAATGGCGGCTGCCGCAGGTCGCCCTCGGCATTCTCCCGAACTACGGCGGCGCGACGCGGCTTGCCCGGATCGTCGGCAAGGGACTTGCCATGAGGGTGGCGCTGGGTTTCCCGATCACCGCCGACGAGGCCTACCGCATCGGCCTCGCGCAGTGGCTGGTGCCGCACGACCGGTTGATGGGCCAGGCGATGGCCGTGGCCGACCATATCGCCGGCCTGCCGCCGCTCGCCACGCGCATGGTCAAGGAATCGATGAACCGCGGGCTCGACATCCCCAACATCGCCGACTCCTCGCTGGTCGATTCCTATCGCTTCATGGTGCTCGAGATGAGCGAGGACAAGGCCGAGGCGCACGACGCCTGGCGGCAACGCCGCAAGCCCAGCTTCCGCGGGCGGTGATCGGACTCCTCCCCAGCGTCTTCGCTGGGGAGGGGTCGCCGTCAGACGGCGACGGAGGGGTCATGAGCAGCGGGACTGAGGCCCATGACCCTTCCGCCCCCGATTACGGGGGCACCTCCCCAGCTTCGCTGGGGAGGAGAATGAAAAACGACATCACGCCGCAGCTGCCGCCATATCCTTGCCGGTGATGCGCTTTCGCTTCGCGTTGATCTCGCGCAGGACAACCAGCATTTCATCGGCAACGACGTCGCCGGGGATGCCATCCCCTTCGGCCTCGAGCTCCTTCATGTCGACCCAGACCGCGTAGAGCGGCGCCGTCCGGCTGGTGATGATGCCGGCATGCAGCAGGGTCTTGATCAGAACGCGGAAGATGTTGGTGCTTTCCTTGAGCTGGGCGCGGCGCTCCTCGTCGCCGAACGTCTCCTTGACGGCATCGCGCACCCATTGCCAGTCGAGCCCGTACTTGACGTAGATGACCTGCTTCTGCTCGGCATTGATCAGGTTGAACAGCAGCATCTGGAAGAGCTGGGCGGCCCAGTCCTCGACCTTCCTGTGCTCGGCCTCGCTGAGATGGCGGATGGTCTTGGCCGCCCAGATGCGGCCGAAGCGGTGATGGAAGGCCTCGTCGCTCATCACCAGCTGGACCAGCCGGCGCAGCACCGGGTCGTTGGTCTTTGCGTTGAAGGTAGCGAAGGATCCCATTGCCAGGCCTTCGATCAGCATCTGCATGCCGACGATCTTCTTGTAGACCTCGGGCGTGGCGACGAGGTCGGACAGCACAGCGGCAATCGTCTTGCCGACCGGCAGGGGCGCGCCCCAACGCTTGGCGATGTAGCGGGTGAAGCCGGTGACGTGGCGTGCCTCCTCGCGCGCCTGGTTGGCGGCATACTCCTGGGCGCCCGGGTCGAGCAGGATGTGGCACAGGCTGGCCGACAGCGACAGCGCCCCCTGCTCGCCGTGCAGCAGGTTGGAGACCGACCAGTGGGTGACGTCGTTGGCGAGCTGGATCTGCTGGCGCTCGTCGAGCCGGTCGCGCACCGCGCTGCGCAGCTCCAGCACCATGTCGAAAGGCAGGATCGGGGTCGTCGCCATGTCGAACGGGGCGTCGAAATCGATGTAGGACTTGTCCATCGGGTCCCAGAAATGATCGTGCGTGGCCGAGATGATGGCGTCGAAGGCATCGCTGCGCCGGCCGTAGCGCGGCACCTCGATCATTGCCGAGAAATCCTCGGGTCCCACGGCATCATAGGCCTTGTCGTAGGTGATTTGCTGGGCCATGTGGAGACTCCTGGAAACCGGCAAATATGACGTCCATGTCACCTTTTTCAATGGATTTTTTCTCCGCCCCGGCGCATGGGACTTCCGCCATAGTCCGCCCCGCCGGCGGGGGCCCCAATGGGGCGGGTTCCTTGCGGCCCGCCAAGGAGTAAGAGATGTCCCGCCGCCGTCGCATCTACGAGGGCAAGGCAAAGACCTTGTTCGAAGGGCCCGAGCCCGGGACGATCGTCCAGTACTTCAAGGACGACACCACCGCATTCAACAACCAGAAGAAGGGCACGATCACCGGCAAGGGCGTGATCAACAACCGCATCTCCGAGTTCCTGATGACCAAGCTCGGAGAGATCGGCGTGCCGACCCACTTCATCCGCCGGCTCAACATGCGCGAGCAGCTCATCCGGCAGGTCGAGATCATCCCGCTCGAGGTAGTGGTGCGCAACGTCGCGGCCGGCTCCTTCGCCAAGCGCTTCGGCCTCGAGGAGGGCACCCAGCTGCCGCGCTCGATCATGGAGTTCTTCTACAAGAACGATACGTTGGGCGATCCCCTGGTGACCGAGGAGCACATCACCGCCTTCGGCTGGGCGACGCCGCAGGACCTCGACGACATCGTCGCCCTGACCCTGCGCGTCAACGACTTCCTGTTCGGTCTGTTCCTCGGCTGCGGCATCAAGCTGATCGATTTCAAGGTCGAGTTCGGCCGCCTCTACGAGGACGACATGGTGCGGATCGTGCTGGCCGACGAGATCAGCCCCGATTCGTGCCGGCTGTGGGACCTCAGGACCAACGAGAAGATGGACAAGGACCGTTTCCGCCGCGATCTCGGCAAGGTCGAGGAGGCCTACCAGGAAGTGGCGCGGCGACTCGGCATCCTGATCGACCAGGGGCCGGGCGACGTCCGCGGCCCCACGACCATGCAGTAGGGACGACCTCATGGCGAGGACGAGCAGCAAAGAGGCGACATGAAAGCCAGAGTTCACGTGACCCTGAAGAACGGCGTGCTCGATCCGCAGGGCAAGGCGATCGGCCACTCCCTAAACCGGCTGGGCTTCGCCGAGGTCGGCGACGTCCGCCAGGGCAAGTTCATCGAGCTCGAGCTGTCGGAGACCGACGCGACCAAGGCCCGCGCGCGGCTCGACGAGATGTGCCGCAAGCTGCTCGCCAACACGGTGATCGAGAACTACTCGATCGAGTTGGTCAGCTGATGAGACAGCAACACCTCATCCTGAGGAGCGCTCCGCAGGAGCGCGTCTCGAAGGATGGGAACGAGCACCTTGTCTGCTGCCCATCCTTCGAGACGCGCGCTGTGCGCGCTCCTCAGGATGAGGTTTTCTTTGGATCGAAGGGCGTGCAGGAATGAAGTCGGCCGTTCTCGTCTTTCCCGGATCGAATCGCGAGGTCGACGTCGCCCAGGCCATCGAGCTGGTCACCGGGCGCATGCCGCAGATGGTGTGGCACGGCGACGGCGACTTCGAGAGGACCGACCTGATCGTCGTGCCGGGAGGCTTCTCCTACGGCGACTACCTGCGTTGCGGCGCCATGGCCGCGCAATCTCCGGTCATGGCCGAGGTCAAGCGGCGGGCCAGCCAGGGGGTGCCGGTGCTGGCGATCTGCAACGGCTTCCAGATCGTCACCGAGGCGGGCCTGCTGCCGGGCACCCTGATGCGCAATGCCCATCTCAAGTTCGTCTGTCGCGACGTCCATCTCAAGGTCGAGACCAGCCAGAGCCTGTTCACCAACCGCTACCAGGAGGGCCAGGTCATCCGGGTCCCCGTGGCCCACGCCGAGGGCAACTACTTCGCCAGCGACGACACGCTGAAGCAGCTCGAGGATCGAGGCCAGGTGGCGTTCCGTTACTGCGCGCCCGACGGCACCGTCGATGCCGGCGGCAACCCCAACGGCTCGATCCGCAACATCGCCGGCGTGTTCAACGAGACCAAGACGGTGATGGGCCTGATGCCGCATCCGGAGAACGCGGTCGAGCCGATGTTCGGCGGCTGCGACGGCCGCGCCCTGTTCGAAGGCTTGGTCGACGCCCTGTCATGACCAGCCCTCCCATCAAGCTGCCCAACGAGCCTGCAATCACGCCCGAGATCGTGGCCGAGCACGGCCTGTCGCCCGACGAGTACCAGCGCGTGCTCGCCATCATGGGCCGCACGCCCACCATGGTGGAGCTCGGCATTTTCTCGGCGATGTGGAGCGAGCACTGCTCCTACAAATCCTCCAAGGTGTGGCTCAAGAAGCTTCCGACCAAGGCGCCGTGGGTGATCCAGGGGCCGGGCGAGAATGCCGGCGTGATCGATATCGGCGACGGCCAGGCCGCCATCTTCAAGATGGAGAGCCACAATCATCCGTCCTACATCGAGCCCTACCAGGGCGCGGCGACCGGCGTCGGCGGCATCCTGCGCGACGTCTTCACGATGGGCGCGCGGCCGATCGCCAATCTGAACGCGCTGCGGTTCGGCGATCCGGCGCATCCCAAGACCCGCCATCTCGTGTCGGGCGTGGTCGCGGGTATCGGCGGCTACGGCAACTGCATGGGCATCCCGACGGTCGGCGGCGAGACCAACTTCCACCCCGCCTACAACGGCAATATCCTGGTCAATGCCATGACGGTGGGGATCGCGCCGACCGACCGCATCTTCTATGCGGCTGCCGCGGGCGTCGGCAATCCGCTGGTCTATGTCGGCTCCAAGACGGGCCGGGACGGCATCCACGGCGCCACCATGGCCTCGACCGAGTTCTCGGAGGACAGCGAGGAGAAGCGGCCCACGGTCCAGGTCGGCGACCCCTTCGTCGAGAAGCTGCTGCTCGAGGCCTGCCTCGAGCTGATGGCGACCGACGCGATCGTGGCGATCCAGGACATGGGCGCAGCCGGGCTCACGTCCTCCTCGTTCGAGATGGCGGCCAAGGGCGGGCTGGGCGTGATCGTCGAGCTCGACAAGGTGCCGATGCGCGAGACCGGCATGAACCCGTACGAGCTCATGCTCTCGGAGAGCCAGGAGCGCATGCTGATCGTGCTGAAGCCCGGTCGCGAGGCGCTGGCGCGCAGCATCTTCGAGAAGTGGGAGCTCGACTTCGCCGTGATCGGCCGCCTCACCGACACGGAACGAATGGTGCTGAGCTGGCACGGCGACATCGTCGGCGACATCCCGATCCCACCGCTGGTCACCGAGGCGCCGGTCTACGAGCGGCCGTGGATCCCGACGCCGCTGCCGCCGGTGCTGGCTGCATCCGAGGTGCCGGCACCCACCGACTGGAACGCCTCGCTGCTCGCCCTGATGAGTTGCCCCGACCTCGCCAGCAAGGCGTGGATCTGGCACCAATACGACCATCTCATCATGGGCAATACGGCGATCCGGCCACAGGACGGCGACGCCGCGCTGGTCCGCGTGCCCCCCAATGCCCAAAGCGTCGGCCACAAGGGCCTCGCCATGACGTCGGACTGCACGCCGCGCTACGTGCAGGCCCATCCCGAGACCGGTGGCCGGCAGGCCGTCGCTGAAGCGTGGCGCAATATCACCGCCGTCGGCGCCCGGCCGCTCGCCGTCACCGACAACATGAATTTCGGCAATCCGCAAAAGCCCGAGATCATGGGCCAGTTCGCCGGCGCCATCATGGGCATGGCCGAGGCCTGCCAGGCGCTCGACTTCCCGGTCGTCTCGGGAAACGTCTCGCTCTACAACGAGACCGAAGGCAGGCCGATCCTGCCGACGCCGACCATCGGCGCGGTCGGCGTGATCGACGACATCGCCTGCGCCGTCGGCTCGCGCATCACCACGGACGGGCTCGCCATCGTGCTGGTCGGCGAGACGACGGGCTGGCTCGGCCAGTCGCTCTATCTGCGCGAGGCGTGCGGTCGCGAGGACGGCGCGCCGCCGCCAGTCGATCTCGCTGTCGAGCGGCGCAACGGCGATTTCGTGCGCGCCCAGATCGCCAGCCGCCGCATCGTCGCCTGTCACGACCTCAGCGACGGCGGCCTCCTGGTGGGGCTGGCCGAGATGTGCCTGGCCGGCGGCACCGGCGCGCAAGTCGCCCTGCCGGGCGGCAACGCCGTGGCTTCGCACGCGTTTTTGTATGGCGAGGATCAAGCCCGCTATCTCGTCGCCTGCAACTCCGGCGAGGAGATGGTGCAGGCGGCCCGGGCGGCCGGCGTGCCGGCGGCGATCCTGGGCTACTCCGGCGGTGCCTCGCTCGAGGTCGAAAGCCTGCTCTCGCTGCGCCTCGACGACCTCCGGTCGGCCCATGAAGCGTGGTTGCCCGAGTACATGAACGCAACCGATTAACCCAGGAAAGACACGCCATGCCGATGGCCGCGCAAGACATCGTCCGCCTCATCCAGGATGGCATTCCCGGCGCCCAGGTCGAGATCGAGGACCTCGCCGGGGATGGCGACCACTACGCCGCCACGGTCGTCGCCGCGGCCTTTGCCGGCAAGTCCAAGGTGCAGCAGCACCAGATGGTCTACGGCGCGCTGGGCGGCCGGATGGGCGGCGTCCTGCACGCCCTCAAGCTGACCACCATGGCGTCCAGGCCGTAACCACCCTATATTGTCGCCAAGTCCGCGCCCGTTGGGCGCTCACAGGAGACCGACATGAGCGAACCCCAGGTGTTCGAGCGCATCCGAGACGAGATTTCCAGGAACGACGTGCTGCTGTTCATGAAGGGCACGCCGGTGTTCCCGCAGTGCGGCTTTTCCGCCGCTGTTGTCGACGTGCTGAGCGAGCTCGGCGTCAAGTTCCACGGCGTCAACATCCTGGTCGATGCCGAGCTGCGCCAGGGCATCAAGGAATTCAGCCAGTGGCCGACCATCCCCCAGCTCTATGTCAAGGGGGAGTTCGTCGGCGGCTGCGACATCGTGCGCGAAATGTTCGAGACCGGCGAGCTCGAGCAGCTGCTCAAGGAAAAGGGCGTCACGCTGGCCCACGCGGCCTAGAGCACGCGGTCCGCAGAGAACAGAGGGCCCCTCGCTGCGCTCGGGATGACATCGAGACTGTCAACCCGAGCGCAGTGAGGGGCCTTTGCCTTTGGCGAAGCGGAATTCTCTCCTCCCATTCCCGATTGGACGGACCTTCATTCCGGATTGGACGGGCTACCCTTCCGGATTGGACGGCGCTAGTGTCCGGATTGGACGGAAACACGCGTGACGGCCTCGACCGGAGATCGCCCCGCGTCGAGGAGTGGGTGACATAGCGGCAATCCTGGATCTCACGGCGCCGGTTCCACGGCATATCGAGGCGCACGTCAGGACCGCGCTGAGCGATATGCGCGTCGTGGCGATCGTTGGCCCGCGCCAGTCGGGCAAGACGACGCTGGTGCGCAAGCTCGCCAGAGAGGACGGCCGGACTTACTTCACGCCGCTCTCGAGCCTATGGATGTGAGGCCGGTGCGGCTCGAGCCGGATCAGCCGAACGCATACGACGCCATCGAAAGGTTGCCGAGCGTGAAGCTCCGGTGCAGCGAGCGGCCGCGGGCGCCTTCGCCAGCGGCGCCAAAGGCGACGTGCAGGGGCAAGAGATGCTCGTCGGAGGGATGGTTCTCCGCCGCATAGGGCGCCCTCGTACGATACTCCGCCAGCGCCGGCTCGTCGCCGCGCGCCACGGCATCGGCCAGCCAGTCGTCGAACGCCTTGGCCCATGGCTCGGGCTCGGGGCTGGTGCCGTGGCGGACCAGGGCGCGCAAATTGTGGGTCGCGCTGCCCGACCCCATCACCAGCACGCCTTCGTCGCGCAGCGGCGCGAGCTTGCGGCCGAGCGCGATGTGGTGCGCGGGGCTTTCGTCGGGCTGGACCGACAGCTGGAAGATCGGGATGTCGGCCTCGGGCCAGCCCAGCAAGGCCGGCACCCAGGCGCCGTGATCCAGCCCGCGATGCGGGTCATGGGCGGCTCCGGTCAGCCCGGCGACGCGCTCGGCCAGCGCCGGCGCCCCGGGCGCCTCGTAGCGCAGCTGATAGAGCACATCCGGGAAGCCGTAGAAATCGTGGATGGTAGCCGGCCGGCGCGCCAGCGACACCGCCGGCACGTCGGTGCCCCAATGCGCCGACACGGCGACGATCGCCGCCGGCTTCGGCAGTTCCCTTCCGAGCGACGCCAGGAAGCCGCGTGCCGGCACGTCGTTCAGGATCAGCGTCGGAGAACCGTGCGACACGAAGATGGTTGGCATGGACATCGCTTTATTCCTCTTGCGGCTCGTGGCAGCCTGTTTGCAATCAGGCTCGAAGACAAGGGTGTGCTGACATGCTGAATATCCTGCGCAGACGGGCGGTCGCGGCGGCCGCCGCCTGCCTCATGGCTTTGCCGATCGGCGCCTCGCCGGCCGAAGCCCAGACGTTGAAGCTGGTCGCGCATTCCGACCTCAAGGTGCTCGATCCGATCTGGACCACGGCCTTCATCACGCGCAACCACGGCTACATGATCTACGACGTCCTGTTTGCCAGGGACGAGGAGCTGCGGATCCGGCCGCAGATGGTCGACAAGCATGAGGTCTCGGCCGACAAGCTCACCTGGACCTTCACCCTGCGCGACGGGCTGGAATGGCACGACGGCGCGCCCGTCACGTCCGAGGACTGCGTCGCCTCGATCAAGCGCTGGGGTGCGCGCGACGCGCTCGGCCAGCAGCTCATGGCCTCGGTCGGCGAGATGAAGGCGGTCGACGCCAAGACCTTCCAGATCGTGCTCAAGGAGCCGTTCGGCCTGGTGCTCGACGCGCTCGGCAAGCCCTCCTCTACCGTGCCGTTCATGATGCCCAAGCGGGTGGCCGAGACCGATCCGTTCAAGCAGATCGACGACTACACCGGTTCGGGCCCGTTCGTCTTCAAGAAGGACGAATGGAAGCCGGGCGAGAAGGTCGTTTACGTCAAGAACCCCAAGTACAAGCCGCGGCCCGAGCCGCCGTCGATGCTGGCCGGCGGCAAGGTCGTGAAGGTCGACCGCGTCGAATGGATCGCCGTCAGCGATCCGCTCACCGCCGTCAACGCCCTGCAGCAGGGCGAGATCGACGTCCTCGAGGTGGCGGTTACCGATCTCTTCCCGATGATGAAGGCGGACAAGAACATCGCGCTCTACGGCTGGAATGCGCTCGGCAGCCAGATCATCATGCGCTTCAACCACCTCCATCCGCCGTTCAACAACGTCAAGGCGCGCCAGGCGGCGATGTATGCCGTTGCCCAGGAGGATTACCTGCGCGCCCAGGTCGGCGATCCGGAGATATACCGCGTCTGCAACGCGCCGCTGGTCTGCGGCTCGCCCTACGAGAAGAGCTACGGCGACCTGCTGATCAAGCCCAATCTCGAGAAAGCCCGCCAGCTCCTGAAGGAGAGCGGCTACGACGGCACGCCCATCATCATGATGCAGGCGACCGACCTGCAATCGTCGAACCAGCTGCCACCGGTCGGCAAGCAGGCGCTGGAGAAGATCGGCTTCAAGGTCGACCTGCAGGCGATGGACTGGCAGACCCTGGTCGCGCGCCGCGCCAAGAAGGACGCCCCGGACAAAGGCGGATGGAGCATCTTCTATACCACCACCGTCACCGCCGGCACCGAGGACCCGGCCGGCAACGCCTTCACCAGCGGCGGCTGCGAGAAGGCATGGTTCGGCTGGCCGTGCGACACGGAAATGGAGAAGCTGCGCGCCAGCTATGCCCGCGAGAACGACGAGGAAAAGCGCAAGCAGCTGGCGCTCGCCGTGTCCGACCGTGTCATGGACCAGGCGAGCTACATCGTGCTCGGCCAGTACAAGGCGTTCGGCGCTTATCGCAAGGACCGCGTCTCGGGCTGGCTCGCCGGGCCGGTGCCGGTGTGGTGGAACGTCACCAAGAAGTAGGCCCTCGCAGAGTGACGGCATCCGGCAGGCAATGTCCCGCCGGATGCCACGTGCCACTGCTACGCCGCCTTCGCCAGCGGCTCGTCCCGCCAGCGCAGGGCCGCCTCGGCTACCCGCCTGCCGAGCGCCTCCATGGTGCGGAAGTCGCTGGCAGCGATTCCCTCGACGCCCTGATCGGCATTGGCCTGGGCCATCGCGCCGACCGAGGCGCCAAGCCGATTGAGGTCCTCGGCCGACCCTTTGGAATGATTGAAGCCGGGCGGCAGGCCGAGCCCGACCCACACCATGCCGTGCTGAAGGGCGAGCGTCAGGAGCTGGTAGAGCGTGTTGTGCTTGTCGCCGTTCCATGACGCCGAGGACGTGAAGCCTGCCGCCAGCTTGTTGCGCCAGGTCCCTTCCATCCAGCGCTTCGACGTCCAGTCCTTGAACCTCGCGAACTCCGCCGAGACACCGCCCATGTAGGTCGGGCTGCCGAAGACGATGGCGTCGGCGCTGTCGAGATCGGCAGCCCGGGCCTCGGCCTCGGAGACGGGAACGAGGGTCGCCTTGGCACCGACCGTCGCCCCGATGCCGCGCGCAACCGCCTCGGCCAACGCCTGGGTGTGGCCGAAGCCCGAGTGATAGACGATGGCAATGTTGGTCATGATCATCTCCAATTCTCTGATTTGACTGGAGAAACTGTCCCTTCGTTGCTCCAGTCAAGTTGCTTACACAAAGTGACTGGAACGATCTGGGGACTGCACTATATAAGTTCTAGTAGGTACCGATTCGTAACTCTGGAGGTGATCCGATGACCGGCGCCGCAGCCCACGGCAAGGAAAGCGCGTCCTGCCCCATGGACTTCATCCTGCGCATGCTGATGGGGCCGTGGACCACTTACATCCTGTACAATCTCAAGACTCACGGCCCGCAGCGCTTCGGCCAGCTCAAGCGGCGGGTGTCGGGCATCTCGGCCAAGATGCTGACCGAACGGCTGCGCACGCTCGAGGGCGCCGGCCTGGTCCGACGCGACTACGAGGCAACCATTCCGCCCAAGGTCACCTACTCGCTGACGCAGCGCGGCCACGAGCTCGACGAGGTCATGGGCAAGCTCGCCGAGATCGGTACGCGGTGGGGCGAAGAGGACGCCGCCCTGCGTGCTGCCCGGGCGACCGACCTCAAGGCGGCGGCAGAGTGATCGCCTGAAGGGGTCGTCTCGCCCGTACACATCTCAATTCCCGTCCTGCGATGCCTCGAGCATCATGTCGTCCTCCTTGCGCGAAGCGCGGGGAGGTGCCCCAGGAGGTGCCCCCGGAGGGGGCGGAGGGGTCGAGAGCAACACACGCTCTGCCGGAACGCTCATCATGGGTGACGACACTGATCGGCGACTCATGCCGAGACCCTTGGCTCATGACCCCTCCGCCCCCTGCGGGGGCACCTCCCCGCGCTTCGCGCAGGGAGGACAGCATGATGCGTGAATTCGGCAGCTTAGGACGGGGAGGGGTTCCAGATGAATTCACTCCGTAGCGGCGAAGCTGGCGAGGGGCGCCACTGGAGTGGCGCGCGGCGGCGAACCCTCGGAGTTCCCGCCCTGCTCCCCGCGTGACGTCGCGCCTGCGGCGCGACGTCACTTCGCCGGCACGTTGAAGTGACCCTGGATGAAGCTGAGATCGATGAACGACTTGGGATCGGCGTCGCGAGCGACCTGGCCGGTCGACTGCCAGAAGGCGACCTGCTTGTATATGTCGCCGACATCGAGCCGGCCTTCGGGATCGATGAAGGGCAGCCCGGCAGCAACCCGATCGGGCGGCTGCTTCAGCACGCTCGACAGGATGCCGATCATCTCGTCGTAGTTGGGGCCGGGGATCAACTTGCCGTTCTCGCGCTTGCCGAATGCCAGGTGATAGGCGGCGGCACCGCGCCGGTAGCCGACGAGGAACTTCTCGACCAGCGGCCGGCGATCGGCGGCCGTCTTGGGCGAGGTGAACACCGCCCCGAGCTGCCACGGTACCTCGTCGCCGACATAGGCGATCGGCTTTCCGCTGCCCTCCGCCTCGACCTGGCGAAAGGTGGTGATGGGAAACACTGCCGCGTCGACCTGCCCGCCCTTGAAGGCGGCCACCATGTTGGGGATCGTCTGCAGGGCCACGATGGTGAGCGCCTTGGTGTCGACGCCGTGCTTGCGCGCCACGACCTCGAGCGAATAGTGCACCGATGAGCCGACCGTGGTCACGGCGACCCGCTTGCCGACGAGATCCTTTACGCTGCGCACGCCGGCATCCCAGGCGGCATTGGTGACGGCGATGACGTTCAGCTGATAGCCCGGCCGCTCGGCGCTCTGCGCCGCCACCACGACGAGGCCGCCCTTGGCGGCGAGATTGTAGAAGCCGGCGGTGAAGGCAGTGACGCCGAGATCGGCATCGCCCGACACGACGGCCAGCGGCACCTGGGCCGCTGCCTGGAAATCCTTCATCGTGAGCTCGAGGCCGGCCTCCTTGAACCAACCCTTCTCCTGGGCAATGAAGATCGGCCCCGACGAGGAAAGCCGGAGCAGCGCGATGGTCGCCTTGGTCGGCTCCTGGGCGCCGAGCGGCCGCACGGCGGATAGCGCGAGCAGCCCGCCCAGCGTCGCGCGGCGGGTCGTGGAATTCCGAAACACCGAATCCTCCCGTTCTTCCCTGAGCCGGAGTATGGTCGGTTTGCAGCATGAATCCCATCGAATGCGACGTCCTGGCGAGCGGCGGCGGCATGGCGGGCACGGTGGCCGCCGTGGCCGCCGCCCGCCAGGGCGCCCGAACCGTCCTGTTCGAGCGCCACGGTTTCCTCGGCGGCGCGGCCACGGCCGGCGCGGTCGGCCAGTTCGTCGGCTGGGAAACCCGCGCCGGGCGGCGCGTCATCGCCGGCATCGCCGAGGAGATCGTCGAGCGGTTGCAAAGGGCCGGTGGCACCTCCGGCCATGGCTCCTTCGTCATGTCGACCGGCCATCGCATGGACCGCGTCGAGTACGACACCGAGATCCTGAAGGTCGTGCTCGACGAGATCGCCCACGAGGCCGGCGTGCGCGTGCTGCTGCACAGCCAGCTCGCCCAGGCGAGCCGGCGCGGCCGGGCGATCGGCTCGGCCACCCTGCTCACCAAGGGCGGCCTGCTCGACGTGCGTGCCCGCGTCTTCGTCGACACGTCGGGCGATCTGGACCTCATGGCGCGAGCCGGTGCGCCCTTCCTGGCGCTCGAGGCCGGCGAGAGCCTGCAGCCGGCGACCATGATGTTCCGCCTCGGGCCGATCGACTTCGCCCTGTTCGACGGCATGAGCCTCGAGGCCAAGGCGGCGCTGGCGGCGCGCGGTGTCGCTGACGGCGCGCTGCCGCGTGCGGCGCTGCATTGCAGCCGCGTGCCGGGCAGCGAAGACGGCTGGTTCAACGTCACGAGAGTGGCAATCGACGCCAGCGATCCGTTCGCCCTGTCGGACGGCGAGCGCGAGGGCCGGCGCCAGGCGCTGGCGGCGGCGCGCTTCATCGCCGCCCAGGTGCCGGGCTGCAGCCGGGCGCGGCTGGTCTCCTTCGCCCCGCAGCTCGGCATCCGCGAGACGCGGCGCATCGCCGGCCTCGCGACGCTCACCGCCGACGACCTGCGCGGCGGTGCGGAGTTCATCGACACCATGGCGCTCGGTGCCTATCCGATCGACGTCCATCATGCCGGCGGCGCCGCCATCACCTTCGAGGAGCTGGGGCCCGACCACGTCTACGCCCTGCCCTATCGCATCGCCGTGCCGCAGGGCCTCGACAATGCCCTGGTGGCGGGTCGCGGCCTGTCGGCCACGCACGAGGCGCACGGCGCCATCCGGGTGATGCCGACCGCCATGGCGGTGGCGCATGCCATCGGCACCGCCGCGGCCCTCACTGCCGCCTCCAACCAGCCGGCGGCCTCCCTCGACCCGGCCACCCTGCGCGAGAAGCTCAGGGCCGGAGGCGCGATCCTGTGAGGAGACCTTTGGCCTCCCCGCGTTACGGACCCGTAAGACGGGGAGGCAAAGGAGGCGCTTTTACATCGGTGTGACGGGCGTGAGGCGTGAGCCTATTTCTTGGTGACGCCCCAGAACACGGTGACCGGCGGCGGCACGGCCATTGTGCCGATATTGCTGCGCACCGCGGAGACGCCGAACCATTCGCCGAGATGGACGTGGGTGACGATCTCGACGAAGTGACGCTGCACCTCCTCGGCCGCCTTCTTCTTCTCCTCGGGCGTCGCCGCCTGCACGTAGGCGTCGCGCAGCTTCTCCATCTTCTCGTCGCACGGCCAGCCGGCCCGCGCCTTGTCGCAGGTCGCCGCCAGATAGGGCGTCATCAGCGGGTCGAGGATATCGACCTGCGTCCAGCTCGTCGCGAATGCCGTCCAGCCGCCCTCCGACGGCGGACCCTTCTTGGTGACCAGGCGATTGACCATGGTCGTCCAGTCGGACGGCTGGACCTCGACCTTGAAGCCGGCGCGCTCGAGCTGGGCCTTGGCGACGATCGGCAGCTGCTTGATCACGTTGAGATCGCTGGGCTGCGGCATGACCACGACGGTGCCGTCGTAGCCCGCCTCCTTCAGCATCTCGCGCGCCTTCTGGGCGTTGCCGTTCAGCACGTTCTCCATGCCGACCTCGGAGGCGAGCGGCGTGCCGCAGGTGAACAGCGCCTTGCAGGTCCGGTAAAAGCGGTTGTCGCCGATATTAGCCTGCAGGAACTCCTCCTGCCCCAGCGCCACCATCGCCGCCTGGCGGATCTTCACGTTGTTGAACGGCGGGATCAGCCAGTTCATGCGGAAGACGTACTGGTTGGACGTCCGCCCCTTGATGATCCTGATGTTCTTGTCCTTCTCGAGGATCGGCAGCGAATCGTAGTTGACGCTCTCGATGTAGTCGATCTCGCCGCGCTGCAGGGCGTTCACCTGCGTCTCGGTGTCGGGGATCCACACCCATTCGATGCGGTCGACGCCGACGACCTTGCCGCCGGCCAGGCCCGACATCGGCTCGGCGCGCGGCTTGTACTTCGGGTTCTTCACATAGACGGTCTTCTCGCCGGGCTTCCACTCGTCCTTCTTGAGGATGAACGGGCCCGACCCGGTGTAGTCCTCGATCTGCTTGTACGGGTCGGTCTCCGCGACCCGCTTGGGCATCATGAACGGCACCACGACCGACGGCTTGCCGATCGATTCGAGCACCGGGCCGAACTTCTCCTTGAGCACGAGTTGGAAGGTCCTCGGGTCGACGACCTTGTATTCCTGGAGCGCCTGCGAAAGCTTGAGACCCATCGAATCGCGCACTGCCCAGCGCTTGAGCGACGCAATGCAGTCCTCCGCGGTCACCGGCGTGCCGTCATGCCATTCCAGCCCGTCGCGCAGCTTGAAGGTCCAGGTCTTGCCGTCGTCGCTGGCGGTCCAGCTCTCGACCATCTGCGGCCTGATCTGGAAGCTCTCGTCCATCGCGAACAGCGTGTCGTAGACCATGTAGCCGTGGTTGCGCACGATGTAGGCGCCGCTCCAGATCGGATCGAGCACCTTGAGATCGGAGTGCATGACCACGCGCACGGTCTGCGCCGAGGCGACCGATGCCGCCAGGGCCGCTAGCCCGCTTGCCAAGCCGAGAAGAATACGCCGCATGTTTGCCCCCAAAGCAGCCAACGCCAGAGACAGCGAGCCTACGGCGTTTGCGGGCGCTACGACAGGGCGATTCTGTAGACCCGTGCGGCAGTGCCCGAAAACAGGGCAGTCTTTTCCGACTCCGAGGCCTTGGCGGCAAGCCTCTTGAAGGCGTTCCACAGCACGCCGTAGCCCGAGGTTATCTTGTCGACCGGGAAATTGCTCTCGAACATGCAGCGTTCGGCGCCGAACAGCTCGATGCAGGTCTCGACCCAGGGCCTGAAGGCGTCCGCCAACATCTGCGACGTGGGCGGCGACGGCCGCTGGTAGAAGTCGAACCAACCCATCGCCATGCCGAGCCCGCCGACCTTGACGGTGACGTTGGGCCGGCGTGCCAGCTCCGCCATCGACCCTTTCCAGGTAGCGAACACCTCGGCATGCCGGCTGGCATAGGAGGCGTAGCCGAGCGGGCCGCCGACGTGATCGAGGATGATCTGCGTGTCGGGAAAAGCCGCCGCCAGGTCGGCGACCTCGGAGAGTTGCGGATGGTAGGCCCAGGCGTCGAAGGTGAGGTCGCGGCGCGCCAGCTCGCGGAAGCCGTCGCGCCAGGTCGCATCGGCCATCAGGCCGGGCGTCGGGTTGGTGCGTGTCGCGCGAATCCCGGGATCCTCGTCGAGACCGGTCTGATAGCGGATGCCGATGAACCGGCCGTTGCCGGCGGCGATCTGGGCATCGAGCACCGCGCCCGCCCTTCTCCCGAGGCGCAGGTCGACATGGCTCACGATCCTGGCGCAGGCGCGCAGGTTGCCGTAGAGGCCGCTGGCGCTCATCGCCGCCACGCCATTGGCGAACTCCGTCTCGCCGACGCAGCGCAGCTCGGCCGGGCCTTCCTTGCGGTACATCGAATGGCAGTCGACGAATACCGTGGCAACGATGTTATGGCCGGTCCGCGTATCGGCCAGCAGGTCGTGGAACATGTAGTCGTTGTCGGCGCGTTGCCAAAGATGATGGTGCGGATCGACGATCGGCAGCGCCGGCTCGAGCGCGTCCTCCGAAACCTTGGCGACCCAGGCGGAATCGACGGCGATGACGTTGCCGAGCGTGGGTCGTGTCGGGGTGTTCATTGTTTCCTCCGGGTGAGCGAGTGTCTCGAGCGTGCTCCTCTTTGGTTGACTCACCAAAGATTCCGCCTTGAGCAGTTGCCCCGTCACCACAAGGGCTTGCCATCCATGGTCGAGACGTGGGCTGCGATCACCTTCCAGCTGTCGCCGGGAAAGCGGACCCAGGTCTGGCTCTGTCGGCCGACCAGGTCCTTGCCGCGAATCTTGAACTCGAGGTTCACCGTCGCGATGTCGCGGCCGAGCGTCAGGATCTCCAGCCGGATGCGCCGCTCCTTGATTCCCGGGCCGGGCGGCCGAGCGACGCGATGGGCGTGAATCTCGTCGAAGCCGTAGCCGTTCTCGTGCATGGCGTATCGGATGGTGTGCGGGCTTCTCCAGAACGTGGCGTCGAGCACGTCGACATTCTTGTCGATCAGCGCCTGCTCGTAGCGCTCGAACAGCGCGCGCACTTCCTCGACGATCTCGGCGATGTTGGGCGTGAGGTCCATCGTATCGCTCCGCTGCACTTCGATCTGTCGTCGACGGGATACGCGGCTTTCGTACCCCTCGGACGCCTCAGCCCGCCATCGCCTGCGCGACGGCCACCAGCGTGGCGTCGCTTCCGCGCGCACCGATGATGGAGAGGCCGACCGGCAGGCCGTCGACCGTGGCGCCCGGCAGGTTCACCTGCGGATGCCCGGCGAGGCCGCCCTGGGCGCACAGGCAGGTGATACGATCACGCAACGGATCGAGGTGCGAAAGCGGCTGGCCACGCAGCGGCGCCGGGAACGGCGTCGTCGGCAGGCATAGGATCGTGCCGGCGGGCAGCAGATGGGACATGCGGCCCCTCGCCTCCTGGCGCATCAGGTTGGCCCAGCCCCGCTCGCTCTCGGGAATCGACGCGGCCAGCACCAGCCCGCGGGCGACGGAGAAAGCCATGCGGGGATTGCGCTCGTCGAGCCAGCTCCTGAACGTCGCGAGTGCCTCGCAGGGTTGCAGGGTGCGCTGTGCGCGTGCCCAGACCGACAGGCCCTGCGGCGCCATCACCTCCTCGCGGCTCGCGCCGATCAGCGCCCCCAGCTTCTTCACCATGGGCTGCAACGCCGACGCGACGCCGGCGTCGGCGAAGCCGAACGTGTCGACGGCGACCACCAGCCGGCCGGGCAAGGTCGCCGGGATGGCCTCTCCCAGCATTACGGCCGACACGCGCGCGAAGGTCGACGCGTCGCGCGCGAACCAGCCGGTCGTATCGGAGGTCGGCGCCTGCGGCGCCATGCCGGCGAGGTCCAGGCGGCCGTGGGTCGGCCGGATTCCGTAGAGGCCGCAGAAGCTCGCCGGCACGCGCACCGACCCGCCGGTGTCGGTGCCGAGGGCGGTATCGCACAGGCCGGCCGCCACGGCCGCCGCCGAGCCCGACGACGATCCGCCGGGCACCCGGTCGGGCGCCGCCGCGTTGACCGGCGTGCCGTCGAAGGCGTTCTCGCCCAGGATGCCGAGCGACACCTCGTCGGTGATGGTCTTGCCGATCAGGATGGCGCCGGCATCGAGCAGGGTCTGCACCGCCCAGGCATGACGGGTCGGCAGCGGCCGGCCGTTCGGCCAGTCGGGATTGCCGCCGCCGGTCGGCACGCCGGCGACGTCGAACAGGTCCTTCGCGGCGAAGGTGAGCCCGGCCAGCGGGCCGCCGGCACGGCCCTCGACGCGCACCCGCGGGCCCGCCACGAAGGCGCCAGCTGGATTGTCCATGCGCGACCCCGCCTACTCGGCGGGCGCCGCTGGGGCGCTGCGCCGCGAGCGCCTGCTCCAGGCAGCCCGCCAGTTCATGCCGGCGAGCTTGTCGAACCAGATGTAGACGACGGGCGTGATGAACAGCGTCAGCAGCTGCGACACCAGGAGGCCGCCGACGACCGTGATGCCGAGCGGCTGGCGCAGCTCGGCGCCGGCGCCGGCCCCCATCGCGATCGGCAAGGCACCCAGCAGGGCGCAGGCGGTGGTCATCATGATGGGGCGGAAGCGCAGCCTCGCGGCCTCGACGATCGCCTGCTCGGCCGACGCGCCCTGCGCTCGCCGATCGATCGCGAAATCGACCATCATGATGGCGTTCTTCTTGACGATGCCGATCAGCATGACGACGCCGATCATGGCGATGACGCTGAGATCCATGTCGAACATCATGAGGATCAGCAGCGCCCCGATGCCCGCCGACGGCAGGCCAGACAGGATGGTCAACGGGTGAATGAAGCTCTCGTAGAGGATGCCGAGGATTATGTAGATCACCAGCACCGCGGCGAACAGCAGCAGGCCCTGGTTGGCGACCGCCTGCTGGAAGACCTGCGCGCTGCCCTCGAAGCTGGTGGCGATGTTCGGAGGCAGCCCGACGTCGGCTGCGGCCGCCTGGATCTCCGCGACGGCCTGCCCGAGCGCGACGCCGGGCGCCAGGTTGAAGGAGACGATCACCGAGGGCAGCTGGGCGATGTGGTTGACCGTGAGCGATGTCGGCTTGTCGCTGCGCTTGGCGACGGTATCGAGCGGCACCAGCGCGCCGCTCGGCGTGCGCACCTGCATGCGGCGAAGCACGTCGTTGACGTCGGCATACTTGGGATCCGCCTCGAGGATGACCTGGTAGGTGTCGTCCGGGGCATAGATGGTCGAGACCTGACGGCTGCCGAAGGCGGAGTACAGGAGCAGGCGGATCTGGTCGACCGACAGGCCGAGACGGGAGGCGGTGTCGCGGTCGACATCGATGACCGTGGAGCGCGCGCGCACCTGCAGGTCCGAGTTGACGTCGAGGATCTGCGGGATGCGCCGCATGCGCTGCTCCATCAGCGGGGCGTACTCGCGCAACGTGGCGAGGTCGCTCGAGCGCATGCCGAACTGATACTGCGCGCGGGTCTGGGTCGTGCCGATGTTGATCGACTGAACCGGCTGGAAGAAGACGTTGATGCCCGGCACGGTCGCCGTCACCCGGCGCAGCCGGGCGATCACCTGCTGGGCACTGTCCGTGCGTTCCGGCTTGTCGCGCAGCATGATGAACAAGCGCCCGGAATTGACCGTCGCCGCCGCATTGCCGCCGCCGACGATCGACAGCACCGACTTGACGTCGGGGTCGCGCTTGATGATCTCGGCGAGCGCGCCCTGGCGCGCCACCATGGCGTCGAACGAGGCGTCGTCGGGACCGACCGTGGAACCCGAGATCTGCCCGATGTCCTCGGACGGGAAGAAGCCTTTGGGAATCGCCTGGAACAACACCCCCGTCAGCACGAAGGTGCCGAGCGTGACCAGCAGCACCAGCCGCGGCATCGCCACGGTATGCTTGAGGGCCCAGGTATAGCCGGCAGTCACCTTGTCGAAGCTCCACTCGAAGGAGCGCAGCAGGAAATTGTGCCGCTCATGGTGGTCGACCGGCTTCAGCATCCGCGAGCACAGCATCGGCGTCAGGGTCAGCGAGACGATGCCCGAGATCAGGATGGCGAAGCTGATGACCAGGCCGAACTCGTTGAACATGCGGCCGACGACGCCGCCCATGAACAGCACCGGGATGAACACGGCGACCAGCGACAGGGTCATCGAGACGATGGTGAACCCGACCTCCTTGGACCCCTTGAAGGCGGCCTCCATCGGCTTCTCGCCGGCCTCGATATGACGGACGATGTTCTCCAGCATGACGATCGCATCGTCGACCACGAAGCCGACGGCGAGCGTCAGCGCCAGCAGCGAGATGTTGTCGATCGAATGGCCGCACACGTACATCGCCGCGAACGTGCCGATGATGGAGATCGGCAGCGCAATGGCCGGGATCATCGTGGCGCGGAAGCTGCGCAGGAAGAAGTAGATGGCAATGATGACGAGAACGGCCGCCAGGATGAGCGTGAACTCGACGTCCTCGATGGCGTGGCGGATCGGCACCGAGCGATCGGCCAGCAGCTGGATCTCGACGCCGGTCGGCAACTCCGCCTGAATCGCCGGTACCAGGGCCTTGACCCGGTCGACGACGTCGACCGTGTTGCCGTCGGGCTGGCGATAGACGCCCAGCACGATCGCGCGCGTGCCGTCGAGCCAGCTGGCGACCTTGTCGTTCTCCACGCCATCGATCGCGGTCGCGACGTCGGATACCCGCACGGGGGCGCCGTTCTGCCAGGTGACGATCACCGGCATGTAGTCGGCCGCCTTGGTGATCGGCCCCGTGGCGTCGAGGATCGAGCTCTGGCGGTTGTCGGCGATGGAGCCCACCGGCTTGCTCGAGTTGGCGCTGACGATGGTGTTCTGCAACTCCTGCAGGGTCAGGCCGCGCACCGCCAGCTGGTCGAGGTTGGCGCGCACGCGTACCGCATACTTTTGCGATCCGAATATGACTACCTGGGCGACGCCCGGCAGGGTCGAGAGGCGCGGCAGGATCGCCCGGTTGGCGAAGGCGTCGATATCCGACAGTCGGACCTGGGAGGAGCGCAGCGCCAGGAACATCACCGCCCAATCGGCAGGGTTCACCTTTCGGAAGCTGGGCGGCGTCGTCATCTCCGGCGGCAGGCGTCGCATGGCCGACGAGATCGCCGACTGCACGTCGAGCGCGGCGCCGTCGATCGAGCGGTTGAAGTCGAACTGCAGCACGATGTTCGTGTTGCCGAGCGACGATGTCGAGGTCATCGCCGTCACGCCGGCGATGGTCGAGAACTGGCGCTCGAGGATGGAGGCAACCGATGCCGCCATGGTTTCCGGGCTGGCGCCGGGAAGCTGGGCCGTGACCTGGATGGTCGGGAACTCGACCCGCGGGATCGCCGCCACCGGAAGCTGCTTGTAGCCGAAGATGCCTGCGATGATGAACGAGGCCATCAACAGGATGGTCATGACCGGGCGGCGAATGCACAGCGCGGAAATCATGCTGGGCTCCTCCCGGTCAGCCGCGCGGCGGCGAGGGCGTTTGCTTGGGCGGCTGCGCCTGGGCAGGCGCCGCGGTGGGCGACGGCGTCGGGGGGCGCACCGCAACGTTGGCACCGTTGACCAGGCGAAGCTGTCCGTCGACCGCCACCTGCTCGCCGTCGGAAAGTCCCTTGCCGATCACCGACTCGCCGTTCTGCGTGCGCTTGACGACCACCGGGCGAAGCTCGGCAACCCCATCCTTGATGACGAACAGGTACGGTCCCTGGGGACCGAGCTGGATGGCAGGGGACGGAACGGCGAGCGCGTTGGGCTCGACCCCGAGCACGATCTCCACCCTGACGAACTGGCCAGGCCAGAGCCCCTCGTTGGCGTTGTCGATACGCGCCTTGGTGGTCACCGTGCCGGTGTTGGGATCGACCGAGTTCTCGATGAAGGCGATCACCCCCGGCTGCTTGTGATCGTCGTCGATCAGGGCGTTGACCTTGACATCGCCCTTGGCCATGGCCGCGCGGATATCGGGGAGATAGACTTGGGGGACCGCGAACGCGACGTAGATCGGATTGACCTGGTTGATCGTGGCGAGCGCCGAGGCGGACGAGTTGTCGCCGACGCGGACCACCGTCCCGGCCTTGCTCGAGATCGAGCCGATCCGGCCCGACACCGGCGCGCGAATCTGGGTGAAGGTAAGCGACGTCTGCACGCTCGCCCTGGCTGCCTCGTCCGCCTCGAGCTGCGCCTCGGCGGCCTTGAGGGCGGTGAAGGCCGTGTCGCGGCTGACCACGGTGCCGGCATTCTTGGCCAGCAGCTCCTCGTAGCGTTGCAGGTCCCGCTTGGCCTGCTGGACCTGGGCATGGTCCTTGCGGATCTGCGCCTCGATCTGGCCGAGCTGGGCCTTGAGCGTGCGCGGGTCGAGCTCGAACAGGAGATCGCCTTCCTTGACCAGCGCCCCTTCGTCGACATGAACCTTCATGATCTGGCTGTCGAGGCGCGCCTTGATCTGGATCGAGGCGATGGCCTGCACCGTGCCGACCGCCTCGATCACGATCGGCATCGACTTCTTCTCGACCTTGGTGACGACGACCGGAACCGGCCCGCCGGGATTTAGGCGACCACGGCGCCCTTGCGGCTGGGCCGCCGCCGCGGGGCTGGCGCCGCCCTTCTCCGCCGCGCTCGCCGCCGCGCCGAGCCCAAGGCGCTGCGCCACCTCATGACGATAATGGTACCCCGCGCCGCCCACTGCGACGACGAGCACGCCCAAGACAGCGAGACGGACAATCCGCATACGAGACGCTCCAAACCCCGGCCCCAACAGCCAATTATAGGCCGTCAACGCCGGCACGGACAGTCGGAAGCGGTCTAAACGCCTCATCCTCAAGCAAAAAACCCGCCACGGCGGGCGGGTTTTCGTCACATTCCCGGGAGCGGCCCGGGCAGGCCAGCACCAGGCTCAGCGGCTGTAGTACTCGACCACGAGCGACGGCTCCATTTGCACCGGGTAGGGCACGTCGGAAAGCTTGGGACCGCGCACGTAGGTGCCTTTCATGTCCTTGTGGTCGACCGTCACGTACTCGGGCACGTCGCGCTCGGCCGTCTGGGTTGCTTCGAGCACCCGGGTCATTTCCTTGGCCTTGGAGGTCAGCTCGATGACGTCGTTGTCCTTCACCAGGTAGGACGCGATGTTGACGCGCCGGCCGTTCACTTTCACGTGACCATGGCTCACCAGCTGGCGGCTGGCGAACACGGTGATGGCGAACTTCATGCGGTAGATGACGGCGTCCAGCCGGCGCTCCAGCAACTCGACCAGGTTCTCGCCGGTATCGCCCTTGCGGCGCACGGCCTCGAGATAATAGCGACGCAGCTGGCGCTCGGAGACCGAGCCGTAATAGCCCTTGAGCCTCTGCTTCGCCATCAGCTGCAGGCGGTAGTCGGTCGGCTTCTGCCGGCCCTGGCCATGCTGGCCGGGTCCGTACTCGCGCTTGTTGATCGGGCTCTTGGGCCGGCCCCACAGATTGACCCGGAGGCGGCGATCGATCTTGTACTTCGAATTCTCGCGCTTGCTCACGCGACAGCTCCTTCGTTGGGCGCCGCCTTTGGCGACGCTGTTGTCCGGATAGGCCTTGGTCCGACCCCGCGCTGCTTTGAGCGCCCTGGTCGGGGCGGGACGCGGCACCCGACAGGGCATCGCGACCACGTTCTCCGGAGAAGCGCGGAACATACTTTTGAAGGCGCCTCTGTCAAGCAGCGATTCTACCTGCAAAATCCATCACTTAGCTCATGACTGGGAGCCTCGGACCCATGTGCGCTGACTTTTCGGTTCTCCCCCCAGCTTCGCTGGGCGAGTCCTACGCTGCCGAATTCACGCATCATGCTGTCCTCCCTGCGCTGCGCGCAGGGAGGAAAAGTTGGCGCCTGTAAGTCTCAGACCTCCTCCAGCACGATCTCGTGGCTGACGGAGGCCGACTTCCGGATCATGGCGGTGGCCGAGCAGTACTTATCCTCCGACAGGCTCACCGCGCGCTCGATCAGGGCCCGGTTCAGCTTGCGGCCGCGCACCGTATAGACGAGCTTGACCGAGGTGAAGACCTTGGGTGGCTCCTCTGCCCGCTCGGCAGCCAGGGAGATCTCTACTCCCTCGATGTCCTGGCGTTGCTTCCTCAGCATCGCCACCACATCGATCGCCGTGCAGCCGCCCATGCCCATCAGCACGACCTCCATCGGCCGCGAGGCGACATCGCGGCCGCCGACGTCGGGGGCGCCATCCATCGTGAGGGTGTGGCCGCTGCCGCCTTCGGCGACGAACAGGGCGCCGTCGACCCAGGAGATCTTGGCGGTGGTAGACATGCTCACTCCTCGCTGTGCTTGCCTTTGCCGAGATACTTTATGACGCCGTGGAAGGTCCGCACTTCCTGCTCGGTCATTGTCGCGCGCTGCAGGAAGGCGCGGAGGTTCTGCACCATCGCCGGCTTCGCCGCCTTGTTGCGCAGGAAGCCGGACTGGTCGAGCGCGCGCTCCAGATGATCGAACAGGTTCTGCATCTCCTCCTTGGTCGCCGGGCGGAGCGCATAGTCCGACAGGCGTTCCGCCGGCGTCGCCTGCGCCAGCATCGCCCATTCGTAGGCGACCAGCAGGACGGCCTGGGCGATGTTGAGCGAGGAGAACTGCGGATTGAGCGGAATCGAGAGAGCGGTATCGGCCAGCACCATGTCGTCGTTGGTAAGACCGGTGCGCTCCGGCCCGAACATGATGCCGACCCTGTCACCCCGGCCGATCCAGTCGCGCATCTCGCCAGCGGCGTAGCGCGCGGTGACGATGCGCTGGCTGAGCTCGCGGTTGCGCGCGCTGGTCGCCACCACGTGCTGCAGGTCGGCCACGGCCTCGGCAACGCTGTCGAATACCGCCGTCCCTTCCAGGACGACGTCGGCGCCCGAGGCCGCGCGCTGCGCCGCCGGGTTGGGCCAGCCGTCACGTGGCGCGACCAGGCGCAGGCGCGACAGGCCGCAGTTCAGCATGGCACGCGCCGCCATGCCGATGTTCTCGCCGAGCTGCGGGCGCACCAGGATGACGAACGGCGTGTCCGAGGCGGTGTCGCGGCCCTTCGAAGGTCGTCCCATGCCGCCCTATATCACGATCGGTCGGTCTGTCTGGAGCCGGGACATGCACCGAGGACGCGACGGCGAAGTAGTCGGGGTCAGGCTCCTATGACTGCGCGTGCCTTCGAGCGGGCCTCCGCCAGCTCCGCAGCCTCCACCCGACCCTTGCGCGTGGCTCGTCGAACGCGCCAGTCCAGACTCTTGACCTGATCGGCCAATGCGACCGATGGCGTAGATCCCGAAATCCGTACCTCGAAGGGATATCCCTTGATGCGTGTCGTCAACGGGCAACAGACCATCTGGCTCGTCTTTCCGTTGTAGGCGGCGGAACTCAGGACCAGGGCAGGACGATGGCCCGCCTGCTCTCTCCCGGCTTGCGGGTCGAACTGCAACCAGACGATGTCGCCGGCATCGGGCACGTAGCGCGCTGCCATCAAAGCCTTTCCTTGCCTGCCGGCGGACCGAAGTCGAGCTCGTCGTGCAGATTGTCGGGCGTGATCTTGCCGACGAGATCAGCGAGGTCATAGGACGAGGGCCGCAGGGGTTCGACGACGATGCGCCCGTTCTCTTCTCGGACATCGACCGCATCGTCGATCTCGACCTTTGCTGCCTTGAGAATCGGCGCCGGAATCCGGACGGAGGCGCTGTTTCCCCACTTCTTGACAGTGACGCGCATGGCAATCTCATGTATCGACAGTGTCGATACCAAAGGCTCCAGGCGGGCTTGCAACCCCGGAACGTTGCCGGTTCGCTCAACCGATGTCGGCGACCGCCGCGCCCGGGCCAGGCGTCGCGCCGGCCGGGCAGGTGCCGACGATGATCATGCCGAGCACCTCGTCCTTGGTCACCGCGCGAGTCGGTGCCGTGCCGACCAGCCGGCCGTTCTTCATCACCGCCACGCGATCGGCCAGGTCGAACACGTCGTGGATGTCGTGGCTGATCAGGAAGATGCCGATGCCTTCCTTCTTCAGCTGCACGACGAGATCGGCGACCTGCCGGGTTTCCTGCGGGCCGAGCGCCGCCGTCGGCTCGTCCATGATCAGCACACGGGCGTTGAAGTGGATCGCCCGGGCAATGGCGACGGCCTGGCGCTGGCCGCCCGAAAGCGCCCTCACCGGCTCCTTGAACCCGGCGAAGTGCGGGACGAGACGCGCCATCACAGCACGGGTCTCGACCTCCATCGCGACGTCGTCGAGCGTGCCCCAGGTGGTGCGCAGCTCGCGCCCGAGGAACAGGTTGGCTGCCGCGTCCAGGTTCTCGGCCAGCGCCAGGGACTGGTAGATCGTCTCGATGCCATAGCGCCGCGCGTCGCGCGGGCTGCGGATCGAGGCCGGCTGGCCATCGATGCGGATCTCGCCGGAATCGGGCCGGTAGGCGCCCGACAGCATCTTGATCAGGGTGGACTTGCCGGCGCCGTTGTGGCCGAGCAGGCCGACGACCTCGCCGCCGTGCAGCGCCAGCGAGACGCCGTCGACGGCCTGCACGCCGCCGAAGCTGATGCGCATTCCGCGCAGCTCGACCAGCGGAGCCGTGGTGGAGCCCGTTGCGTCGCTCATGCCGCGCCTCCCTTGAAGGCGCGCGCACGATAGAGCCGGTCGAGCCACACCGCCATGACCAGCACAATGCCGACCACGATGTTCTGCAGGGGCGTATCCAGCCCCATCAGCACCATGCCCGACTGCAGGCTCTGCATGATCAGCGCCCCCAGCACCGCGCCGACGACGGTGCCGAGCCCGCCGCCCAGCGACGTGCCGCCGATCACGGTGGCGGCGATGACATAGAGCTCGTCGAGCGTGCCCTGCGCATTGGTCGCGGCGTTGAGGCGCGCCGTCGAGATGGCGGCGGCCACGGCGCATAGCGTGCCCATCAGCACGAAGACCAGGACGGTGACGCGTCGGGTGTCGACGCCCGACAGCTCGGCCGCCTCGGGGTTGCCGCCGAGCGCGAACACATAGCGGCCGAACCGCGTGCGCCGGGCCAGGAAGGCGATGACGATGGCCACGGCGATGGCGATCAGCACCGGCACGGCAAGGCCATGCGCGATCGCCAGCCCTTCCGGTGGGACGACGAGACCGCGCGCCGCCGCCAGTCGCTCCGCGACGCGCGGCGGGAGATCGTAGCTGTTGACGACCAGCGCGACGGCCAGCACGGCGAGGCCGGCGAGCCCGGCGACCGTCACCTCCGCCCACACCGGGCGCAGCACGAAGCCGGCGGCTTGCCGACGCCGGCGCACGTGCACCGTGCGCCAGACGATGGCGGCAATCGCCGCCAGCGCCACAGCCCAGGTCCAGCCGGCGCCGATCGATCCCTCGATGCCGCCCCCCATGCGCCGGAAGGCATCGTCCATCGGCGCCACCGTGCGTCCGGACGTGATCCACCAGGCGCAGCCGCGCCAGACCAGCAGCCCTCCCAGCGTCACGATGAAGGCGGGCACGCCGAGATAGGCGACGATCAGCCCCTGCAACAGCCCGATTGCCGCGCCTACGGCCAGCCCGACGGCCAGGGCGACGAGCCATATCAGCGGATGCTCGTACCCGAGGTAGCGCGGGAGGAACTCGGCCTGCGTCACCCCCATGATCATGCCGACGACGCCCAGGATCGAGCCGACCGACAGGTCGATGTGTCGCGCCACGATCACCAGCACCATGCCGGCCGCCATGACAGCGACCGACGCGGTCTGCACCGAGAGGTTCCACAGGTTGCGCGGCGTCAGGAAGGCGCCGCCCGACATCAGGTCGACGCCGATCCAGATCAGCGCCAAGGCGCCCAGCATGCCGAGCAGGCGCGCATCGATCTCGGTGGCGCGGAACAGGCTCACGAGATCTCGAGGCACTGGCGCTGCGACATCTCGCGAGTTCATGTCATTGCCGGGAGCGCGCCACTCCAGTGGCGCTCATGGGATGAGTGATCGACAACAAGAAGAGCGCCACTGGAGTGGCGCGCTCCCGGCGATGAGTCACATCGATGAGGGCTCAGCTCAGTTGCACGCCTTGACGGTGCCCGGCCTCACGCCGCGGCAGACCACGTCCTTTGGCACCCAATTGGCCTGGATGACGACGTCGAGATTGTCCATGGTGATCGGCACGGGCGTCAGCAGGATCGAGGTCATCGGCACCTTGCGCGGACCGTCGGCCCAGCTCTTGGTACCCTGAAGCGCCGCGAGCTTGGCGCCCTTGGCCATCGCCATCGCCTGCTCGCCGGCGGTCCGGCCGAGCAGGCGTGCGTCCTTCCACACGCTCACCGTCTGCGTGCCCAGCGCGACGCGGTTCAGGGCGGCCTGGTCGCCGTCCTGGCCCGACACCGGCACCGATCCGGCCAGGCCCTGCGCCGCCAGCGCCGCGATGGCACCGCCCGCCGTTCCGTCATTCGACGCCACGACCGCGTCGACCTTGTTGCCGTTGGCGGTCAGGAACTGCTCCATGTTGCGCTGCGCGTTGGCCGGCAGCCAGCCGTCCGTGTAGGCCTCCCCGACCTTCTTGATCTTGCCGGACTTGAGGGCGTCTCCCAGCACCTCGATCTGGCCGGCATGGAGAAAGTCGGCGTTGGGATCGGACGACGAGCCCTTGATGAAGACGTAGTTGCCCTCCGGCTTCACCTTGAAGACCTCGCGTGCCTGGACACGGCCGACCTCCTTGTTGTCGAAGGTGATGTAGAGCACGTCCTTCATCTCGATCAGGCGGTCGTAGCCGATCACCGGGACGCCCTCGTTGAGCGCCTTCTCGACGGCGGGCCGGATCGCATTGGCGTCCTGCGCCAGCACGATGAGCGCCTTGGCCCCGCGGGCGAGCAGCCCCTCGATGTCGGTCAGCTGCTTGGCGGCGTTGCTCTGCGCATCGGCCGAGATGTAGGTGCCGCCGGCCGCCGTGATCGCCGCCTTGATCGCCGCCTCGTCGGTCTTCCACCGCTCCTCCTGGAAGTTCGACCAGCTCACGCCAACCACCTGTGCCTGGGCCGGAGCAGTCATCGCCGCCAGGCCGGCCAGGACGGCGGCCCCGACCAGCGCCGCAAATGTAGTGCGAGCCATGCTTTTCCTCCCTTTGTTGTCTGGCCAAACGCGAGCGCCAAGCTGCCTCAAACTATGAGGCGCACGCTGCAGGGCGGTCAAGGTTGTGGAACCGGAGGCGAAGCTACCGCACCAGCACCGGCTTGCGCATGAACAGGAGCAGAGGGATCACCAGCAGGGTGCAAAGCGTCATCGCGCGGAAGTCGTTCAGGTAGCCGATCATCGCGGCCTGGCGGTTGATCTCGGCATCCCACACCGCGAGCATCTGCGAATCGGCGCCGGGCGTGACCCGGCCGAACGGCCAGCCGGCGCTATAGGGAGTGAGCTGGCCGACCAGCTCGGCGCGGTTCTCCTGGGTATTGCGCGCCAGCAGCGAGACCAGCACCGCGATGCCGACCGAGGCACCCATGTTGCGCATCAGCGCGTTGATCGCCGCCCCCTCGGTGCGCAACCGCGGCGGCAGGGTGGCGAAGGTGAGCGTGGTGAGCGGCGGGAAGACCAGCCCGAGCGCGAAGCCCAGCAGGACACCATTCCAGATGATCCGGCCCTCGCTGACCTCGAGCGTGAAGGTCGTCATCTCCCACAGCGACACCGCGCACATGGCGAAGCCCACGGCGATCAGGACGCGGGCGTCGATGAGGCCGATCAGGCGCGACACCAGCATCATCGAGATCATCATGCCGGCTCCGCGCGGCGCCAGCACGATGCCGGTGGTGAACACCGGATAGCCCTTGAGCTGCTGCAGGAACGGCGGCATCAAGGTCGCCGTCACGATCAGGATCAGGCCGGTGATGGCGGTCAGGATCAGGCCGACCGAGAGATTGCGGTCGCGGAACAGGTCGCGCGACAGGAACGGCTGGCGGTCGGTCAGCATGTGGATGAGGAACATCGCGAACGACACGCCGGCCACCAGGGCCTCGCCGATGATCTCGAGCGAATCGAACCAGTCGAGCTGCTGGCCGCGATCGAGCATCAGCTGGAAGGTGCCGATGGCGATCGCCAGGAAGGCGAAGCCCAGCAGGTCGAACGGCCGCCGCCGGTCGTGCGCGGTGTCGCGCACCAGCAGCAGGATTCCGGTGGTGCAGACGATGCCGACCGGCAGGTTGATGTAGAACACCCAGCGCCAGGTGAACTCGTCGGTCAGCCAGCCGCCGAGCGAGGGGCCCAGGATCGGGCCGATCATGGTGCCGACGCCCCACATCGCCATCGCCTTGCCCTGCTCCTCGCGCGGGTAGGTGTCCATCATGATGGCCTGCGAGACCGGCACCAGGGCGGCGCCGAAGCCGCCCTGCAGCGCGCGAAACAGCACCAGCTGATCGAGGCTTTGCGCCGCGCCGCACAGCATCGACACGATGGTGAAGCCGACGACGCAGGTCGACAGCGTGGTGCGCAGGCCGAAGCGGGTGGCGCAGAAGCCGGCGAACGGCGTCATGATCGCCGAGGCCACGATGTACGAGGTGACGACCCAGGAGACCTGCTCCTGGGTGGCCGACAGCGCGCCCTGGATCGACGGCAGGGCCACGTTGGCGATGGTGCCGTCGAGCGCGTGCATGATGGTGGCCATCATGACCACCAGGGTAATCAGCCCGCGCCGGCGCCTGACCGACGGATCGACCGTCATGGCTTGGCGGTGGCCGACGCGCTCGACAGGCCGAAGGTCTTGGCGAGGCCGGCCATGAGGCCGCCGAACGAGCGGCTGTGGCCGGTGTCGATCTCGACCGTCGTGCTCATGCCGACGCGCAGCGGCGGGTCGCCCTCGCGGCAGGCGACGGAGATGCGCACCGGGATGCGCTGCACGACCTTGACCCAGTTGCCCGAGGCGTTCTGCGGCGGCAGCACGGCAAACTCCGCGCCGGTCGCCTGGGCGATGCTCGACACCGTGCCGGTGCACTCGGCGTCGGGGTAGGTATCGACCTTGATTGTCGCCGGCTGGCCCGTCCGCACCAGGGTGAGCTCGGTCTCCTTGAAGTTGGCCTCGACCCAGAGATCCCTGTCGGCGACGACCACCATCACCGGCACGCCGGCGGTGGCATAGCTTCCGGGCACCGGCCGCTTGGCCACGATGCCGTCGAGCGGCGCCTCGATGGAGGTGCGCCGCAGCTGAAGCAGCGCCTCCTCGCGCGTCGCCATCATCTGCCGCACCCGCGGATGATCGTCGGCACGGATCTTGGGGTCGCCGGCGAGCTGCGCCTCGATACGCTGCAAGTCCTCCTGCGCCGCCGAGATGCGCTGCCGCGCCACCTCCAGGCCCATGCGAGTCTCCTCGAGCTTTTGCGTCGAGGCGATCTTCTTGTCGGCGAGCTCGGACTGGCGGTCGAACTCGGACTGGGCATAGGTCATCTGGCTGAGAGCCGCCTTGATCTCCTCGCGCTTGGTGCGCCACTGCGCGCGCAGGCCGCGGATGTCGGCTCGCGTCGTCTCCATCTCGGCCTCGATCTTGGCGAGCGCCAGGCGATAGGCCTGGTCGTCCAGCCGGAACAGCAGCTGGCCGCGCGAGACCTGCTGGTTCTCCTGCACCGGCACCTCGACGATGATGCCGCTGAGCTCGGTCGCGATCTGGGCGCGGTCGCCCTTGACGTAGGCATTGTCGGTGCTGACGTGGCGGCCGGACGCCAGCCAGACCAGCGCCGACGCGACGATCACGATCAGCGGCAGGGACCACATGACCAGACGCGCCAACACGCGGCCGCCCAGCCGCGGCCGACGCGGCACGACCGGGACCGGCGCCGGTGCGATCACGGGTGCCTGCGCCGGGACGCGGGCGTCCAGCTGTTCTCCGTCTCTCACCTACATATGGTCTGCCGCGCGGTCCCGCCGGTCAACCGGCCGGGCCAACATGGCTGATAGGCCGGCGGCGCGGGATCGGGTGACGCTCATGCCCGGGGATCGCGCCACCGTTTCCGTTCTCCTCCCCAGCGAAGCCTGCTTCGGAGCGGACACAACTCATGTTCCTCTCCGCCCGCGAAGCGGGGGGAGAGGCCAGGAGAGGTGGGTCATAGGATCGTTGCCCCGAGGCGATCGATCTCCGTCCGGGCATCGATGGTGTGGCAACCACCCACCTCTCCTCCCCCACGCTTCGCGTGGGGCCCCTTCCTCTCCCCCCGCCTACGCGGCGCCTACGCGGGCGGAGAGGACTCATGAACGTCCTCTCCCATTCCGGAGAGTTCGAACCTGAGATGCGTCCACCCCATGGCAGCGAAGCTAGGCGAGAGAACCGAACGCCTGCGCCGCCGAGGCGCCGTCGCGAAACAGCTTGTAGGTGATGGCGTCGTACAGGGCGTTGTACGAGGCATCCACGATGTTCGGCGACACTCCTATGGTCGACCATCGGCTCTTCGAGTCGGCGCTTTCGATCATGACGCGCGTGGTCGCGGCCGAGCCGCCGGCCGAATCGAGGATGCGCACCTTGAAGTCGACCAGCCGCATGTCCTGGAGCTCGGGATACACTGGGATCAGCGCTTTCCGCAGTGCAGCATCGAGCGCATTGACCGGCCCGTTGCCCTCGCCCACCTCCATCGCCCGGCGGCCCGCGACATCGAGCTTCACCGTCGCCTCGGAGAGCGCGATCAGCTGGCCGCGGGCATTGACCCGGCGCTCGACCAGGACACGAAAGCTCTGAAGGGCGAAGTAGTCGGGCACGGTATGCAGCTCGTGGCGCGCCAGCAGCTCGAACGAGGCGTCGGCGCCGTCGTAGGCATAGCCCTCGGCCTCGCGTTCCTTGACGATCTCGAGCAGGCGCGCGACGCCCGGATCCTTGGGGTCGACCTCGAGGCCGATCTGGCGGAACCGGGCCATGATGTTGGACCGGCCGGCCTGGTCGCTGACAACGATGATGCGCTGGTTTCCGACGACCTCCGGGTCGACATGCTCGTAGGTCTTCGGGTCCTTCTCGACCGCCGACACGTGCAGCCCGCCCTTGTGGGCGAAGGCGCGCGTGCCGACATAGGCGGCGCTGCGGTTGGGCACGACGTTCAGCCGGTCGTCGAGCAGGCGCGACAGGTGGGTCAGCCGCTGCATCGCATTGGGCTTCAGGCCGGTGTCGAAGCCCATCTTGAGAACCAGGTTCGGGATCAGGGCGATCATGTTGGCGTTGCCGCAGCGCTCGCCCAGCCCGTTGATGGTGCCTTGGACCTGGCGGGCGCCGGCCCGCACTGCAGCCAGCGTGTTGGCCACGGCGTTCTCGGTGTCGTTGTGGGTGTGGATGCCGAGGCGATCGCCGGGGATTTGCTTCGTCACCTCGCCGACGATGCGCTCGACCTCGTGCGGCAGGGTGCCACCATTGGTGTCGCACAGAACGAGCCAGCGCGCGCCCGCCTTCTCTGCCGCGGCGAGGCAGGCCATGGCATAGTCGGGGTTGGCCTTGTAGCCGTCGAAGAAGTGCTCGGCGTCGAACATCACCTCTTCCATGCGGCCCTTCGCGTAGGCAAGCGAGTCGCCGATCATCTCGAGGTATTCGGCGCGATCGACCTCGAGCGCCACGTCGACATGGAAGTCCCAGGTCTTGCCGACCATGCAGACGGTGCGCGCCTTGGTCTGCAGGATGCTGGCCAGCCCGGGATCGTTGGCGGCGCTGCGCCCGGCGCGACGGGTCATGCCGAACGCGACGAACTTGGCGTTGTGGAAGACGGGCGGCTCGGCGAAGAAGCGATCGTCGGTCGGATTGGCGCCCGGCCAGCCGCCCTCGATGTAGTCGATGCCCAGCAGGTCGAGCTCGCGCGCGATCGCGGCCTTGTCGGCCACGGTGAAATCCACGCCCTGGGTCTGGGCGCCGTCTCGCAGGGTGGTGTCGAAGAGATAGATGCGGTTGGACTGGCTCATGCGGGCCGCATCATAGTGGCCCCTCGCCCCGGGAGATACCGCTCATGACCACGTCCACCACCATCGTCGAGCTGCGCTCCACGCTCCTGCAGGTGCCGTGGCGCGGTGCGCCGCCGGCCGCCGGCATCCTCTCCGCGCCGTTCCGCGATCTCTATGTCCTGGAGATCGAGACCCAGGGCGGGCTGGTCGGCATGAGCTACCTGATGCCGCTGCGCGGCGGCCTCGACACGCTCGATGCCTGCATGAAGGAGCTGATCGCCCCGCACGTGATCGGCCGCGATGCCACCGAGATCGAGGCGATCTGGCAGCTGCTCTACCGCAGCAACTTCTGGCTGGGCCGCATGGGAGTCAGCGTGTTCGCCCAGAGCGCGGTCGACATGGCGCTGTGGGACATCGTCGGCAAGCGCGCCGGTCTGCCGCTGTTCCGCCTGTGGGGCGCGGCGCGTACGGCGGTGACGGCCTACGGCTCTGGCTGCTTCCGCGGGCTCGGCCGCGACGGCATGATTGCCCGCGCGAAGGAATTCACTGCACAAGGGCTGAAGGCGATCAAGATGCAGGTCGCCCACATCAGGCCGTGGCGCGAGGACGTCCAGAACGTGCGCGCAATGCGCGAGCAGATGGGCGACGGCATCGAGATCATGATCGACGTCAACATGGGCTGGGACGCCGACACCGCCATCCAGGCCGGCCACCGCATCGACGAGCTCGACCCCTATTGGCTGGAAGAGCCGGTGATCGCCGAGGATTACGCCGGCTACCGCCGCATCGCCGCCGCCCTCAAGACCCGGATCGTCGGCGGCGAGAGCCATTTCACTCGCAACGACCTGCGTCCCTTCCTCGAGACGCCATGCGTGCCCATCCTGCAGCCCGACCCGATGCGCGGCGGCTATACCGAGCTGCGCAAGATCGCGGCGGCGGCCGAGCCGTGGGGCATCCGCATCGCGCCGCACCTGTTCCACGAGACGATGGTCCATCTGCTGGCCTCGATTCCCAATGCCAACTATCTCGAGTACATGGACTGGAACGACGATCTGTGGATCGAGCCGGTGCTGCCGGCCAGGGACGGCACCATGAGCCCGCCCGAGCGCCCCGGCCACGGCCTCGCCTTCCGGCCGGAGATCCTCAAGGACTTCCGCAAGGGCGGCCAGCGATTCAAGGCATGACGCCCAAGGGTATAACGCCGGACGAGCTGCGCACCGTGGCGCAAGGAGGCCGCACCTACACCGACCTGACGTTCTCGGAAGAACTTTCGCTCGACGACCTCGATCTTGCGGAGAGCCGCTTCGAGCGCTGCCGGTTCGCGCTGCCGACCATCCGCGGCGCCGACTTCTCCGAGTCGACGTTCAAGGACTGCCGCTTCGAACCGACCCGGTTCGCCAACTGCAAGCTCCCCAAAGCCGAGTTCGCGGGCTGCATGCTGTTCGACGCCGAGAAGAAGGCGGGCTCGGTCTTCGCCTTCTGCGACATGCATGCCGTCGCCGTGGAGAAGTGCAACGTCGCGACCTGCACGTTCGACCGCTGCGATCTCTATGGCCTCGCCGCCGTCGACAGCAGCTTTCGCGGCGCCCGGTTCACGCGCTCATCCTTCACCAAGGCACTATCGCGCCGCACGACCGTGACAAGGGCCTCGTTCCGGCGCTGCAACCTCGCCTTCGCCGATCTTTCGGAGCTGCATCTGGCAAGCGCCGAGTTCCGCTCGTGCCGGCTGTCGGAGGCATCGTTCATCGGCACCGACCTCAGCGACGCCCTGCTGCTCGAATGTACCCTCGACAGAGTAGAATGGGACAAGGCGAAGCTAGCGAACGCCGACCTCAGCGGCTCCCAGCTCGCCGGGCTGAACCTCGCGGTGCTTGCCGATTATGTCGGCCTCACGATCAGCGAAAGCGAGCAGTCTGCCGTGCTCGAGCAGCTTGGGATCCGGGTGGTCCAGCCGCGGTGACCGGCCTCCGCCGGCCAATCCGGGCACGGCTGGGAAGGTGTCGCTGCCCTGCGGCGACGGGATCATTGCGGAGCGCGCCGCTGGTCGCGGAGCACACTCCGCCACCAGCGGCGCGCTCCCGCCAACGAGGCTACGGGGTCGCCCCGCGCTCGATCTGCTTCTGGACGGCCGTCAGGTTGAAGCTGCCCGGCGCCTGGCTCGGCGGGTACTCGGTCATGGTCTGCAGGAAGCGGGCGGCGAGGGCCTGCAGCGGCACGATGACGAACACGCGATCGAGGAACCAGTCGTTGTAGGTGTTCGAGTTGTGCTGCGCCTTCTCGAACGGATCGCGCCGCAGGTTGAACAGAAGCGGCACGCGCAGCTCGACGAACGGCTCGCGCCACACGCCGAACGCCTGCCCGCGGTTCTCGAGGAAGACGACCTTCCAGTCCTGCCAGCGGGCGGCGACGACCTGGCCGTCGTCGTTGACGTACCAGAACTCGTTGCGCGGCGAGGTCCGGGTCTTGCCGGCGAGATAATCCAGCAGGTTGTAGCCGTCGATGTGGTTGCGATACTGCCGGCCGTCGAGCACGACGCCCCGCAGCAGCTTCTCCTTGATGTCAGGCGCCCCCGCCACGGCGGCGAGCGTCGGCAGCCAGTCCTCGTGGGCGACGATGCCGTTCAGCGTCGTCCCCGCCGGGAACTGCCCCGGCCAGCGCACGAACGCCGGGACGCGGTAGGCGCCCTCCCAGTTGGAGTTCTTCTCGCTGCGGAACGGCGTGGTGCCGGCATCGGGCCAAGTATTGTAGTGCGGCCCGTTGTCGGTCGAGTAGAGCACGATGGTGTTGTTGGCGATGCCGAGATCGTCGATCGCCTTCAGCAGCACGCCGACGTGACCGTCGTGCTCGACCATGCCGTCGCTGTACTCGTCCTGCCCCGACTTGCCGCGGTTCGCCTCCTTGACGTGGGTGCGGAGGTGCATGCGCGTGGCGTTCCACCACAGGAACGTGGGCTTGTTGTCCCTGACATTTCGCTCGAGGAACTCCTTGGCAGCGGCCAGCGTTTCTTCGTCGACCGTCTCCATGCGCTTCCTGGTGAGCGGCCCGGTATCCTCGATCGTCTGGCCGCCGCGGCCGTCCGACCTGGTCTTCAGCACGCCCCGCGGGCCGAACTTCTTGCGGAACTCCGGATCCTTCGGATAGTCGAAATTCTCCGGCTCCTCCTGGGCGTTCAGGTGGTAGAGATTGCCGAAGAACTCGTCGAAGCCGTGCATCGTCGGCAGGTGCTCGTCGAGGTCGCCCTGATGGTTCTTGCCGAACTGGCCCGTAACGTAGCCCTGGCTCTTGAGCACCGTCGCGACGGTGACGTCGGTCTTCTGCCAGCCTTGCCTGGCGCCCGGCAGGCCGACCTTGGTCATGCCGCTGCGTACCGGGACGCTGCCGCTGATGAAGGCGGCGCGGCCGGCGGTACAGGATTGCTGGCTGTAATAGTCGGTGAACGACACGCCCTCGCGGGCGATGCGGTCGATGTTGGGCGTGGCGTAGCCCATCATGCCACGGCTGTTGTGGCTGACGTTCCAGGTGCCGATGTCGTCGCCCCAGATGACGACGATGTGCGGTTTCTGGGCCGTGGCCTGCGCGATGGCGTCGGTTTGCAAGCCGATCGTCAAGGTCGTGCTGGCCAATGCCGCCATCAAGAGCTTTCGCATGCTTTCCTCCTTTGCTGGGGCTGCCGGATCGGGAGACGCCGCCGCGGTCGCGATCGCGCACGGCGCGGGCTCGAACCCGCGCGTGGCGCGCAAAATCGTCGTCGGGCCTGCTCGAGTCCAATAGAGCGGCCGCATCGATCGATGCGCTCGCCTGCGGCCACGACGGCGAGCGCGCGTCATGCTGGCGATCGCCTCAGCCCGCCGCCCAGGCCTCCGTCTCGGGTGCCGTCATCTCGGCGGCCTCGTGCTTGCGAGCGATCTCCCGAAAAGGCTTCAAGGCCGGGTGCGGCACGCGATCACGACGCCACATCAGGGCATATTCCGTGCACATCCAGGCCGGCTCGAAGGCGAGCCTCTTCAGCCGTCGGTCGCGCAGCAGCTTCACCATCGCCACGGGCACGATGCCCAGCGCCTCGCCGCTCTCGACGATGTCCCACACGGCAGACCAGGTCGAGCAGGCGATCGTGGGCACGAACTGTCCCTTGTCCTTCGCGAGCGCGCCCATTGCCGAGCCGGCCGGAAGATGCACGCCGACGCGGTACGGCAGGAGCGGCGAGGCCAGGGGATACTTCGCCAGATCCTCCATGAGGACGCGGTCGGCCGCCGCCAGCGGATGATCCCGGCGGCAGATGAAGGCGGCGCGGCGGCGCGGCAGGCGCCCCACCACGAGGTCGGGATAGCCGTCGAGATCGCTGGCCTCGCCGATGGCGACATCGACGGCCCCCGACATCACGGCATTCGGCAGATCGTGCCACGGCAGATCGACGGCCACGACCTTGAGCTGCCGGTGGGCGGCGCTCAGCTCGCCCACCGCACGGCCCAGCCAAAGCTGGGTGACGATCGGTCCCGCCCCGATCCTGAACTCGCCGCCCTCGAGGTTCTGGAGGATGCCGATCTCCCGCCTCGCCTCGGCGATCTCCGCGACCACCGAACGGGCGTGCCTGAGCATGATCTGGCCGTAGACCGTCGGCTCGCACTGCGACTTGCTGCGCTCGAACAGCCGCGCGCCGACCTCGGCTTCCAGCACCTGGAGGGCGCGCGTCAGCGACGGCTGCGTGATGCTGAGCGCCTGCGCCGCGCGCTGAAAGTTCCGATGGTCGTCGATGGCCAAGAGGGCTTGCAGGCGGAAAAGCATCGCCAAGCTCGCTTTCACCCGGGGCGGAGCCGAAGCCGCCGATCCACTCGATGGATCGACTCATAGCAAAACCGGTCGTTGTGGACCACAGCCGCCTCGTCCGTCAGACTTGCGGCGTGATCGATAGGTAAAGCGTATCGACCGTTGCGTGGCCGAGATGCCTCGGAATCGACTAGAAGGCCCGCGATGCACCCCAGGAACGGGAGTTTCACCATGAGCAGCGTCGAATCGAGGCTGGACGTCGACCGTTCGTTCGAGCAGATCGCGGCCGCCAGCGCGCCGGGTGCGATTCTGGCGGGCTTCACGGCCGCCCGCGCTCCGGTGTCGGAGCGCCTGGCGGCAGGCAAGGCCCTGCGGCGGAAGGTTGCGCGGGAAGCGCACGCCGCCTTCCGCAAGGACCCGGCGCGACAGGATCCGATCGAGATTCTCGAAGCACAGAACCGCACGCGCGCCCAGAAGCTCGTGCCGACCCGCTACGCCCGCATGCTCGCCTCTCCCTTCGCCTTCCTGCGCGGCTCGGCGGCGGTCATGGCGGCCGATCTCGCCGACACGCCGAGCACCCGGCTGCTCGTCAACGCCTGCGGCGACATGCACGTGTCCAACTTCGGCGTGTACGGCTCGGCCGAGCGCCAGCTGGTATTCGCCATCAACGATTTCGACGAGGTCTTTCCGGCACCTTGGGAATGGGACCTGAAGCGCCTGGCGGCCAGCGCCGCCGTGGCCGTTCGCTTCATGGGCGGCGACAGGGAACGCGCAGCCGCAGCGGCGGCCGAAACCGTTCGATCCTACCGCGAGCACATCGGCCGCTATGCCCGGATGGGCCATCTCGAGGTCTGGTACGATCGGATCGCCGAGGACGACATCCTCGAGGCCCTCTCGCCGGCGGCCCGGCGCAACGCCCGAAAACTCTTCGACAAGGCCCGGCGCAAGGGACACCAGCGGGCGCTCGAAAAGCTCACCGAGCAGGTCGGCGGCGCACATCGCATCGTCGAGTCCGTTCCGCTGATCGTGCGCGAAAGCCATACCGAATCCGGATTGCCGATCGACGAGGCGCTCGACACGATGCTGCGCCAGTACCTCGATTCGCTGCCCTACGACATGCGCCGGCTGCTGTCGCGCTATCGCATCGTCGATGTCGCCCGCAAGGTGGTCGGCGTCGGCAGCGTCGGCACGGGGTGCTGGATCGCGCTGCTGGTCGGTGTCGATCACGACGATCCCTTGTTCCTTCAGGTCAAGGAGGCGCAGGCCTCCGTGCTCGAGGCCCATTCGGGATACGCGATGCCGTTCGACCATCATGGCCGGCGCGTCGTGGTCGGCCAGCGCATGATCCAGGGTTCGCCCGACATCTTTCTCGGCTGGGGGGAGGTCGGCGGCAGGCACTTCTACGTGCGCCAGCTCGCCGACATGAAGGGCGGCCTCGAGTTCGCCGAAGGCGACCGCGAGGGTATCCCGGGGTTCCTCGAGTACTGCGCCCTGTGCGGCCACGCGCTCGCCCTTGCGCATGCCAAGTCGGGCGATGCCGCGATGATCGCCGGCTACTGCGGCAAGAGCCCGGCCCTCGACGACGCGGTGGCGCGGTTCGCGCTCGCCTATGCCCGGCAGACGGAACGCGACTACGACGCCCTCGACGCTGCGCGGAAGAGCGGCCGGATCCGCGTCGCGGCGGAACCGGCTGCCCCCCAGCACGCCGGAAAAGAGACCAAGCGATGACAACCCTGGCCCAGTCGGTGCCAGGCGATGTCCGGCACGAGGGCATGCTGTGGATCGACGGCCGTACCTTCCGCATGGGCTCGGACAGGCACTATCCGGAAGAGGCGCCGGCCCACCAGGTCTCGGTCGACGGCTTCTGGATCGATCCCACGCCGGTCACCAACCGCCAGTTCCGCGCCTTCGTCGAGGCGACGGGCCACGTCACGTGGGCCGAGATCGCGCCCGATCCCAGGGACTATCCGGGCGCGCTGCCGCGCATGCTCAAGGCGGGCGGCCTGGTGTTCGCGCCGCCGCGCGGCAGGGTCGATCTCGCCGACTGGAGCCAGTGGTGGCGCTTCACCTTCGGCGCCACGTGGCGCCGCCCCTACGGCCGCGGCAGCCATATCGGCGGCCTCGACGATCACCCGGTGGTCCAGGTCGCCTACAGGGATGCCGAGGCCTACGCCGCATGGGCCGGCAAGCAGCTGCCGACCGAGGCGGAGTGGGAGCTCGCCGCGCGCGGCGGCCTCGACGGCGCGGAGTTCGCCTGGGGCGACGCGCTCGCCCCGCAAGGCCGGTACATGGCCAACACCTGGCAGGGCGAGTTCCCGATCGAGAACCTGCGCAGCGACGGCTGGGCACGCACCTCGCCGGTGAGGGCGTTCCCGCCCAACGGCTACGGGGCGTACGACATGATCGGCAACGTCTGGGAATGGACGACCGACTGGTATTCCGAGGTGCACGCCGCCGACGCCGCCAAGGCCTGCTGCATCCCGCGCAACCCGCGCGGGGCGCCGATGGAGGGCAGCTTCGACCCGCGCCAGCCCGAGGTGCGCATCCCGCGCAAGGTCCTGAAGGGCGGCTCGCACCTCTGCGCACCCAACTACTGCCGGCGCTATCGCCCGGCCGCGCGGCACGCCGAGCCGGTCGACACGTCGACATGCCACGTCGGCTTCAGATGCGTCGTCCGCGGCGATGAGGCAGGCCAAATGACCAGATGGACTGCGTTCCGCCATCGATGAGCAGGGGCGGGCTCCCATCGGCCCGGATCTTGCGACAATGCGATCATGGCCCCTCCGCTCACCGTCACCTTTGCCGCCGGCGCAACCGGCCCATGGCGCATCGAGAGAATCTCGTCGATCAGCGGTGAGGCACTGCCGGTCGCCGATCGCCTGGCCATGGATGTCGAGCCGATGGTACAGCGCGACATAGCTTGGTCGCTGCGCGGCGTCGTCAGCAACACACGCTATACGACCGCAGAGGAACTGAAAGCCCTGAACGTCGTGTCGCCACCGCTCCGACGGCCAGAAGCCGTCTGCGCGGCACTGATCCCAATCCGCAAATCCGATGCCTGGTGGTCCATGGCGCAAGACCAGCGCCGTGCTGTGTTCGAGGAACGGTCGCAGCACATCGCCCGCTCGCTGCGCCACCTGCCGGCTGTCGCCCGCCGTCTTCACCATGCCCGCGACCTCGGCGAGCCGTTCGATTTCCTCACTTGGTTCGAGTTTGCGCCCGAGCACGCGGCGGGATTCGACACGTTGCTGGCCGAGCTGCGCGCCAGCGAGGAATGGCACTACGTCGAGCGCGAGGTCGAGATCAGGCTGGTGCGCGACGAAACCTGATTCTCGGAGCGTCAGCGCGACGGGCTCGCTGCGCCAGGCAAGGCGTGGTCGAAGAAAGCCATGCTGGGCGAAGATCGCTTCGGGACGCAATGCCCCACCCCGCACTCGTCGAGGCCGAGCTGCGTGTCACCCCGTCAGCGGGAAGTGACAAGCCACTTGATGATCGGGAGCGACCTCCGTCGGCAACGGCACCTCGGCGGCGCAGCGCGCCGCGGCGCGCGGGCAGCGCGTACGGAAGCGGCAGCCGCTCGGCGGGTCCATCGGCGACGGCAGGTCGGAGGCGGCGAGCTTCACCTGGCGGACCGGCTGGGTCGGGTCGGGCACCGGGATCGCGCTCATCAGCGCCGCCGTGTAGGGGTGCGCCGGCGCACGGTACAGCGTCTCCGACGGTGCCAGCTCGCAGACGCGGCCGAGATACATCACGGCGACCCGGTCGGACACGTTCTTCACCACCGCGAGGTCGTGCGAGATGAACAGCATGGTGAGCCCCATGCGCGCCTTCATCTCGCGCAGCAGGTTCAGGATCTGTGCCTGCACCGATACATCCAACGCCGACACCGGCTCGTCGCAGATCAGCAGCGACGGCTCCAGGATCAGCGCCCGGGCGATCGAGATGCGCTGGCACTGCCCGCCGGAGAACTCGTGCGGCCGGCGATCGAGCGCCAGGGCCGGGTCGAGGCCGACCGCCTCCAGCATCGCCGCGACCCGTGGGCCGATCTCCGCCCTCGGCAGGCGGCGGTTCACCCGCAGCGGCGCGGCGACGATGTCGGCGACGTCGTGGCGCGGGTTGAGCGAGGCGATCGGGTCCTGAAAGATCATCTGCAGCTGCGGCCGCAGACGGCGCAGCGCCTCTCCCGACTGCGCCGCCAGGTCGGTGCCCTGGAACCAGACCTGGCCGCCGGTCGGCGGCGGCAGCTGCATCAGCGCGCGCGCCGCCGACGACTTGCCGCAACCCGACTCGCCGACCAGCCCAAGCGTCTCGCCGCGTTCCATGTCGAAGCTGATGCCGGAGACGGCGTGCACTCTGCGCCCGTCCGGCACCCGGAACTCGACGGTGAGGTTGCGCACGCTGAGCAGAGGCGCGTTCACGATGGCGCCCCGAGCGGATGCCAGCAGGCGAAGGCATGGCCGTCGCCGGCCAGCGCCGGCGTCGCGCGGCGGCAGTCGTCGTCGGCGTAGCGGCAGCGCGGCGCGAAGCGGCAGCCGGGCGGCGGGTCGATCAGGTCCGGCGGTCGCCCGGCGATGGTCTGCAGCGGCGTATGCGGCGGGTCTTCCAGGCGCGGGATCGAGCGCAGCAGCGCCTCGGTGTACGGCATCCGCGTGTGCGCGAACAGCGTCGTCGTGGCGGCGCGCTCGACGATGCGACCGGCATACATCACCGCCACCTCGTCGGTGTGGCCGGCAACCACGCCGAGATCGTGGGTGACCAGGATCATCGCCATGCGGCGCTCGCGCTGCTGGCGGGCAAGCAGGTCGAGGATCTCGGCCTGCACGGTCACGTCGAGCGCCGTGGTCGGCTCGTCGGCGATCAGCAGCGCCGGCTCGCAGCTGAGGGCGATGGCGATGGCGACGCGCTGGCGCATGCCGCCGGAAAGCTGGTGCGGATAGTGGTCGACGCGCCGGGCCGGCTCGGGGATGCCGACCGCGGTGAACAGCTCGACCGCCCGGTCGCGCGCGGCGCGCCGGCTCAGCCCCATGTGATGGGTCAGGCTCTCGACGATCTGCGCGCCGCAGGTCATCACCGGGTTCAGGGACGTCATCGGATCCTGGAAGATCATCGCCATGTGGCGGCCGCGCACCTGGCGCAGCTGGCGCTCCGACAGGCGACGCAGGTCGCGGCCGTCGAAAGCGACGCGGCTGGCCTGCGGCACCCGGGCGTTGGACGGCAGCAGGCTCATGATGGTGCGCGACAGCACCGACTTGCCGCAGCCCGACTCGCCGACGATTCCGAGCGTCTGGCCGCGATCGAGCGAGAACGAGACGCCGTCGACCGCGCGGACCCGGCCGCGCGGCGTCTCGAAGTGGGTGTGCAGGTCCTCTACCGCGAGCAGCGGCGTCGCGCTCACAGCCGGCTCTCGCGCGGATCGATCAGGCCGCGCAGACGGTCGCCGAGCAGGTTGAACGACAGCACCGTCAGGCACATCGCCGCGGCCGGGATCATGGTGACGTGCGGCGCCTCGTCGAGCAGCTCGCGACCTTCCTCGATCATCGCCCCCCAGCTTGGCGTCGGCGCCGGCACCGACAGGCCGAGGAAGCTCAGCGTGCCCTCGGCGACGATCAGCACCGCGACCAGGAGCATGGCGAAGACCAGCAGCGGCATCACCACGTTGGGCACGATCTCGCGCACGAGGATGTAGAGATCGGAAGCGCCCATCGCCTTGGCCGCCAGCACGAATTCGCGGCCGGCGAGGCTCAGCGTGTTGGCCCGAGCGACGCGGGCCGAGGCCGGCACCGACAGGAAGCCGAGCGCCAGGATCAGGTTGGGCAGCGACGGCCCGAGGTAGAAGGTGATCCCGAGCAGCAGCACCAGCGCCGGGAAGGCCAGGATGATGTCCATCGCCGCGACCACCACGCCCTCTACGCGGCCGCGATAGTAGCCGGCGAGCACGCCGAGCGCGCCGCCGACCAGCAGGCCGATCAGCGGCGACAGCAGGCCGATCAGCAGCGAGACCCGCGCGCCGTGGACCAGCCTCGACAGGATATCGCGGCCGATGCTGTCGGTGCCGAGCAGGTAGCGGTACTCGCTGAGGTCGGTTTGCCCGGCGAGCTCGATCTCGCCGACCGTGCCCGGCATCGCCGCGCGCTTGAAGAAGTCGATGGTCTCCGGCGCCGGCATCGGCCACAGGTCGGCCGTGGCGGCGCCGAGCACCACCAGGCCGATCCACGCGGCCGGCAGCCAGAAGCCGACGCCGAGACGGCGGCGGCGGCGGCGAACCGCCAGCCCCTCGGCGTCGCCGCCGGCAACGACGCCGTCGATCGTGGTCCTAGCCATCGCGACCGCCCACCCGGATGCGCGGATCGAGGAAGCTGTAGGTCAGGTCGACCAGGAAGTTGATCACCACGTAGGCGACGGCGATGAACAGGATGCAGCCCTGGACCACCACGTAGTCGCGGCTGAAGATGCCGGTCAGCAGGAGCCGGCCGATGCCGGGCAGCGCGAAGATCGATTCGATGATCAGCGTGCCGCCGATCAGGGCGCCGATCTGCAGGCCGAGGATGGTGATGAGGCTGAACGACGACGGCCTCAGCGCATGGCGGAACAGGATGCGCCAGGCCGGCAGGCCCTTGGCCCGCGCCATGGCGATGAAGTCCTCCTGCAGCGTCATGATCATGTCGTTGCGCAGAAGGCGCATCAGCGTCACCCACTCGATCAGCGCGATCGACAGCGCCGGCAGCACGAAGGTCCTGAGGTTGCCCCATAGTCCCTCGGACAGCGGCACATAGCCGGTGGCCGGCAGCCAGCCGAGCCTGAGCGCGACGGTGAAGATCAGCACCAGCGCCATGACGAACGGCGGCACCGAGATCATAGCGAAGCCGGTCAGCGTGACGATGCGGTCGATCCAGCGATTCTGCCGGTAGGCGCACAGCACGCCGAGCGGCACTGCAAGCGCCACCGCGATCACCTGCGCCAGCAGCATCAGCTCGAGGGTCACCGGCAGGCGGCTCAGGATCGCCTCGCCGACCGGCTCCGACGTGCGCAGCGAGACGCCGAGGTCGCCCTGCACCAGCCCCGCCAGCCATTCGCCGTAGCGCACCAGCATCGGCCGGTCGAGGCCGAGTTGCTCGCGCACGGCGGCGGCCTCGGCCGGCGATGCCGTCGGGCCGACCACCAGCAGCGCGATGTCGCCCGGCAGCAGGGCCACGAACAGGAAGGTCAGGGTCGTCACCGCCACGACGACGAAGGCCAGCCTGAGCAGCTTGCGGCCCAGATACCGCATCGGCGAATCCGGCTACTGCCAGCCGGCGGCTATTCGAACCAGGCGAAGCGGACGTCGACCACGCCCTGGTACAGCGGCCGGATGCCCTTCAGGTTCTTCTTGGCGATGGCGTTGTGGGTGCGGCCGGTCGACCACAGGATCGGCGCATCCTGGTTCATCTTGCGCACCACCGCGCACATCGCCGTCTTGCGCGCCGCCGGCGTCGGCGCCATGCGCATGGTCACCAGCAGCTTGTCCATCTCCTCGTCCTTGTAGTGCGCCAGGTTGTACGGGCTCTTCGAATGCAGCAGGGCGAACAGCTGCGGCCCGATGTCCCCGGCGTCGGCGATGCGCCAGCCCGCCATCTGGTAGTCGTTCTTGAACACGGTGCCGACGAAGGCCAGCTGGTCCATCGGCTTCAGCTTGACGGTGATGCCGGCGCGCTTGGCGAGCTGCTGCCACAGCAGGCCGAACTCGCGGCCGCGCTGGGTCGCGGTGTGCATCAGCTCGACCTCGACCGGCTTGCCGATCTCGGCGACCAGCTTCCTGGCCTCGGCGAACTTGCCGTCTCCCAGGTACCCCGAGTCGCACTTTCCTTCGTCGTCGAAGCCGGTCTTGGTGACCAGCTGCGTGTTCTGCAGCTGCGATTCGACGTAGTACTTCTGGTCCCACGCCATGCTGAGCGCGCGGCGCACCCGGACGTCGTCGAGCGGCGGCTTGGAGTTGTTGAGGAACAGGATGCCGCCACCCTCGCCGTCGCGGCTGTAGACCGTCAGCTTCGGGTCGCTGCGGGCCTGGACGATCGAATGGCCGCGGTCGGTCCAGTGCACGTCGATCTCGCCCGATTGCAGCGCGGCATGGCGGGTCTGCTGGTCGGGCAGCAGCTTGAACACGATCTGGTCGAAATGGATCCTGGCGTCCTTGTTCCAGTAGCTCGGGTTGCGCTCGACGACGATCTTGTCGCCGCCCCGCCACTCCTTGAACCGATAGGGACCGGTCCCGACGGGCTGGCGATTCATGGTGTCGGCGGCGACCGCCTTGGCCGACGGGATGAAGGTCCCCAGTGCGAACGCCGACATGATGTCTCGCATCGGCTGCCAGGGGTGCTTCAGGTTGAACCGCACGGTGTGGTCATCGACCTTCTCGGCGCCCTTGATCGGGCTGATGAACTGCAGGCCGACATACTTGCTGGCCGGGTCGAGGATGCGGTTGAAGTGCGTGACCACGTCGTCCGCCGTGAAGTCGCTGCCGTCGTGGAACTTGACGCCCTTGCGCAGCTTGAAGACATAGGTCAGGCCGTCCTCGGACGCCGTCATCGACTCGGCCAGCTCGCCGACGAGCTTGCCATCGGCATCATAGGCCATCAGCCGGTCGACCATGGTCAGCATGACGGAAGCCGGCGCCTCGCCGAGCACCCTGCCCTTGACGGCGTCGAAGCCGGTCGGCTCCTGCTCGATGCCGACTGTCAGGATCTTGTCGGCTGCCTCCGCCGCCCCGGCCGCCAGCCCCGCTGCACCGGCCATCACGGCGCCGACGATCGACCGGCAGAAAACGCGGCTCACGCGACTCCAGGCGTTCGAGATCATGATCGTCCTCCCTGTTGCACGAGGCCATGACGCTGGATCGTTGGACTTTTTTGGCGCCGCTTAAGCGGCGCTCATGCAGTGGACGCGTTACGCACTACCGGGCAACGGCTACGCGACGGTCGACGAGCCCCACGATTACGAGCTCGCCAGGCCGGGAACGGACGCGACACGTTCCGGCCGGAACGGCACGATACTCTCTCAGCGGCAGACGTTGCGCAATGCGTCCCATTCGGCGTCGGTGAAGGCCGGTCGCCCGACCGGCGGGCGCTTGGTGGCGGCGATGCGCTCGGCGGTCGGCGGATGGCTCGACCAGATCCCGGCCGCGGCGGCCATGTCGGTCGAGTCCTCCTTCATCATCTGCTCGAAGAAGCTGGCGACGCCATCGGCACGGATGCCGAGCTTCTCGAGCAGGGCGACGCCCGTGGCGTCGGCCTCGCGCTCGAACGCACGCCCGTTGCGCAGGGCGAGCAGCAGGCTGCCGCCCGACCCCAGCGTGCTCACGATGTCGGAGTAGCCGCCGCTCACGAGGCTCAGCATCAGGTCGATGCCGTACTGGCGGATCAGGCCCTTGGTCGGATGGTGGTGCACGACATGGCCGATCTCGTGTGCCAGCACGCCCGCCACCTGCGCGCTGTCCCTGGCCTGCTCGATCAGGTCGAAGAAGAACACCAGGACGCCGCCGGGCAGGGTGAAGGCATTGACCGGCCCGCCGGCAACGACGTGCACCGTGATCGGGTGCTCGTAGCCGGCCGCCTCGGCGAGGCGGTTGGCCAGGCCGTTGATCGCCGCCAGCCCGGCCTTGCCATGGCATTCCTCCTTGTCGGCCGCGATCTCCTCGTAGACGCTTTCGCCCAGCTTGACCTGCAGGCTGTGGGGCAGCAGCGGCGCGGCGTACTCGCTGCCGTAATCGACCGCGAACCAGAACACGCCGAGCAGCGCCACCAGCGCGGCGCCCAGGCCCGCTATCCGCGCTCCCGGTGCGGCGGGCGATGCCGCCAGCCCGGCGAGATGAGGAATCAGCTGGGCAAGCTGGCGGCGCAGCTCGAGATCGTCGGCGACGAGGCGGGCATCGCTGCCCCTGCAGGCGACCGCCGGCACCCCTTCGTGCTCGACGTCGCCCAGCACGAACAGGTCGGCGATCGGCCAGCGCGCCAGAATGAAGGAATCGGCGCGCCTGACGATCACCAGGTCGCTCGCCGTGGCGCGGACATCGGCGCCATGCGCCTGGGCCGTGACGCCGTCGTAGAAGCGGGCGCGGGACGCCGGGCCGGAGGGCGCCATCGTCACACGCCCGTCACGTCGAACATGTCGAGCAGGCCCTCGCCGAAGCCGGGGCCGCGATCGGTCGGCTGGGCGATCGCGGCGCCGTCGGGCGCGCCGTAGATCCACAGCTCGCTGGAAATCAGCCGCAGCGTCCGATGCATGACCCACGGCCAGCCGAGCCCCAGGGTCAGCAGCACGATCAGGTAGTTCAGCACCATGAAGCCCCACATCTGCCGGGTCGAGATCGCCGTGGCGAACAGGACATTGCCGGCGCGGCTGCGCGACACCAGGTAGCGGAACAGGTATGCCTGCCACCAGCAGCGCAGCGGCAGGATGAGCAGTCCGAACAGGATGTAGGCGCCGATGGCGATGGCAATGGCGATCACGATGGTGCGCGCGTCGGGATGGGCCAGCAGGTCGCCGATGTCGTCGGCCTCGACACCCAGCTCGCTGACCGTGCCGCCGATCGCGGCGAACACCACGACCAGCGCGATCACCCAGGCCATGATGTTGAGGAAATAGTAGCCGATGTAGCGGCCGTAGATGTCGCCGGCGCTGCCGGCAAAGGCGAACGGCAAGGTGCCGAGGCGCACGTTGGCGATGCGCGGCCGGGCGAGGTTGACCGACACGACCGGCGTCAGGAGCTGGGCGGTGCAGAGGTTGAGGAAGGTCAGGAACGTCGCCGACCCGCCGTACGACCAGGCCGACCCGACCAGCCAGAGCCGGATGCCGCGCCATCGCGTGCGGGAGAGCCGGTAGCGCAGGCCGGCATAGTGGCCGACATAGGCGAGCGGAAAGCCGATGAGCGCCACCGAGAGCGAGAAGATGTCGAAAGCGCCGAAGCTCGCCACCGGCTTCTCGTGGAACACGTAAATCCAGACCAGCCACAGCAGGCCGCCCCAGGCGGCGATCAGCACCAGCGCCAGCAAAAAGCCGATCAGGAGCTCGCGGCCGCGGCCGCGGTACTCGAAGCGATCGCCCAGGATGGCGAAATGGCTCCACAGATAGCGGCGCAGCCGGGTGCGGCCCCAGAAGCGCGACCAGCCGAGCGTCAGCAGCATCAGCACGACGTGGCGCAGGTAGATGGCGTAGAGCTCGCCCAGACGGCCGTCGTAGACGGGGCGGCTGGGCGTCAGGTCGGGCGCCGGCGGGGCGGCTGCTGCGACGGGCTGCTCGGCCGCAGCGATCGGCTGCTGCCAGGGTGGGGATGGATGGTTCACGGGTCTCGAATTCTACCCATTTGCATTGCAAAACGAATGATGCTGCAATGCAGCATCGACTGATGTAGGAAAGTCTACGCAACCGTCTCGAAGCCCGCCACCATGACCGCCCAGCCCTCCCCCAAGCCCCAGCGCGACCGGCCCTGGCTGATCCGTACCTATGCCGGGCATTCGACCGCCGCCAAGTCGAACGAGCTCTATCGCACCAACCTGGCGCGCGGCCAGACCGGCCTGTCGGTCGCCTTCGACCTGCCGACCCAGACTGGCTACGATTCCGACCATCCGCTGGCCAAGGGCGAGGTCGGCAAGGTCGGCGTGCCGATCAGCCATCTCGGCGACATGCGCACCCTGTTCGACGGAATCCCGCTCGATCGCATGAACACGTCGATGACGATCAACGCGCCGGCGGCTTGGCTGCTCGCGCTCTACATCGCCACGGCCGAGGCGCAGGGCGTCGACCGGGCGAAGCTCCAGGGCACGACCCAGAACGACATCATCAAGGAGTACCTTTCGCGCGGGACCTACATCTTCCCACCCGAGCCGTCGCTCAGGCTGACCGCCGACACGATCGGCTTCACCTATCGCGAGGTTCCCAAGTGGAACCCGATGAACGTCTGCAGCTATCACCTGCAGGAGGCCGGCGCGACGCCGGTGCAGGAGCTCGCCTTCTCGCTCGCCAACGCCATCGCCGTTCTCGACGCGGTGCGCGCGCGCGGCCAGGTGCCCGAGGCGGACTTCCCGCAGGTGGTCGGGCGCATCTCGTTCTTCGTCAATGCCGGCATCCGCTTCGTCACCGAGATGTGCAAGATGCGGGCGTTCGCCGAGCTGTGGGACGACATCACGCGCACCCGCTACGGCGTCGCCGACGCCAAGCAGCGTCTGTTCCGCTACGGCGTGCAGGTCAACTCGCTCGGCCTCACCGAGCAGCAGCCGGAGAACAACGTCTACCGCATCCTGCTCGAGATGCTGGCCGTGGTGATGAGCAAGAACGCGCGCGCCCGCTCGGTGCAGCTGCCGGCCTGGAACGAGGCGCTCGGCCTGCCGCGGCCGTGGGACCAGCAATGGTCGCTCCGCCTGCAGCAGATCGTCGCCTTCGAGACCGACCTGCTGGAGTACGGCGACATCTTCGACGGCAGCCGCGAGGTGGCCCGCAAGGTCGACGAGCTCAAGGCCGAGGCGAGCGCCGAGATGGCCCGCATCGCCGACATGGGCGGCGCCGTCGAGGCGATCGAGGCGGCCTACATGAAGCAGCGCCTGGTCGAGTCCAACCTGCGCCGGCTCGCCGCCATCGAGGCGGGCGAGCAGACCGTGGTGGGCGTCAACGCCTACACCGAGGCCGAGCCCTCGCCGCTGTCGGCGAGCGGCGAAGGCGCCATCCTCACCGTCGACGCCTCGGTCGAGCGCGACCAGGTCGAGAAGCTGAAAGCGTGGCGCGGTGCGCGCGACGGCGCCGCCGTGACCGCGGCATTGGCCGCGCTCGCTGCCGCCGCGCGCGAGGACCGCAACGTCATGCCGGCCTCGATCGCCTGCGCCCGGGCCGGCATCACAACCGGCGAGTGGACCGACACGCTGCGCTCGGTGTTCGGCGAGTATCGTGCGCCGACCGGCGTCGCCCGCGCCGTCGGCGTGAGCGACGGCCGGCTCGACACGGTGCGCCGCGAGGTCGACGTGGTGTCGCGCCGCCTCGGCCGGCGCCTCAAGATGCTGGTCGGCAAGCCCGGGCTCGACGGTCATTCCAACGGCGCCGAGCAGATCGCCGTGCGGGCCCGCGACTGCGGCTTCGAGGTCGTCTACGAAGGCATTCGCCTGACGCCCGAGCGCATCGTCAACGCCGCCCTCGAGGAGAGCGTCCACGTCGTCGGCCTGTCGATCCTGTCGGGCGGCCATGTCTCGCTGGTCGGCGAGGTGCTGGCAGGCATGCGCGAGGCCGGCATTGCCGACGTGCCGGTCGTGGTCGGCGGCATCATCCCGCCGGCCGACGCCGAGGCGCTCATCGCCGCCGGCGTGACGCGGGTCTACACGCCCAAGGACTTCGACCTGACGCAGATCATGCGCGACATCGTGGCGGTGGTCGACGGCGCGTGGAAAGAGGCGGCGTAGCCGTCGGTTACCAGGCACAATGCCCGCCGCCGATGCCTGTCGGCTCGACCGTCGGAGGCGTCGCATGTGAACGCCCGCACTGGCCATGGCCGCAGATCATCCTACTCCTCGACCAGAATTCCGGTCATGTGGAGCGCCATGGTCACGGTCAATCTCACCCGGGCGAAAGCACATTTGAGCGAGTTGCTGGACAAGGTCGAAGCCGGCGAAGAAGTTGTCATCACCCGCCACGGCCGTCCCGTGGCACGCCTTGTCTCTGCCGCACGCGCCAGACAACCGCTGCCGTTGGTGGAGCTCGCCGCGTTTCGTGCCACCATGCCACGACTGCAACGGCCGAGTGCTGCGCAAGGCACGCGATGAAGGGCTGTAAAGACGGCGAATGCTCTTTTTCGACACCAGCTTTCTGGTACCGTTCGCTACCCGGTCGAGCCCCTCGCCCGCCGACTCACCCTGGCCAGGGCGATGCGAAGCTCGAGGTCGCGTGGATCATGGGATCGACGACGGCATGGCTGAAAAGCCAGGCCTCGGCGTGAGCCACGCCACCGTCACGCCGGATGACGCGTGACAAGGCGATCACGTCGGCATCCTGCGCCGGCCGCAGCACCGTGACGGCGAGATGCGACAGCAGCTGATCGACGCCCGCCGCCGCGCGCAACGACGTGTCGACCAACGACAACAAAGCGGCACTGGTCCACCGCTCACCGGGTGCGAGCGAGAAACGCAACCGAACATCCTGGCCATCGAATTCCTCGACGAACACGTCGTGACGCTCGGACGCGACAAGAAAGTCGTCCAGAGTCTTCTGCAGCTCTTCTTCAGTCATCGGCAGGACTGTCGCAGAACGGCTACAGTGCGTCACCCTTCTGGCGCCCATGGCTCGCCAGCTTGCACCCCACCGCACCCTGGCAGAGACCAACGGCTGCGTCGTCGTTACCGACAACGAGCGTGACTTCGAGGGAATCGAGATCGTAATCCCCCTTCGCGGCCGACCATCGTCTTCGGCGAACCTCCAGCTCGGCGAGGAAATGCGCAAAGGCAATCTGCTCGCCGGGATGCAATGCGCGCATTCAAGCATGACAGCGACCGCCTCGCCGGGCTATCTCCCGCGGCGATGCCCTTTCTCGATCACATCGCACGATGCAACAACGCCCGGCTCGCCGAGTTCGAGCCGTGGTTCGTCGGCGGCGAGCGCGCCGGCTTCATCCACCGCGCGTTCGCACCCGAGCTGGCCGGGCGCCCCGACCTGTTCATGCATCGCGAGGCGGCATGGCACCTCGATGCGGCGCTCGACACGCCGGCAAAGCGAACCGCGGCGGTGCGCGACTTTCTGCTCGGGCTGCGCGGCCGCGGCCATTTCAAGGGCCTGTGGCGCGACGAGCCCTATCCCGTCACCTGGCAGTGGGGCCGGCCGCCGCTGATGGAGATCGAGCGCGCCGCCGCGCCCTGGTTCGGTGTCCGTGCCTTCGGCCCGCACCTGACGGGCTATGTCCGGCGCGCCGACGGGCTGCACGTCTGGGTGCCGCGGCGCTCCTACGACAAGCCGACCTTCCCTGGCCAGCTCGACAACACGGTGGCCGGCGGGCAGCCGGCCGGGATCGGCCTGCGCGACAACCTGATCAAGGAATGCGCGGAAGAAGCGTCGATCCCGCGTTCCCTCGCCGAGCAGGCCCGCGCCGTGGGCTACGTCAGCTACTGGAATCAAACGGGGCCCCAGCTAAAGCCCGACGTCATGGTGTGCTTCGATCTCGAGCTGCCCGAGGATTTCACGCCGCGCGCCAACGACGGCGAGGTGCATTCCTTCGAGCTGTGGCCGGTGCAGCGCGTCTTCGAGACCGTCCGCGACACGTTCGACTTCAAGTACAACTGCAACCTGGTGCTGATCGACTTCTTCGTCCGGCATGGGCTGTTCGCCGCCGACGATCCCGATTTCATCCATATCGTCCGTGAATTGAAGGCGACGCAACCTCCGGGAACCTGAGACCGTTGCAGCGCCCGAGGGAGGTTGTTCTCATGCCTCGGCCTGCACCCGCCTCCGAAGAATCCCCTTCAGTCCACAGTCGTCTTCATCGCGATGTTGATGTACCATGCCGGCAACGGAAACAGCCGAGCGCATGGCGCGTCGCTTGGAATACGTCGCTGGCTCGACTGGCTGCGATGAGATGGCATCCCCCCATGCCGCTACGTGCGTATCCTGTTGCCTTGTCGATCGGCCTGCTCGGTCTCGCGATCGGGCCCGTGGCTTCGCAAAGCGGCCATCATGGCCAGGGCCACGCTGAAAATCACGACTGGTACCAGCAGCTGAAGCAGCCTGGCACCGGCTACTCCTGCTGCACCGGCACGGTCAACGGCATCGAAGGCGACTGCCGCCCGACCCGCGCCTACCAGACGGACGACGGAACGTGGCGGGCGCTGATCAACGGCCGCTGGGTGCCCGTGCCGCCCAGGGTGGTGCTCCAACAGCTCGCGCCCGACGGCAACAGCCACATCTGCGCCAGCCGCAGCGGCATGATCTACTGCTTCCTCGGCGGGTCGCCGAAATCGTAGGCTGGCATTTGGACCGGGGCGGGTCGCCGCCCCGCCCCAGGACGGGCTGTCGAGCTTACGCTCAAGATGTCCTCCCTGCGCGCAGCGCGGGGAGGTGCCCCCGAAGGGGGCGGAGGGGTCATGAGCCTTAGTCTGAAGTTCCCCGCGATTTCGATCAACGTCAGTAGCGAAAAGGATAGATGCCATCGGCATTTGTGCCGGGTCGAGACGCTTGGCGAGCGTGCATTTTGTAGTCACTAAAATGATTTACTTGG
>Ga0268299_1000343_pt1 | contig 158059 bp, 117 predicted proteins | sample NOBtaG_FD_193484 | JGI IMG/M metagenome (GOLD analysis project Ga0268299, IMG submission 193484) | Activated sludge microbial communities from bioreactor in Nijmegen, Gelderland, Netherland - NOB reactor | ecosystem: Engineered > Bioreactor > Aerobic > Activated sludge | place: Netherlands...
GGTAGTCGCGCCAGAGCCAGCGGAGGGCGTCGGGCAAGATGCTCGCCCCGTGCTTCGAGTTGTGGGCCCCCTCGCCCCAGACCATCTTGTGGTCGTAGCCCCTCTCCTGGAGCGCCGCTGCCATCGCCTTGTTCGCCTCGGGCCAGCTGCCGAACTGGTTGACGAGGTCGTTCTTGCCGTCCTGCTGGAAGACGCGCAGCGGCTTCTTCTCCGCCGCCTTGACGAGGTCGGGGTACTTGTTCCCGCCGCGGATGTTGGTGAAGCTGCCGATCGTCGAGAGCACCTTGCGGAACTGGTCCGGCCGCTCCCACGCGACGGTGAACGCGCAGATGCCGCCGCTCGACGCACCGCAGATCGCCCGGCCGTCCGGATCCTTCGTGATCTTCGCGTGCTTCTCGACTTCGGGCAGGATCTCGGTCAGCAGGAACGTCGCGTACTTGTCGGAGACGGTGTCGTACTCGACGCTGCGGTTCGTCGGCGTTTTGGGCGGCGTCGCCCCGGGGTCGAGCTTCTTCGTGCCGGGGTTGATGAAGACGCCGACCGTGACGGGCATCTCCTTCTTGTGGATCAGGTTGTCGAACACGACTGGGACGCGCCACGCCCCGGTGCGCGACTGGTAGCCGCCGCCGTCCTGGAAGACCATGAGCGCGGCCGGCTTCTTGCCGTCGTACTGGGCCGGGACGTAGAGCCACCACTTGCGCGTCATCCCGGGGTAGGTCTTGCAATCGGCCATCTCGAACTCGACGACCTTGCCCTTCGGCACGTCCGGCTGCTCCATCGAGTCCGGTCCGAGCTTGTACTGAGCGTCGGGGTCTTCCTTCTTGGTGTCCTGGCCGTATGCCGGCGGCAGGGCGGCGAGGGCGACGCCGAGTAGGACGCCGACGAGAAGTCGCGGGGAGGTCATCGTGCGGTCTCCGGGGTGAGGTCCGGCGTCGGGCCGGTTCGCCATCGATACCCCAGTTCAGGCCGTTTCGCAAGGGGTTTCCAGGCCGCGCCTTCCACCCGACGTGGCTTCGTCCGTGTCACAGTCCGGGACGGGGACCGCTCTTGCAGCACCCGGTGGTAAGCGACTCACTTCACACGCCGCCGCCGGCCACTCAGACGGGAGAGCGAGCGATGCACACGGCGAATCCGCGGCAGGCCCCGCCGAGGCTGGAATCGCTGGAGGACCGCCTGACGCCGTCTTCCTACATCTACAACGGCGACCTGGTCCTCCTCGGCACCGGCACCGACGACATCGTGACCGTCAACGTCGAAAACTGGGGCGGGACCACCTTTTACAAAGTCATCGAGAACGGGGTCACCGCCTGGCATTACGCTTCCAGCCTGTACGGCGGGGACGTCTACTTCCACGGCTACGGCGGCAACGACTTCTTCTTCAACGGCACGTACCTGTCCAGTTACGCCTATGGCTACGGCGGCAACGACACCCTGTTCGGCGGCTACGGCAGGGACTATCTCGACGGCGGAGCCGACTCCGACACGCTCCTGGGCATGGGTGGGAACGACACCCTGATGGCCGGGCTCGACTTCGCCTCGAACACTCTGTACGGCATGGACGGCGACGACGAGTTGACCGGCGGCTACTCCGGCGACTGGCTCTACGGCGACGCGGGCCGCGACACCTTGAACGGTCTCGACGGGCCCGACTACCTGTTCGGGGGAACGGGCTTCGACACCCTGTACGGCGGGTGGGGTATGGACTGGCTCGACGGCGGCAAGGACGGCGTCTGGGATCAGCTCTACGGCGAGGGGGATGTCGATTTCTACTACCAGGACTGGCAGTACTTCGGCGGGTTCGGCTGGTTCAACATCGACGGCTACGAAACCGACTTCAACTCCGACCTGAATGCGTACGTCTGGTGAGCACGTGCCGCGGGGCGGGAGGCTCATTTCCCGCGCAGGGCGGCGTTGAGCATCTCATCGAGCTTCGCAAGAAATCGCGACCGGTCCTTCGGCGTCATCGGGGCCGGGCCGCCGGTGGCGGTGCCGTCCTGGCGCAGGGTGTTCATCAGCTCGCGCATCGCCAGGGCAGCGCCGATGTCGTTCTCGGTGAACGGTTCCCCCTTCGGGCTCAAGACGCGCGCACCTTTCGCGAGGCAGCGGGCCGCGAGCGGGATGTCGGCCGTCACGACCACGTCACCGATACCGACCTGCTCGGCGATCCAGTCATCGACCTCCTCGTGGCCGGGGCGGGCGACCATCTCGATCAGGGCGTTGTTCGGCACGGCGAGGGCGTACCGGGCGACGACCTTGACCGGGACGCCGTACCGGCCGGCGACGCGGTAGGCCTCGGCCTTGACCGGGCAGGCGTCGGCGTCGAGGTAGACGGTCGGCATGGCGGCCCTCCCAGGCGGCGTGTATCCTGACTACTCGTATCCGATTGTAGCAGGGTCGAGGAAGGCGATGACCGTCCTGTTGAGTGTCCAGGGCCTGACGAAGGCGTTCGGCCCCCGGCCGTTGTTCACGAACCTGTCGCTGAACCTCCGCGCCGGCGAACGGCTCGGGCTCATCGGCGCGAACGGCTCCGGCAAATCGACCCTGCTGCGCGTCCTCGCCGGCCGGGACGAGCCGGACGCCGGCGAGCGCATCGCCCGCCAGGGGGCGCGCGTCGGCTACCTCGCCCAGGACGACGCGTTCCCTGCCGGGATGACCGTCCGTGAGGTGCTCCTCGCCGCCCTGGTGAAGGAGGCGATGGACGACCACGAACGCGAGGTCGCCGCGGACATCGCCCTGACCCAGGTCGGCTTCGCGGACGAGAACCAGCCGGCGGACAAACTCTCCGGCGGCTGGCGCAAGCGCCTCGCCCTGGCCCGCGAGCTGGCCCTCCGGCCGGACGTGCTGCTGCTCGACGAGCCGACGAACCATCTCGACCTGCCCGGCATCGTCTGGCTGGAGAAGCTCCTCCGCGGTGCGAAGTTCGGCTACCTCGTCGCGACCCACGACCGGGCGTTCCTGCGCGCCGTCGCCGATGAGGTGGTCGAACTCGGCCGGTACTACCCCGAAGGCTACTACCGCGCCCCGGGCAGTTACGACGACTTCGCCGACCGGCGCGAGGAGTTCCTCGCCGGCCAGGCCGCCCAGCAGGAGCGCGTCGCGAACCAGGTGCGCGTCGAGACGGAGTGGCTCGGCCGGAAGGCCGCCGCCCGGACGCGCAAGGCCGGCTCGCGCATCGACGACGCGGCCCAGCGGCGCGTCGATCTCGCCGAGTTGAAGGCCCGCAACGCCGCCGCCGGGGCGGCCGGCATCGACTTCGTCGCGACGGGGCGCAAGACGCGCAAGCTCCTGACCGCGACCGGCCTGACGAAGTCGCTCGGCGGCCGGCGGCTCTTCCAGGGCGTGGACGTCGCGTTGTCACCGGGCACGAAGCTCGGCTTGCTCGGCGCGAACGGCAGCGGCAAGAGCACGCTCCTGCGCGTCCTCGCCGGCCTGGTCGAACCCGACGAAGGCAGCGTCGTCCGGGCGGACGGCCTGCTGACGGAGATGTTCGAGCAGGGCCGGGCGTCGCTCGACCCGGCGACGACGTTGCGGAAGGCCCTCTGCCCGGAGGGCGACACGGTCGTCTACCGCGGCCGGCCGTTGCACGTCGTCGCGTGGGCGAAGCAGTTCCTGTTCAAGGTCGAGCAGCTCGACGTGACGCTGGCGAGCTGCTCCGGCGGCGAGCAGGCCCGGGTGCGGATCGCCCAGCTGATGCTCCGGCCGGCCGACCTGCTCCTGCTCGACGAGCCGACGAACGACCTGGACATCCCGGCCCTGGAGGTACTCGAGGAGAGCCTGGCCGAGTTCCCGGGGGCGCTGGTGATCGTCAGCCACGACCGCGAACTGCTCGACCGGCTGTGTACCGAAGTCATCGGACTGGACGGCCAGGGCAACGCCGGTAGTTACGCCAGCGTCGCTCAGTGGCTCACGGCCTATGAACGATCGCTCGCCGAACGGGAGGAAGCAACCCGGCCCGCCCCGACGCCGAAACCGGCGGCGAAACCGACGCCGAAGACGAAGAAACTGTCCTACGCCGAGCAGAAAGAACTCGACGGCATCGAGGCGGCGATCCATTCGGCCGAAGAGGCGGTGACGGCCTGGCACACCAAGGTCGAGCAGGCGGCGACGGTCGGTCACGTCGCCCTGGCGGAGGCGTGCCAGGCCCTGGAAGCCGCCCAGGCGGACGTCGAGCGGCTGTACGCCCGGTGGCAGGAACTGGAAGCGAAGCGCGGCGCGTGAGCCGGCGGGCGGCTTCTGACGCTTTGCCGAAGAACTTGCCCCGCGAAGCGGCGGCGCGACCGCATCCGGCCCTACGGTTTGTTCAATCGACCTTCCAGGTCTTTCAACAACAGGCGGACGTTCGCGTTCCCGACCTTGTTGGCCGCCTTCGCCGTTGCGAGGCGCGCGGCTTCGAGCAGGCCCTGGAGGTCCGCGTTCGACGCCCGCGGATTGTTGATCTGCACGAGGAATCGCTGCGTCAGCAAGACGGCTTCCTGGGCGGCCTCCCGGTTCTTCTCGATGCCGAGGTGGAGGGCCGGATCGCGAGCGATCGCGAGGTGCAGTTCGCCGACCCGGTACTCGTTGTTCACCCCGCCGCCGCGCGGGGTGACGACGAACGGGGCGCGCATCCGCTTGGCGATCGCGCGGCTCCAGTCCGGGCGGCCGGCCAGCTCCCATTCGACGTCTTCCCGATCCTCGGCCACGAGCATCGCCTCGGTCCGCTTTCCCTGGTTGCGATACTCACCCTCGGCGATTTTGTACGCGGCGATCATCACTTTCATCGCCTTGGTGACGTTGTCTTTCAGGGCCTTTATCTCGACGCACGTCGGCAATGTCCCGTCGCGTACAAACGCGGAAGTCTCTTTGGCGATGAGATCGATCAGCTTCTCGTTCTGGGTCTTGGCGGCGTTCTCGGCCCGGAGCTTCAGCAACTCCAGCACGCCGGTCCGGAACACGTTCCGCTGCTCCTGAAACACGCCCCGCGCCGTGTCGAGTTTATTCTTTACCGGGTCGCCATCCGTGGCATGCCCCAGGGAAGCAATCGACGCCAACCACAGGCAGAAGAGAGGTATCCTCACGGGTTCACCCCCGAACGGCGGGAAGGTGGGTCCGCCGCAATTGCCGCGCGAAGAGCGTCCACGCCATCCACCCCACCCCGACGCCGATCAAGGCAACGCTCGTCGGCTCGGGGATCGCGGTCCGTTCGGTAAGGGTGAACCGGAGATCAACCCCCATGTACGTCCCGAACGGCTCACCTCGGGACCGGAGGAACTCGAGGGTGATGACGTCGCCCCGTGACACGGCGAGCCGCAACGCTCCAGGCCCCCCGCTCCCCGTGGCGAGGTCCAGCGGGATCGCCGAAGTGCCGTTGGCGAAGGTGAGCACCCCGCCGCTGAGAAGCGCGCCATTCAAGCGAAGGAACCAGTCTTGCGACCGGCCGAGGTGTTGTTCCACTTGCCACAGGCCGCCCTGGATCTCGACGTCCCCGTCGAGGGGGGCCGTCCAGGTGATCCCCGCCGGTTGGTTCTCGAACCCGCTCGGCGAGTTCGCCGGGTCGTTGTTATGGAGGTAGGCGCGTCCGGCAGGTAGGTCGTCGCGCGCATCGACCGGCCGCGCCACGCCGAGAAAGAAGGCCGGGATGTGCCCCCGTCCCTGGAATTGCTGGAACGCATACGCCGGCTGGGCGGAGGCGAAAAACCGACGCCCCGGGTCGTAATCCGCGAAGTGCGTTGTCAGGGGCACCCCCGGCGCGGCGTTGTAGGACCACACGCCGTTCGGGTTGCCGGCGTTGCTCCAGTCGCGGGCGAGGTCAAAGACGCTCGCCTCCGCCCGTGCGGACCAACCGAACAGCAGCACGACCGCTACGAGGATCGACCGTCGATCCAACCGGCGACAGGCTGGTGTTTCCAGCGATCGGTTCATTCCTGCTCTCCAGCATACGGTCGGCCGCGGGTGGAATCGACGGCAACGGAAGACCGAGGGACAGGGCGACGTTCCCTGACGAGCCGTGACGTCTCGGGCCGGGCTCCGCGCGGCGGGACACACCCGACTGTTTGGTAATGGATTGGTGGGCTCCGATCGGACATGGAATCTGTCTTTTTTTCTCCCCACTCTTGACGCGGCCTGGTATAGGTATCTGGGCTGATCCTCCTTCCGGAGCCTCGCCATGCCCACGTCATCCCCTTTTACGCCGGACCTGGCCCACGATTCCGACATCTGGCGGCAGGTCGTCGCGGCGATGCCGCGCCTGGCCGCCTATCTCGCCCGCCGGTTTCCGGACCGCCACGGGGCCTCCGCCCAGGACGCGGTTTCCTCGGCCGTGCGCGTCCTGCTCGACGATCTCGACGCCGGGGAGGTGACGTTCGCCGACGCGCGCGCGATGTTCTGCTGGCTGGGAAAAACCGCCGCGAACAAGCTCCGCGACCAGCTGAAGAAGGAACACCTCGACAAGCGGCGAGAAGTGGTGGACGACGGCCGGATCGCGGCGAGCTGCGACGCGGCCGTCGCCGAACTCGACGCGTTCCGCCACGGCCTGTCCGCCGAGGAGCGGCTCGTGCTCGACGACTGGCTGGAGGGCAAGCCGGTCGTCGCGACCGCGGCGGAGAACGGCTGGACCCCGACCCGGGTCGCGACGCTCCGGCGGCGGCTCAAGCGGCGGGCGAACGGCCGCGACGCGGGGTGTACGGCATGACCGGACACGGCCTACCCGGCCTGGACCAGTCGCGCGTCGAGGCGGCCGTCCTGGCGTTCGACGCGGCGCGCGCCGCCGACCCGACCGCGTCGCCCGGCGCGTTCTTGCCCGGCGGACCGGAGCGGCTGCCGGCGTTGAGCGGCATGGCTCGGGCGTCCCTGGAGCGCGCCTGGCTCCACAGCCCGCCCGCCGGCACGGCCGGGGAGGAAGACCGCCGGCTCTCGCCGGCCTGGGTTGAGTACTACCTGGCCCGACACCCCGAACTCGCCGACTGCCCGGCGGCGGTCCTCGACCTCGTCTCCGCCGAGCACGCCTGTCGGCCCGGCGTCCCGGTCGAGGAGTACTACGCCCGCTTCCCCGACCGGGCCGACGACCTGCGCCGGCGGCTCGGCAGCGCCCCGCCGAGCATCCCTGGGTTCGACCTGCTCGACCGGCTCGGGCGCGGGGCGACCGGCGTCGTCTACCGGGCCCGCCAGCCGCGCCTCGACCGCGACGTGGCGATCAAGGTCCTCATCGCCGGGGCCCACGCCGACGCGGCCGACCGGGCCCGCCTGCTCCGCGAGGCCCGGGCGACCGCCGGCCTGAACCACCCCAACGTCGTCAAGCTGTACGACTCCGGCGAGGTGGACGGGACGCCGTACCTCGTGTTCGAGTACTGCCCGGGCCGGTCGCTCAAGGACCGGCTCGACCAGCGCAGCCTGCCGGCCCGCGAGGCGGCCCAGCTCGTGGCGACCCTGGCCCGGGCGGTCCAGGCGGCGCACGACCGGCAGGTCATCCACCGCGACCTCAAGCCGGCGAACGTCCTCTTCGCGGCCGACGGGACGCCGCGCGTCAGCGACTTCGGCCTGGCCCGCGCCGCCGGCGAGTCGGCCGGGCTGACGCCCCTCGGGGCGGCGGTCGGCACGCCGGCGTACGCCGCCCCGGAGCAGGCCGGCCGGGCCAGGCCGGTCGGCCCCGCCGCCGACGTGTTCTCCCTCGGGGCGATCCTCTACCAGTGCCTGACCGGCCGGCTCCCGTTCGTCGGGGCGACCGTCGCCGCGGTCGCTCGGGCGGTGCAAGAGGACGACCCGCCGCCGCCGCGCCAGCTGGATCGGTCGATCCCCGCCGACCTGGAGACGATCTGCTTGAAGTGCCTGGAGAAGGATCCGGCCCGCCGGTACGGCTCGGCGCGGGCCCTGGCCAACGACCTGGAGCGGTTCCTCGCCGGCGAGTCGATCCAGGCCCGGTCGCCCGGCACCGTGGAGCGCCTCGCCCGGTGGTGCCGGCGGAAGCCGACCCTGGCGGCGCTGCTCGGCGGGCTCCTCGTCGCCCTGGCGGTTTGCGCGTGGTTACTCGTCCGGAGCGAGGCCCACAGGCAAGGGGAGGCGGCCGCCCGGGCGGAGGCGGAGGCCCATTTCGCGCGGAGCCGCGACCTGGTGCGCGAGTTCAGCCAGGGCATCGCCGGACCGGACGCGACCCCCGCGCGGGTCCGCCAGGCCCAGCGCGACCTGATGGCCCATACGGCGGCGTTCTACGAAACCCTGGAGCGGCTTCGCCCCACCCCCGACCTGGTGCTCGACCGCGCCGACCTGTACGTCCGCCTGGGGGAGCTCTTCGGCCGGGCCGGGCCGACGGTGGAGTCGCTCGCCTGGGTGGACCGCTGCGAAGCCCTCGCCCGACATCCCACTCTGGCCCACCTGGCCGACCCGCGACACCGGATCCAGTTGGCGAACACCCTGGAGCGGCTGGGGCATCTCCAGGCAACCAACGCCGCGAACAACAGCCATGCGATCGACCACCTGCGCCGGGCCATCGCCCTCCGCGAGCCCGCCGCGCAGGCCGGCGATCGACACGCCCGGTTGGCGAATTACACCACCCGGCGCGCCCTGGCCGGGTTCCTGTACCACCAACGACACGATGCCCAGGTGCTCGAGTTGTTGCAAGCCTCTCTGCGAGACCTCCGCGCCGAGGCCACCGTCCCGGACGGGGCCGTCCGGGACGAATTCCTGGAAACGCTGCCGTTTCTTGCCAACGTCCACCTGCGGGTCGGGAAACGCGACGAGGCGATCCGCTGCTGGCGGGAATACCACGCGATCGCGGGGCGTCCGGAGTTGGAGGACCAGTTGCAGCCGCGGTTCCTGCTCGAGCTGGTGTCGTCCGGCCTGCGGCTCGCCGAACTCGGCGTGGCCGCACCGCGGAAGGCCGACTATCCGCGGCTGTGCGACCGGGGCATCGCCGAGTTGGAAGGCCAGCGGAAGGACGACCCGTACCACCCCGCCTTGCTCACGGGCCTCGGCAACGCCTACCTGGTACTCGCCGCGGTCCGGGTGGATGCCGGCGATCTGCCCGGTGCGGTGCGGGCGGGTCGATGCATGGTGCCCCTGCTGGAGGAATACCTCGGTCGAAATCCCGGGGACAACCCGGCCCGACTCCGGCTCGTCGATGGCCGGGCCTCTCTCGCTCGGACCGCGGCCCAGGCGGGTGAGCCGGCCCTCGCGCGTGAGTCAAGCCGGACCGCGGTCGATCAGGCGGTCGATCTCCTTCGCCGATTCGGCGACGACCCGGCCGTGCGGACCTGGGCCAGCGTGTCGGTGAGCAACGCGACCGCGGCCATCCGCCAGGCCGGCTGCCACGGCGAGGCCGACGTGTTGACGCGGGAGGTCATTCGCCTCCTGACCGACCTGGCCGAGCGCGAACCCGACGAGCGGTCCTGGCGCGTCGGGCTGGCCGAGGCGTGGACCCAGGCCGGCAAGACGCACTGGGCGGCGCGACGCCACGGCGAAGCCGAGGAGGCCCTCCGCAACGCGGTCCGGGTGACCCGCGCGGTGTGGCGACGCTGGCCGGACCAGGGGGCCATCCTCGCGGATCGGGTCGGTCGGCTCGGCCGCTTTCTGGAGGAACGCGGCCGGTTCGCGGCGGCGCTCGACTGCCTGGACGAACGCCGCGACCTCCTCGGCGACGCCCCGATCGCGCGCCAGGCCCTCGCCCGGGAGTATCGCGACCGGGCGAGCGCCCTTCCGCCGGCCGAAGTCGCCCTGCGCGAACGCTGCGAAACAGCGATCCGGCAGCTCACCGCGCCGCGCGACGGGTAGCGGATAGTCCGGCAACCCACTTCCTTCCGGGGGCCGGGGCTGCTATACTGTTGGGGTGTAGTCCTTCCTGATGTGTCCGCGAGACTCGAATGCCTTTTCAGAAACTCGGTTTGTCCCCCGCCCTTGCGACCAATCTCCGCACCCTCGGTTACCAGCAGCCGACCCCCGTCCAGAGCCAGGCCATCCCAGTCGTCCGGGCCGGTCGCGACATCGTAGCCACCGCCCAGACCGGCACCGGCAAGACGGCGGCGTTCCTGCTGCCGGTCATCGACCGACTGGTCGAGCGCAAGCCGACCGGCTGCGCCGCCCTCGTCCTGACGCCGACGCGCGAGCTGGCCCAGCAGGTCCACGGCGTCTTCCGCGGCCTCGCCGCCGGGACCGGCCTGCGCGCCACCGTCGTCATCGGCGGCGCGCCAATGGGGCCGCAGATCAGCGCGATCCGCGACGCCCACGTCGTCGTCGCCACGCCGGGCCGGCTGTTGGCCCACCTGCGCGAGAGCGGCGTCCGCCTGCCCGGCCTGCGCACGCTCATCCTCGACGAGGCGGACCAGCTGTTCGACCTCGGCTTCTTCCCCGACGTGAAGCGCATCGTCGCCCTGCTGCCGGCGACGCGGCAGACGCTCCTCTTCTCGGCGACGATGCCGCCCGAGGTGGCGCGGCTCGGCCATTCGCTCCTGCGCGACCCGGCCGCGGTCAGCGTCGGCGAGCAGGGAAAGGCGGCCGACAGCGTCCGCCAGGTCGCCTACCCGGTCGCCGTCCACCGCAAGGTCGCCCTCCTGGAGCACCTCCTCGAGCGCATGGACGACCCGTCCGTCCTCGTCTTCACGCGGACGCGGCGCGGGGCGAAGAAGCTCGCCAAGACGCTCAACGACGCCGGCCACGACGTCGGCCAGTTGCACGGCGACTGCACCCCGGGGCAGCGCGAACGGGCGATGGGCGGCTTCCGGTCGCGGCGCTTCCCGGTCCTGGTCGCGACGAACATCGCCGCGCGCGGCATCGACGTGCGCCACGTCACCCACGTCGTCAACTTCGACGTGCCGGCCGCCCCGGAGGAGTACGTCCACCGCATCGGCCGGACCGGCCGGGCCGGCGACGAGGGCGACGCGATCGTCTTCGTCTCGCCGGAAGAGGCCCCGATCCTGAAACGGATCGAACGCCAGCTCGGCAAGCCGATCCAGCGCCGCCGCGTCGAGGAGTTCGACTACGACGCCCCCGCCCCGCCGACGCCGAAGAAGAGGCCGCGCCCGCTGGCGATCGCCGGTGCCGCGCTGCCGCGACAGGGCCGGCCGCGCAAGCCGAACCGCGGCCAGGGGCGGCGCTGACGCCGCATCCTGTAGGTCAGGCTTTCGAGCCTGACTCTGCGTCCGGAGCCAGGCTCGAAAGCCTGACCTACAGGAAGACCGAGTTCCCTATTACTTTCACTTTTGCAATTATTTTCTTTTGTAGATATTTGCATTTCTGGGTTGTTGCTTCCCATCTCAACCCTATAACGCCAATCTGCCTGAGCATCCTCGCTTCAGGATGAACCCCCACCGATGACATGGAGGAACCATGCGTCTCAACACCTTCGCCTATTTCACCCTCGCCGTCGCCGGTCTCGTCGTCGCCCAGCCGGCCCAGGCCTACTACCCCGGCGGTTGCGCCGGCGGCGCGTGCGGGGCGCGGTACGCCCCGGCGTTCGCCGCGCCGGCGTTCGCCCCGGCGTTCCAGCCGGCGGTGGGCTACCCGCAGGTAGCCTTCCCGACGAGCTACGCCCCGGTGGCCGGCACGCCGGTTCTCGGCACCCCGGTTGCGGCCGCCCCGGCGATCGGCACGCCGGTGATCGGCTCCCCTGTCATCTTCGGCACCCCGGCGATCGGCCAGCCGGCCGTCGCCATGCCGGTGAGCTTTCCCGCGACGGCACAGCCGGTTAGCTACCCGATGAACGTCGCGCCGGTCGGCTTCCCGATGGGCGTCCACACGGCGGGCTATTACGCCCCGATGCCGGTCGCCGGCGGGTGCGCCGGCGGCCGCTGCCGCTGATCGCACGTCCTTTACTCCCGGCCCCGGACGGTCTCTGACGGACCGCCCGGGGCCGGACCTTGCGCCGGCTTGACCGCCCGCGTCGCCAGGAATGCGGGTAGGTATTTCGCCAGCGGGTGGGTCGGGTCGCGGTCTTCGAACAGGCCGGTCAGCACGAACCCGGCGTCGAGCTGGCCGCCGAGCTGGTCGTCGAGCGTGTGGCCGTAACAGAGCGGCTCGCAGGCGTCGGTGTAGCGGCGGCGTTCGGCGTCGGTCAGGCTCGTCAGGTCGGAGTACGGCACGGCGTGGCGGACGACGAGTTCGCCGGCCTCGGCCCGGGCGTCGTCGAAGATGTACAGGGCCGGGTTGCCGAACCCGGCGAGCAGGACGCCGCCCGGCCGCAGGACCCGGAACGCCTCGCGCCACACCGGCCGCACGTCCGGCGCGAAGCAGTTCGAGCACGGGTGGAAGACCAGGCCGAACCGGCCGTCCGGGAAAACGGACAGGTCGCCCATGTCGCCCTGAACCGTGGCGATCGTCAGGCCGTCGCGGTCGGCGACCTCGCGATCCCGGGCGAGCTGCGCCGGCGAGTTGTCGAACACCGTGACGTTAGCCCCGGCTGCGGCGAGGATCGGCCCCTGCTGGCCGCCGCCGGACGCGAGGCAGAGGACGTCCAGGCCGGCCAGCGGCGGGAACCAGGCGCGCGGCACCGGCTTCGTCGGCGTCAGGACGACCTCCCACTCGCCGCGCCGCGCGGCGGCGATCACCTCGGGGCCGACCGGCACCGTCCACGGGTTCCCGCGGGCGACGGCTCGGTCCCAGGCTTCTCGGTTGTAGGCGACGACGTCCACGATGCGATTCCCCCGGCTCGCCAACGCCCGAAAGCGGCGGCTGGATTTCATCTCCTGGCCGGTACAGAATAGAGCCATTGAAGGGGGGACCGCAATGCGCTGCTCGTTCGGTTTGCTGGTGCTCGTTTCCATCGCCGGATGGGCCGTCGCCGAGACGCCGCTGCCGCAAGGGGCCCTCGCCCGGCTCGGCAGCCCCGACCGCCGACCGGGGGCGGTCGATCACCTCCGCTTCGGCCCGGACGGGAAGACGATCCGCACCATCGACGGCGCAGCGGCCCTGCTCGCGGAGTGGGACGGCGCGTCCGGGGCGTTCCTTCGGTCCGAGCCCTTCCGCTGGCTGGGCGGCAGCGCGGGGGCGTACAGTCCGGACCTGACGCTGTGGTGCGGCCGGGTCGGCATCGACGGCGTCCGCGTCGTCGAGCGGGCGACGGGCAAGGTCGTCCGCGAGCGGCGGTTCCCGGGCGTCGCCGTCCCCGCCGCCGAGGCGTTCGCCTCCGACGGCAAGCGGGTCGTCGTCCTCGGCCGGGTCGAACCGACGCCGGGCGACGCGCGGCGCGACCTCGTCTACGCCGCGGTCTGGGACTTCGCCGCCGACGCGGTCGTCACGATGGACGGCCTGCCGGACGGCCTGTATCGCGGCCGGCTGTCGCCGGACGGCCAGCGCCTCGTCACCGCCGTCTGGGTCGGCTTCGGCAACGAGAGCGAGGTCGCCCTGTGGGACGCCGCGACCGGGCGACGGCTCTGGGCGCTGCGTAAGAAGGGCTACCTGTTCGGCGAGCCTGCCTTCTCGCCGGACGGCAAGCGCCTCGTCCTGCCGGTCGCGGTCCGGCAGCCGTCGTGGGCCGGCCTGGAGGTCTACGACGCGGAGACGGCCCGGTTCGCGGCCACCTGCGCGACCGGCCTGGAAGCGGGCGTCTCCGGCACGGCGGGCTTCTCGCCGGACGGGTCGTCGCTGCTGCTGGCCGTCGGTGCGCAACCAACGGCGTTGCTCGCGTTCGACCCGGCGACCGGGAAGGAGCGCTTCCGCATCGACGTCGCGGCCGGCCCGCTCGCGTTCGCCCCGGACGGCGAGACGTTCCTGACCGGCCGGCCGCCCGGCCGGCCGCTGCACCGTTGGGACGCCGCGACCGGCAAGGCGGCCTGGGCCGGCCCGGCCGTCGCCAGCCACGGGCCGGCCCGGTCCCTGGCCCTGTCGCCGGACGGCAAGGTCGCCGTCGTCGGCGGCGACGACCCACGCCGGACGCTCCGCCGCTGGGACGTGGCGACCGGCAAGGCGAGCTTCCTCGGCGAGGGCTTCAACGGCCCGGTCCGTTTCGGCCCCGACGGCAAGGCCGTCTACGCGACGAAGGACGCCGGCTACGGCGACGGGACGATCGTCGCCCTCGACCCGGCGGCGGGGAAGGAGCGCGTCAAGTTCTCGTGCGTCGGGGCGTTCGAGCCGACGTGGGACCAGGTGATCCACCGCCTGGAGTTCCGCGACGGGGACCGGCTGCGGGCGTGGATGAGCCTCAACGAGGACGCCGTCGGCCAGGGGGCCGGCTGGATCGAGTGGGACCGGGCGACCGGCAAACGGCTGGCGAACAAGCAGCAGGAGTGGCCGGCCGAGGGGCCGTACCCGGCCGGGATCGTCGGCTTCGCCGCGACGCCGGACGGCGCGACGGAGGTCCGCCTGTTCGCCGACCGGCTCGAGGTCTGGGACGCGAAGGCGAACCGGCGCGTCCGCGAGATCGCCGCCCCGAAGACGGACGGCCCGTGGACGCCGCTCGTCGCGGTCAGCGCCGACGGGACGCGCGCCGCGACGGCCCACCCGTTCGGGACGGTCCTGGTGTGGGACCTGCGGCCGTGACTACTTCCGCTCCTTGATCCAGGCGCTGACGACCTCCAGCGCCGACGGCGCGAACGTCTCCTCGATCTTGCCGTACTCGGTCGGCGCGCCGGTCTTCGTCGGCTGGAACAGGTGGTTCAACCCCGGCAGCTCGCGCACGGTGACGGCCTTGTTGCCGGCGGTCTCCAGCGCCTTGCGGATCTCCGGCAAGTTCTCCTTCGGGTCGACCTGGACGTCCTTCTCGCCGGTGAGCGCCAGGACCGGGCAGGCCACCTTCGCCAGGGTCGGCCGCGGGTCGAACTTCAGGAAGCCTCGCATCCACGGCGAGGTGAGCGCGTCGGTGCGCTCGCCGGCCGCCTTCAGCGCGTCCTCGCCCAGGGCCTTGCGGTCTTCCTCGCTCAGGCCGTCGATCACCGCCTTCAGCGCGTCCTTCATCGCCTTGGAAAGGGCGTCGCCTTCCTGGTCGCCGACGGCGACCTTCAGCAGCGGCGCGGCGATCCGCCGGGCCAGGGCCGCCTCCTTGTCCGACGCGCCGGACGACTTCGCGACCGCCTCGATCTGGGTCTGCAGCAGCTGGTGCCCCGGCACGCCCGGCCCGGCGAGCAGGACGAGGAACGCGACGTCCTTCGCCTCGGCGGCGACCATCGGCGCGACCAGGCCGCCCTCGCTATGGCCGACGAGGCCGACGCGTTTAACGTCTATCTCCTTGCGCGTCTTGAGGTAGTCGAACGCGCCGCGCGCGTCCCGGGCGAAGTCGGTGCCGACCGCGTCGGCGAACTTGCCGGTCGATTTGCCGACGCCGCGGTCGTCGTAGCGGAGGACGGCGATCCCCTGCCGGGTGAGGTGGTCGGCCAGGACGGCGAACGGCTTGTGCTCGAAGAGGGTCTCGTCGCGGTCCTGCGGCCCGGAGCCGGAGATGAGGGCCACCGCCGGGAAGGGGCCGTTCCCGGGCGGCAGGGTGAGCGTCCCGGCGAGGGTGACGCCCTCGGCGGCGCTGGGGAAGGTCACGTCCTCGGCCTTGTAGGGGAACGGCGGCTTCGGCGTCTGCGGCCGGCGCACCTCGGTCGCCTTCTCGACCCGCTTCAATTCGAGAGGCATCGTCATGCCGCCCTGCTTCCAGTCGCCCTTGAGCACCTTCCCATCGACGACCTTGCCGGAGAACGTGGCGTTCGTCTTCCACTCCAGGTCGAGCTTGCCGTCGGCGAACGTCGCCTTGGTGAACGGGATGCCCTTCGCCCCCTGGTCCGGGCTGTCGAAGGCGGCCTTGTAGCCGGTGCCGTCCTTCTCGACCTTGAAGACGAGGCGCAGCTCGACGGCCCCGACCTTGAGGGCCCCCTCCCAGACGCCCTCCGGCCCGGCCGACGGGGCCTGAGCGACAAGGAAAGGGGAGAAAAAGAGGACGACCAGCAGCCGACGGGTCATGGCAGACTCCTCCGAACTCGTTGCCAGGGGCGAAGATAGCGACCTCGCGAGGCGAGGGGAAAGCCTTCTCGGTACTTTCATCATTCCGCCATCTCGCCGACACACACCTCACATGGACGTTCTCTAACCTAATTCGCGTGACGTCCTTCTATTTTTGGTTGGGGTCGTTCCTCATGTGGAAAGGGAATCGGATGCCTCGGATTTCGTCCGCCCGTCGGTCGGCGTTCACGCTGATCGAGCTGCTGGTGGTGATCGCGATCATCGCCATCCTGATCGGCCTGCTGCTCCCCGCCGTCCAGAAGGTCCGCGAGGCGGCGTTCCGCACCCAGTGCCAGAACAACCTCAAGCAGCTCGGCCTCGCCGTCCACAACTACCACAGCGCCCACGGCAAGATGCAGCCGACCGGCCAGTGCGACTCGACCGGCTCGAATACGACGACGTACATGATCCACTCGTGGTGCACCTACCTGCTGCCGTACATCGAACAGGAGAACGTCTACCGCCGGTTCGACACGTCGAGCGACCCGAAGCTGCTCTACCCGGGCGGGACGACGGACCCGGTGACGGGCATCTACAACCTGCCGGGCGGCATCCAGCTGCACCCGCTGGCGCGCGGCCGGTCGTACCAGGACCCGGCCTACGGCGTCTCGCCAGGCAAGACCGTCATCAAGACGTTCTTCTGCCCGGCCGTGCCGATCGACGCGTCGCAGCGCGACCCGTACGGCTACGGCCCGATCGACTACATGGCGATCGCGATCAGCGACCTGGAAGACGGCCGGCCGACCGGCCCGAGTGGCGTCCCGGCCTCGACCCCGCTGGGAACCCGGCCCCCGGCCGGGCGGCGGACGGACACCTCGGTCCAGGGGTGCCTCAGCTGCGACGGGAAGAACTTCACCCAGGTGACGGACGGGACGAGTAACACGATCCTGTTCATCGAGGACGCCGGCCGGGCGGACTCCTCGGTCCAGGTCTTCGGGGCCTACTCGGCCCGCACCCTGCCGGGGACCGACCCGGAGGCGGTCCTCAGCCAGACCGGCGGAACCCCGGGGCGTCGCGTCCATGCCTGGGCCGACCCGGACGCGGCGGCGAACGGCCTTTCCGGCGCGCCGGGCGGGCCGGACTGGGGCCGCAAGGTGTTCAACCAGCACTCCACCCCGTGGGGCGGCCCGCCCGGTACCCCCGGCGCGGGGACCGGCGGCTGCCCGTGGATCCTGAACAACTGCGGACCGAACGACGAGCCGTTCGCGTTCCACGGCAACCTGATCCTCGCCGTCATGGGCGACGGCTCCGTCCGGTCGATTAACGACACCATCGCCCCGCTGTCGGCGAAGGCGATCGCGACCGGCGCGGGCGGCGAGCAGAACCCGTCCGACTTCTGAGCCGACCGCCGAGAGAGAGCACCCGGGCCGTCGAGCGCTCGACGGCCCGGGCCGTTTGCACAGGAGACTTGCGATGACGTCGTTGCGCTACCTGCCCGCCGCCCTGGCCCTGGCCGTCCTCGGTTGCGGTTACAACCCCGGGACGCGGGCCGAGCCCACCCCGGTGAACTTCACCGTCGCGTTCCCGGACGGCAAACCGGTCCGGGACGTGATCTGCTTCCTCCTGCCGAGCACCGTCGCCCAGAACCCGGCCCAGGTGGTGCTCGACACCCAGGGCAAGCCGGCGACGACGGTCAAGCTCATCCCCGGGACGTACGGCATCTACTTCGAGCCGGCTTCGGGCAAGGCGGCCGCGTACAAGGCCATCCCCGAAAAATTCAAGACGCCCGGCGGCCAGGATGTCGAGTTCACCGGCTCGGGTGACGTGAAGATCGTCCTCACGCCGTGAGAGGTGCCCAAAAACGCGAACGACCCCCGCACTGCGCGGGGGTCGTTTCGTTGTTCTGCTCAACGCAGGGCGGCGAGCAGGGGGCCGAACGCGAGCAGGGCGTGGACCGCCAGGGCGATCAGCGTCCGCCGCTTCGTGCCGAACTCCGACAGGCCGCCGACGGCGAGGGCGAGGCCGACGAGGCTGGCACCCCAGGTGACGGCCGCCACCTTGCCGAGGATCGGCGTCAGCGGGGCGACGTGCTCCAACGGCAGCCAGCCGAGGCCGACCGCCAGGGCGAACGGCACCACGGTCACGAGCAGGCCGAGGATGACGACCTGGGCGAGCCGGTACGCCAGCCGACCGGCGACCGGCTCGCGCTCGGCCGGGGTCGGCTTGCGCGGCGGCGTCGGCCGGGCGGTCGGCCGCGTCGTCGGGATGGTCGGGGCGGTGCTCATGGCTCGGTCTCCGTGGGTGGCGGGGTCTCGCCGTTGGCTAGACACCGTCCGGCCGACCGAGGTTCGCGAAATCCGGCCCGAGTGCGCACGAAACCCGCCCCGGATCCTGGTTCCGAGGCTCCGCCTCGGAACCCATTGTCTTGCCGGCTCCGCCGGCTCTTCGCAGCGACCCCGGCGCGCCAGCCGCATCCCCGTGTCGGGGAAGAGCGGCGGAACCGCGAAGACAGGGCGTCCCCAGGCAGAGCCTGGGGACGAGACGAATTCGCGCACGAAACCCGCTGCCCGGCGGTATACACTCTCGGAGACGACTCGTTCGCCGAGGGGACCGGGCCATGCGCACGTCGGAAGGGGCTTTCGCGTACATCACCGAGCCGGGGCCGGCCGGGGCTTTGAGTTACCTCGTCCAGTGGAACCCTGGCTGGAAGGCGTTCAGCTTCGTCGGCGGCCGGGTCGAGCCGCCGGAGACGTTCCGCGACTGCTGCGTCCGGGAAATCGCGGAAGAACTGGGCTTGCGCGAGCACGTCGAGTACGATGTCGCCGTTGAGCCGCTCGCCCACCTGGAGTACACCTCGTACTCCGAGTCGGCGAAGCAGGAGACCGCCTACGTGTTCGAGCTGTACCCGACCCGGCTGACGCCGGCCGCCCTGGCGCGGGTCGCGAACGACCCGGCGAACCTCTGGGTCGGCGGCGCGGAGATCCGCGCCGGCCGGAGCCGGGACGGTCGGCCGATCAGCCGGACCGTCGCGACCGTCCTCGGTAAGGCCGGCCTGCTCGGCGACGCGACCTGACCTCGCCCGGAAGGGACCCCCATGGCGAACTACACCCCCCGGCCGCTCGACGTGTCGGCGGTCGAACTGCCGGCCGACCTGCTCGCCCTGACCGAGCGCCTCGCCGAGCACATCCATGACACCTGGGCCGCCCAGCGGCTCGCCGACGGCTGGACCTACGGCAAGAAGCGCGACGACAAGGCGAAGCAGCACCCGGGGCTGGTGCCGTACGCCGAGCTGACCGAGGCCGAAAAGGAATACGACCGCAAGACCGCCCTGGGGACGCTGCGGGCGATCTTGCTCCTGGGCTACCGGATCGAACCGCCCCCCGAAGGAGCCGACGCATGATGGACTTCCTGTTCGGTCAGCCGACCCGCCTGCTCGCCGTCGCCGTGGCGTTCGACCCAGACCACGGCTTCTTCCTGACGTACAACCCACGCTGGAAGGGGTACGCCTTCCCGATGCGCAAGGTCGCCGCCGAGGACGACGCCCTGCTGTCGGCCGCGGCGCTCGACGCCCTGCGCGAGGCGGCCGAGTTGCCGCTGGCCGGGGCGAGCGCCAGGCCGCTGACGTACCTGCGCGTCCCGGGCGTCTCGGGGCGCACCGGGGCGCGGACGGTCTACCGGATGCACGTCTACGAGATCGACACGCCGCTGCCGCTGTCGATGGAAGTCTCGACCCGCGGCTTCGCCTGCCGGCGCGGCTTCCTGCGTCCGGAGGGCTTCGCGACGGCGGACCTGCTGTCGTGGAACACGCGCGCCGTGGTGGGCGAGCTGCTGGAGAACCAGGAGGTCGCCCTGGCCGTGATCTGCAGGCGCGGCCCGGCCGGGGCGGAGTTCCTGATGCTACGCTACCCGAACTACGGCGGCTACTTCCCGCCGGCGTCGCGCATCCGTACCGACGTCGAGGCGCGCTACGAGGCGCAGAAGGCGCTGCGCCAGGACACCGGCTACCGGGCGCGCGTCGTCGCCGGCGAGACGGTCGAGGCCCGCGACGAGCACTTCAGCCCGCGCTACGACTGCCGGCGGACGTTCGTTTTCCACCTGGTGCAGCTGGCGCTGTCAGACCGGATCGACCCGAACGACCCGGACAACGCCTTCGAGGAGCGGATGCACCAGGCGGGGGTGCTTTACCGATGGGTTCCGGCCGCCGACCTGGCGGGACCGGGCGTCAACGGCCTGTCACCGACCGTGCGGTCGATCGCGCCGCAGCTGCTCGCCCTGGCCGGCCGGGCGGGCTGTGCGTGAGCGGAGTGATTAACCACGAAATACACGAAATACACGAAAGAAGACAAAGCAAAGAACGCCTTTTGTCTTTGTCTTCTTTCGTGTATTTCGTGTATTTCGTGTATTTCGTGGTTCCACTCCTGTCTTACTTCAAGATCTCCTGTACCACGCTTCCGTGCACGTCGGTCAGGCGGTAGTCGCGGCCCTGGAAGCGCGTCGTCAGCTTCGTGTGGTCGAAGCCGAGCAGGTGGAGGATCGTCGCCTGCAGGTCGTGGACGTGGACCTTGTCCTTCGCGACGCCGAAGCCGAACTCGTCCGACTCGCCGTGCGTGAAGCCGCCCTTGACGCCGGCCCCGGCCAGGAAGAGCGAGTAGCAGTCCGGGTAGTGATCGCGGCCGAGGATGGCACTGTTCGCCGTCCGCCCCTCGCGGAACGGCGTCCGGCCGAACTCGCCGCCCCAGACGATGAGCGTGTCTTCCAGCAGGCCGCGCTGCTTCAGGTCCTTGATGAGGGCCGCGACCGGCTTATCCATCGTGGCGCACTTCTTCGTCAGGCCGTCGCGGATGTCCTCGCCCGGCCCGGTGCCGTGGAAGTCCCAGCCCCAGTCGAACAGCTGGACGTAGCGGACGCCCTGTTCGAGCAGGCGGCGGGCGAGGAGGCAGTTGTTGGCGAAGCTCGCCCCGCCGGGCTGGGCCCCGTACTCGGCGATGGTCTGGGCGGTCTCCTTGCCGATGTCCATGACCTCGGGGACGCTGGTCTGCATGCGGAAGGCCAGCTCGTACTGGGCGATGCGCGTCTGCGTCTCGGGGTGGCCCATCTCCTGGGCCTGCTCCTCGTTCAGGTCGCGGAGGGCGTCGAGCGTCTTGCGGCGGAGGTCGCGGTCGAGGCCGGCCGGGTCGGAGACGTAGAGGACCGGGTCGCCCTTCGACCGGCACTGGACGCCCTGGAAGACGGAGGGCAGCATGCCGCTGGCCCAGCAGTTCTGGCCGCCGGACGGCTGGACGCCGCTGGAGATGAGGACGACGAAGCCGGGCAGGTTCTCGTTCTCGGAGCCGAGGCCGTAGGTGACCCAGGAGCCGATCGACGGCCGGCCGGGCCGCGGCGAGCCGGAGTAGAGCAGCATCTCGGCCGGGGCGTGGTTAAACTGCTCGGTGAACATCGACCGGATGACGCATAGTTCGTCGGCGACCGGGTGCAAGTTCGGCAGGGCGTCGGACATCCAGACGCCGCCCTGGCCGTGCTGGGCGAACTTGCGCGGCGTGCCGAGGAGCTTCGGCACGCCGGACGTGAAGGCGAAGCGTTTGCCCTTGAGGAACGACTCGGGGCAGTTCTCGCCGGTGTGCTTGACGAGGTCGGGCTTGTAGTCGAACAGGTCGAGGTGCGGCGGGGCACCGGACATGTGCAGGTAGACGACGCGCTTCGCCTTGGCCGGGAAGTGCGGCTTCTTCGGCGCGAGCGGGTTGACGACCGCGTCGGCGTGCGCGCCGTCGCCCAGGAGCGACGACAGGGCGATCGCCCCGAGGCCGACCGGCATCTGCCGCAGAAAGTGGCGGCGCGTCTGGAGTTGCAGGCGTTCGAGTTCGGGGTGCATGGTCACGAAACTCCGGTGGTCGCCGGGGAGGTCGCGTCGAGGCAGGTACGGTGAGTATACACGAACGACGGGCCACGTCGGCTCAAGAAAATGGTTGCCGCCGCGGGAGTCGTGACGTGAAATGCTCCCGAGGATAGCTCGCTCAACGAATCGCAGGCTCAACCCAGGGAGAGAACGGATGTCCGCCACCGGCCCGAGGCTTCTCTGCTTGCTCGGAATCATCCTCGCATTATTCAACAGCCAGGGCAACGAGCCGCGGGGCGCGCCGCCAGGGGAGCCGGTCGCGAAGCCGGCCGCCGACCCGGTCATCAACCCGGAGCTGGCCCTCGTCGTTCCCGACGTCCCCTTCGCGACCGTGCGTCCGGCGGCGTTGCTCGCCGCCCCGGGCGGGAAGGAGGTTGTCGCCGCCTGGTCTGCCTTCGGCCCGAACGCCGTGCCCCGCATCGAAAAGCGCCTCGGCCAGAAGCTCGAGGATATCGCTCGAATCACAGCTGTTGGCCTGGGACCCGAGCCGGACAACTTCCTAATCGGCTACAATTCCTATGACGGCTACACCATCGTGACGGCGAAGGCCCCGCTCGACCGAACGAAACTGCTCGCCTACGGCTGGTGGGAAGCGAAAACTCAGCAGGCCGCTGAGTACAACGGCAAAACGTACCACGTGCTCGAAGCGAATAACAAGGAATTCGGGCTGCGGGAAGACTGGGCGATCTACTTCCACGACGACCGAACGGCCGTGTACGGATTCCTCCCCGGAATCAAGAAGGCGATCGACCAGGGGAAAAAGCCGAAGACGAACGGGCCGATGGCGAAGGCTCTTGCCGACGCGGGCGGACAGCTGCTCGCGTTCGGGACCGTCGGCCACGACCCGGGCCGGCCGCGCCCGGGCGATCTGCCGGCGGACCAGGCGGATCTCGCGACCGTCAAGCACTGGCTCGTCGTCGGTCGGGTCGGTGAGAAGGGGCTCGAACTCGACTTGCGCGCCACCTTCGCGGACGAGAAGACGGCCGGAGGCGCGGAGAAGGCGCTGTCGGAGCCGAAATCGCGGACAGCCCTCTGCCCGGGGGCATCGAACGGGGCGAAGGCGGTGCTGGAGGCGGCGGTGGTAAGCCGAGCCGGGGTCGATATCGTGCTCGCGGCGCGACCGGTCCAGGGGAAAGACGCCCTCGCCGACACGCTCGCCGGCCTGTTCGAGATCGTCAAAGCCGACCCGGTCAACAAGCCGCATGAGATGGTCAATCTCCTGCGCCTTTCGCGTGCGTTCATTCCTCCACCCGGCCGGACACCAACCGCCTCGCAAGCCGTCTTCGCGTCCGAACCGATCGCCGGGCCCCGGCCGGCGTTACACAGTTGGCGGGTCGCCCTGCTCCCGCGCCTCGGTGAAGAAGACCTCTACAAGCAGATCCGTCTGACCGAGCCGTGGGACAGCGACCACAACAAGCAGTTCCACGACAAGATGCCGAAGGTCTTTGAACTCCCCAGTCGCGCCGCCCCGCCAGGTCAGACCTATTTCCAGACCTTCGTCGGACCGCTCGCGATCTTCACTGGGCAGCATTTCGGCCGGAATTTTCACTCCATTGTTGACGGTACTGCAAACACGCTGCTCCTCGCGGAAGCAGCCACGGCGGTCAACTGGATGGAACCGAAGGAGATTCCGTTCGAGGTCAAGCCGGACGGCTTTCCGAACAACAAGCTCGGCGACCCGAAGTCCGATCGGTTCCTGGTCGCGTTCGCCGACGGGCGGGTTCAGCGCCTCTCGCGCAAACTCACGCCCCTGCAACTCCAGGCGTTGATTACAGCAAGCGGCCGCGAACCGCCGTTCGACCCGTGACCGGGGCTATCAGGGGGCCGTCCGCGTTTCGAGCAGCGGCTTGAAGTCGGCCGGGAAGACGGCCCACGACACCCGGTACGTCTCCTCCAACGGTGCCGGGACGTACTCGTCCTCGGTCAGGAAGATCGGCAGCGACGGCAGGTCGTCACCGACCGCGAGCGGCTCGACGTAGGTCGTCAAGGTGGGGCTCGCCTGGTACGCGACAGCGGTGAGGCGCTTCCCATCCGGCAGCTCAAACGGCCGGCCGGCGACCTCGTCCCAGATCGCGCCGTGAATGCCTTGTGGATCGCGCTCAGTAGACGGAGGGAACAGGTCCACAACGAGCAGGTGGACGCCCTGGCTGAGCAGATCGCCGGCCTTGCGGACGAACGACCGCAGGGCGTTCCGGCTCGACTTGTTCCCGGGCGAGACGATCTCGATGACGCAGACGACCTCGCCGTGGCGGTGCTGGATGCGGATGCGATTGGCCCGCTGGGCGTAGGTGTCCCTTTCGATCGTCTCGACGATCCGAGCCTTCGGGGGTTCCGTTGCGATCGCCAGTCCGCCGGACGGCTCGCGGGTGTCGGTGCCCCGGGGTCGGCGCTGGAGGGTAAGCACGTCAGGGATCGGCCCCCCGGCTCGTTGGTCGGTCAGGGCGCTGTACCCGACCGGCAATCGACCGGCGTTCAGGGAGCGGCAAAGCTCGATCGTCCAGTCTTGGTGGAAGTGGTGGAACAATCCCGCGTCCACCCGGGTCCAGTCGTGGATGGGCATCGTCCCCTCCGTGCGTCCTCACCGCTTCAGGAACATCTCGTCCAGGTTCAACACGACGTTCGCCACCGCCGTCCACGCGGCGAGGTCGGCCAGGTCCGTCCCTGCGACCGGCATCCCGAGCGGCTCCGTCGCGAACTTCTTCGCCTTCTCGGCGTCCTTTGCGAAGCCGGCCTTCGCCTCATTGTACAGCTCGACGAGCCGGGCCACCTCGCGCTCCGTCGCCGGCCGCGCCAGGCAGACGCGGATCGCGTGGGCCGCCTTCTCCGCCGGCGTCGCGCCGACCAGCTTGCGGGCCAGGCTCTGGGCCGCCTCGACGTAGACCGGGTCGTTCAGCGTCGTCAGCGCCTGCAGCGGCGTGTTCGTCCGCGCCCGGCGGAGGGTGCACACCTCGCGGTTCGTCGCGTCGAACGTCAGCATCGACGGGTACGGGTTCGACCGCCGCACCTCGGTGTACAGCGCCCGGCGGAAGCGGTCCTCGCCCGGGCTCGGCTGCCAGTCGACCGTGCCGCCGAACGCCGCCGACAGACCCATCTGCGGCCGGGCCGGCCGGACCGACGCGCCGTACATCTTCTCGCTCAGCAGGCCGCTCACCGCCAGGGCCTGGTCGCGCACCATCTCGGCCGTCAGCCGGACGCGCGGCCCGCGGGCCAGCAGGCGGTTCTCCGGGTCGCGCTCGTACTGGGCCGCCGTCGTCTTCGCCGACTGGCGGTACGCCGACGACGTGACCATCAGCCGGAGCAGGCCCTTCACGTCCCAGCCGCCCTCGCGGAATTCGACCGCCAGCCAGTCGAGCAGCTCCGAGTGAGACGGCAGTTCGCCCTGCGAGCCGAACTCTTCGCTCGTCCGCACCAGGCCGACGCCGAAGATCTCCTCCCAGAAGCGGTTCACCGTGACGCGGGCCGTCAGCGGGTTGTCGGCGTCGATCAGCCAGCGGGCGAGCGTGAGTCGGTTGAGCGGGGCGTCCTTCGGCAGCGGGTGGAGCGCCGCCGGCACGCCCTCGGTCACCTCCTCGTCCAGGTCGAGGAAGTTGCCGCGCAGCTGGACGCGCGTCTTGCGCCGCGCCGCGTCGGCCAGCTCGCGGAAGATCGGCACCGTCGTCGAGGGCTTCAACTCGGCGAGTTGCTTCTCGACCGCCGCGATCTGCTCGCGCTCCGCCTTCAGCTCCGGCACCGACGCCAGGTAGTAGTCCGTCAGCCGCTTCTTCTGCTCGGCGGAGCGCTTGCCGTCCTCCAGGGCGATGATCGCGGCGACGTCGGCCGGCAGGCGGGCGACTTCCGGCGTCGCCGGGTCGGCCGACAGGGCGAGACGGAACTGGCCGAGCGTGTGGTTCTCGTGCTTCGACTGCTGTTCGATCGTCACCACCAGCTTCGACCCGGCCGCCACGCTCACCGGCCCGGCCGGGGCCAGCGTCAGGACGTGGGCCTTGTCGGCCGCCCCGCCGACGGCCCAGCCCTTTTCCTTCGGCTGGGCGTTGTTCAGGACGTTGGCCGCGTCGAAGTTCGCCTGCGAGTAATCCGCCGTCGCCGACGTGAAGACCACCGGCCGGGACGACGACAGCTCGAACGCCTTGCTCGGCGACGGCGGCTCCTTTACCTCCTGCTGCCAGACCGGCTGTCGGTTCTCGTCGAGCAGCTGGATCTTGACGTTCCGCAACAGCGGGCTCGGGCCGTTGTCGGTCCGGTTCCAGAGGACGATGCGATCGACCGCCGGCGAGCCCTTCAGGTCCACCTCCCACCACGGGTCGTCCGAGATGGCCGTGTGCGAGACGGAGTTGCCCTGGAAGTAGATGCCGTTGGTGTTGTTGTCGATCGCCCGCTTCGCGTCGCCGTTGAAGGCGGTGCTGCTCTGCTTCGCCTCGCCCTTGAGGGCGACGTTGTCCGCCCCGCTGAAGACCTGCACCTCGGCGAGCATCAGGTGACGGCCCTTGCCCGGCATTTCGATGCGGACGAATCGCCCCGCCGGCCCGGCCTGCTTGCCCGGCGGCACCAGCGTCGCCTTGACGCCGGTGACGACGAAGTTGTTCGCGTTCCCCGCGTTCGGCGGCGTCTCCAGCCGCAGGCCGGTCAGCCTGTCGGCCGTCAGCGGCAACTCGACGGTGTAGGTGTCCGTCTTCGCGCCCTTCGCGACCTTGACCAGGCCGTCGACGATCTCGCTCTTCGTGCCGCCGACCGTCTTGATCGTCGCCGGCGTGACGCCGTCCCACTTCGACGAGCGGGGCAGGGCGGCCAGCCACTTCGCCTCGGCGGCGAGGATCTCTGGCGTCGGCTTCTTCTGCTTCTCGCGTAGCGCGGCGAGCTGCGTCTCCAGGGCAAGCTTCTGGCGCTTCTGCTCCTCGGAGAACAGGCCGACGAACGGGCTCTCGTCCTTTCGGTCGGCGTCCTGGGTGTTGTTGAAGAAGGCGAAGAAGCGGAAGTACTCCTTCTGCGAGATCGGGTCGTACTTGTGCGTGTGGCACTGGGCGCACGCCATCGACGTGCCCATCCAGACGGCCATCGTCGTGTTGACGCGATCGACGACGGCGACGTTGCGGAACTCCTCGTCGTTGGTGCCGCCCTCGTTATTCGTCGGCGTGTTGCGGTGGAATCCGGTGGCGACGAGCTGGTCCGTCGTCGGGTTCGGCAGCAGGTCGCCGGCGATCTGTTCGAGGGTGAACTGGTCGAACCGCTGGTTGTCGTTGAACGCCTTGATGACCCAGTCGCGGTAGCCCCAGATGACGCGCGGCGGGTCGTCGGCGTAGCCGGCCGAGTCGGCGTAGCGGGCGAGGTCGAGCCACATCCGGGCCCAGTGCTCGCCGAAGGCCGGCTTCTGGAGCAGGCGATCGACCAGCTTCTCGTAGGCGTCGTCGGCCTTGTCGTTGACGAACGCCTCGACCTCGGCCGGCGTCGGCGGCAGGCCGGTCAGGTCGAGCGTCACGCGCCGGATGAGCGTGTGGCGGTCCGCCTCGGCCTGCGGCGCGAGGCCCTCCTTCTCCAGCCGGGCGAGCAGGAAGCGGTCGATGGCCGTCCGCGCCCACGCGGCGTTCTTGACCGTCGGCACCGCCGGCCGGGTCGGCTTCGTGTACGCCCAGTGGCCGGCGAACGGGGCCCCCTGGGCGATCCACTTCCGCAGGGTGTCCGCCTCGGCTTTCGTCACCACCTTGCCGGTCTTCTTCGGCGGCATGACCTTGCCTTCGGTCAGCAGCACGCGCTGGAGCAGATCGCTCTCGTCCGGCTTGCCGCGTACGATCACGGTGCCGATGCCGTCGGCGGTGTCGAGGCGGAGCTTCGCCTTGCGGCTGGCGTCGTCTGGGCCGTGGCACTGGAAGCAGTTGTTCGACAGGATCGGCCGGACGTCGCGGTTGAAGTCGATCGGGGCCTCGGCCCGCGCCGCCGAAGCGAGCATCGGAACGAGGGCCAGCGCGACAAGGAGAGCCGATCGTGGCATGGCGGCGGTTCTCGGGGTGGGACGGCGGGATCGCATCCGGGCAAGTTTCTATAGTAGACGCAGGAGCGGACCGCTCGTCAACTCGATTCGTGAGGACCGGCGATGAAGCGCGCGACGACCCTGCTGCTGTTGGCGATCCTGGCGACGGCGACCCCCGCCGCCCCGGACGCGAAGGAAGACCCGGCCGCGACCGCCCTCCTCGCCGAGGCCCGCGCCGCCCGGGCGAGCTGGGACAACTTCCCCGGCTTCACCGCCGACCTGGAGATCAACACCGACGGCAAGGTCTTCAAGACGAAGCTCACCGTCGCCGCCGGCGGCAAGGTCACCCTCGACGGCGTCACCGACGACAAGCTCGCCTGGGCGCAGCGTAGCCTCGCCTCGATGGTCGGCCACCGCCTGCCCGGCAGCGCCGCCCGGACGCCGTGCGCGTTCGTCGATGACGTGGCCGACCATCCGCTCGGCCGGGCGGTCCGGCCGCTGGAGGACGAGTTCCACTCCAGCTACCGCGTCAAGGGCCCGGTCATCGCCGTCGTTAACCGCCACCAGGGCGACGTGCGCTTCACCATCACGTCGCTGGAAACGATGCTCAACGCCGAGAAGAAGGTCCTGCCGGTCAGCTACGTCGTCGATACCTGGGACGCCAAGTCGGGGGCCCTGAAGTCGTCCGAGGCGCACCGCCAGGGTTGGGTCCGCGTCGGGGCGTTCGACCTGCCGACCGGCGTCCTGACCGTCCTCTCGAAGGCCGACGGTCAGGAGACACGCCGCCTGACGATCACCAACCACGCGCTGTCGAAGTGACCTCGCGGGCCCGCCCGGGGTGCGCGAAGCGCGACCCCGGGCTCCGATATCGTACCCCTTCGGGGTACACGGATTTCGACCCCGAAGGGGTCGGATAACAGAGCCCGGGGTCGCGCTTCGCGCACCCCGGGCGGACGTGCCCCCCTTCACCACCAAAGGACCTCTCCCATGACCGACTACCTCTTCCCGACCCGCCGCACCTTCCTCGCCCAGGCGACCGCCGGCGTCGCGACGCTGGCCCTGGCCGGCACGAGCCACGCCGAGCCGGTCGTCCTCGGCACCGGCAAGGCGAAGTTCCAGCTCGACGAGGCCTGGGGCAAGCTGCCCGACGGCATGAAGTACGGCTTCGGCTGCGCCATCGTCGTCGATGGCCAGGACCGCGTCCTCGTCACGTCGCGCTCGACGAGCCCGTGCGTTGCCATCTTCGACAAGGATGGCAAGCTCCTGGAGACGTGGTCGAAGGAGTTCACCGCCGGCGTCGGCTTCGAGAAGCCGGAGCAGGTCCAGGCGACGGCCCACGGCCTGTACTGGAGCAAGGAGGGCGGCCAGGAGTTCCTCTATTGGACCGAGAACGTCGCCACGATGGAGGGCAAGCGCATCGGGGCCCGCGTCTACAAAACGGACATGAAGGGCAAGGTGCTCTACACCCTCGGCAACGTCGAGAAGGACTCCGACACGACGCAGAAGGTCGCCTGGACGAACCCGACCGACGTCGCCGTCGCCGCGAACGGCGACGTCTACATTGTCGACGGCTACGGCAGCCAGGTCGTCTATCGCTTCGACAAGAACTTCAAGCTCATCAAGCAGATCGGCGGCAAGGGCACCGACCACGGCAAGTTCAACGTCTGCCATGGCGTCTGGGTCTCGACGCTGCGGCGCGACCCGGAGATCTACATCGCCGACCGGGCGAACAACCGCATCGAGGTCTACTCGCCGGAGCTGGAGTACAAGCGGACGATCGGCGACATGCGTCTGCCGTGCTGCTTCTACCAGCACGACGGCCTGATGTACATCCCCGAGCTGGGGGCGCGCGTCAGCGTCATCGACGCCGACGACAAGGTCGTCGCCCGGCTCGGCGACGGCCAGGGCGACAACGACGCGGACAAGAAGCCGGAGAAGTTCAAGACGCCGCACGCCCTGACGGTGTCGTCGACCGGCGATCTTTACGTCATCGAGTGGCTGCCGTTCGGCCGGCCGCGTAAATTCAACAAGACGGCCTGAGCGTCGTCCGTACCCCCGCGACCCGGTTGGCCCCCGGGTCGCGGACCACCCCGTTGCGTGGGCCGGATTGCGGATGGTATCCTTGCAATCCTCCACCCGATGGGGAGGCCCGTCATGCGTTTGACCTTGCTCGAGCGCGCCGGTGACGTCGCGCACCTCGCCTGTAGCGGCGAGATCAGCCATCTCTACACCACCGACCGCGACCCGTTCGTCGAGCTGCTCGGCCCGGGGTGCTACGGCCTGACGGTCGTCCTCGACCTGCAGAAGACGACGTTCATCGAGTCGAGTGGCATCAGCTGGTTCGTCCGCTGCCACACCCGCTTTGCCCGCGGCGGCGGCAAGCTGGTCCTGCACTCGCTCCCGCCGATCATCGAGGACTTCCTCGTCAAACTCGTCCGGCTCGACAAGCTCATCCCGATCCACGCCGACTCCGCCGCGGCGCGCGAGGCCGTCGAGAAGGGGGGCCAGCCATGAGCGCCGCCGACCTCCCCCCCGGCATGGCCGCCCACGAAATCGCCGACGACGCCCTCTGGCTCGACGTCGAGCTGACCGACCCGGACGCGGTCGTCCTTCGCCTGCTGGAGCACGCCGTCGCCCACCGGGCGAGCGACCTGTTCTTCTGCGCCGAGGAGCACTACACGAGCGTCTCGATCCGCCACCTCGGGCTGTGGCGGCGCGTCGCCCAGTTGCCGGCCGAGTTCGGCAAGCACTGCCTCGCCCTCATCAAGGGCCGGGCCGGCATGGACATCGCCGAGCACCGCCGGCCGCAAGACGGCAGATGGAAGTACGAGCGCGGCCCGGGGTCGGTCATCGACCTGCGCGTCAACTTCCTGCCGACCCTGCACGGCGAGGACTGCGCCCTCCGCCTGCTCGACCGGGATACGGCCCTGCTGTCGATCGACGCCCTCGGCCTGCCGATCCAGGAGTACAACCAACTCCTGAAGATGCTCACCAGCCCGAGCGGGCTGATCCTCGTCACCGGGCCGACCGGGGCCGGCAAGACGACGACCCTGTACGCCTGCCTGAGCCACCTCAACGACGGCCGGCGCAAGATTAACACGATCGAGAACCCGGTCGAGTACGCCCTGGCCGGGGTGCGCCAGTCGCCGGTCAACCCGCGTCTGCACGTCGGCTTCACCGAGCTGCTGCCGGGGGTGCTGCGGCAGGCACCGGACGTGATCATGCTCGGCGAGGTGCGCGACCCGGAGACGGCGAAGACGGCCGTCCGCGCGGCGGCGAGCGGCCATCTCGTCCTGGCGACGCTGCACGCGCCGCAAGCGGCCGGGGCGGTGCAGTCGATGCTGAACCTCGGCGTGCCGGCCCCGTTCCTGGCGGCGAGCCTGCTCGGCGTCGTCGCCCAGCGCCTGGTGCGGACGCTGAACCCGAAGTACCACGTCGCCTACGAGATCGGCCCGGCGGCGGTCTTCCTCGACGAGGTGGCCCACCTGCTGCCGGCCGGCCACGGGACGAAGATCTACGGCCCGGGGCCGGAGGGCCGCGGCAAGGTCGCCTACGTCGGCCGGACCGGCATCTTCGAGGTGCTGCTCGTCGACAGGGCGATCCGCGAGGCGGTCGTCCAAGGTCAGTCGGTCGCGGTGCTGCACGACCTGGCGCTGAAGGCCGGCATGATCCCGATGCGGCACGCCGCCCTGCTCGCCGTGGCGCGCGGACAGACGAGCCTGGAGGAGGTCATCCGGGTCGTGCCGGCGGAGTACCTGCTCGAATAGGGCGACCGGCGACCACGGTCGTCCGCACCTGGAAGCGCGGCCCGCCCGGCGTGTCTTCGAACAGGACGAGGTCGGCGACCTGGCCGGGCTCCAACCGGCACGGCGGCAGGCCGAGCAGTTCGCGTGGCCGGTCGCCGGCCATCGCCAGCACGTCGGCCAGGGGCAGTTCCTCCCAGGCGAGGAGCTGAGCGACGCAGGCGTCGGTGTAGACGGCCGACCCGGCGAGGAGGTCGGTGCCCGGGACGCTCACCTTGCCCTCGGGGCGCACCTCCAGCTCGGTGCCCCACTGGGCGTAGCGGCCCGGCGGCAGGTCGGCCAGGCTGCTCGCGTCGCACGTCAGCACGACGCGGCCCGGCGTCTTCGCCCGAAGCAGGCAGCGCACCACCGCACGCGGCAAGTGGTGCCCGTCGGTGATGAGGCTGGCCCAGAGCCGATCTTCGGCCGCCTGCTCCCAGATGTAGTTCGGATGACGGCGGATGATCGCATGGGAGCCGTTGCCGAGGTGCGTCGATAGGCGCGCCCCGGTATCGACCGCGGCGCGGATCTCGTCGCCGGTCGCGTTCGTGTGGCCGATTGCCACCACGACCCCGTCACGGACCGCCGCCGCGATGAACGAGATCGATCCGGGCACCTCCGGGGCGATCGTCACCAGCCGGATGCGTCCCCCGGCGGCGTCCTGCCAGCGGCGGAACTCGTCGGTGTCGGCCTGGCGGACGTGCTCGCGAGGGTGGGCCCCGCGCGGCCCGTCCTCCGGGCTGATATACGGCCCTTCGAGGTGGTAGCCGGGGATGGCGTGGGCGACGGCGGCGTCCTCGGCGCGGGCGCGTTCCAGGGTGCGGAAGCCGTGGGCGAGCGGGTCGAAGCCGCCGGTTATCAGGGTGGGCAGGTACTGACCGATGGCATGCTGATGACACAACTCCGTCACCCGGCGAACGTCGTCGGTCGTGAGCGACTCGGCGTTGAACGACACGCCGAGGCCGCCGTTGACCTGGAGGTCGAACAGGGCCGGGCCGACCCAGCCGGCCTCGTGGTCGGCCGTCCCGGTCGGCGGGCCGACGGCCTCGATCCGGTCGCCGGCGACGACGATATCGACGACCTCGGCGGTCTGGTAGTGGCGAGCCCGGAGCCGCATCGCTTCCCTCCGCCCGCTCACAAGAGCGGGCTCATCAACCGGGCCATCACCTGGGCGAACTTCGCCCGGAAAGGTCGCTTCGACCACGCGTCGAGGTCGAGCCGGTCGCTGTGCTCCAGGTAGCGCGCCTGCGCCGCCTGGAGGAACCCCACCACCTCGTCGCTGTAGCAGATCAGGCTCACCTCGCCGTTGAGGCGGAACGACCGGATGTCCATGTTCCCCGAGCCGATCAGGGCGACGTTGTCGTCGACGGTCATGTGCTTCGCGTGCAGCAGCGCCGGCTTGTAGAGCCGGATGTCCACCCCGCCGCGGAGCAGCTCGCCGTAGTACGACTTCTGCGCCAGGCTGACCAGCACCTGGTCGAGTCGGGCCGACAGGATCAGGACGACCTCGACCCCCTGCAACACGGCGTTGGTCAACGCGACGAGGAGGGCTTCATCCGGGACGAGGTACGGCGTCGTGATGACGACGCGCTTCCGGGCGGTGTGGACCATCTCGACGACGAGGCGGTGGCAGCCCTCGCCGGGGAAGTCCGGCCCGCTCGGCAGCACCTGGGCGGCGACCTGGCCGGTGATGGCCGGGTCGGGGAAGTACGCCGCCCCGACGAGGGCTTCCTCGCGTTCCTGGTACCAGTCCGACGTGAAGACGTACTGTAGCGGCAAGACGATCGGCCCGGTCGTCCGGACCATGACGTCCTCGTAGACGAGGCCCGGCTTGAAGTCGGCCGCGATGAGGTTGAGCGAGCCGACCCAGCCGACCCGGCCATCGACGACGACGATCTTCCGGTGGTTGCGGAGGTCCCACCGGGCCGCCTTGCGACGGAAGATCGACACCGGCAGGGCCTCCTCGACCTGGACGCCGGCTTTCTCCAGCCGGGCCCGCCCCGCGGCCGCCTTGCCCCAGGAGCCGTAGGAGTCGTACAGCACCCGGCACTCGACCTTGCGGGCGGCGGCCCGCTCCAGGGCGGCGAAGACCGGCTCGGTCCACTCGTCGAGGCGGAGAATGTACGTGATGAGGTGGACGTGGTGCGTCGCGGCGTCGATGTCGGCGGCGATGTTCTGGAGGATCTCCCGGTAGTTGCAATGGACGTCGACCGCGTTCCCGCCGAGGACGTCGATGCCGCTCAGGCTCTGGGCGACCTGGCGGATGCCGTCGGCATCGCCGCCGGGGCGGGGGTGGAAGATGTGCGGCGACTGCCGCAGGACCGTCACCGTCGGCCGAAGGACGGCCGGCAGTTTGGCGAGGATCTCCAGGCGCGAGCGCGGCAGGTTCGTCCGGCCGATGAGGAAATAAAGGATCAGGCCGGGGATCGGCAGGAAGAAGATGAGCAGCAGCCAGCTCTTGGCCGCCTCCGGGCCGCGGCGGAACGGGACGACCAGGAGCGCCCCCAGCCGGATGGCCCACTCCGTCAGCAGCTCGGCCGTCGCCAGCCAGTGCGTGTCGAACATCGTGTTTGCTCTTTCATATAGCCGCCGGCTTGCCGGCGGTCTTCGCAACGAAAACCCGCCGGCAAGCCGGCGGCTATATGGGGCCGTCGAACCCGTCACTCGTCGAAGATGCCCGCCCCAAAGTCCGACGGCTCCTCGGCCGGCTTCTCGGCCGCGACCGCCGGCAGGACGGCGTGCTTGTGCCCCTCCTCGCCCTCGACGACGTCGTGCGAGTGGGCCTGCTGGATCATCTGGTCGGTGCTCGTCGGATCGACCTCGCGACAGCTCGCCGTCAGCTTCTCCATGATGTCGTTCAGGTCGGCGCGCCACGCCTCCGGCGTCGTGTCGGCCGGCGTCAGCTCGGCGAACTCGGCGCAGAGCAGCACCAGCCGGAGCAGGTGGCGGAAGATGATGCCCTCCTGCTTGATGAGGTCGCGCGTCCGGACGTAGAGGTTGAAGTTGCCGGCGTAGTTGAGCAGCAGCTCGGCCGCCGACCAGACCGGTAGGACGTTGACGTCCTGGGCGTCGGGGTAGAGGGCGTCGAAGTAGAGCTTGAGCTTCTCGGCCAGCTCCGGCGTCGGCCGCTGCCACGGCGGGGCGTCGTCGTCTTCCTCCTCCTCCGGCGACTTCGGCGCGGCGATCAGGCCGCGCTGGATCAGCTCCGGGTCGAGGCGCTGCTCCAGCGGGCCCGGCGGCAGCTGGTCCGGCATCGGCACGCGGACGTAGCGCATGAGCGGCTTCGGCAGTTCCAGCACGCTCTCGAACGCCTGGAGCCGCTCCGCCCGGCTGGCAATGCCGAGGTGATCCAGGAGATACGCGCCGTAGAGCGGATGGGCCGTGCGGAAGACGAGCAGCCGGTCGAGCTTCTCCGTCGCGACGGCCCGCTGGACGGCGTACTCCTTCATCTCCGGGCTGTCGTCCGGCGGCGGCTCCGGTTCGAGCGTGACGTAGCCGTGACGGGCGAGTGTCAGCAGCATCCGGTCGAGGAGGTTCTCGTTCGACTTGACGCGCGTCGTGTCCATGAGGCGCTTGCGGAGCACGTCGCGGACGAGGGACACCTCCGGCGAGATCTTGAGCAGGTACGCCAGGAGCCGCCATGGGATCGGGCCCTTGCTATAGAGCTTGCCGGGCGGGGCCTGCTGGAGCTGGTTGAACTGCGGCTCGGTCCAGTAGGTGACCCGGTCGCTCTTCGTCGGCTTCTTCTTGAGCAAAGCCTTCTTCGCCTTGAGCAGGGCCGGGTCCTTGCTGTTCTCCGGGATCTGGTCGTACTTCTCGCGCCAGCGGAGCAGGCGGACGTCGTCCTCGTGGGCGATGGCGAAGACGTAGCCCTTGTCGTCAAACTGCGGCCGGCCGGCCCGGCCGAAGATCTGGTGGGCGCTGCTCGGCTCGATGAGGCGCTGCTTCGTCGGCGGCCCCTTCACCAACGTCGTCAGGACCACCGACCGGGCCGGCAGGTTGATGCCGGCGGCGAGCGTCTCGGTGCAGATGCACACGGCGAGGAGCTTCTTCTGGAACAGCTCCTCGACGACGCGGCGATACTTCGGCAGCAGGCCGGCGTGGTGGACGCCGACGCCGCGGCGGAGCATCTGCTTCAGCTTCGGCCCGACGCCGTGCGGCCAGTCGAACTTATCGACGACCTTGTTGAGTTCCGTCCGCGTCGCCCCGGGCAGGAGGTCGAGCCCCTTGAGGTGCTCGGCGACGGCCCAGCACTCGTCGCGGTTGAAGCAGAACACGAGGGCCGGCGTCGTGCGCGCCTCGCCCTCGCCCTGGGCCATCTTGACGAGCTGGTCGCCGAGGAACTCGTCGGCCACCCAGCGGAACGTCAGCGGCACTTTGCGTTCCTTGCTCTCGACCAGCTCCAGCTTCCGGCCGTGCGACCGTTCGAGCCAGGCGAGGAACTCGCCCGAGTTGCCGACCGTCGCCGACAGGAGCAGCAGCCGGACGTGCTTCGGCAGCATCGCCAGCGACAGCTCCCAGACGATGCCGCGCTCGATGTCGGCGAAGTTGTGGAACTCGTCCATGACGACGGCCGACACGCCGGCGAAGTCGAACGCCTCGCGGTTGAGGAGCCGGTTGAGGAGGATCTCCGCGACGACGATCAGGACCGGGGCGTCCGGGTTGACGCGCCGGTTGCCGGTGACGAGGCCGATGCTCTCCGGCGGGAAGCCCCACTTGACGGCCGACTCCTGCATCTCGCGGAACTTCTGCTCGGTCAGCGCGATGAGCGGTGTGGTGTAGTACGCCCGGGTGCCGGTGTGCAGGGCCTCGAACAGGGCCGCCTGTGCGATGAGGGTCTTGCCCGTGCCGGTCGGGGCGCAGACGAGGACGCCCTGCTCGGCCGTGAACCACGCGAGCAGGGCGTTCTCCTGGACGGGGTAGGGCGGGTAGGGCAGCTGCTCGAGATAGCGGCTGGCGAGGTCGTCGCGGCTGGCCGACATGCGGTCCTCCTCGGGCGGGTCGGTCAGGTGTTGAACTGCCGGTCGCCGGCGTCGCCGAGGCCCGGGACGATGTAGCACTTCTCGTTCAGGTGGCTGTCCAGCGCCGCGAGGTGGATCGGCACGTCCGGGTGCTTCGCGTGGACGGCCTTCACCCCCTCCGGTGCGCCGATCAGGCCGAGGAAGGCGACGTGCCGCGCGCCCCAGTCCTTGAGGATGTCCAGCGCCGCGACGGCGGAGCCGCCCGTCGCCAGCATCGGATCGACGACCAGCGCGAAATCGGTCGGCCGGCCGGCGGGCAGCTTGTTGTAGTACGTCACCGGCTGGAAGGTGTGCTCATCGCGGTAGAGCCCGAGGTGGCAGACGCACGCCTCGGGGACGAACTCGAGCACCGCCTCGCTCATGCCCAGGCCGGCCCGGAGGATCGGCACGATCGCCAGCGTCCCGGCGAGGCGGTGGCCGTCGTAGACCGCGAGCGGCGTCTGGACCGCGAACGGCTCGGTCGCCAGGCCGGCGGTCGCTTCGACGAAGAGGATCTGCGTCAGGTCGCGCACCAGGCGGCGGAAGTGCCACGGCGGCGTCGTCCGCTCGCGCAGGAGCGTCGCCTTGTGCAGCACGAGCGGGTGGCGCGAGACGTGTACGGTGCCCATCGGTGTCTCCGTCACCACTGCGCCTCGTCCGCGAACGGGTGGTGCGGCCGTTTCTCCTTCGGCTTCGGGGCCGACGCCAGGATCGCCGCCGCGAGGGCGAGGTCGTCGCGCGTCGTGATCTTCAGGTTCGTCTGCGCCCCCGGCACCAGATGAACCGGATGGCCGGCCGCCTCGATCAGCTGGGCGTCGTCGGTGATCGCCGACCCGAGCTTGCCGCGCTGGGCGTAGGCGGCGACGAGCCAGTCGCGGCGGAAGGCCTGCGGCGTCTGCGCCAGCCAGAGGTGCTCGCGCGGCACCGTCTCCTTCACCGTCTGGTCTTTCGCCGCGCGCTTGACCGTCTCGGCGACCGGCACGGCGAGCATCGCCGCCCCGGTCTGGGCCGCCTTGGCAAAGACGGCGTCGATCTGGGCCGTCGTCACGCACGGCCGGACCGCGTCGTGGACGGCGACGAGATCGACGTCGTCGGGGATGACGGCCAGGGCGTTGGCCACCGACTCGAAGCGCTCCTTGCCGCCGACGACGATCGTCACGTCGAGAAAGGCGAGGTTGGCGGCGTACCGCCGGCGGAACATCTCGTCGTCGTCGGGCGAGACGACGACGTAGGTGCGGGCGACGTCGTCGCGGGTGACGAACAGCTCGGCGGTGCGGAGCCAGACGGCCCGGCCGTCGAGGGTGGCGAACGGCTTCTTCTCGCGGTCGTGGAAGCGCGACGACTTGCCGGCGGCCGGCAGGATGACGGCGACACGGGCCATGGCTCACCTCGGCGCGACGACTCGGGGGAGGTCTCCCAGAGCAGTCTACCCGGCGTCGTCGTCCTGGCCAGAGGCCCAGCCTTGGAGCTGGCCCTTGACGCGGACGAGGCGCTCGACCCAGGCGCTGAAGGCGTCGGCCTCGGCTTCGAGGAGTTGTTCGATCCGGCCGGCGGCCGCCTGGGCCCCGGCGAGGGTCGCCTCCAGGCGGGCGAGCTGCTCGGCGGCGCGTTCGAGGCCGGCTGGGAGGTGGGATGACCGTTCGGGGCGCGGCCCGTCGGCGACGGCCGGCGTCCGGCCGAGCAGGTCGGCGACGGCCTGCTCGATCCGGTCGAGCGTCCGGTGGTGGCTGCCGGCGGGTCGGGGCATGGTCGGCTCCTTTCGGCGCGGACTATACCCGCCATTCCGTCCGGAATCCGCGCCAGTTCCTCTTGCGTCGCCAGGCATCGGACGGTATCAAGCCGCCCTTCCACCTCACTATCGGGGGAGCGAGCGGTTCGGGGGAAACGCTCGCGGGGTAGCGCACGGGAGGGGGGCTGTCGTGTACGTCGCCTGTTCCACGCTCTGTTTTGGTCGCTTGTCATTGGAAGAGGCACTCGGGCGGATCGGCGAGTTGGGGTTCAACAAGTTCGACGTCGCGGTCTTCGAGCAGGGGAAGCACCTGCGGCCGTCCGACGTGGCGCGCGACGTCAACCGCGCCGCGGCCCGGCTGCGCGGCAACACCGGCCTGACGCCGGTCGCGTTCACGGTCGATCTGACCGGGGCGACGCCGGAGCAGCACCGGGCCTGGTTCCAGGCGGTCTGCAAGCTGGCGCGCCTGTCGGCGACGCCGCTGGTCACCATCGCCGCGGCGGCGGCCGGGACGCCGACGCCGAAGGAGGTCGCCCGGCTGGGCAAGCTCAAGGCGATCGCCGACGCGGAGGGCATCCTCCTGGCGCTCGACACGCGCCAGGGGACGCTGACCGAACTGCCGGACGTCGCCGTATCGCTGTGCGAGCAGCTGCCGGGCCTGGCCCTGACGCTCGACCCGAGCCATTATCTGATCGGGCCGGCCCAGGGGAGCTTCGACGTCGTCTATCCGTACGTGCGCCACGTCCACCTGCGGGATAGTGGCGCGTCGCCGCAGTTGTTCCAGGTGCGCGTCGGCCAGGGCGAGATCGAGTACGGCAAGATCCTCGCCAACCTGTGCAAGCACGGGTACTCGCGCGCCCTGACGGTCGATCTGCGCGACGTCGCCGACGCGCCGTTCGCGATGGACCCGGAGGTGCGCAAGCTGAAGTACTTGCTCGAGAGCTTGCTGTAACCACCGCCCGGCGAGCCGGGAGCGTCAGCGACTGGCTCGCCGGGTCCATTCCGCTTGACCCGCCGGCCGGGGCCGACATACCATACCGGTATGGTGCGGTTCGCCGTCATCTCCTGGTTGGTCTTCGCGACCCTGTTCGGGCCGGCGCTCTGCTGCTGCTCGTTCCGGGCGGCGAGCCCCATCGCGCCGACGCCAGAGCCGGCCGAGCCGAGTTGCCCGTTCTGCGCCGCCGCGACGCCGACCGAGTCGCCGACGGAAGACGCCCCTCGGCCGTCGTCCTGCCCGTGCCGGCACGCCAGCCAGGTCGCCGCCGTCCCGGCCGACGCCCGGGTCGCCATCCCGGAGCCGTCGCTTGCCGGGGTCGTCGAGCTGGCCTCCTCCTCGCCCGTTCTGTCCGATTCGGCCGACCTCGCGCCGGCTAACCCGACCCACACTTCACCGTCGCCGAGCTACCTGAGCACCTCCGCGCGCCTCTCCTTGATGCAACTCCTTCGCTGCTGAGCGCGCCGCCGCTCGCGTTCCTCATTCCTACTCGATCTGGACCCGCCGCGCGTCCGCGGCGGACGAACGGAGGCATTCCGATGCTGCGCGCATTCGCTTTCACAGGCTTGCTCCTGATCCTGGCCGGCTGCTCGGGCACCCCCGCCCCCGGCCCGGCGGTCGAAACCAAGAAGGACGCCGAGCACGGCCACAAGCCGGGCAAGCACGGCGGCATCCTCGTCTCGATCGGCAGCGACAGCTACCACGCCGAGGCCGTCTTCGAGAAGGGCGGCCAACTCCGCCTCTACATGCTCGGCCAGGACGAGACGCGCATCCTGGAGGTCGACCGCCAGACGCTCAACGCCTTCGTCAAGGCGGTCGGCGACGCTGAGGCGGAGCCGCTCAAGCTGGAGCCAGACCCGACCGACGACGACGCCGCAACCTCGACGAGCCGCTTCCTCGGCAAGGTGCCCGAACGCCTCGCCGGCAAGAACCTCGAAGTGACGGTGACGAATCTCCGCGTCGGGAAAGAGCGCTTCCGGTTCGCGTTCCAGTCGGTCACCGAGCCGGCGAGCCACGTCGCCATGCCGGCCGCGACCGCCGACGAGAAGAAGCTCTACCTGACGCCTGGCGGCAAGTACACCGTCGCTGACATCCAGGCGAACGGCAACACCATCCCGACGGTCAAGCTCAAGGGGATCAAGATTCAACACGACGACGCCCCGAAGCCGGGCGACGCAATCTGCCCGATCTCGAAGACGAAGGCGAACCCCGACCTCGGCTGGGTCGTCGGCGGCAAGACGTACACGTTCTGCTGCCCGCCGTGCATCGACGAGTTCGTCACCCAGGCGAAGGAGAAGCCGGACGCGATCCTCGACCCCGAGTCGTACCGCAAGAAGTGAAAGGGCCGAGCCGATGACCCGTCCGGTACTGATCCTGCTGCTGGCCGCCGGGCTCGTCCGGGCCGACGAGCCGACGCCGCGCCAGGTGTTCGAGAAGCGCCTCCTGCCGATCTTCAACTCGCCGGAGCCGTCGAGCTGCGTCCAGTGCCACCTCGCCGGCGTCGAGCTGAAGAACTACATCCGCCCGACCTGCGAGCAGACGTTCGTCTCCCTGCGCGACCAGGGCCTGATCGACCTCGACCGGCCGGAGAAGTCGCGCATCCTCGCCCTGATCCAGATGGGCGACGGCGACAAGGGGGCGTCGCTGATCCAGAAGAAGACGCGCGACGCGGAGTACGCCGCGTTCGCCGACTGGGTCCAGCGCGCCGCCGCCGACCCGGCCTTGCGCGCCCTGCCGAAGGCGAAGCCGGACGAGGTCGCCGGCCCGGCCCGGCCGGTCGAGGTCGTCCGCCACGCCCGGCTCGACCGGCTCGTGGCGAGCTTCACCGACACGGTCTGGGCCCAGCGCCACCGCTGCATGAGTTGCCACACCGAGGGCACGTCCGAGAACCGCAGGCTCGTCGAGAAGCACGGCGTGCAGGTCGCCTGGTTCAAGGCCGGCGGCCCGGAGGCGACGCTGGCCTACCTGCGCGCGTCGAAGCTGATCGACCTCAAGGAGCCGGAAAAGAGCCTGCTCTTGCTCAAGCCGCTCGGCGACGTCGAGCACGGCGGCGGCAAGAAGTTCCTGCCCGGCGACCAGGGCTACAAGGCGTTCCGGACCTTCCTGGAGGACTACGCCCGCATCGTCCGCGACGGCTACCCCGACGCGGCGGCGCTGCCGAAGGCCGGCCCGGAGCCGCGCCGGTTCGCGAGCGAGACGTGGCTCAAGCTGGCGAACACGCCGGACGGCTGGGCCGACAAGCTGCTCCAGGTCGAAGTCTTCGCCTGGGACGCGGCCCGGTCGGCGTGGGAGCCAACGCCGATCGCGGCGTCGGACCGCGGCGTCTACGGCAAGGGCCGGCTCTGGCAGCACACGCTGACGCTCCAGACGGAGGCCGGCTCCGACCGGGCCGCCGCCTGGGCGAAGGCCGGCAAGGGGACGCTGCCGCCGGGCCGCTACCTGGTCAAGGTCTACGTTGATCGCGACGGCAAGCTCGCGAAGGACTGGCGCGCCGCCCTCGGCGAGGCGGACTACGCCGGCCAGGCGGAGCTGCGGTCCGACTGGCCGGAGGGCTACGGGCGGATGACCGTCCTCGACGCCACCCAGGTACGGAGGTGACAAGGCCATGTCATGGCGAGTCCCCTCGACCCGCTGGCCCCTCATCGCGATCGGCCTGCTCCTGACCGTCGCCGTCGGCTGGCTCCTTGCCCACGAGGGCCACGCCCCGCTCCCCAGCCGCGGCGCGACGGTCGATGCGGCGAAGGGGCTCGTCATCCTGACGAAGGAGGCGCGCGACGCCCTCGCCGTCGAGGCGGTCGAGATCGTGCGCGACCCGCTCCCCGAGGCGGTCCACACCTACGCGACACTGGAGGCCCCGTGGCGTCGCCACGCCTTCGCGTCGTCGCTGCTCGCGGGCCGGGTCGCGACGCTGCACGTCCGGCCCGGCCAGGTCGTCGCGGCGGGGGCGCTGCTGGCCGAGGTGGCCGGCCCGGAGCTGGAAGCGTTCCAGGGCGAGGTGCTCAACCTCGCCAACGACGAGCGCCTCGCCCAGCGCCGCGTCGAGATGCTCCAGGCCAGCGGCGGCAACGTCGCCGAGCAGGCCCTCCTCGACGCCCGCAACGCGGTCGAGCAGGCGAAGAACGGCCGCCTCGTCGCCCGGGCCCGCTGGCTCGCCCTCGGCCTGGCCGAGGCCGCCCTCGACGACCTGCTCGCCAGCAACGGCGAGCGGCGCGTCGCCGCCCTGCCGGTGCGCGCCCCGATCGGCGGCACGGTCATCCACGCCGACGTGACGGTCGGCCGGGTCGCCGAGCCGGGCGAGCACCTGTTCGAGATCGTCGATCTGTCGCGCGTCTGGGTCCGGCTCGGCGTCCTCGAAGCGGATGCCGGCCGGGTGCGCGTCGGCCAGGAGGTCGAGCTGTCGCTGACCGCTTACCCCGGCGAAACGATCCGGACGCGCGTCGCGTCGGTCGGCCTGGCGCTCGATCCGGTGACGCACCTCGTCTCGGCGTGGGGCGAACTGGAAAACCCGCCCGGCGAGCCGCGCTTCCTGCCGGGGATGTCCGGCCAGGCGCGCGTCTTGCTGCCGCCGCGCGAGAAGACGTGGACGATCCCGGCCGACGCCCTGCTCGACGACGGCGTCGAGCGCTACGTCCTCGTCGAGGAGGCGGCGACGGCGGCCGTCTCGGAGTATCGCAAGCGGCCGGTCGTCGTCGTCAACCGGGTCGGCGGCCGGGTCGAGGTGCGCTCGGCCGACCTGTACCCGGGCGACCGGGTCGTGGCGCGCGGGGCGCACGTCCTGGGCGGCTTCTTCGTCCCGGGCGTGCTCCGGCCCGGCCCGGCGGCGACCGAGGCGTGGGGACTGATTACCGCCCCGGTCGGCGAGGCGGTCGTCGAGGACGTCGTCACCGTCGAGGGGCACGTCGAGCTGCCGGCCGACCGCCGGGCGGCCGCGTCGGCCCAGCTCGGCGGCAACGTCCTGCGCCTGCTCGTCGAGCGCGGCGACGCGGTGACGGCGGGCCAGGTCGTCGCCGAGGTCGTCAGCCCGGAGGCCCTCGCCGTGCAGCTCGACCTGATCCGCGAAGCGCTCGACCTGGCCCTGGTCGAGCAGCAGTACCTGCGCCAGGAGCGCCTCGCTGGCGTCGCGCCGCAGCGGCGGCTTGTCGAGCTGGAGGCGCAGCGCACCGCCGGCCGAAACCGCGTCGCCAGCCTGCGCAACCGGCTGGCCTCCCTCGGCCTCGGCCCGGATGAGCTGGCCGCCCTGATCGAGAAGCGCCGGGCGTCGGCCGCCGTGCCGGTCCGCGCGCCGATCGCCGGCCGGGTGATCGACTTCCCGCGCGCGATCGGCCAGGTCGTCAGGGCGGACGAGCCGGTCGTCGAGATCCACGACCCGGCCGGGCCGCTCGTCGTCGGCTTCGTCACCGAGCGCGACCTGGCCCGCGTCCGGCCGGGCCAGGCGGCGCGCGTCCGGCTGACGAGCGACCCGGCGACGGCCCTGCCGGCGACGGTCGTCCGCAGCGGCCGGGTGTTCGTCGCGGCGGACCGGACGCTGTCGGTCTGGGCACGGCCGGAGCCGACCCCGGGCGTGGTGCTGCGACACCGTCAGCTGTCCCGGCTGACGCTGACGGTGGGGACGCCGTCGCCGACGCTGGCGATCCCGCTCGGGGCGGTCGTGCGCGAGGGGGGCGAGGCGTTCGTCTTCGTCCGCGACGAGGCCGGCACGTTCGACCGCCGCCGGGTCGTCCTCGGCCGGGCCGACGACCGCGCCGTCGAGGTGACGGCCGGCCTACGGCCGGGCGAGGTCGTCGCGGTCAGGGGTGTCGCCGGCCTGCGGACGGCGTTCGCGTCGGTCCGCTGAGGGGGTGGCCGTGCTCAACCGCGTCATCGCCTTCTCGCTGCGCAACCGCCACCTCGTCCTGGTGCTCGCCGTCGCGCTAACTGCCCTCGGCCTGTGGCAGCTCGCCAGCCTGCCGGTGGACGTCTTCCCGGACCTGAACCGCCCGACCGTGACCGTCATGACCGAGGCGGCCGGCCTCGCCCCGGAGGAGGTCGAGGTCCTCGTCACCCGGCCGCTGGAGTACCTGCTCAACGGGGCGACCGGCGTCCTCCGCGTCCGGTCGGCGTCCGGGGTCGGCCTGTCGATCGTCTGGGTCGAGTTCGACTGGGGGACCGACGTCTTCCGCGACCGGCAGATCGTCAGCGAGAAGCTCCAGCTCGCCCGGGAGCGCCTCCCGGCCGACGCCAACCCGGTCCTCGCGCCGATCTCGTCGATCATGGGCGAGGTCGTCCTGCTCGGCCTGCGCTCGACCGCCCCGGCCGACACGCCGGAGGCCCGGCTCAAGCAGGCGATGGACCTGCGCACTCTCGGCGAGTTCACCGTGCGCAACCGGCTCCTCGCCGTGCCCGGCGTGTCGCAGGTGACGGTGATGGGCGGCGTCCTGAAGCAGTTCCAGATCGTCACCTCGCCAGCCCGCCTAGCCGCCGAGGGCGTCACCCTCGCGGAGCTGACCGACGCCGCCGAGAAGGCGAACGTCCTCGCCGGCGGCGGCGTCCTGGAGCGCGGCACGCGCGAGGCGGTCATCCGCCTGAGCGGGCAGGGCCTCACCCCGGCCGAGATCGCCGAGACGCCGGTCGTCTGGCGCGGCCAGCGAGCCGTCAAGGTCAAAGACGTCGCCGACGTGCGCCTCGCCGGCCCGGTCCGCCGCGGCGACGGCGGCGTCCACGTCAAGGAGGACGGCCAGGTCGTCGGCGGCTCGGCGGTCATCCTCACCGTCCAGAAGCAACCCGGCGCGAACACGCTCGACCTCGACCCGCGCATCGACGCGGTGCTCGACGACCTCCAGGCCGAGCTGCCGCCCGGCGTCGTCGTCGAGCGGCACGTCTTCCGCCAGGCCGAGTTCATCCACACCGCGATCGACAACGTCGTCGAGGCGATCCGCGACGGCACCATCTGGGTGTTCGTCGTCCTGCTCCTGTTCCTTGCGAACGTGCGGACGAGCCTCATCACGCTCACTGCCATCCCGCTGTCACTGCTGACCACGTTCGTCGTCTTCCGCTGGCTCGGCGTCGGCATCAACACGATGACGCTAGGCGGCATCGCCGTCGCGGTCGGCGAGCTGGTCGACGACGCGATCGTCGACGTCGAGAACATCTTCCGCCGGCTGAAGGAGAACCGCCACAAGGCCGAGCCGGAGCCGGTGCTGAAGGTGATCTTCGCCGCGTCGAGCGAGGTGCGCAATTCGATCGTCTACGCGACGCTGATCGTTTGCCTGGTCGTCCTGCCGCTGTTCGCGATGGCCGGCCTGGAGGGCCGGCTGTTCGCGCCGCTCGGCCTGGCGTACCTCGTCGCCCTGCTCGCGTCGCTGGTCGTGTCGCTGACGGTGACGCCGGCCCTGTCGGCGGTGCTGCTCGGCCGGGCGAGGCTGCTCGAACGCGAGGGCGACCCGCTCTTGCTGCGCCTGCTGAAGTGGCTCGACGCGAAGGTCATCCGCTGGTCGCTGCGGCATCCGCGCTTCGTCGTCGCCGCGACGGCGGCCCTCGGGGTCGGGTCGCTGCTGGCCCTCGCCGCGATGGGGTCGGAGTTCCTGCCGCCGTTCAATGAGGGGACGCTGACCGTCAACGTCCAGCTCGAGCCGGGGACGAGCCTGGCCGAGAGCGTCCGCGTCGCGGAGCGGGCCGAGGCGCTGCTGCTCGCCGTGCCGGAGGTGGCGTCCGTCGCGCGGCGCACCGGCCGGGCCGAGATGGACGAACACGCCGAGGGGGTCAACAGCTCCGAACTCGACGTCCGCCTGACGCCGCACGAACGGCCGCTGCCCGGCGTCTGGCCGGCGGTGTTGCGGGCGGTCCCTGGCCTGCACGGCTACGGTTTCGAGCGTCTCGGCCGGCACCCGGAGGAGGTCGTCGCCGACGTGCGCGAGCGCGTCACCGCCCTGCCGAACGTCAAGGTCAACGTCGGCCAGCCGATCAGCCACCGGCTCGACCACGTCCTGTCCGGCGTGCGGGCCCAGGTCGCCGTCAAGATCTTCGGCCCCGACCTGCGCGAGGTGCGGGCCGCCGCGTTCGACGCCCAGGACCGCATGAGCCGCATCCCCGGCGTCGTCGACCTCCAGGTCGAGCCGCAGGTCGAGATCCCGCAGGTGCGCCTGCTCGTCCAGCGCGAGGAGGCGGCCCGCTACGGCCTCGCCCCCGGCGACGTGACGCGCCTGCTCGAGACGGCGTACCGCGGCCGGGTCGTCTCGACGATCCTCGACGGCGACCGCTACTTCCAGCTCGTCGTCTGGTACGACGAGGCGTCGCGCACCGACCCGGCCGCGATCGCCCGGACGATCCTCGACACGCCGTCGGGTCGCAAGGTCGCCCTCGGCCAGGTGGCCGAGGTGCAGGAGACGACCGGGCCGAACACGATCAACCGGGAGGACGTCCAGCGGCGGATCGTCATCGCGTGCAACGTCCAGGGGCGCGACCTCGGCGGCGTCGTCGCCGACGTGCGGCGGGCGGTCGGCCCGGTCGAGGACGCCCTGCGCGCGAAGGGGGCCGGCTACCGGGTCGAACTCGGCGGCCAGTTCGAGGCCCAGTCCGAGGCGAACACCCGGCTGTTCTACCTCGGCGGCCTGGCGGTCGTCGGCGTGTACCTGCTCCTGTGGCGGTGCCTCGGCTCGGGGCGGGCGGCGCTGATGGTCCTGGCGGTGAACCTGCCGCTGGCGGCGTTCGGGGCGGTCGTCGCGCTGCTGCTGCTGAACCGGCCGTCGTGGCAAGCCCTCGGAGCGGCACCGTGGTACGACCTGCCGCGCGTCTGGGCAGCGGCGACGACGCTGTCCGTCGCGCACTGGGTCGGGTTCATCACGCTGATCGGCATCGTCAGCCGGAACGGCATCATGATGATCGCCCACTACCTCCACCTGATGAAGCACGAGGGCGAGGCATTCACGGAAGGGATGATCGTCCGCGGGACGCTGGAGCGGCTCTCCCCGGTGCTGATGACCGCCCTGACGGCGATCATCGGCCTGGTGCCGCTGGCGCTGGGGGCGGGGCAACCGGGCAAGGAGATCCTCCACCCGCTGGCGGTGGTCGTCATCGGCGGACTGCTCGCGTCGACGGTGCTGGACCAGGTCGTCACGCCGGCGGTGTTCTGGCTGTACGGCCGGGGCGTCTACCGGCCGGAGGCGGAGGCGACGGCCGGGCCGCTCGACGCGCCGTGGGACGACGCCTGGCTCGGCGCGGACGGCCGGGAGAAATCGTGACGATTCCGCCCCGCCGCCCTTGACCCTGTAGCGTACGCCGGGGTGTAGACTCACGACGGAGGGCCGGGCGATGACGGGACTGACGATCGGCCAGGTGGCCCGGCGGGCCGGCCTCGGCGTCGAGACGGTGCGCTACTACGAGCGCGAGGGCCTCCTCGCCGCGCCGGACCGCCGGCCGTCCGGTTACCGGGCCTACCCGGAGGGGGTCGTCGCCCGGCTGCGGTTCATCCGCCGGGCGAAGGAACTCGGCTTCACCCTCCGCGAGATCAAGGATCTGCTCGAGCTGACCGCCGACCCGGCGACTACCCGGGCCGAGCTGCGCGGCCGGGCCGAGGCCAAGGTCGCCGACGTCGAGGCGCGCATCGCCGACCTGACCCGGGTCCGGGACGCGCTGCGCGACCTGGCGTCCCAGTGCGACGGCCACGGCCCGCTCGACGGCTGCCCGATCCTGCACGCCCTCGGGCAGGAATAATGAAACACGACCACCGCGAGGACGGACCGATGCACGACCACGAACGGCACGCCTGCTGCCAGCACGCGACACTCCCCGCCCCCACCGCGACGCACGTCGACCCGGTCTGCGGCATGACGGTCGATCCGGCCCACGCCGCCGGGACCGTCGAGCACGCCGGGACGACCTACTACTTCTGCTCGTCCCACTGCGTCGAGCGCTTCCGCGCCGATCCAGAACGCTATCTCGCACCCGCCGAGCCGGCCCCGGCCGCGCCGGCCGGCACGGTCTGGACGTGCCCGATGCACCCGGAGGTGCGACAGGACCGCCCCGGAACCTGCCCGAAGTGCGGCATGGCCCTGGAGCCGGAGGTGCCGACCGCCGACGACGCGCCGAGCCCCGAGCTGGCCGACATGACGCGCCGCTTCTGGGTCGGGCTCGTGCTCGGCCTGCCGGTCTTCGTCATCGCCATGGCCATGCCGGCCCTGCACACCTGGATGGGGCCGCTCAATTGGCTCCAGCTCGCCCTGGCGACGCCGGTCGTGTTCTGGTGCGGCTGGCCGTTCTTCGAGCGGGCGGCCGCGTCGGTGGCGAACCGCAGCCCGAACATGTTCACCCTGATCGGCCTCGGCGTCGGGGCGGCCTACCTCTACAGCGTCGTCGCGACCGTCGCGCCGGCGGCGTTCCCGATCGGGTTTCACGCCGCCCACGGCGCGGTCGAGCCGTACTTCGACACGGCCGTGGTCGTCGTCGTCCTGGTCCTGCTCGGCCAGGTGCTCGAGCTGCGCGCCCGCGGCGCGACCGGGGCGGCGATCCGCCGCCTGCTCGGCCTCGCGCCGAAGACGGCGCGGCGGGTGCGGCCCGACGGCACCGACGAGGACGTGCCGCTCGACGCCGTGCGCGTCGGCGACCGGCTGCGCGTCCGGCCGGGCGAGAAGGTCCCCGCCGACGGCGTCGTCGAGGACGGCCGGAGCAGCGTCGACGAGTCGATGCTGACCGGCGAGCCGGTCCCGGTCGAGAAGTCGGCCGGCAACGCGGTCACCGGCGGGACGGTCAACGGGAGCGGGTCGTTCGTCGTCCGGGCGACGGCGGTCGGCGGCGAGACGGTCCTGTCGCGCATCGTCCGCATGGTCGGCGAGGCGCAGCGCAGCCGGGCCCCGGTCGAGCGCCTCGTCGACCGGGTGTCGCGCTGGTTCGTGCCGGCGGTGATCCTCGTCGCGGTGGCGACGTTCTTCGCGTGGGGCCTGCTCACCCCGGCGGGGCAGCCGGGCTGGGCGCTCGGCCTGGTCAACGCCGTCGCGGTGCTGATCATCGCCTGCCCGTGCGCCCTCGGCCTGGCGACGCCGATGGCGGTCCTGGTCGGCGTCGGCCGCGGGGCGGAGGTCGGCGTCCTGGTCAAGGACGCCGCGGCGCTGGAGGTGCTCGGCAAGGCCGACGTCCTCGTCGTCGACAAAACCGGCACGCTGACCGAGGGCAAGCCGCGCCTCGTCGCCGTCGAGCCGGTCGGGGTGAGCGAGGCGGACCTGCTCCGCCTCGGCGCGGCGGTCGAGCGCGGCAGCGAGCATCCGCTCGCCCGGGCCGTCCTCCAGGCGGCTGCCGAGCGCGGCGTCGCCGTCCCGGACGCGGCCGACTTCGTCGCCGTCGGGGGCAAGGGCGTCGTCGGCGTGGTCGAGGGCCGCGCGGTCCTGCTCGGCACGCCGGCCCTGCTCGCCGAGCGCGGCGTCGATGCGGCGGCCCTCCTAGGTCGCCTCGACGAACACCGCCGACAGGGCCGCACGGCGGTCCTCGTCGCGGTGGACGGCACCCCGGCGGGCATCCTGGCGGTGGCCGACCCGGTCAAGGCGACGACGGCCGAGGCGGTCCGCCTGCTGCACGCCGACGGGCTGCGGCTCGTCATGCTGACCGGCGACAGCCGGGCGACGGCCGAGGCGGTCGGCCGCGAACTCGGGATCGACGAGGTCGTCGCCGAGGTGCTCCCGGCGGACAAGGCGGCGGCGGTGAAGCGCTTCCAGGCGGAGGGGCACGTCGTCGCGATGGCCGGCGACGGGGTGAACGACGCCCCGGCCCTGGCCCAGGCCGACGTCGGGATCGCGATGGGGACCGGGACGGACGTCGCGATCGAGAGCGCCGGGGTGACGCTCGTGCGCGGCGACCTGCGCGGCCTCGCGCGGGCGCGGCGGCTGAGCCGGGCGACGATGGCCGGCATCCGCCAGAACCTGTTCCTGGCGTTCGCCTACAACGCCGTCAGCGTCCCGGTCGCCGCCGGGGTGCTCTACCCGCTGGTCGGCGTCCTGATTGGGCCAGCGTCGCCATGAGCCTCAGCTCCGTGTCCGTCATCGCCAACGCGCTACGGCTGCGGAGCGCCCCGCTCTGACGACGGGGACGGAGTGTCGTGCGTTTCGCAGACGTCTCGGCACTCCCCGCCCGGTCGCCGCAGGCCCCCCGATCGTGTGCTATACTTCGCGGTATGTAGTCGCCTCACGGACCACCGCGAATGGCCTCCCCGACGCCGAGTGGGTATCCGCCCATGCTCATCGGTCTCGCCGTGGCCCTGTTCGTCGGAGTCGTTTCCTCCGTGGGCCTGCTCGACCCGCTCGACGGGGCGGCCTACGACCTGGTCCACCGCCTCTTCCCCCCCGCCGCCACTCGGCCGCCGGCCGTCGTCCTGCTCGACTGGGACGCCGGGCGGTCCGACGACGCCGTTCGCATCCTCGCCGAGCTGCGGGGCCTCGGCGCGAAGACGATCGCCTTCGCTGCCTCCCCCTGGAGCGAACCGCCTGAATCGGTCCTCCGGGGAGGGGACGTCGTCGTCGGTGTATCTCCAGGTGGGGTGGTATCGGGCCTGCCGACCGGGGCGGTCGTCGAGCCTTTGACGAATGGCGGAGTCGCCCGACAGCAGCGAACCCGCGAGGTGATCGACGGTCGCGAATACCCGACGTTCGACGTCACCGTCGCCAGCCACGCGGCTCCGGCCTTGCCTTACCCGGCGGGTCCGTACCTGGTCGGCTACCGGGGCGGGGCGGGCAGTCTGCCGCGCGTTGAGGCGCGGGCCTTGCTCGCGGGTGAACTCGTCCCGGAGCTGGTGCAGGGCAGGGCGGTCCTGGTCGGCCGATCCGCGGACGGGACATCGCCGACCCTGGTCACCCCGACCGCTCCGACCCGGCCGGGTTTTACCCTCCTGGAGTACCACGGCCAGGCTGTCAACTCCCTGCTCACCGGCACCACCGTCCACACCCTGCCGGCGTGGGCCGGCTGGTTGCTGCTCGTCGGCGCGACGACCGCGACGGCGCTCGTCGTCCAGTGGCTCGACGTCCGGGCCGCGGCGTGGGTTCTCGTCGCAGCCCTGGCCGGCGTCGGACTCGCGGTGGCCGGGCTGTTCATCTACGCCCTGGTCTGGGTGCCGTTCGCGACGCTGGCGGTCGCCCAGTGCGGCTGCGTCTTCCTCGTCCAGGGCTGGAAGGCGGACCGCGCCCACCGCGCGGTGCGCAAGGAGGCGTCCCACCTCGCGACGGCGACCCGCGATCGCAACCTGCCGCCGGCGTTCGCCGACGCGGCCGAACCGTGGCCGCTCCTTGCCGGGTACGTCGGCCAGACGCTCGACGTGCGGCGGATGGTATTCCTCGTCGCGGTCGGCCGACGGCTCGAAGTCGTCGGCCGGTTCGGTGTCGAGCACGGAGACATCCGCGAGACGCGCCGCCGCCTGACCGACGAGCCGTTCGCCTCCGCGGTGCGCGACGGCAGGCCGGTCCGGCTCGACGCGGCGTTCCTGACGCCGGCCGACGAGACGGAGTACCAGTTCCTCGTGCCGATCTGCCGGGCCGACCGGGTGCTCGCCGTCTGGGTCGTCGCCGCCGACGCCGGGACGGTCGACGCGTCGCCGGACTTCCCCGACGCCCTGGCCGGGTTCGCCCAGCGGATGGGCGACCTCCTCGCCCGGCGCGACCGGGCCCGCCGGGCGGTCGCCCGACGAGGGCTCCTGGCCCGGCTCCTCGCCGGCGGGGCGGAGGACGCCGAGAGCGCGCGGATCGCCCAGGGGACGCGTGCGCTGCGCGACCGGATGGAGCGGGCGGAGCGCGTCTTCGCCGAGGGGGCGAACGCCGTCGCGTCTTTCGACGTTTTTGGGCGCGTCCTCGAAGTCAACGACGCGATGCGGGCCCGGCTCCAGGCCGCCGGCCTAGCGGTCTTCCAGCTGAACGCCGCCGACCTGGTCGCCGCCCTGGCCGGGCGCGACGCATCGTTCGCGCGGCGCTGCGTCCGCCACGTCCTGCTCGACCGGCGCGACGTGGCCCTGCCCGTGACCGACGACGACGGCCGCTCGTACCTGCTCCGCGTCTTCCCGCTCGCCACGAAGGGCGGCGACGCCGACGACCTGTACGGCGTCGGCTGCGAGCTGATCGACCAGACGGCCGTCGTCCGGCTGCGGCGGCTCAAGGACCAGCTCGCCGGCCGGGTCGGCGTCATCTTGCGCAACGACCTCGCCGCGGTCGAGCTGGCCGCGTCGCTGCTGTCTGCCGGCGACCTCGACCCGCGCGAGCGCGACGAGATGGCCGAACTCGTCCACGCGAAGGTGGCCCAGATCACCCGGACGTTGACCGAGGCGCAGGGCTTCTACGCCGGCGACCCGGAGGACGACGGCAGCCGGCTGCCGGTCGATCCGCGGCCGTTCTTCGCCGCGGCGCTGGCCGACGCGGAGCCGGCCGCCCGAGCGCGGGGCGTGACGGTGACGACGCGCGGCCCGGCGGTTCTGGCATACGTCGTCGCCAATCCGGAGGGCCTCCGCCGCCTGTTCGGCCGGGCGGTCCTCCTGCTGACCGGCGACGCCCGGCCCGGCAGCGAGTTGCTCGTCGAGGTGAGCGAGACGGTGGGCGAGGTGGTCTACGTCCTGCGCAACGGCGGGTTTGGCCGACCCGGCGACCGGCTGCGGGCCGACCTGACCGGCGACGCCGAGCCGGACGACGCGGACCTGCGGCCGCTCTGGCAGACGGCGCGCGAGGCGGCGGCCTGGGGCGGCCGGCTCGACGCCGACGGCAGCCCGGGCGACGGGATCGTCCTGACGCTGACCCTGACGCGGTTCAACTGAGGAAGCGGCGATGACGGCGAAGCGTGTCCTGGTGATCGACGACGACCCGACCCTGCGCCGGCTGATCGGCTTCGGCCTGACCCGGGCCGGCTACGCGACGCGCACCGCCGAGAACGGCGAGGCGGCCAAGGCCCTCCTCCAGGACGAGCCGGCCGACCTCGTCCTCGTCGATTTGATGATGCCGGTCGTCGATGGCCTGCGCTTCCTTCGCTGGCTGCGCGACGAGGTGCGCCTGACCGTGCCGGCCCTCGTCTTCACCAGCTACGACGCCCCCGGCCTCGCCGCCGAGGCGGCCGCCATCGGCGCGACCGACCTGATCCACAAGCCGGTCCGGCTGCCCGAGCTGCTCGACCGCGTCGCCCGGTTACTTTCTGGAAAGGCCGGCCGGGAGGGCGTCGGCTGATGGACGCCCGGTTCGACCTTTTCCCGCTCGGGAGCCTGGACTCGTCCGTCATCACGACCGTCTGGATCGGCGTGTGGGCGGTCGCGTTCCTGAACCTCCGGCTGGGGTGGTCGTTCTCCGGGCTCGTCGTCCCTGGCTACCTCGTCCCGCTGCTCCTGGTCAAGCCGTGGTCCGCCGTCACGATCTGCGCCGAGGGCGTCGTCACGTACCTCGTCGTCCGCTGGCTGTCCGAGCGCGGCCCGTTCCGGACGTGGTCGAACCTGTTCGGTCGCGATCGCTACTTCGCCTTCCTGCTCGTCAGCGTCCCGGTCCGCCTCGTGTTCGACGCCTGGCTCCTGCCGCTGGCCGGCGGCCTGCTCAACGCCCACCTCGGGTTCGAGTTCGACTACCACAACAACCTGCCCGGCTTCGGCCTGATCATCATCCCGCTCGTCGCGAACCAGTTCTGGAAGACCGGCCTGCTGCACGCCCTGCTGCCGATCGGCGTCCCGGTCGCGTTCACCTACGTCGTGACGCGCTACGTCCTGATGGAGTGGACGAATTTTAGCCTCGCCAACCTGCAGTACGTCTACGGCGAGCTGGCCGCCGACCTGCTCGCCAGTCCGAAGACGTACATCGTCGTCCTGACGACGGCCTACCTGGCGTCGGTCATGAACCAGCGCTACGCCTGGGAGTACCACGGCATCCTGCTGCCGGCCCTGCTTGCCGCGGAGTGGTACGAGCCGTGGAAGGTCCTCGTCACCTTCGTCGAGGCGGCGTTCATCTTCGGCCTGGCGTCGCTGGTGCTGAAGGCCCCGGGCGTCCGCAAGATGAGCTTCGAGGGGGCGAGCAAGGCCCTGTTCTTCTTCAACGTCGGCTTCGCGTACAAGATGCTGCTCGGCCACCTCCTCGTCCGGTTCGCGGTCGGCGAGAAGGCGACGGACTACTTCGCGTTCGGGTACATGATCTCGACGCTTATGGCGCTCAAGGCCCACGACAAGGGCATCCCGCTCCGGCTGACGCGGGCCGTGCTGCAGGTGTCGCTGACCGGGGCGCTCCTCGGCAGCCTGATCGGCTACGGGCTGACGTTCCTGCCCCGGTGGGGTCCGACCGGGCCCGTCGAGATGTCGCCGGCCGCCGACGCGCCGCCGGGCCGGCTGTTCGACGCGCTGCACGGCGACCGCCCGGGGCTGTACGGCCCGACGCCGCCCCCCGTACCCGACGCGGCCCAGCGGGCGACGTTCACCCGGGCGCTCGGCGAGTTGCTCGCGGCGGGGTCGGCCCCCGTCACGGGCCGGGTCGAGACGGCGCGCCGCCTGCTCGGCGAGGTCGGCTACGAGTTGCACGAGCTGCGCGGCGGGGTGCTCTACCTCCGCGAGCGGCCGCCGGGCCGCGGCTGGGGCCTCTACGCCCTCGACCTGGCTCACCGGGGTGGGCCGGCGATCGAGGTGCCGGCCCCGCTCGACGAGTGGGCGGCGCTCGACGCCGGGGCGGTCCTGTTCGAGCGCTGGCAGGGCCGGGCGCTGGCGGTCGCCGGCGGCCGGCGGACCGGCCGGTTCGCCCGCCCGGCCGACGACGCGCGCTCCTTCTTCCACGCCTTCACGACGGCGGTCGGCGGCCAGGACGTCCTCCGCCTGCGCGGCCACGCCGACGCCGAGCCGGAGCCGGCTACCGTCGTCCGGGTCTCGACCGCATTGCCGGCCGGCCTTCGGCTCGCCGACCTGCGGGCCGTCACCGGCCCGTTCGACCTCGAATGGGCCGCGACCGGCCGCCCGGCCGAGTCGTTCGTCGAACTGACGCTCAACCGCACCGCCCGCCGGGCGCTGCTGGCCCGGTCCGCCGTCGGCGACGACCGGCCGTCGGCCGGCCTCGCTCAAGCCGAGGGCAACCTGCGCGAATGGCTCCTCGCCCGGCGGGCCGAGATCGCCGACGCCGGCACCAACCTCTACAAGCCGGCGACGGTCGGCGAGTTGCTCTACCTCGACGACGCGGTCCTGACGCCGATCGCGCGGGCGGTCCGGTCGCGCGGCGACCGGCCGGCGTGGAGCCCGACGGAGCTGGACGCCCTCCGCGCCGCGGCGGCCGCGGCCGGGGCGTTCCGCTACACGCTGACCGCGTTCCGCGACACGGCGACCGAGACGGACTACCTCGTCCTCGCCGAGGCGGGCGGCCTGCCGCGGCGCTGCTGGGGCACCTACGTCTTCCGGGTCGGCGGGGCCTCGCCGTTCGTGGTCCAGGTGCCCCGGCCGCTCGCCGAGCAGAACAGCTACGAGTTCGGCGTCGCCCTCTTCGACCGCACGTCGGCCGCCGTCCTCGCCGTCGTCGGGGCCCACCCGGACGCGAACCGCGACCACTCCGCCGACCTGACCCGGCAGAAGAGCCGGGTCAGCCTGTTCCACCTCGTCGCACAGGTCGCGCTCCGCGAGGCGGGCGACGATCCGTCGATGCTCGTCACGTGCCGGGCGCTGGGCGTCTCGCCGGTCGGGCTGACCCCGGACGCGGACGTCGTCCTGGCGACGGACAACGGCGCGACGGGCGAGGCGGCCCTGACGCCGCTCGGCGCGGACCTGTACCGCGTCCTGGCGCGCGACCGGCTCGCGGTCCGCTTCGCGGACGGGTCGGCCGACACGTCCGGCTACGGGGCGATCGGGGCCGCCCGGACGAGCTACCTGCCCCAGACGACGAACAAGGAGCTGGCCATCGTCTGGGTCGCGCCGCTGGCGCGGTCGAACTTCCGCCAGCAGGTCGAGAACGACCTCCAGCGGGCCCACTTCGCCGCCCTCGACGTGGCGACGGTGCAGCGCCGTCTGGACGACCACCTCGCCCCGGTCGCGGCGCGGCCCGGGCCGGCCCGCGTGACGGAAAACGTCCGGGCGGCCCTCGTCCGCTACGCCGCGACGCAGGACGTCGTCGCCCTGCACGCCGCCGTGACGGCCGGCCGGGCGGCCGGCCTGCGCTTCGAGCGCGTCCTCGACCCGGACACGCAGCGGGCGTTCCTCGTCCTCGACGACGGGGCCGGCGTCCCCCTCGTCGCCAACGTCGGCACGCGGTCGGCCCCGGAAGGCGACGCGCCGCGCGCGGCGCGCCTCGACCGCGCCGCCGTCGCCGACTACGTCCGCTCGGGCCGGTTCTGGCTGGAGATCGGAGGTGGGCCGTGAGGATTCGCCTGGGCTGGGTCGCCGCCGCGCTCCTGGCCGCGGCCGTGGCGTGGAAGTGGCCGGCCGTCCTCGACCTGGCCGGCCGGGCGCGCGCCTGGCTCGACCGCCCCGCCGGGGTCGGGTGGAAGATGGCCAAGGTGCCGGACGCCGTCGTCAGCGAGGTGTACCGCCTCTCGCCGGACCACTGGCTCGACTTCGACCTGCCGCCGGGGCAGCCGGCCGTGCGCCTGTTGACGACGGCCGAGCTTCCGGAGGCCCGCCGGGCGGAGCTGCCGGCCGTCCTGCCCGACGCGACCCTGTGGCACTACGTGATCCGCTACCAGCTCGGCGACGCCGCCGGCGCGGTCCTCGCCGACCGGGAGTACCACTTCCACACCCGGTTCAGCGAGTATGTCGATGCCGACCTCGGCGTGACGGTCACCCCGGCGTTCTATCTCGGCGAGGCGACGATCCCGGCGGATTCCCGGCTGGCGATCCTGCCGCTGACCGGCTTCCCGGCCGCGCCGCGACGGCTGCGCCTCTCGCTCCGCGCCGCGCCGGAGCCGCTCTCCGGCGTCGCGGTCCGCGTCCTGACGCCGGACCCGGCCGGCGACGGCGAGCTGCGCTACTCCTGGGAGCGCGCCCTGCCGGACAAGCAGCGCCGCCTCGCGGCGGGAAACGTCTACCCGGCCGACCTGCTCACCGCGGCGGAGCGGCGGAACCTGTTCCGCCACCGCTGGGCCCCGTGCGCCCCGGTCAGCAAGGCCGGCCGGCCGATCGACCAGCGCGAGCTGTACGTCCTCGGCGAGGTGACCGGCGAGCCGGTCCGAGACCGGCCGCCGCCCGCCGGGACGCTCGCCGGCCCGGGCCGGGTCGCCGTCCTCCCCATCCCGGAAGACGCCGGCGAGACGGGAACCGCTTCGCGGATCCGGTTCACGTTCACGCCGCTCCGATCGGGCGACGGGCCGAGGACGCCATCACCGATCGTCCTGCGCTGGTACGGCGTCGGCGTGACGGAGCGCGCCACGATCCCGGTCGCCTGGGCCGGCGTGGAGACGGCCGTCGAGCGCTCGCTAGACGGCGGACAGGTCGAAGTGGCCGCCCCGGAGCCGGTCGCGGTCCGGGCGTTCCGCGTCGGGGTCGCCTCCGGTGACCGCCGCCGGCCGGCCGGCTCCGACGAGATCACCCCGCTGCCGACCCGGGCGTGGTCGTACCTGCTGTGCGGCGACGGGCCGGTCGAGTTCGACGTCCTCCACGCCGCCGGAGAGGCAACCCCGCTGCGCGTCGAACTCCGGCGGATGGCCGCCGCGCCGGACCGGCTGCGGACCGGGGCGGTGACGGGCCCGGCCGCCCTCCCGCCGGCCGTCGCCCGGTACGAGTTCCTCGACGCCGCCGGGGCCGTCGTCCGCCACGGCGACCTCGCCACCGGCCGGCCGTGGTCGCCCTACGACCTGGCCCACCTCGCCCGGCAGGACTTCGGCGTCAGCGAGCCGGACGTGTACTACTTCGCCGTCCCGGCCGGGGCGGTCCGGCTCCGCTTCCCGCCGGGCGAGGACCTGGTCCTCGTCGCCGTCGCGAACCGGCCCGGCCTGCTGACGAACGTGACGCGCGTCCCGGAGGACTACCACCGCTACAACCGGGCCGACGCCCGCCAGCGGAACTGGTTCCCGGTCCGGTCGCCGGCCCACGACCGCCTCGAACTCTACAACCGGGTGCCGTTCCTCGTCGTACAGTCCCGGCCGCCCGAGGACGACCCGGACGTCGCCGCCGGGCGCTACGATTGGTTCCAGTTCCTGCCCGGCGGCGACTGGCGCGGCCGGCAGCTGCTCGTCCCGCGCGACGCGGCCGCCCCGTTCCGCGACGAGGCCCTGCCGGTCACGTACCGCGAGGTGCCGACCGGCCGCGACGTGGCGCTGACATTCCGGGCCGAGCCGGGCCGGCGCGAGACGCGGCCGACGCTCGCGTTCCTGCGCGGCGAGGACGGGCCATTCACCGTCGCTGTGTCGATGGCCGGCCGGCCACTCCACGCCGCGCGGCTCGACGGCTCGCGCGGCGAGGTCGTCCTGCCGCCGGTCCCCGTCGGGGAGGCCACCCTCCGCGTCGAAACGTCGCGGCCGGCCCGGGTCTTCGTCAACGGGGTCGCCCCCGGCAAGGAGCCGGCCCTCGTCAAGCGGCTGGCGGTCGATTTGACCGGGACGCCGCTCGCCTTCGACTACGAGAAGACCGACCGGGCCCGGTCCGTCGGGGCGGACGAGGTGCTGTCGTTCACGCTTCACCGGCCGGCCGGGACGACGACCCGCGCCGAGGTCCGCGTCCGGCTCGAAGCGGCGGAGGTCGGCTTCGGGCCGTTCCCGACGTTCACGTTCCGCGACCGCGTCTTCGACGTGCGGCCCGCGTCGGGGGAGGCCGTCCCGGTCCTGCACACGCGCGACGGCTGGGCCGACGCCGGCCAGACGTTCCTCTTCCCGGTCGGGGCCGACGTGCCGCCGGGGCGGTATCGCGTCCGGGTCGAGCCGGGTGCCGGCGTGACCGGGTTCTTGCTGATGGCCCGCTCGCTGCCGGGCGGGTACGACCGCCGCGAGTTTTTCCACGAGCACCCCGACCGGCTTCCGGCGGCGAGGGGAGGTGCCGCGCCATGACGCCGGACGAGATCCGCGACGGCCTCCGCCGGGGCCTGCCCCCGCTCCAGTGCCGGCTCGACGGCCGGCTCCTCGACGCCCTGGAGGGACGTTGCCGCGACTGGCTGCGCCACGGCGGGGCCGCCGACGCCGACCTGACGGCTGACACCATCACGTCACTGCCGTTGGTCCGCTTCCTCCAGGACGAGGTGCGCCGCCTCGCCGAGCGCTTCGCGGTGCTGCGGGACCGCCAGGCCGAGTTCGACCGCGCCTACGACCGGGCGGCGACCGAGGCGGAGCGGGTCGAGTACATACTCGATTTCGCGCGCGACCTCGGCGCGACGGACAGGCAGTTGCGCGGCGACCGGGCGGCGTTCGCGCGCTGGTTCGGCCCCGACGCGGTCACCGAGCGCCGCGCCCGCCGGCAGGCCGAGGCCGAGCGCGCGTTAGCCGTCTGTCTCGGCCGCCTCGGTGCCCTCTCCGCCGAGGCGCTCCAGGCCGGCTTTCCCTGGCACCGGCTCGGCCTGGCGGACGCGGTCCGGCCGCTCTTGACCCACCCCGGCGACGAGCGCGTCGTCAGCGCCGCGTTCCGCTGCCTGGCGACGGCGCTGCGCGCCCTGCCGGCCGAGAAGGCCGAGGACCGCGTCGAGGCGGGGACGGTCGCCGTCGTGTACCGCGCCGCGACCGACCCGGCCGGGCCGGTCGCCGTCCAGGGCGAGGCCCTCGCCGTGCTGGCCCACCTGTCGCTGGCAAGCTTCCGGCGCGTCGTTGAGATGCGGCTGGCGAAACCAGAGGCCGGCGACGACCTGTTCGTGCGCCGCCGGGCCGTCCAGCTCGTCGCCGAGCACCTCGCCAGCGACCCGGAGCTGGCCGGCCTCTTCCCGCTCCTGCTCGCCGACCAAAGCCCGTTCGTGCGCCAGGCGGCGGCGCGGGCGTTGACCGGCGGCGACTTCCGCCGCCTGGCCCTGGAAGACCCGGCCGCCGAGGTGCGCGGCGCGGCTCTCGTCGAGGGCCTGGCCCGCATCCGCCGGGGCGAAGCGGCCGAGGCGGTCCTGGCCATCCTCGCGGAGTCCCTGGCGAACGAGAAGGACCCGTTCGTCCTCCGCGTCGCGATCCATGTCACGGCCGAGGGGGCGGCCCTGCTCGCGGGCTCGCCCCTGGCGGAGCGCTGGCGCGCGGAACTCGTCCCCGGCCTGGAGCGGCTACACACGACGGCGGCGAGCCTGCCGGTGCGGCGCTGGGCCGCCCTGGCACGCGAGCAGGTCTGGTGCGAGGCCGACCCGGCCGCCCGCGCTTTGCGCGACGCCTTGCGGCCGCGCCTGACTGCGCTGCGACCCGGCGACAGCTGCCGGGTGCCGTACCGCCTCCTGAACGGCTACGACGACGCGACGATCGGCCGGGTGCTGGCCGTCCTCGCCCAGGACGATTTCGGCTACGACCTGGAGCGCGGCTGGTTCAGCGCGAAGGTGACGCGAGGCCCGGTGTTCCGCTTCCGCTTCTGGCGCTTCGTCCACGAGGTGCGCAACCCGGACCCGGCCAAGCGGCAGGCGTTCCGCCACACGATCGGCCGGGTGAGCGACGCCGATCTGCGCGCCCCGTCGGCGATCCTGTCCGAACTCGCCGAGACGAAGGTGCCCGGGGAGCCGCTCCACATGGGCAGCGAGGCCGGCTGGCGGCCGTACCTGCCCCTGCCGGACGACGCCGTCTCGGCGGTGACGCAAGTGCTCTTCCCCAAGCCGGTCCGCTTCCACACCGCGGAAGGTGTCACTCAGCTGTCACCTCCCTCGACGCCGTGGGGCCGGGCGTGGGCCTGGCTGCGCCTGACGACCGGCTTCGCGAAGTACGCCCGATTGCGCAACTGGCGCGAGGGCGACCCGACCGACCCGGCCGCATACATCCGCGCGCTGGAGCAGCTCGGCTTCAAGGTCACGTTCACGCCGCACGACGCGGCCGCCGAGCCGGACCCGGCCGTCGACCGCTTCTTCCCGCCGGCCGCCTCGGCGGCGCTCCTGCCGGCGAACGTGCCGGTCGTGAACGAGTTCGCGGACTACTTCCCGTCGCTCGGCGCGAACTCGCTCTTCGACCTGGCCGTCTTCGCCGGGGCGGGGTTGGCCCTGTTCGTCGGCCGGCACTGGTACCGCAACTGGCGGATGAAGCGCGCCCGGGGGCAGCTGCCGCTCGTCCTCGGCGGCTGGGGCACGCGCGGCAAGTCGGGCACGGAGCGGCTCAAGGCCGCCCTGATCACCGGGCTCGGCTACGGCCTCGTCTGCAAGACGACCGGCTGCGAGGCGATGTTCCTCCACGCCAACCCGTACGGCAAGACGCGCGAGATGTTCCTCTACCGCTCCTACGACAAGGCGACGATCTGGGAGCAGACCGAGGTCGTCCGCATGGCGGCGGCGCTCGGCGCGGACGTCTTCCTCTGGGAGTGCATGGGCCTCAACCCGAGCTACGTCAAGGTCCTCCAGAAGCAGTGGATGCGCGACGACGCGAGCACGATCACGAACACCTACCCCGACCACGAGGACGTGCAAGGCCCGGCCGGCATCAACATCCCACAGGTGATGACGAACTTCATCCCGGAGAACTCGCTGCTCGTCACCAGCGAGGAGCAGATGCGGCCGATCCTGACCGACGCCGCGGCGCGGCTCGGGACCGAGGTGCGCCCGGTCGGCTGGCTGGAGGCCGGCCTGCTGGCGCGCGACGTGCGGGCGCGCTTCCCGTACGAGGAGCACCCGTACAACATCGCCCTGGTGCTGGGCCTGGCGGCCGAGTTGGGCATCGACGCCGACTTCGCCCTTAAGGAGATGGCCGACCGGGTCGTGCCGGACCTCGGCGTCTTGAAGACGGCCCCGCCCGCCCCGGTGCGGACGCGGAAGCTCGAGTTCAGCAACGGCATGTCGGCGAACGAGCGACACGGCTGTGTCACCAACTGGTCGCGGCTCGGCTTCGACCGCCAGGACGTCGAGGCGGTGCCGGGCGTCTGGCTGACGACGGTCGTCAACAACCGGGCGGATCGCATCCCGCGCTCGCGCGTCTTCGCCGGGGTGCTCGTCAACGACCTGAGCGCCGACCGGCACGTCCTGATCGGCGGCAACCTGTCCGGCCTGATGGCCTACGTCCGCGAGGCGTGGGACGAGTCGCTCGGCCGGCTGACTCTCTGGCCGGACTCCGGCGAAGCGCCTGCCGAGGTGTTCGTCGCCGCGGCGAAGCGATTCCGCGTGCCGTTCACCGAGGCGATGCTGCGCGACCGGCTCGGCGTCATGCTTGGCGGCCTGCCCGGCATCGACGCGGCGGCGTTCGACCCGTCACCGGACGGCCTGGTCGAGCGGCTCCAGGCCGCCGGCGTGTCGGCCGAGCTGGCCGGCGAGGTGGCCGCGTTCCACGAGAAGGACCGCGTCGCGTTCGGCGAGTACCAGGCGTTCGCCGCTCGTCTCGTCGATGCGAAGACGGAGCAGCGGACCGAACTGGAGGCGGCGTACCGCGAGCTGCTCTGGTGCTGGTTCGAGCGGAAGCTGGTCGTCGTCTGGGACTACCACGCGACCGGGGAGCAGATCGTCGCTCGGATCGTACAAGAGACGCCGCCGGGCTTCCGCAACCGGGTGATGGGCATCCAGAACATCAAGGGGACAGGGCTGGACTTCGTCTACCGCTGGGAGGCGTGGTCGGCGTGCCACGCGGCCTGCGCGCGGCTGCGCTCGGCCGACGCGGCGACGGCGGAGCGCGGCCTGCGCGAGCTGGCCGAGTTCGCCCAGTTCGGCGTCGCGTCGGAGGAGTACGTCCGCGAGTCGGTCGCGATCGCCCGGGCCCGGCCGTTCGCCCAGAAGGAGGCGTTCCAGGCCCTGCTCGACCTCGTCGTCAAGAACCTCGACGCGAAGATGGAGTCGATCCGGGCGTCGCTCGGCGGCGGGGGCGGCGCGGGCAAGAAGGCCGGCTGGTTCGACCGCGTCCTGGCGTTCGTCGAGGGCCTGCTCGACGCCGGCGACGCGATCCGGCGGCGGAAGACGGCCGACCGCATCTACCGCGACCTGATCGACGAGCGGATCGGGCCGGACCGGGCGGTCGATGAGCTCAAGGGGCTCATCAGCCGCCAGAAGGGCGGCTGGCTGAAGAAGCAACTGACGAAGTGGTGGCAGTCCGTCATCGGGAAGGGGGAGGCGGCATGACCGGCGAGGCGATCTACTCGGACCTCTTGGCCGATGACCCGGCCCTGGCGTCGCTCATCGAGGAGTTCGTCGCCGACCTGCGGGCGGCGTGCGAGATGCTGGCCGCAGCCCTTGCCGATGGGGATGCCGAGGCGGTGCGGTCGATAGCGCACACGTGGCGCGGCTCCGCCGGCGGGCACGGCTTCGACCCGCTCACCGACGCGGCGGACGGGTTGCACGAAGTGGTGACGCGGACCGGGGCGGTAGAGGATGCGGTCCGTCGGGCGGCGGACGAGTTCTTCGCCGTCGCGGACCGGGTGCGGCCGGGGTGGCCGGGGTGATGCGCGTCTTCGCTACCGGAGCGCGTTGCGGAACACTACCTTGTCGCCGCCTGCCGCTCCTGCCGCGGTCGGCGTGGGCCGCGCCCGACTCGGCTCGCTCGAGAGCAGCAAGGAGGCGACCCCGATGGCGAGAAAAACCGCCGCCGCTATCAGGCCGTCCCGAGGCCCGCTGAACTCCCGGGTCATTCTTGAATTCGCGGGGGCGGCAGGGTCGTAGTGCACGTTGATAAACCCGGACACCATCTGGTACCTCCCGGGCAACGTCCCTTCCCGCCGAAACTGTTGGCTTTCGCCACCCACCTCGTCCTCGAACTGGTAGGTGACGTGTGTGACGAAACGTTCGAGGTCCGAATCGTACTCCTCGTTCGTGTTCACGACCTTGGCCCGTACCGGGACGCCCCGGGTGTACAGGAACCCCCAGTCGAGCCACGCGGGGAGCGTCAGAACCGTGATCAGGCCGCCGACGCCGACCGAGAGCCAGGCGACCCACCGAAGGCTCCGCTTGGCCGAGTCCGCCCACCCGCGACCGAAGTAGCACTGGGAGAACATCACGAACAAGAAGGCCCACACCGCAACGAAGAACGGCCACACGATCGCCCACCACATGCGGCCCGCCTCCCTCGCTGATTGACGCCCCTCAGCAGCCGCGGGCTTTCGAAATGCCTATGTGCCTCCGCGGTCTGCCGCAGAGGATGGTTCAGCGTCCGGGATGTTGTCAGGACTTACCTCGAACAACGCCCAGACGGTGACGTACCCGTGCGGGTCGCCGCCCCAGGCTTCCGGCAGGAGCCTCTGGGCGATTTTGGCGTCCTCAAGGGTGAGTAACCCGTTCTCCCCGGTCCGCCGAGCGATCGGCTCCAGCACCCCCTGCCATCGGCCACAGTTCAGCAGGGACGACGTCCACGTCTCGTCTGAAAGGTCATACCCCAGCAGCCTGAGCCGCGGGTGCTGGATCGACCCGTTGGGGCCGAGCGCGTCGGTGAAGAAGAGGTAGTACTCGTCGCCAGCGACCGGGACCGGAGGCAAGCCCATCCCCAACCGTTCCCACAACTCGTCGAGGCTGGATACCGGGTAGTTGCCATCGACGCAGGGGTTGCACCACGAGTCGATGGTGCGGACCTCCCGGAGGTGCGGCAGGGCGACGAACTGGATGTAGCCCTCCCACTCGGGATCGCCCACGCGGCGAATCTTCCGCGTGCTGAGCCACATCCCCCCGCCATCGCCTGTCACGCTGCTGGTTCTCCATCGCTGTCTTGGTGATTAACCCTACCGGTGCCGGCGCGCCATCCCCAGCAACGGCAGCATACTACCCCGCGCCGGCGAGCCCCGCAAGGGCCGGCACGCGATCACAGCCGCCACCGGGCCAGGTATCAATGGATCACCAGGCGAGTAACCGGGGGCCGCCTGCTCACTCCAGCCACCGCCCCGTCGCCTCGGCGGCTCGGCGTTCGCGTAACGCCCGGAAGTCGATCGCGTCCGGCCCGAAGTCGCGGTAGCGGTTCGGACCGAAGTACCACGCCACGCCGGCGAACGCGCTCCAGACGTTCCGGGTGAACTCGTACTCGTAATCGACCTTGAACCGCACCCGGTCGCCGCCGCGCGTCCAGCCGTCCCACGTCAGGCCGGTGAACACCGCGTGGCGGGTGATGCCGACGTCGCGGTCTGCGTCGGCGAAGAAGCGCGTCGTGGCGTAACCCAGGTTCACCTCCAGCGGGCCGAACAGCCGCGCCCCATCGAGGACGAGCCGGGCGTAGTCCGGCGAGTAGAAGTTCTCGTTGAAGCCGAGCGCCGCCCGGGCGCGCAGGTGCGTGTCGAGCCACGGCCGGTAGTTCAGCGTGTCGGCGACCTCCCAGCCGGCCCGGTGCTGCGCCTTGTAGCGCGTGAAGACGTCGAGGTCGGTCCGGCCTTGCAGCGGGCTGTCCTCGCCGGTGCTGAGCAGCCGGCCGAAGATCGACACCCCCGGCTCGTGGTACAGCTCCGGCGAGCGGTCGATCCGCGTCGTCACCCGCGCGCGCACGAACGCCGCCCAGAGCGGCTTATCGACCGGCACCCCGGCGTAGTCGTCGCCGGTCTGGACGTAGCCCTCGCCGGCGAGGTGGAATGCGACCGGTACGCCGTCCGGGTCGAACCGGATGTGGTGCTGCACGCCGAACGTCGGGTTGCCGCCCTCGCGCGCCCGGGTCAGGACCGACGTCTCGCGGTAGGCGTTGCCCCACTCGTCGAAGCGCCGGTACGTCGCCCGCACCTCGCCGAACTCGTCGGCCCGGCCCTGTTGCGTGCTGTCCGGGGCGACGGTCAACAGATCTTCGAGCAGGGCCCGCCGCCGCCAGTAGCTCCCCTCGAGCGACCACGTCCCGTCCGTCGGCACCGCCGGGCTGAAGGCGTCCAGGTAGACGCTCGCGTCGTCTGTTGTCGGGCCTATGTCAGCGGGCGGAATCGGCCGGCCCCAGTCCCCCGTCCCGGCGCGCGGCGGCAGGAGCCACGCCGCCGGCGGCACCGGGCGCGGCGGCACCTCGACGGTCCGGGGCGCGGCGGCCGGCACCTCCGGCACGGCGACCTTGCGGAAGACGCGGAACAGGGCCTGCTCTTCGCCGTCAGCCGGCGCGAACTCGACCGCGTGCTGCCCCTCGGCCACGAGGCGATAATGGGACCGGACCGACCCGTCCGGCCGGGCTTCGTCCGCTCGGAGCCACGCCGGGCCGTCCACCGCGACGCGGACCGGCTGCGTCCGGGTCGCGACCTGATGCGTCCGTCGGGCGGCCTGGACGACCGGCTTCGCGCCGGGCAGCTCGGCGAAGCGGGCCCGCAGGAAGCGGTTCGCCACCGGCGGGCCGTCGATCCACACCCGGAGCGAGTGCGACCCCGCTGTAAGCGGCACGTCTCGCGAGAAGTGCTGCCCCGGTGTCAGGTCCACCCGCTCCGCCGGACCGTCGTTCAGCTGGTAGCAGGCGACCATCGGCACCGGCGGCAGGTGGGGCACATCCTCGACTTCCAGGCCGAGCCGGAGCGTCATCGACTCCCTGTTCCCCAGCGATAGGACAAGGCGCTCCGTGCCGACGACGACCTGCTCGCCCTGGGCCACCGGCCGAACCAGGGCCAGTCGGGTGCGCAGAGCGGGTCCTTCCGGCGCGAAGCCGGCCGCGTCCAGCACCCGGACGCCGGCGCTCTCCCGCACCGTGGCGATCGGCTCCCAGGCGGTGTTGCGCGTCAGCCGGGCGTGCAACGTCGCCAGGCCGGGAGCGGCCGGGTGCGCGGCGAAGAGCGCCTCGCCGGCCGTCTGGGCCAGGGCCTTCGCCGCGGGGTCGGTCTCGGCCAGCCGCACGAGCAGGGCCATGCGACGGTGCGCCGCCTCGGGGCCGTCGCCGACCGGAAGGGCGACGGCGGCGCGCAGGTCGCCCTTCGCGACGAGGGCCTCGGCGTCGTCGGGCAGGGCAGGGCGGTCCTGGCCCAGGGCGTCCCAGACGTCGGCGTCCGCCCGCAGCAGGGCAGGCACCGTCTCCGGCGTGATCGGCGGCAGCCCGCCGACGTCGAACTCCGGCCGCTCGGCGTAGACGCGGACGAGGACCGGGCCGCCCTCGGCCGCGAGGTCGAGGTCGTGCAGGCCCGGGGCGACTTCGACCACCGGCCACGGCTCCACCTTCGTGCCGATCGCCTGGTTCGGCATCCCGGTAATCGTCAGCCCCGCCGTCGGCAGGTTGTTCGCGATCGGCACCAGGCGCAGCCGGCCGGGTCGGCCGATGCGCAGCCAGTCGTCCCGTGGCGTCGTCGAGCCGGCCGGGTGGAGCGGCCGCACCTCGAAGCGCAGCCGGCCCGGCCCGGACGCCCGGACGCGCAGCGGCCGGGTCGGCGTCGCCAGGAAGTACTCCGCGAACAGGTCGCGGTCCACCGCGTAGACGTTCGCTGCCCCGGCGAACTCGACGGCGAGCGACGGGTCCGGCCGCCAATGGAACGGGGCGGTCTGCTCGGCCTGCCAGCGCTCCCAATCGGAGACGGCCCGCAGGCGGTCCGCCAGGTCGGGGCAGGCGAGGGCGCGGCGGATCTCGCCGGCGGCGGTGAGCCGGGCGAGGAGCCGCTTGCCGTGCTCGCCGCCCTGGTGCAAGTACGGCGAAGCGGCGCGGGCGTCGCCCCGGGCGAGCAGGCCGACGCCGCGCCAGAAGTCGCGGTCGTTCTCCAGCCGGCCGGCCCAGGTGTCATAGAGCTGCCACCAGCGCAGCTGGAGGGCGGCCCGGAGGATCGTCTCCGCCGGCTGCTCCTTCTCGGCCGGGACGAGGGCGGCGAGCAGGGCCAGCTCGAACTCGCCGCCGTCGAGCAGCGCCGCAGCCAGGGCGCGGAAGTTCGTCGGGGACGGGTCGTGCAACGTGGCCGTCGCAAGCAGGGCCTGGCACGCCTCGTCGTCGCCGGCGTCTCGGTAGTGGCGTTCGAGCCGCGCCCGGGCCTCGGCACGAACGGCCGGATCCGGGTCGTACAGAAAGAGGCCACGGAGTTGGCGCTCGGCAAGGAACGCCTCTCCGACGAGGAACAACGCCCCGGCCCGGCCGACGAGCGCCACGCGCCGCGCGTCGCCGGTCGCGGTGCGCAGCGCGGCCGACCACGCCTCGACCGCCGCCGGGCCGTCGCCGGCGCGCTCGGCGAGCCGGGCGCGGTCGATCGCCTCGCTCGTGGCCTTTTCCCCGCCGGGTGTCGCGGCGGGGATCGCGGCGGTCGATGGGACGACCGGCGCGCGGTAGCCGGCGTCCCGCGACGCCATCCAGCGCAGGAGCGGCGTCCAGTGGTTCGCTAGCTCGCGGACGGCGTCCGCCTCCGGGGGGACGACCGGCTCGCCCTTCTGAAACGCGACGAAGCCCGCCCACGGGGCCGGCCCTCCGCCGACGCCGCAGCGGTACTGATCGAGGAACTCCGTCTCGCTCAGGCGGTACGGCTTGCCGGCGCGGTACTGCACCGCGACGCACGCCCCCGCCGGCGACGTCGCCCACACGCGGACCTGCTTGACCCGCTCCGGTACCGGCAGCCGGACCGTCCCCGCCGCGAGGCCCGGACGGGGCGGCCGCGTCGGGGCGGCGAACGGCACGTCGAGCGTCGAGCCGCCGACGAGGTCGAGGGCGGCGTCCGCCCGGGACGGCACCGCCTCGGCATAAGGGATGGCCGGGCCGGGCGACAAGAGGATCGGCGGCGCGTCGTCGAGCTGGACGAGGAACGGCCCGCCCGGCGCGGCGGCGACGACACGCAGCTCGGACGGCCCGAACCGCTCCGGGATGGGGAAGGTCAGCGCCTGTGCGGGGTCGTCCGGCACGGCGAAAAACGCCCCGTCGCCGAGGCGGTCAAGGGCGTCCTCGCGCAGCGGCCCGGGGACGGCGGGAGAATACGGCCGCTCCCCCGGCCGCGTGAGTCGGCCCTCGACGAAGTACGCCCACCGGGCCGGCTCCGGCGTCGGCTTCTCGATCGGGAAGACGTCGCGGTAGAACGTGTGGAACGCCCGGAGGTCGTCGGCCGTGTCGGCGACGGGCGGGTAGTCCGGCCGCCGGGCCGCGGCGGTCGCCAGGAGCATCGCCCCGGCCAGGCCGCCTTCGCGCTGGCGGTTGTCGCGGACGAGGCGCAGGGCGAGGCGCTCCGTCTCGGCCGGCGACGTCGGCGCGACGGCGACGCGCTTCATGTCCGCCGAGGAGAGGTCCCACGGGTTCAGCGCCTGGACGAACGGGCCGAGTCGGGACCGGACCTGCCCGGCGGACGGGGTCGGCTCGTTATGCCGCGGGGCGAGGTAGTCCGGGCTCCGCTGCCGGAGCAGGCGGAGGTAGACCGGCCCGGTCGGATCGAACGTCAGCCGGTGACGCCCCGCCGGCACCTCGACGTAGGCCACCTCCGCGCGCGAGACGAGTTCTTCCCGGCCATCGACCAGGACGGCGAAGCGCGGCTCCAGGGTCGTCTCGTACTCCAGCGTGTACCGGCACGTCGCGTCGAGGCCGACGCGGACCCGGTAGGACTGGAACTGCCGCGACTCGCCGGCCGGGTAGCGGAAGCGCGACCAGACCGCGAACCGGGCCGGCCCGGCCACGTCGAGCGCGAGCCCGGCCGACGGCGACGCCGGCCAGAACTCCTCCGCGGCGGCCCGGTCGCTGCGGCGGACCATCACCGGCGCGCCGGGGAACCGCTCCTCGACCCGATACGGCGCGACGTCGGCCGGCGGGTCGTACCGACCGGCGAGGACGGCGACGCGCGCCCCGGCGGCGTGCGTTGTCTCGACCCGGACGAGGAACGACTCGCCCTCGTTCGGGAAGGCCAGCCACGCCGGGCCGTCCGGTAACGGGACGAGCGGCAGGCGCGCGTACAGGCCCGAGCCGTTGGAAACGGACACGGCCAGGGCGTCCGGCGGGACGCCTTCGCGTGGGGTGACCAGGCGGAGCACGGCCCCGGGCGGGGCACGCAGCGTGACGGGGTGATCAGGACGGAGGACGACCAGGTCGTGCCCGGTCCAGTGGTCGCGGGCCGGCTTCGGGCCGTCGATCCAGGCGGCGGCCCCGAGGCCCTCCCAGCGCAGGGCCGGCTCGGCGACCCGGCGAAGGGTGCCTTCGACCTCGTCGAGTTCGGCGGCGCACGGGACGGCGACGCCGACCGCGACCAGCGCGGCGGCGACGAGCATCGGCACCCAAAGGCGCGACACTTCCCCCATGAGCGACCTCCCCCGACTCGGCCGTATAGCGTCAAGGCGGCCGGCACGCAATTCCAACGGCGTCATTTTGGAGTGCGGCGGTCCGCCCGGGGTGCGCGAAGCGCGACCCCGGGCGGACTCGCCGCACCCCGGGCGGCCCGGCGGCATTGCCCGGCGGAAAACCCTGACCTATGCTCCAGTGACGGCTTTTCCTTGGTTCCAAGCGAGGCGGCGCGGATGGCGAAGGCCCTGGACGTCGGCGGCGTGGTCTGCGGCATCGGCGTCGTCCTGGCGGTCGGCCTCGTCGCCGTCGGCTGGGCGGACCGGCCGGCCCTCGCCGGGGCGGGGGCCGGGGTCGGACTCGTCACCGCGGCGGGGTGGGTCGTCCGGGCCGAGGCGCGCCGCCGCCGGGCCGAGCACGCCCTCCGCGAGAGCCGCGAGCGCTTCGCCCTCGCCGTGCGCGGTTCGAATGACGGCCTGTGGGACTGGGACCTCGTCGCCGACGCGGCCTACCATTCCGACCGGATGGCGGAACTGCTCGGCTTCGCGCCCGGGGAGTTCGAGCACGCCTACGCCGCGTGGGAATCGCGCCTCCACCCCGACGACCGCGACCGCGTCCTGGCCTGCCTCCAGGGCCATCTCGACGACGATCAGCCCTTCGACGTCGATTACCGGATGCGGACGCGCGACGGTGAGTACCGCTGGTTCAACTCGCGGGGCCAGGCCCTGCGGGATGCAACCGGCAGGGCGGTCCGCATCGCCGGGTCGTTCACCGACGTGACGGAGCGGCGGCGCGCCGTCGAGGCCCTGGAGCAACGCGAGCAGGAGTTCCGCGCCCTGTTCGAGTCGGCCGCGGTCGGCATGGCCCAGGTGTCGGCGACGACCGGCCGGTTCACCCAGGTCAACGACAAGTTCTGCGCCCTGCTCGGCTACACGCGCGAGGAGTTGCTGCTGCGCGGCCCGGCGAACCTGCAAGGGTCGATCGAGTACGCCCTGACCCCGGCCCGGCTGGCGGCCCTCGCCCGCGGCGAGGAGCCGGACTACGCCGCCGAGAAGCGCTTCATCCGCAAGGACGGCTCGATCCTCCTCGCCGAGACGACGGCGACCGCGGTCCGCGACGCGGCCGGCCGGCCGACGCACACCATCCTCGTTATCCACGACGTGACCGCGCGCCGGGCGGCCGAGGCGGCCCTGGCCCGCGCCCGCGACGAGCTGGAACAGCGCGTCGAAGACCGGACGCGCGAGCTCGCCGCGGCGAAGAGCGCCGCCGAGGCGGCCAGCCGGGCGAAGAGCGAGTTCCTCGCGAGCATGAGCCACGAGATCCGCACGCCGATGAACGGCATCCTCGGCATGACCGACCTCGTCCTCGGGACGCGCCTCGACCCGGAGCAGCGCGAGTTCCTCGGCCTGGTCAAGGCGTCGGCGGACCGGCTCCTCCGCATCATCAACGACATCCTCGACTTCTCCAAGGCCGAAGCCGGCCGGCTCGAGTTGACCCCGGCCCCGTTCGCCCTGCGCGAGCTGGCCGGGGCGGCGGTGCGCATGTTCGTCGCCCAGGCCGCCGAGAAGAAGGTCGAGCTGACGTGCCGCGTCGCCCCGGACACGCCGCGCGGCGTCGTCGGCGACGCGGGGCGGATCACCCAGATCCTCGTCAACCTGATCGGCAACGCGGTCAAGTTCACCGACCGGGGCGAGGTCCGCGTCGAGGTCGAGCCGGTCGGCCGGGGGCCGTGGGGCGTCGAGCTGCGCGTCACCGTCGCCGACACCGGGGTCGGCATCCCGCCGGGGCAGCAGGCCGCCATCTTCGAGGCGTTCGTCCAGGGGAGCGCCGACCCGATCCGCCAGCGCGGCGGCACCGGCCTCGGCCTGGCGATCTCCGCCCTGCTCGTCGCCCGGATGGGCGGCCGGATCTGGGTCGAGAGCGAGCCGGGCCGGGGCAGCACGTTCCGGTTCACGGTCCGGCTGCCGGAGGCGGAACTCGGCCCGCCGGTCGAGACGGCGTCGCGCCTGGTCCGGCTCAAGGGCGGCCGGGCCCTCGTCGTCGATGACAACCCCTCGACGCGGCGCATCCTGGTCGAGACGGTCCAGACGTGGGGCATGTCGGCCGACGAGGCGGACAGCGGCCCGGCCGCCCTCGCCGCCCTGGAGCAGGCCCACCAGACGCGGCGGCCGTTCCGGGTCGTCCTCGCCGACGTCGGCCGGGCCGGCCTGGACGGGTTCGCCGTCGCCCGGCACGTCCGCGACCATCCCGACCGGGCGACGGCCGTCGTCCTGCTCGTCGCCGGCAGCCGGGCCGGCGACCTCGGCCGGGCCCGGGCCCAGTCGATCACCGCCGTCCTGAAGCCGATCAGCCCGTCCGACCTGTTCCAGGTCGTCTGGCGCGCCGTCGCCGTCGGCGGCCTCGACCCGGCCGGCGACGGCCTTCACGAAGAAACGCCGCCGCTCGCCCCGTCGGCGCTGCGGCCGCTCCGGGTCCTGGTCGCCGAGGACCAGGTCGTCAACCAGCGACTCATCCTCCGCCTGCTGACCGACGGCGGCCACCAGCCGACCCTGGCGCAGGACGGCCAGGAGGCGCTCGACCGCCTCGCCGCCGAGGCGTTCGACGTGGTGCTGATGGACGTCCACATGCCGGTCCTGGACGGCCTGACGGCGACGGCCCGGCTGCGCGAACGGGAGCGGGAGGCCGGCCGGCACACGCGCGTCATCGCCCTGACGGCGTACGCCCAGCCGGCCGACCGGGAGCGCTGCCTCGCCGCCGGCTGCGACGGCTACCTCGCCAAGCCGATCCGCAAGGCGGACCTGTACGCCGCCCTCGACGCCGGGCACGGGTGACAGGCCGGCCGAGCGGGTTCCTGTGCCGCCCGTGCCGTTCCAGCCACTATAACTAGAGGGACGGCCCGTCGCCACATCTCGGAGGGTTCGTGCCGATGACCGCCCCGCGCGACGCCGAAGCGCCCCCGGCCGCCCCGGCGACCGACAGCTCGCTGCTGTGCCGGCTCCAGGGCGGCAACGCCGAGGCGGCGACGCTGCTCTACTTCCGCTACGCCGAGCAGCTGACCGCCCTCGCCGAGACGAACCTCTCCCCGGTCCTGGCCGCCCGCGTCAGCCCGGAGGACATCGTCCAGTCCGTCTTCCGCACCTTCTTCCGCCGGGTCGCCCTCGGCCAGTACGACGTCCCGGCCGGCGAGGACCTGTGGAAGCTCTTCCTCGTCATCGCCCTGAACAAGATCCGCCGCGCCGCCGAGCACCACCGCGCCGCCCGCCGCGACGTGCGCCGCACGCCGCAGGGGGCCGGCGACGCCGAGCCGGAGCGCGGCCGCGACGAGAACGCCCTGACGGTGCTCCGCCTCGTCCTTGAGGAGCTGCTCGCCCCGCTGCCGCCGTCGCACCGCGCGATCGTCGAGCGCCGCGTCGAGGGGTGGGAGGTCGCCGAGATCGCCGAGGCGGTCGGCCGGTCGAAGCGCTCCGTCGAGCGCGTCCTGCACGAGTTCCGCCAGCGCCTCCTCGGCGTCCTCGACGTGCGGGGCTGAGCCATGACCGACCCGCGCGGCCCGTTCTCCCGCGACGCCGACGCCCGGATCGAGGCGTTCGAGTCCGACTGGCTGCGCGACGGCACCGCCGAACTGGCGGCCCACCTGCCGCCGCGCGACCACCCGCTCTACCTCCGCGTCCTGTGTGAGCTGGTCTGCGTCGAGCTGGAGTTCCTCTGGGCCGCCGGCCGGCCGCGCCGCGTCGGGGACTACCGCGCCGCCTACCCCGAACTGTGGGAGCCACCCGCGGCGGCCTACCTCGCCGCGGCCGCCCGCCAGGAGTACCGCCTCCGCCGCGACGCCGGCGAGGCGGTCGATCCGGACGAGTACCGCCGGGCCGGCCTCGACCCGGCCGGCTGGGACGAGCCGGCCCCGGCCGGCAGCGGCCGCAACGACCTGCCCGCCCAGGCGAGCCGCCTTTACGACGCCTACCAGAAGGCCGGCTCCGGCGGCGACTTCCTCGGCTCGGTCGAGCACGCCGACCTGCTCCTCGAACTCGAACGCGGCCCGGAAGGCGGCCGCAAGCCGGAGCCGCCCGGCCCGGCCGTCGGAGCGACGTTCCTCGGCTTCGACCTCGTCGGCGAGCTGGGCCGCGGCGCGTTCGCCCGGGTCTACCTCGCCCGCCAGGCCGCCCTGGCGAACCGGCCCGTCGCCCTCAAGGTCGGCTCCGGCCCGGTGGACGAGTCGCGCCTCCTCGCCCAGATGCAACACTCGAACATCGTCCCGATCTACTCCGTCCACAAGGCCGGCGGCCTGCACGCCGTCTGCATGCCGTACCTCGGCGCGACGACGCTCCACGACGTCCTCGTCCGGATGCGCAGCCACGGCGTCCCGCCGCGCGGCAACGCCATCTCCGACGCGCTGCGCGAACGGCGCGACCCGGACGCCGCCCCGGTCGTCGATGCCCTGGCCGGCAAGGGGCACGTCGAAGCCGTGCTGTGGATCGCCGCCCGGCTGGCGGACGGGTTAGCCCACGCCCACGCGCGCGGCATCCTCCACCGCGACCTCAAGCCGGCGAACGTCCTCCTCGCCGACGACGGCACGCCGCTCCTGCTCGACTTCAACCTGTCGGCCGAGCTGCGCCTGCGCGGCGACGGCGTGCCGGCCCTCCTCGGCGGCACGCTGCCCTACATGGCCCCGGAGCACCTCGACGCCTTCCAGGGCGGTACCGCCCCGGTCGACGCCCGGAGCGACGTGTACGCGCTCGGCCTGATCCTCTTTGAGCTGCTGACCGGCAAGCCGCCGTTCCCGGTCCACCCGGGCCGGCTCGCCGAGCAGCTGCCGCTCCTGCTCGCCGACCGCAGGTCCGGGCCGCCCGACCCGGCAGGCTGCACCCCGGCGGTCCGCGCCATCCTGCGTCGCTGCCTCGAACCGGACCCGGCGAAGCGCTACCAGTCCGCCGCCGACCTGGCCGACGACGCGCGGTGCCAGCTCGACGACCGGCCGCTGCGGCACACGCCGGAGCCGTCGTTCGCCGAGCGGGCCCGGAAGTGGACGCGCCGCCACCCGCGCCTCGCCTGGGGCGGCGTCGCCGCGGCGCTGGCCGTGGTCCTCTTCGGCCTCGGCTGGCTCTACCTGACACAGGGCCGTCACCTGGCCCGCGTCGAGGCGGCCGCGACGCTGCGCGCCTTCTCGGACGAGGCGCGCGACGCGGAGGTCTTGCTCAGCCTGCCGTACCCCGACCCGGCCGACCTGGCCGAGGGGGAGGCCCTCGCCCGGCGGGCTCTCGGCCGCTACCTCCTGCCGGACGAGGCGGCCTGGGAGCGGTCGCCGGCCTTCGCCTACCTCGCCGCCGACGAGCAGGCCGCCGTCCGGGCCAACTGCGGCGAGCTGCTCCTTCACCTCGTCCGGCCGGTCGCCCTCCGCGCCGCCGACGCGAAGCAGACGCCGGATCGGGCCGCCCTCCTCGCCGAGGCGGACGGCCTGAACGCCCGGGCCGGGGCGTGCCTCGGCGACGGGTCGCGCGTCGTCCTGTGGCAGCGCGGCCGGCTCGCCGAACTCGCCGGCCGGGACGACGCGGCGCGCGACCTGCTCGGCCGGGCGGAGGCGATCCCGCCCCGGGACCGGCGCGACTACTTCCTCCGGGCGAGCGAGCGGGCCGGCCAGGGCCGCCTGCTCGACGCCCTCGCCGACCTGGACGAGGCGGCCCGTCTCGACCCGCAGCGGGCCGCCGTCTGGACGGCCCGGGCGGCGTGCCACGTCGCCTTGGGCCGGCACGACCGGGCAGCGGCGTGCTACGACACGACGCTCGCCCTCCGGCCGGACTTCTGGCGCGGCCACCTCTGGCGCGGCCAGGCCCGCCTGGAGACGAAGGACTTCGCCGCCGCCCGGAAGGACTTCGACGCCGTCCTCGCCCTGCGCGACGATTCCGCCCCGGTGCGCTTCTTCCGCGCCCTGGCCCGTTCCGGCCTCGGCGACCTGGCCGGGGCCGAGGCCGACCTGACCCGGGCCCTCGAACTCGACCCGGGCCACACGCGCCTGTACTTCGCCCGGGCGCGCGTCCGCGGCCAGCGCGACGACCGCGACGCGGCCCGCCGCGACCTCGACGAGGGCCTCCGCCGCGAGCCGACCGACGACCTGAGCTGGGCCGCCCGCGGCGAGGCGCGCATGGCGGCCGACCCGCGCGGCGCGCTGGCCGACTTCCAGCGCGCGCTCGCCCTCAACCCCGGCGCGCGGACCGCCGCCCAGAACGTGGCGTACCTGCTCTCGGAGAAGCTGAACCGCCCGGCCGAGGCGGTTGCCGTCCTCGACCGCCTCGTCGATCGCTTCCAGGACTTCGTCCCGGCACGGATCGGCCGCGGCGTCGTCCTCGCCCGGCAGGGCGAGCGCGACCGGGCCCACGCCGACGCGGCCGAGGCGGTCCGCCGCGACGGCGGCGCGATGACCGTCTACCAGGCGGCGTGCGTCCACGCCCTGACCAGCCGCCAACGGCCCGACGACGCCCGCGAGGCGTTCCGGCTCTTGACCCGGGCGGTGCGCCTCGGCGTCGGCGACCAGCTCCTCCGCACCGACCCGGACCTGGAGCCGCTCCGCAAGCACCCAGATTTTTTGGGCGTGCTCGACCTCGCGGCGAAGCTGCGAGCGGCAGGGTGACTCCGGAGCCCCTCGCCCCCCGGCTTTGCGGGGGGAGAGGGGTTGGGGTGAGGGGGGCGGAGACTGAGCCAGGGTGACAGCGTCATCCCACCACGACCGGCCTTCACCCCCCTCTCCCCCCGCAAAGCCGGGGGGCGAGGGGAGAAAAACCGAAAATCCCTGGCGGATGACCGTCCCGTTTCCTGCTCTGGGGATGTCGCCAACGATCCTCCCAGAGCACGGAGACCGAAATGACCACTCCCCTCGGCCTTGAGCACCTCGAAGATCGCGTCGTCCCGGCCGGCAACGTCGTCGCGTCCCTGTCCGGGGCGGACCTGTTCATCCAGGGCGACAGCGCCGACAACCAGATCCGCATCAGCCAGAACGCCGCCGGCACCGTCACCGTCACCGGCCTGACCGGCACCACGATCAACGGGGCCGCCTCGGCGACGTTCGCCAACCTGAGCCTCATCAAGACCGAGGTCAAGATGGAGGGCGGCAACGACAACGTCACCATCAACCGCCTCACCGTCGAGAACGACCTCAACGTCGAGACCGGCCAGGGCAACGACCTCGTCGTCCTCAACGGCGACATCGCCGGCAACCAGATCAACGTCTGGGCCGGCGTGGGCAACGACACCGTCCGCGGCAACGCGACCAGCGTGATCGGCGACCTGAACATCGACGGCGAGCAAGGCACTAACGTCGTCTCCCTGTCGTCGTTCACCGCGACCGGCTCGGTGAGCGTCGTCACCAAGGACGGCAACGACCGCGTCACCGGGACGGACGTCTCCGTCGGCGGCGACCTCGGCGTCGAGACCGGCAAGGGCGACGACGTCGTCAACCTCAACACCGTCTCGATCGGCCTCGGCGCGACGTTCAACACCGACGAAGGGATCGACCGCGTCACGCTCACGAACCTGACGACCGGCGAGGACCTGGCCATCAGCGCCGGGTCCGGCAACGACGTCGTCACCCTGACCGACGTCGCCAGCAGCAAGTCGCTCACCGTCGATGCCGGCGACGGCAACGACCGCGTCAACGCCACGAACGTCTCCGCCGTCAACGACGCCGTCTTCATCGGCGGGGCCGGCATCGACACGCTCGACGACAACGGCATCAGCGGCGGCAGCAAGCTCGACATCAAGGAGTTCGAGTTGTTCGTGTAACCCGGGCACGGTCGGCCCGGGGTGGTGGAACCCCGGCAGCCCGCCGACTATGAATGTGACTTACGACTCGCGCGGCGGCGGTGGCACAACCACTGACGCCGCCTTGTCGCCGTTCCGACGAGGGCCACATCATGTCGCGTCCACAGAAGCCGGGCCTGGAGCATCTCGAGGACCGCTGCCTGCCGGCGACGTTCGGCATCCCGTGGCAGGACCCGTCCCACCTGTCGATCAGCTTCGCCCCGGACGGGACGGCGATCGCCGCCCACGAGAGCGACCTGTCCTCCGCCCTCGACGGCCAGTTCGACCCGGAGGTGTGGGAGCGCGCCCTGCTCGCCGCGTTCCAGACCTGGGCGCGGTACGCCAACCTGAACTTCGGCTTCCGGGCCGACGGCGGCCAGGCGTTCGGCACGCCCGGCCTCGCCCAGGGCGACCCGCGCTTCGGCGACATCCGCATCGGGGCGCACGACATGACGCCCGAGGTGCTCGCCATCTCCATCCCGCCCGACCCGGCCCTGTCCGGGACGTGGACCGGCGACGTCTTCCTCAACAGCGCCACCGACTACGCCGCCGGCGGCTACTCCCTCTTCGCCATCGCCCTGCACGAGGCCGGCAACGCCCTCGGCCTGGCCGACAACGACGACCCGAACTCGGTCATGTACCGCTTCTACAACGGGACGCGCACCGACCTCGCCGCCGGGGACGTCGCCCGCATCCAGGCCCTGTACGGCGTCCGGGCGGCCGACTCCTACGAGGGGGCGCTCGGCAACGACACGCGCGGCCGGGCGTCGGCGTTCCGGCTGCCGGCCGGCTACAAGGGCGAGACGCCCCTCGTCGCGTTCGGCGACCTGACCGCCGCCGGCGACAAGGACTTCTACCGGTTCTCGTTCTACGACGACGGCAACGACGACCAGAACGACCGCTCGGTGACGATCCGCTTGCAGACCGCGGGGTCGAGCCTGCTCGCCCCGCGCCTGACCGTCCTCGACGCGGCCGGCCGGGTCCTCGCCCGGCGCGTCTCGGCGAGCTACACCGGCGACGTGCTCCAGGTGACTCTCACCGGCCTCAGCTCCGAAGGGACGTATTACCTCCGGGTGGACACGACCGCCACGGATGCGTTCGCCTTCGGCCGGTACGGCCTGTCGGTCCGCGAGAACAACACGTCGTCCACGCCGGACGCGGTGATCGACCATCTGCTGCGCGGCCCGTTCGACGGCCTCGGCCCCGACGCGATCGACACGTTCTTCCGCAACAGCGGCGACGCGCTCCTCGACGCCGAGGAGTCCGCGAACGAGACGCCGGCGACGGCGACCTCCCTGACGGCCAGCGCCGGCTACGCCGCCGGGACGCACTACGAGGCTGTGGCGAGCATCGCTAAGAAGGAGGACGCCGACGTCTACCGGATCGCCGCCCCGACCGGCGCGGCGACCGTCTTGACCGCGTCGGTCTGGACGACGGCGACGGACGGCTTCCAGCCGCGCGTCGCCGTCCTCGACGCGGCCGGCCGGCCGGTCGCGGCGACCGTCCTGGCGAACGGCAACGGGACGAGCACCGTCCAGGTGACGAACGCCACCCCGGGGGCGGTCTACTACGTGAAGGTGACCGTGTCGGAGGACGCCAGCCCGGACAAGGGCAACTACTGGCTCAGCGCCCACTTCGGCCCCCAGGCCGCCGCGCTGCGGACGTTCGGCTCCGGGACGCTGAGCACGACCGACACGAGCGACGCGACCCGGCTCTACGTCGCGAACACGCAGCTGTTCCACTTCGTCCTGACGGTCGGCAACGAGGACCCCGGCGCGACGGTCCGGGTTACGATCCGCGACGCGGCGGGAAACGTCGTCCACGCGCTGCGAGCCCGAGCCGGCGAGAGCGCCAGCGGCGGGAGCGTCCTGCTCCGGCCGGGGCAGTACACCGTCACCTACGAGATCGACAACCCGAACGGCCCGGCGGTGACGTACCGCCTCCAGGGCCAGAGCACGTCGAACCCGATCGGCCCGGTGCCGAGCGACGCGACCCTGACGACGCAGTACACGTCGGCCCTCAACCCGGGCGTGTTCATCTACCCGGGGTTCAGCGTGCCTTACGACCCGCGGCCGATCCCCGGCTACGTCAACCCGGCCGACCCGGCGACGTACCCGCCGGAGTTCATCCTGCCGCCGGAGCTGGTCCACCAGCTCTGGCTGCTCGTCACGCGGGACCCGTTCGCGTGGATCCCGCTGGAGTGAGCCCGTCCGCCGGGGCCGGCAGCGGCAGGTCGCGCACCGTCTCGGCGTCGGCCGTCACGACCGGCTCCGGCTCCGTGGCCGGCGGCTCGGCGGGCTTCTCCTTCGGCCCGGTCAGCCGGCGGACCCACTGGCCGAGGTCGTCGAACAGCGAGTAGACGACCGGCGTCAGCAGCAGCGTCAGCAGAAGCGACAGCGTCTGGCCGCCGAGGATGACCTTCGCCATGCCGGCCCGGGCCCCCGCCCCGGGGCCGGTCCCCATCGCCATCGGGATCATCGCCGCGACGAGCATGACCGTCGTCATCAGGATCGGCCGCAGCCGGGTCGCGTTCGCCCCGACGATCGCCTCGTCGCGACTGACACCCCGCTGGCGCAAGTAGTTCGTGTAATCGACCTGCAAGATGCCGTTCTTCTTGACGATGCCGAAGAGCATGAACAGGCCGAACAGGCCGTACACCTCCAGGTCGGTCTGCAAGAGGATGAGCGAGAGGATCGCGCACGGGATGGTCAGCGGCAGGGCAACCAGGATGCTGAACGGGTGGACGAGGCTCTCGAACTGGGCGGCGAGGATCATGTACATGAAGATCGCCGCGAGGAGGAACGCGATCGCGAAGTTGTCGTTCGTCTCCTGCAAGTTCTTCGCCTGGCCGATGAACTCCCAGCGGTAATCGACCGGCAGCTCCAGCGACCGGACGTGCTCGGACAGCTCCTCGACCGCCTGGCCCATCGACAGCCCCTCCAGGTTGGCCGAGATGACGACCTGGCGCTGGCGGTTGAACCGGTCGATCGTGTTCGGCCCCTGGGCCGGCTCCAGCCGGGCGACGCTCTCCAGCCGGACGACGCCGACGTCCGGCTTGACGCTCGGCACCGTCAGGCGGCGCACCGTCTCCGGGTCGCGCCGCGCCGCCGGCTCGGCCCGCAGCCAGACGTCGTACTGCTCGTCGTACTCCTTGTACTTCGCGACCGGCTCGCCGCCGACGAGGACGTTCACCGTCGCCGAGATCGCCTCGATCGATACGCCGAGGTCGGACGCCCGCTCCCGGTTCGGGACGATGCGCAGCTCCGGCTTGCGCAGCGACAGGCTCGTATCGACGTCGACGAACCCCTCGCGCTGCCGCATCCACGCGGCGATCTTGTCGGAGAACTCCTGCAACCGCTCCATGTCCGGGCCGCGCAGGTTCAGGTCGACCATCACCTGGCGGAAGCCGGACGCCTGGATCGGCGACACGTCCTGGACCGCGGCCCGCAGGTCCGGGTAGTCGGCGACGACCTCGCGGGCCTGGCGCTGCACCTCGAACTGGGTGTAGTCGCGCTTGTCGAGATCGACGATCCGGGCGTAGATGTTCGCCCGGGTCACGTCCCCCTGGCCGCGCGACACCCGGCCGGACGTGTCGCCGATGACGGTGAACGTGTGCGTCACCCCCGGGAGCTTCTGCAGCCGGCCTGCCAGCTCCTGGCAGACGCGGTCGGCCCGGTCGAGCGTGTAGCCCTCCGGCAGCGTCATCGCCACCTCGAACTCGCTCGTGTCGTCGCGCGGGATGAAGTTCTTGCCGACGATCGCCATCAGGACCGGCGTCGAAAGGAGCAGCCCGACCGCCGCGGCGACGACGACCCAGCGGCGGGCGAGCGACCAGCGCAACAGCCAGAGGTAGCCGGCCTCGACCCCGCGCCAGACCGGGCCGCTCTTGCTGCCGTGGGCGGCGTCCTCCGACCGGAGGAACCGCGAGCAGAGCATCGGCGTCATCGTGAAGCTGACGAACATGCTCATCAGGATCGAGAACGCGACGACGGAGCCGAAGCTCGAGAAGAAGCGCCCGACCCGGCCGCCCATGAAGATGACCGGCAGGAAGATGACCAGCAGCGAAAGCGTCGTCGCGACGACGGCGAGGGCGATCTCCTTCGTCGCCGCCCCGGCGGCGACGAACGCCGACGTCTTGTACTCCTCCATGTGGCGGAAGATGTTCTCGTGGACGACGACCGCGTCGTCGATGACGATGCCGACGGCGAGGATCAGGCCGAGCATCGTGATGTTGTTCAGCGAGAAGCCCATCCAGCTCATGAACGCGAACGTCGCGATGATCGACGTCGGGATCGACAACGTCGCGATGACGGTCGTCCGCCAGTCGCGGATGAAGAGCAGGATCGTCAGGCTGACGAGCACCGCCGCCAGGACGAGGTGCTTCTGGACCTCCTCGATGCTGTTGCGGATGAAGCGCGACTGGTCGCGGATGACCTCGGTCTTCACGTCCGGCGGCAGGACGGTCGCGATCTCGGCGAGGCGGGCCTTGAGCCGATCGACCATCTCGACGGTGTTCGTGCCGGACTGCTTCTTGACGAGCATGCTGACGGCCGTCTCGCCGGAGAAGTCGTCGCCGAGCTGCTCGTGCCGCGACTTGACCCAGAGCCGGCTGACGCCGCGCGGCTCCTCGATCGAGTCCTCGACCCGGCCGACGTCCTGGATGCGGACCGGCTGGCCGTCGATGTTCGCGACGATGAGCTGCTCGAAGTCCTGCGGCCGGCCGACCCGGCCGACGGTGCGCAGGACGACCTCACGCGACCCCTGATCGACCCGGCCGCCGGGCTGCTCCTGGTTCTCGCGGACGAGCGCCTGCCGGACCGTCTCGATCGACAGGCCGGGGTATTTCTGCAAGCGGTCCGGATCGACGATGACGTTGATCGCCCGGGTGCGCGCGCCGACGAGGATGACCGCCCCGACGCCGGGGATCGTTTCGAGGTCTTCCTTGATGCGCTTGCGGGCGATCTCGGTCACCTCGCGGATGTCGCGCCGCCCGGCGACGGAGATCGTCATCACCGGCATCGAGTCGAGCTCGAACCGGTCGATGATCGGCCGGTCGGTGCCCTTCGGCAGCGTCGCCAGGATGGAGTTCACCTTGGCGTCCACCTCCTGGGCGGCGGTGGCCCCGTTCTTCTCCAGGACGAACTGCACCGTGACGTTCGAGATGCCCTCCCGCGTCGTCGAGCGCAGCTCGTCGATGCCGGCGATCGTGTTGACGATCTCCTCGATCGGCTTGGTGACCGTCGTCTCCATCTCCTCGACGCTCGCGCCGCGGAGGGTCGTCGTGATGGTGACGACCGGGATGTCGACGTTCGGGAACAGATCGACCGGTAGCCGGCGGTAGGCGACCAGGCCGAGGATGAGCGGGGCGGAGACGATCATGGCCGTGAAGATCGGCCGGCGGATGCACAGGTCCCAGAGGGTCACGCCTCACTCCGTCTTCTCGTTGCCACGAATCCGAACCGGGGTCCCGTCCGCCAGTTTCGTCTGGCCGCTGACGACGACCTGCTCGCCCGGCTGGATCGCCCCGACCACCTCCAGCCAGCCGACGCGCCGCCCGTCGGCCGTCGTCTCGTGCCGTTCACCGGGCTTCACCGGCACGTCGACGACCTTGTCGCCGCGGACGACGAAGACCTTGTTCACCCCGGCGAACGAGACGAGGGCGTCCTCCGGGACGAGGAGGGCCTCGGCGTTCGTGTGCGTCTGGATGCTCGCCTTGGCGAACATGCCGCAACGCAGCCGGCGGTCGTCGTTGGGGATGTTGACCTCGACCTGGAACGTCCGGTTCGCCCGGTCGATGGTCGGGTTCTTTCGCAGGACGTCGCCCTGGAAGCGCTGGCCCGGGTAGGCATCGACCTCGAGCCAGACCGGCTGGCCGACGCGCACCTCGGCGTGGTAGCGCTCCGGCACGGCGACGACGAGCTTGAGCGGCGAGTCGAGGACGAGCCGTAGCACGCCGCTGGAGTTGGCGCGCACGAGTTGCCCCTCGGCGACGAGGCGCTGCGCCAGGACGTAGCGTACCTGGTCGGGGGTGACGCTCGACACGCGCCGGGCCTGGGCGATCTCGGCCAGGCGTTCCGGCGACGGGACCGGGACGCGCAGCGTCGTGTCGCGCAGCCGCTGCTGGGCGCTGTGGAGCTTGGCGAGCTTCTCCCGCGCCGAGGCGATCGCCGACCGGGCGTCGATCAGCTGCTGCTGCGAGTTCGACTGGGCGACGCGCAGGTCGGTCCGGGCCAGGTCCAGCTCCTCCGGCGAAACGGCCGTGCCTACGGAGAGCAGGCGCTGGACGCGCCGCGAGGCGTTCTCCTCCAGGTTGCGCGCCCGGACGACCATCGGCAGGGCGGTGACGACGGCGTCTTCGTCCTTGCCCCTGGCCGGCAGACGCTCGACCGTCAGGCCGACCTTCGCCAGGTCGGACTCGAGGGCGCGCTGCGCCTCCGCCTCGGCGAACTTGTGATCGACGTCGTCGAGGACGAGGACCGGCGTGTCGGGGGCGAGGCTGGCGTCGATGTTGTGCAGGATGGCCTGGACCCGGCCCTCGACCTTCGGGGTCAGGGTGACCTCTTCGATCCCTTCCAGGGTGCCGACGACGGCGACGCGCCGCTCGACCGGGCGGCGCACCGCCGGGGCGACGGTGACCGGGACGGCCGCGATCGGTTTCTCGTCGTGGGCGTCGTCGTGCTTCTTGCCGGCGGTGAGCCACCACCAGGCGAGGAGGAGGACGCCGCCGAGGACGGCCCACGGGACGGCCCGCCGCAACCCGTTCAACATGCGGAAACTCCTTGCCCCACCCGGCGGCGCTCCGACTCGGTCAGGATGCCGTGGAAGACGACGTCGATGATGTCGCGGGCCTGCTGCTGCAGGTCGTCGGCCCGGCCGGTGTAGAAGTTCGTCGACATGGTGCCGTAGACGAGGTCGCTCAGGACGCGCATGATCGTCTCGATCCGCAGCGGCCGGATGCGCCCCGCGGCGATGAGCGGGCCGAACTTCGCCTCCCACTTCGGCCGGTTGCGCTCCCAGTGGGCGAAGTAGGTCGGCGGCTGGCGGTCGCGGAACTCGGCCCGCTCGATCAGGAGTAGCTCGGCGTACTCGGGGTGGTCGCGGAAGAACGTCAGGTAGGCGGTGACGCCCTGGACCGCCCCGGCGAGCGGGTCGCAGTCCGGGTTGGCCGCCTCGACGACGGCGTCGAGGCGCTCCATGCCGTGGTCGACCGCGGCGAGGAACAGGTCGGCCTTCGTCGGGAAGTAGCGGTAGAGGGTGCCCTTGCCGACGCCGAGCGCGTCGGCGAGCACCTGGAGGTCGAGCCCGCCGTAGCCGTGGGCGGCGAAGAGCCGGGCGGCGGCGACGAGGATCTCCGCGTGGCGGGCCTCGTGGCGCTCCTCGTCGCGGGGCCGGCCGCGCGGCCGGCGGGGGGTGGTTGTCATGCCCTTCGCCTCCGGCGCTGGGGTATTTATCGGACGGACCCGTCCGTCCGATAAATAATATTGACAACCCGGACCGTGGACAAGCCAGGAAACGGGATCGAGGAGGGATTGGAGAAGGCGCGGTCAGTTCGCCGGAGGAGCCGGACGCTGGCCTCGTTTCCACGCGAGGATCTCGGCCTGGACGCGGGCGATCTCTTCGGGGTCGGTGACCGCCTCATCGACGAAGCTGTGGACCTCGTCAACTTCCTCGCTGTAGAAAGGGTGGACCACGGAACCATCCCCGGCGGTCGTCCCGTTGCGGGAAAGCTCTTGATTCGGCTCGGTCGGGTTCCGAGGGGTGGTTGGGTCGTTCGGCACGTTCAGCCTCTCTGCTCCAGAAGGAGCGGTTCGGATGCCAGGGGAACGCCGTCGCATACGAACTCAACCCAGTATAACCCGACGTGCGGGAAGACGCACCCCACAATCCGGAACGTCAGGGCGTGGATCCGGAGCGGGTCGGCTCCAAAGTTGACTGGGTGGGGAGGCCCCGTCCAGACTGCTGCCTCCGAGTCAGCGTCCCAGACGACGATTCGGACCTGCCCGACCCCGCGAGCACCGGACACGCTCAGGTAGACGGCGAAGTCATGGGCGGCCGGAAACGAATCGGCGACGAGTCGGCTGGCCAGCCCGGTCAGGTTTACCCGCCTGGCGTTCCCGGCGTCGGCGCGAACGTCGTCGCAGAGCAACATGTGTCGGACGTAAGGCGGGATCGTGGCCAACGGCGTCTTCCTCCAACGCCGGCCGCCCCGTGCTGGCGGGGCGGCCGTGACGCCGCGCTCAGAACCGCCCGCCGATGGCGAAGAGCAGGAACAGCCCGTACGTATCGACCCCGGCCAGGTCGAGCGGCAGGGACAGGGCGGCGCGCGACTCCATGCGCACGACCTTGCCGTCGTCGTGCGTGACCGACACGCTCGGGAACAGGTGCCGCGTCGCCTCCTGGGCGTTCGGGATCGTGCTGATGTCGAGGAACTGCTCCGGGGCGAAGCTGTTCGCCAGGGCGGTGATGATCGGCGCGATGCTCAGCACCTGCTTGATCGTCGGCCGCGGGTCGGAGAACGACAGCGACGTGTACTCCTTCGGCAGCCGTTCCAGCGCCATCGCGACGCGCGCGTCCGGCTTCCAGGCCGGGATCTCGCCGGTCGCCCGCAGGATGTAGCCGTGCACCGGCTGCGGGAAGAGCGACACGACGAGCCAGTCCTTGTGGAACGTGAACGTCGGCGTGAACGAGAAGCCCTGCTGCTTGACGTGGACCTCGCGCACCTCGACGCCGCGGTAGGTGCGCTTCTTCAGCCGCACGTCCGCCCCGCTCGTCCGGGCGATGCCCTTGATCATGCTCTCGATCGCCTCGCGGGCCTTGTCGCCGTTCTTGACCTTGAACGCGACGACCTGGCCGATCGTCAGCGGCCCCTCGTCCGGCGTGTTGTACATCAGCATCCGGTCGCCGAGGTTCTCGAGCAGGTCCTTGCGCAGGTCGATGCCGATCGCCTGGTTGAAGGCCTTGATGCCGGCCTGGATCTCCTTGACCGCGTCCGGCTCGATCGTGCGGGTGACGTTCTCGGCGAGCTGGACGCCGAGGTCCCACGCCGCGGCGGCGTCGAACTGGCTGAGGCTGAACGTCGTGACCTCCGGCGGCAGCGGCGGCAGGTCGGCGAGCTGGAACGGCTGGCCGCGGAACAGCGTTAGCAGGCCCTTGCGCGGACCGGGGGCGGTGATCTCGACCAGGCCGCGCTCGTAGTCGCCGTCGAAGCCGGAGTAGAGGACGATGTCCGTCATGCTGGTCAGGCCGAGGTCGTCGAGCATCTTCTTGACCTCGTCGCCGCGCTTCTCGGACAGCTTGGTCAGGCTCGCCACGTCGATGAACATGCGGGCGGCCGTCTCGTAGCCCTTGTACTGCGACACGCGCTGGAACAGGGGGGCGTTCGCGAGGCGGTTGTCCTTCTTCTCGGCGTCGAACGCCTTGACGAGGTCCTCGACCGGCCGGGTGCCGAAGGTGAACAGGCCGTGCTTGCCCTCCATCCACCAGGCGACGGTCAGGCCGGGGACGTCGATCTTCGTCACGGTACGGTTGCCGACCTTGACCTCCTTGAGCGGGGCCTTGTTCAGGCTGGCGAGCAGGCGGAGGCTGCCGAGGAACGGGGCGCTCTTGTCGCCGAGGTCGGGGACGACGAGGAAGAACTGCGCGTCGGGCACGTCCAGCGACTTGGCCTCCAGCGCGACGAGGAAGCCCTTCTGGCCGACGAGGCTGAGGAGCTTCGACGCCTCGGCGGCGTCGGCGGCCATCTGCTGGAGGCGTTCCGGGTTCGCGCCGCCGAGGAGCTGCTCGACGGTGAGCAGTGCCCCGAGGCCCTCCTGGATCTGGTTGTAGACGCCGGAGACGAACGGGCCGAAGTCGCCGGCGAGGGTCTTGCCCAGGGCGGTTTTGGCATAGGCGGCCTTGTGGGCGTCCCAGCCGTCCCAGCGGAGGTAGACCTGACAGCCGCCTGGCAGCAGCTCTTCGGGGGAGGCGGCCTGGGCGCGCGTGGAGCCCGGCAGCAGGAGAACGGCGAGCAGGGTCGTCGTTGCCAGCGTGCGCATCATCGTCGGTCCTCATCGACATCGGGGGAAAGACGTGCTTGCCCGTGGATCGGTGCAACGACCAGTATCGAGGATGCGCTCGGGGACGGCAAGCACCATCCCACCCTAACCGCCTCAAACAAGCCCGGGCGTTGCAACGCCCGGGGTGGCGAGGTAGATTAGACTCGTCGATCCCACCCCGCCGGAGCGGACCATGCCTTCCTCGCGCACCTGTCTCGGCCCGTCGCGCCGGCAGTTCCTGTTCGGCTCCGTCGCCCTCGGCGTCGGCCTCGCCGGCTTCCGGCCGTCGCCGCTGACGGCGATGCACGACCCGACCACGAACGACCCGGCCGTCATCTTCATCTGGCTGCCGGGCGGCCCGCCGCACCTCGACACGTTCGACATGAAGCCGGACGCCCCGGTCGAGTTCCGCGGCGACTTCAAGCCGATCAAGACGAACGTGCCCGGCATCGACATCTGCGAGCACCTGCCGGCCCTGGCGACCCGCGCGGACCGCTTCGCCCTGATCCGGTCGGTCGCCCACAAGTTCGCCGACCACGGCGGCGGCCACAAGAAGTTCCTCACCGGCCGCGACCCGCTTGAGCCGACGGGGTTCGTCAACGACTACCCGATGGCCGGCTCGATGGCGGCGAAGCTGCTCGACCGGCGGCGCGTCGGCGTGCCGAACTACGTCTGCGGCGTCGATGGCGGCCGGCAGGGCATCGACGTGTTCAGCTTCGGCTCGGCGTACCTCGGCCCGGCGACGCACCCGTTCATGGTCGTCGGCGACCCGTCCGAGCCGGCGTTCGAGGTGAAGAACCTCAACCTGGTCAAGGGCACCGAAGACCGCCTCGCCGACCGGCTCTCGCTCCTAAACAGCTTCGACAAGCCGATGCCGCACGACCGGAGCGGCGTCGCCCAGGGGATCGAGACGAGCCGCGAGCGGGCCCTGGAGCTGGCGACGTCTCGGACGGCGAAGGCGGCGTTCGACCTGGGCCGCGAGCCGGCGGCGTTGCGCGAGAAGTACGGCGACCACCGCTACGGCCAGCGCTGCCTGCTGGCCCGCCGGCTGGTCGAGGCCGGGGCGACGTGGGTGACGATGGTCCTGGAGAACGCGACGCCGCGCGGCGGCCAGATGATCGCCGACGGCACCTACAACTGGGACAGCCACGCCGTCAACTGCCACATCTTCAAGGACACGAAGCACAAGCTCGGCTTCCTCGACCAGGCCCTGGCGGCGCTGATCGACGACCTCTACACGCGCGGCCTGGACCGGCGGGTGCTGCTGGTCGTGACGGGCGAGTTCGGCCGGACGCCGCGGGTGGAGCAGGCCCAGGGCCGGCCCGGCCGCGACCACTGGCCGCAGGCGATGTCGATCCTCGTCTCCGGCGGCGGCCTGAAGATGGGCCAGGCGGTCGGCTCGACGACGTCGCGCGGCGAGACGCCGAAGGACCGGCCGATGGTGCCGAACCACCTCTGGGCGACGGTGTTCGAGCACCTGAAGCTCGACTGGCGCGAGGCGAGCTTCCTCGACAACGCCGGCCGGCCGATGCCGCTGCTCCCCGACGGCGAGCCGATCGCTGAACTGACGTGAGGTGATGAGACGACAGCCCGCCGGTGAGATGAACCGGCGGGCTGACGGCTGCGCGACATCAGCGGCCGCGACGAGCCTTCTCGATCTGCTCCAGGGCGAGGACGAGATCGACCGTCGCGCCCGGGTCGATGGCCCGATCGGCGGCGTTGCCGCGGGCGACCGACCGGACGACCGGCTCGACGCTCGGCGACCACCGCCCCGTGAGGACGCTTGGCTCGACGAGCGGGTCGGTCGGCGGCAGGTGGCGCTCGCCAACTGCGAGGGCGTCGAACATCAGGTCGTTGGCAGCGGTTCCGTGGTCGAGGCCGACGACGTGGCCCATCTCGTGTAGCAGGGCGGTGAGCAGGTCGATACGGCCCAGCTCTCCCTGGTCGCCGGGCGTGGTGAACTCGCTGTCCTCCCAAAGCGTCGCATCGACGAACCAGCCCCAGCCGGCCGCGTCGTCGTCGATGACGATGCGGTTCTCGCCCTGGTAGGCCAGGCCGAGGTAGTTGCCGCCGAGGTCGGCGACGGTGATCGTCACCGTCCGCAGGGTGGCGGACTGCTCGGACGTCAGGCCGGACGCCTCCCAGCGGCGGATCGCCTCGTCGACGAGCGGTCGCAGGTCCGCCTCGGTGACGGCATCAGCAGCCGGGGAGTTGCCCGGAGCCGCCGCGGCCTGGAGCGCCGCGCTGGCCGTGTCGTAGCGCTGGAAGAAGACGCCGGAGTCGTCGCCAACGCCGTTGCCGCCCCAGACGATCACGAACGTGCCGTTGCCGTTGACCGCCACGCTCGGGTTGTTGAGATGGTTGACGGTATTATCCGAACCCTGCAAGCCCGGGAGGGTGGTGTTCACCCGGAAGGGGACGGGGTCGATTGCCCCGGCGGAGGTGAACCGCTGGGCGATGACGTTGGTGTTGTCGGTCCAGGTCACCACGACGTTGCCGTCGTTGTCCAGGCCAACGCTCGCGCGGTCCTGGATGTCTTTGGTGCCGAAGTCGAACGGGATCCCGTCGGCCGTGCCGTTGGCGCTGAAGATGCGGCCGGACTGGACGTGCCGCGTGGTGTCGTTCCAGGTCACGACGAAGGCGCCGCTGTCGTTCATCGCGACCGCCGGCAGCCACTCGCTGCGGGTGTTCGAGCTGGGGGCGACGGTGATCCGGCCGCCCTGGGCCTTGCCCGCCGCGCTGTAGCGCTGGGCGAAGACGTCGAACGTGCCGTTGGTGTCGTCCCAGACGACCACGAAGTTGCCGGCGTCGCTCATAGCCACCGTGGCCGTGCCGTCGCCCAGCTTCGGCGTCGCCACCTTGATGGCGTTGCCCTGTGCCACGCCGGAGGCGTTGTAGCGCTGGGCGTTCCAGTAGCGGGTGGTCGCGAACCCCTTGGTGACCGCGCGGCCGTAGACGACGACGAAGTCGCCGTCGGCATCCATGGCGATCGACGAGACCCAGTTCCGGGTGCTCGAGGAACCCGCGGCGACGGTGACGTCGCCCGTCCGGGGCGTGCCGTCGGCGTTGAAGACGCGCACGGTGACGTTGCCGTTGCCGTTGCCGTAGTTGGTCCAGGCGACGGCGAACTGGCCGCTGTCCGCCCGGGCTACCGCCTGGCCGTACTGGTCGCCGTAGCTGGCGTCGTTGACGCGGAAATCATCGTCGATGGGGTTCCCGTTCACGTCGAAGAGGCGGGCGAAGACCCCGGTGCCGTTGCCGTCGCCGTCGCTGCCCTGCCAGACGACCACGTAGTTGCCGTCGCTGTCGGCCGCAACCGATTGGATGCCCCCGCGCCCCCCGCCGTTGCTGGTGGACTGGGCACCTGCGATCGTGGCGTTCACCCGCGTCTCGGTGCCGACGGGGCCGGTGCCGCTGAGGGAGTTGCCGTACGTCCGGCCAGCGATCACCGCGCCCGAGGTGTCGATGGTGACGGCGGGGTAGCCGCCGGTCACGCTCGACCAGCCGGGCTGGCGCAGCTCTTGCAGGACGGAGTAGGTCCCCGGCCGCAGCCCGTCGAGGCTGTAGTTGCCGTTGGCGTCGCTGAGGACGTGGCGCTCCCAGTCGTCGAACGAGCCGTCGCTGTCACTGTCCACGAAGATGCGCCAGCCGGCCAGGCCGGGCTCACCGACGTCCAGCACCCCGTCGCCGTCGAGGTCGTTGAAAATCTGTCCGACGACCGAGCCGAGCTGGAACTGGCCGAAATCGACCCCCGTCGCGTCCCCGGTCGTGAGGTCCACGGTGTGGTTCCGCGGGGTGCCCAGGTCGTAGCGGAAGATGCGCGACAGGCCGGGGATGGTCGACAGGCCGGCATCGACGATCCACAACCCGTGGCCGTCGTAGGCGAGGCCGCGTGAAGAAGGGCCCGGCGAGTAGAACGACGCGACCACCTCGCCCGTCGTGTCCAGCTTGTAAGTGCGCGTACGGTCCACGCCGTTGCCCCACAGGTGGGTGCCGTCGAACGCCAGGCCCCGGATCGCGACATTGGTGACGATGGGCTGTCCGACGATGACCTCGACGACAGGCTCTTCGGGGTCGGGGCTCGGGACCTGGTAGATGTGGGAGGTGTTACTTTGGGGGTTCGTGTTGGCGAGGACCCACAGGGAGTGGGAGGCCTCGTCCCACTCGACGGCACTGGCCCGGATGATCGCCCCCTGGTCGTCGCGGAGCGTCAGACGCTGCAGCTCGTTGCCGGACGCGTCGAATCGGATGAGCGAGTCGATCCTGGGGTCGGCCCCCCAGAAGGCGGTACCGTCATGGGTGATCTCGGAAACCTGATCGGGCAAGGTCACCGGGTTGGTGTTCAGCAGCTGTCCGGTGACCGGATCCATCTCGTACATCAGGTTGTCCGCGACGCCGATCTGGCCGTTATCGACGACGTAGAGTCTGGGGGAGGGGCTGCCGTTGACCCAGGCCAGCCCGGAAAAGTCGCCCGGGCTCGACGGCGGGGTGGCGAAGTGGTTTAGGACGGTGCCGAAGGTGTCGGGGCCCGTGGTTTCGCCCGGGCTCGTCTGGGCCCAGCCGCCGGCCACGGTCGCGGCGACGTAGTAGGTGTTCTCCGCCTGATCGAGGAAGGAGTAGTTGCCGAGGCTGTCGGTCGTGGTGGACGTCTCGCCGGCATCGAGCGTATGGTTCTGGTTCTGGTCGAGGTAGACGGTGACACCGACCCGGCCGGTTTCGCCGGTGTCCTGGGCACCGTTGCCGTTCATGTCGTGGAATACGGTGCCTTGAATCGTGCTGGGGACCAGGCGATCTTCCAGGGTCTCGAGCAGGGGCCGGGCCGCGAGGCGGCGCGCGGGGTGGGTGAAGGGGGACCCACGGGCTTTCATCGGACGACTCCTCAGGCGAGGGTTGCGCGACGGGGAGGGATTGGGCGGTGTGCCATTGCAGGTATCATGCCACGGGCTGAAAACCCCGGCACGACCGGCGAAATCGGCTTCCATGACGTATCCCGCAACCCTGGGAGCCGGAATGATGTTGGACCCGCTTCGCCACGGAGATTCAAACCGCACATCCGCGAGCGTCCTCGCACAGCACGGCTGTTGGATTGTCGTTTTTCGGTCCGTCGATCCCCATTCGTCGGCAAGTCGTACCGGCCCGGCACCTCGCGATGGACGGTCCGTTTGGCCGCATCGCCGCGCTCGCGTCGCACCCCGACGAGCCGGTCGGCGGTGAACTGGCGCAGCTGCGGGCAGTCGGGATGTGGACGCGATTGGGTTCGGGAAGTCCTGGAAGTTCGTCCGCTCCGAGGGTACACTGCTCGACGGTTCCTGTCCGCCGAAACCCCCCGCCGGGCGGACGGTCTACCTCGCTGGTCTCCCACCGTAAGGAATCTCTCCCATGCGCACCCTCCTCGCCGTCGCACTCGGCCTTTTCGCCGGGCTTGTCGCCGCCCAGAAAGCGGAGCCGCCGAAGCCGGAGAAGTACCTCGACCCGATCAACGTCGAGGTGCCGCACATCGGGACCGACAAGGCGATCAAGTATGACTACGACATCGTCTACGTCCGCGCGAAGCGTGCCGGCGACAAGGTCCACAAGCGCTTCTTCACCGACTTCAGCTCGCCCGTCACGCTCGAACCCGGCGCGGACCTGATGCTGCTCCATCCCGATGGCAAGGAGGAACTCCTCGTCGAAGGCGGCAAGGGGTCCGTCACCGACCCGCACGTCTCGCTCGACGGCCGGTGGTGCTACTATGTCCACATCCACGACCTGACGAACTACAGCCAGTGGAACCCGCCGCGACGCGGGGCCGACGTCTACAAGATCCACCTGAAGAGTCGCAAGATCGTCCGCCTGACGAACCAGAAGTACAGCCCGAACACCGGGGCCGCGACGTGGAGCAAGGACTACCGCACCCCGGAGCCCGGCAAGTCGCACCTGGAGACCGGCGTCTTCAACATGGGGCCGTGTCCGCTGCCCGGCGGACGGATCGTCTTCACGTCCAACCGCGACGGCTTCCGGCCGGCGAAGGGCTATCCCGCGATCGCGCTGCAGCTCTTCGTCATGGACGACCGCGACACCGACCTCCCCGACGACGCCGACCCGACGAACCTGGAGAAGATCGGCCACCTGAACCTGGCCGGGGCGCTGCACCCGGTCGTGCTCAAGGACGGGCGAATCATGTACTCGTCGCTCGAATCGCAGGGCAACCGCGGCGACATCCTCTGGGGCATCTGGACGATCCACCCCGACGGCACGAACTGGAACCCGCTCGTCTCGGCGTTCGACCCGGGCGGCGCGCCGAACGGCTTCCACTTCCAGACGCAGCTCTCCGACGGCCAACTCGTCGTCGAGGAGTACTACAACCAGAACAACAGCGGCTTCGGAGCGTACATCAAGCTGCCGCCGTCGCCGACGGACGACTACCCGGCGTTCGGCCCGGCGTACATGAGCGACCCGCGCAACAAGGGCTGGCGCTACGGCCGGAACGACAACGGCAACCCGCGCTACTACCGGATGCCGTTCCTGCCGACCGGCTCGGTGTCGCTGACGCCGTTCAGTCATGGCTTCGAGGGCCCGGCCGACCCGAGCGTCCGCGGCCAGAAGGAGAGCCCGAAGGTCGGCAAGTTCACCCACCCGGCCGGGGCCCCGGACAACCACCTGCTGACGTGCTACTCGCCGGGGCCGGTCAACCACCAGTACACCTACCTGCCGCAGCTCGACGGCGGCATCTACCTCATCACCAAGGGCGACGTGGTGAACGAGCCGGCCCAGATGCGGCTGATCAAGAACGACCCGGAGTACAACGAGTGCTGGCCGCGGGCCGTCGTGCCCTACGAGCGCATCTACGGCCAGAAGGAGCCGACCGCGATCCTCCGGCTCAAGAATGACGGCAAGCTGTCACCGCACCTGCCGGCTGGCACCCCCTTCGCCCTGGTCGGCACGTCGAGTTTCTACAAGCGAGAAACTTATCCCAACGGCGTCGTCAAGCCGGGGAGCGTCACCGGCGAGTACGCCGGCGGCAACGACCCGTGGAAGGGCCTCGACGCGTTCACCAGCCACGGCAACGGCATGCCGCTCAACTGGCACAACCAGGGGGCCGACGCCGGCCTGTACACGAACGACGACATCCACGCCGTCCGCGTCCTGGCGATGGAGCCGACGACCGACCGCAAGGGGGCGGCGGGCGGCCGGCAGTACCACAACCACGCCGGCGAACGGCTGCGGGTGCTCGGCGAAATTCCCCTCCGCAAGTTCACCGGCAACCAGCAGCCGACCGACCCGGACGGCAACCCGGACACGAGCTTCCTGGCGAAGCTGCCCGCCGACGTCGGCTTCACGTTCCAGACGCTCGACAAGAACGGCCTCGTCCTGAACATGGCCCAGACGTGGCACCAGCTCCGACCGGGCGAGGTGCGCGTCAACTGCGGCGGCTGCCACGCCCACAGCCAGAAGCCGACCGACTTCCAGCTCACCGCCGCCGCGAAGCCGGACGCGAAGGTGTGGGACCTCACCACCACGACGCCGCTGCTGACCGACAAGGCCCGCGACGAGAGCAAGCGCAAGTGGGACGCCGACGACGCCAGCGGCGTCCGCACGGTCAAGGCGGCGCTCGACGTCGAGTACCACCGCGATATCAAGCCGATCCTCCAGCGGAGCTGCGTCGCCTGCCACACGAGCAAGGCCGGCAACGTGCCGCCGGCGAAGCTCGACCTCGACGCCGACGACGAGGCGGTGACGATCGAGAACCGCGGCAAGTTCCCCGGCACGTACGCCCGGCTCGCCCTCGACGAGCGGGCGAAGTTCGGCGTCAAGCCGGTCGGCTACGACAGCTGGGGCTACCCGAACGCGTCGCGCTACGTCCGGCGGTTCCAGTCGAAGCGGAGCCTGCTCGTCTGGAAGGTGTTCGGCCGGCGGCTCGACGGCTTCCACAACGACGACCACCCGAGCGAGGCCGTCCCGGGCGACGGCGTCTTGCGGGTGAATGGCCAACCGGTCGATCTGTCAAAGAACCGGGCCCGCTACGACCTCGACTACCTCGGTACGGCGATGCCGCCGCCGGAGGCGGTCAAGGCGGGCAAGGTCGCGGCGCTGACCGATGAGGACAGGCGGACGCTCGCCCGCTGGATCGACCTCGGCTGCCCGATCGACCTCGACGCCAGGCACGGCTGGTTCCTCGACGAGCAGCGGCCGACGGTATCGCTGACGCTGCCGAGGGGCGACCTGTCGCACCTCCTGCTCGGCCTGGCGGATTACGGCAGCGGCCTCGACCCGGCCAGCCTGCGCGTGACAGCCGACGCGGCGGTGGACGGCGTGAAGCCGGGCGCGAACCTGGCCGAGCGCTTCCAGGCGACGACGGCCGGCGTGTGGGAGTACCGCCCGGCCCAGCCGCCGAAGGCCGGGCCATCGACGGTGCGCGTCGAGGTAAAGGACCGGCAGGGGAATGTCACCCGGCTGGAGAGGACGCTGCGCTGAGGCTGGAAACCGCAGAAATGAGCGGGTTTGAGCTGGGCCAAACCCGCCCCGCCGTGGTGGGATGGGGCGTGGCGTGCGAGGCGTCCCGGACAGCGAACGCGGCGTTCGGCGCGCGCGAAACGTTGGCGGCCTTGGCGGCCTTGGCGGCCTGTCGCTCATTGGCCGCGATTGTCGCCCATTCGTGAATGGCCGCTCGCGTCGTTGACGGCCTTGGCTGTGAGTGCCCGAATCGAAGGGCGTGTTTCGTGGAAGTCCCTCCGCGCCGGGCCACCGACCGGGGGACCACACCCGACCCACGAGCAGCGGGGGGGACGCGACGCGGAAGGAAGCACACGGGACTTGCCAGGCGGCGGAAGGACGGGCTGAAATGGATCGGGCAAGACCGGCGCAGGCGGATGCCGTGATGGTGTTGACCGGCAGCTCGCTCGGGCGGGTGGATCGCGTCGCGATCTCGCCCGACGGTGGGTACGTCGCCGCCGCCGGGGGCGCGGATCGGCGACTGGTGGTGTGGGCGACCCGCCAACCCGACCGGCCCCTGCACGTCTTCGACGCCGGATTCGGCGAGCGGATGTGGAACTTCTGCTTCGACCCGGCCAGCGGCCTGCTGATCGTCGGCGTCTGCTTCGACAACGCCACCGGGACAGCGCCCGCCGGAACCGGCATGGGCGTCGTCGCCCGCGATCCGGCGGATGCGGCCGAGGTCTGGCGGATCCCGCCGGGGCAGGTCGAGTGCCAGCCCATCGTAACCGGGCTGGACGTCTCTTCCGACGGCGGCGAGTTGCTCGTGTGTTTCTGCGACAGCTATTGGGGCTGGAGCCGGTGCGAGCGCTGGGCACTGAGCGGCCGCGCCCAGCCGATCCGGGGGAGCGGGACGCGGAAAACGGAGGAGGCGACCCGCGGGGTGGCGCTGCTACCCGCGACCGGGGGGTACGTCATCGCCGAGGACGAGTGCGTGGGGGCAGAGCCGGTGGGCCCCTTGCCCCATTACCACTACCTGCACCGGGGGCGGCTGCGGGTGGTGGGCCGAACCGGGCGGACCACGCACACGCTCCAGACCGACTTCGAGGGAATCCACCAACTCGCGGTGTCGCGTACGGGGCGGTGGATTGCCGCTCAGGCCGCGCCCGAGGTCCTGGTGTGGGACACCCAATCGCTCGCAGGCCCGCCGCGACGGCTTTCGCGGGCGCAGATCTCCCTTACGGGGGTCGCGTTCAGCCCGTCGGGCCGGTCACTTGCCGTCAGCGGCGGGACGGCCGTGTCGGTGTACGAGACGGGGATGTGGCAGGCAGCGGCGGCATATGAGTGGGGCGGCGAGCCGCTCCGGTCGGTGTGCTTCAACTCCGACGGCGGCTCGATCGCCGCTGGCTCCGACGGCGGCCGTGTCGTCATCTGGGATGCGCCTAGTGCCGCACCAGCCGGTGGAGCAGGGGGGGCCGGCGGGACGGCTTTCCGAGAGTAGCAATTGGTGCACCTGGTCCTGCTGCGGAACTTCATCGTTCGCCCGGGGAGAGTAACGCATGGGAGCGACGGTCGAGGACATCGAGACGTGGCTCGGCCGACCGCTACCGGAGCCGTACCGCTCGTTCCTGGCGGCCACGCCGCGCCACTACCTGGCGGGCGACCAGACCCTCGTCTACGGGCTGGACAACTTGGTGGTGCGGAACGAGACGTACCGGTCGCGGGACCACTGCCCGGGCCACCTGATGGTCGCCGACGACAGCGGCGGGTCGGCGGTCGTACTCTCGCTGGCCAGCGGGATACTCCACCGGGTCGGCATGGGGGCGATGACCGAGGACTGCTTCAAGCCGGTGGCCCGGGATTTTGCGGAGTGGGCGTCGCGCGGGTTCGCGCTCCCGGACGAGTGACCGCCGCGTGCCGAAGAAATGGGCGGGTTTGCGCTGGGCCGAAACCGCCCCGCTGTGGTGAGATGGGGCGTGGCGTGCGAGGCTTCCCGGACGGCGAACGCGGCGTTCGGCGCGCGCGAACCGTTGGCGGCCTTGGCGGCCTTGGCGGCCTGTCGCTCATTGGCCGCGATTGTCGCCCATTCGTGGTCCGCGGCTCGCGACGTTGGCGGACCTGACCGCGAGGGGCCGAACCTGCCGGCGGCGAAGGCTCCTCCACGGCAGGGGCGCGGCCGGAATACTGACCTGGTCACAATCCGCGAGCTTCGGTTGGAATGGGAAGGGTCGAGGAAGCCCGCCACAATCAGCCGAGGCGGCGGTTGGATCGGTCGGGAGGTGTTTCGCGGAACCCCTCAGCCCCGGGGAAACGGACTGCTGTGCCAATACGCGCGACATACGGCGGCCCGGCACAAGTAACCCTCGTTAGGGCATCGGAGGCACCGCTTTGCAGATCACGGTATCAGTGCTCGCCACGCGGGAAGAGATCCGCGACTGGCTCACGTACCAAGCCGGGCGGTTCGACCTGTACTTCGCGCTCGTGCGGTACTGGCCAGGGTTTGAGGTGTTGCCGCTCGCCACCTGGTCCGAGTTTGACCAGCACAAGGACGCGGAGCATTGGCGGGAGGTGTGGATCGACCTCCGGCCTGTCCGCCACCCGTGCAAGGGGCAGCTGGACTGTTGTTCCAAGAACCCGGATCGGCTGGAGTTGCAGCTGCCCGATCGACGGCCCGAGGGGTTGCGGGAAGGCCGGCTGGGCACGCTCAGCGAGGATGCTGCGCACCTGCGGGTCTGGCGCGCGGTCATCCGTTACTTCCACAAGCAGTCGATCGCCGGTGTGTGGGTCGTCAATGCTTCGTCCGGGGCGCGGGGGTTCTCCAACAAGATCCGGTACTCGCCCGGTGTCGCCGAACTGCACCGGCAGGGGTTACAACTTCTACCATTCGCGGGCGACAACCGGCTGTGCATCGAGGAGCCGGCCGAATGATCCGTCACAGCAGACCGCAGGGGCATGGGAGGGGCGTGTGGGACGTGAACCGCTGAAACGGGCAGTCGCTCGCTTGCGCAGCCTCCTCGATACTTCGGGGGGTAAGGGCCCGACGTTCGTTCCACTCCCCTGCCTGAGCGAATCAACTATCCAGGGGTGGGAAGCTCAGTATGGGGTGTCGCTGCCTGAGGAGTATCGGCTGTTTCTCCGCGAGGTCGGCGACGGCGGGGTGATGCCCGGGGGGTATTGCGACTTCGTAATCTCCGCACTGTCTGGGCTGCGGGGGGCCGAGACGGCTGCTCAGCCGTTCTTAGTCTCCGCCGAGCGCGTGCGCGAGCGATTCCACAACCTCTCGACTGAGGGCAGGCCGAACGACGGGGTGCTGTTCCCGGAGTTGCAGCCAATCTGGGAGGCCGACGACCAGCCGCCCGGCTGCGTGGTGTTCGGGCATTATCCGAGTTATGATTCCCTGTTTCTTGTCACGGCCGGCGACCTGCGGGGGTCGGTGTGGTGCGGCGTCTCCGGCGGGATCCCCGAGACCAAGGGTGGCGAGTTCGTGGGGTTCCTCGACTGGTTCGCCGACGTGCTGGCCGAGTTCGAGGGAGGGGCGTGATTTATGAGCCACTAGCGGCACGCCGAACCATCGGCGACAGCTGACCCTGCCGCCCTGTTGCTTCCTGACCTCTGTGCCCCACTGAGGCGGGCCATGGCCATCTTGGCCATCTTGACGGCGATTGTCGCTCATCGGCTGCGATTGTCGCCCGAGATGCGCACAGTTGGCCATGTTGGGCATCTTGGCCATGTAGGAGCCGACCCGATGGCCCTCCGCGAGGCGTTCTAACCATGGCACCCCGCCTGCCGCTCGTCCTCCCGTTCCTGCTCGCCCTGACGACCGTGCTGCCCGGCGACGGGCCGAAGCGGTCGCCCGTCCTCCTCGACACCGACTTCGGCGGCTACCCCGACGACGCCTTCGCCCTCGCCCTGGCGGTCGCGTCGCCGGAGCTGGAGATCGTCGGCGTCACCACCTGCGGCGAGGACGCCGAGGACCGCGCCTGGACGGCGTGCCGCTTCCTGACCCAACTTGGCGTCAAGGACGTACCCGTCGCGTTCGGGGCCGCCCCGCAGCCCGCCGGCAAGATGACCGACCAGCTCCAGTACCGCCGACACCCGGCCGCGATCTTCAACCGGACGCTCAAGCCCGGCAAGGACCGCGCCGCCGACGCGATGGCGAAGGCGATCCACGCCCGGCCCGGCGAGGTGACGCTCGTCTGTCTCGGGCCGCTGACGAACGTCGCCCGGCTGCTCAGGGACCACCCCGACGCCGCGAAGAAGCTCAAGGGCGTCGTCGTCTGCGGCGGCGCGATCGAGGCGGACTACGACGGCAAGAAGGCCGCCGTCGCAGAGTGGAATGTCAAGGCCGACGTCCCGGCCGCCCGGGCGGTGTTCGCGTCGGGCGTGCCTCTCACAGTCGTGCCGCTCGACGCGACGGTGCCGGTGACGTTGAATCGTCAGCAGGCCGACGCCCTGTACTCCACCCGGAACATGCTCACGCTCCAGGTGCAGAACCTGGAGGAGCTGTCCGGCCTCGGCGAGCCGGTCAAGCTGTTCGACCTCGTCGGCGTCGCCGGGCTCGTCGAGCCGAAGCACTTCACCTGGAAGTCGCTCGCCCTGACCGTCAATGACCAGGGCCGGACGGTCGTCACCGACGGCAAGGCGAACGCCCGCGTCGCCGTCGGCGTCGAGTCCGACCCCGTGCGGAAGTGGGCGACGGAGCGACTCGTCGGCTGGGGCAAGGAGTCGCCGCCGCGCGAGGTGAAGAACCGCTCGAAACTCATCGAACGAGGCGGCTTCCCGGTCCGCGTCCACGCCTTCGAGGACTACGAGACGGACATCGAGGCCCGCTGGTACATGAGCGGCAAGGTCGAGCCGGGCACGCCGCCGACGACCGGGAAGTCGGTCTGCCGCGACATGCTGACCCAGGACTTCGACGACCGGCAGGGCGACCTGAAGACGATGTACCGGGCGGTCGTCTTCAACCCGGTGCCCGGCCCGCCGATGGGGCCGCGCACCCGGCTCCACTTCCGATACAAGCTGGAGGGCACCTCGACGCTCCGCGTCCAGCTCTACTCGCTGACGAACGGCTATCACCGTTACCTGTCACTGCACGGCCTCGACCAGGGCAGGTGGCTCGACGGCTGCGTCGATATGACCGACATGCGCCGCCCCGACGGCAGCGGCGGCCCACTCGCGAAGGACGAGCGGATCGACGACATCCAGTTCTATGTCCCGGCGAGCGGCCGGGTCTGGATCGACGAGATGGTCCTCTTCGAGGCGGCGGCCGACGGCGAGAAACGGCCGTTCCCGAGGCGCGTCGTCTTCACCGGCTGGTTCGACACCGGCAAGCAGGGCAAGGAGTGGCCCGGCGACTTCGAGATCGTCGCCCACGAGCCGCCACGCACCTGGAAGGCGGCGAAGTCGATCCCTGACGCGGAAGGGAAGCCGACGCTTCGGGTCGATCTGCGCGGCGAACGGCCCCTCGAAGCGGCGACGGAGCTGTCGTTCCACTACCGCACGAAGGGCGACCAGCCGGTCGCGGTCGAGCTGTTCAGCCGCCGGCGGGGGCGCTCGCTCGGCACGGCGACCGTGAAGCCGTCGGCCGAGTGGGCGGCCGCGACGCTGGCGTTCGACCTGGCGAGGGTCGAGAAGCCGGCGATCGACGAGGTCCGCTTCCGGCCGGCGGCCGGGTGCGAGCTGTGGATCGACGACCTGTTCGTCTACACGCCCGGGAGGTGAAGAAGGCGGACGTGTCAGCCGTTCGGCTTGTCGAGCCCGGTGCTTTTCACCGCCGGCCGGCGGAGCTGCCAGGCGGGTGCCCGCTCGACTTTGAACGAGACGGACCACGCCCCGTAGCTCGAGCTCGTCACGCCGTGGCGCGTCGTCGTCTCGTACTGGCCCTGGCCCGGCAGGATCGTCACCTTGACGACGCCCCGCTGGTCCACCTTGAGGACGCCGCTATGGACCGCCGCCGTGCCGAGCGGCGACCCGGTCGTGTAGACGTCGGTGCCGTAGACCACGCCGCCGAGCGAGCCGCCCACCTCGTAGTAGAACACCTTGCCGATATCGGCCGGCGGGTTGTTGACGTAGACCGGGTCGGGCAGGACGTTCGCCGTGGCGACCCCGTTGCCGGAGCGCAGGTCGCGGATCAGGTCGCGGACGGCGACCGCCTCGTCGAGCTTCGCCTCCCTGGCGAATGCGTCCTGGACCTTCTTCAGCTCATCGGCCGCCTTCTCCTCGCTGGCGGCGAGCCGGTCCTCCGCCTTGCGGCGCAGGGAGGCCAATTCGTCCTCGAACGGACGCAGGGCCCGGCGGACGACCGGCGGGGCGGCGTCGGCCCTCAGGGCGTTGTCGCCTGACTGGAGACGGCGCGCCACCTCGCGCACCGCGAGGGCCTCGTCGAGCAGGCCCTGGCGGCAGAAGCGGTCCTGGACGTCCTTCAGCGCCGTCGCGGTCCGCTCGCGCCACCGGGCCAGTTCGACCTCGGTGTCGCGCTCGATCTCGGCCGACTCGGCGTCGAGCTGCTTGAGCACCTCCGCCCCGGCCGGCGTCTGGGAGCCATCGTTCGCCGCCGCCAGGCCGGTCGCCAGAACCAGGCCGAACACCGCCAGCCGGATCGCCTTCATGACCGCCTCCTCCCGCGCAACTTCGCCTACCCAGAAGACGAACCGGGGGCGAGATCGTTTCCTGGGCGACTCAGCCGAACGCGGCGAACTCCGGCGCGTAGCGCACCAGCCCGGGCGACGGCAAACCGTCCGCGGCCAGGGCCAGCACCTGGAACTCCGGCCCGGGGTGGTACTCGTTCGTCAGGCCGAGCGCGTCGGCCCGGGCGAAGCCGAACCGGCCATAGTATGCCGGGTCGCCGAGGACGACGACGAAGCGATACCCCAGCCCCCGGCACGCCGCCAGCCCGGCCGGCACCAGGGCCGAGCCGACGCCGCGCCGCTGCCAGGCCGGTAGCACCGCGAGCGGGGCGAGGCCGATTCCGCCGAGGTCGATCCCCTCGACCGTAACCGGGCTGAACGCGACGTGGCCGACGATCGCGCCGTCCGCCTCGGCGACGTCGGAGACGACGAGCCGGCCGGCGTCGCGCAGGGCATCGACCAGGCGCGACTCCAGGTCGGTCGGGAACGCCGCCCGATGCACCGCGGCGATGCCCGCAAGGTCGGCGGCGGCTTCGGGCCGGACGAGGAAGGTCATGCCAGCCCCCCGATCCGGGGAGCCGGCCCCAGCAGCGGCTGCCGGGTCCGGAACCGCTCGTCGAACCCCGCCTCCCACGGGAAGCGACGCTCGCGGTCGGGCCAGACGCACTGCAACGCCGGGAAGTCGTTGCCGCGGTTGAACCAGCAGGCGTAGCCGAGGTAGGGGGAAACGTGGCCCTCGTCCACGGCGAGGAAGAAGGCCGGATAGCCGGGCACGAGGCCGTCGTACCGCCGGCCCGCCTCGAAGGTCGTCCCCGACTTGATCGCGGTGCCGAGGTCGTTGATGAGCCGGTGGGCCGGGTCGTGGTTCAGGCCGAAGAGGACGATCTCCGGGTGGCCCCATCCGCGCCACAGGCCGACCGAGAAGGTGTAGCCCGGCCCCTCGGCGTCGTCCGGGATGCCGAGGACGGCCCAGCCGAACTCCGCAACCCAGCCGAGGATCTGGCGGTCCCGGTCGTCCACCGGCTCGGGTAAATCGCGCGGCGTCATCGCGTCGTCCTCCGGGCTTCCCGCTATCGTATCCGGCGAGACGTCGCCCGTACCGAGACAGGAGCCGATCCGATGCCGCGACTCATCTCCGCGCCGACCCGCATCCAGGCCGCCGGCAACAAGCCGAAGCTCATCGACGAGTACGTCGGCCGGGTGACGACCGGCACCGCCGCGGTCAGCGTCGCCCACATGCGCAGTCCCGGCGGCTGGGTCGAGCCGGGACAGACGCCGGCGTTCGACGAGTACACCGTCGTCCTGCGCGGGGTCCTCCGGGTCGAGTCGCGCGACGGCGTCCTCGACGTGGAGGCCGGCCAGGCGGTCCACGTCCCGGCGGGAGAGTGGGTCCGCTACAGCACGCCGGGCCCCGACGGGGCGGATTATATCGCCGTCTGCCTTCCGGCGTTCGGGATGGACCTCGTCCATCGCGACGCCGAGTGAGCGTCAGGGTTTCGTCAGCACGCCGCGCGTCTTGAGCCAGGCGGCGAGCCGGTCCGGCCACGACGACAGCACCTCGTCCTTCGCGGCGAGGCCGACGCCGTGGCGGCCCTTCTCGTAGATGTGCAGCTCGGCTGGCACCTTCGCCTTGCGCAGCGCCTGGTAGAACAGGATGCTATTCTCCGGCGGGACGCCCGTGTCCTCGCTGGTATGGAACAGAAACGTCGGCGGCGTGGCGGCCGTCACCCGGCGCTCGTTGCACAGGCTCTCGACCAGCTTCGGGTCGGCGTCCTTGCCGAGGAGGTTGTTGCGCGAGCCCATGTGGGCGAACGGCGGCTCCAGGGTAATGACCGGGTAGCACAGGACAGCGAAATCCGGGCGGCAGCCCATCTTGGCGACCGGGTCGGCCGCTTCGGGGTTGCCGTCGTCGAACTGGGTCGCCGCCGTTGAGGCGAGGTGGCCGCCGGCCGAGAAGCCCCAGATGCCGACCCGCTTCGGATCGACGCCATATTGCTTCGCGTTGGCCCGCACCCAGCGGAGGGCCTGCTGGGCGTCCTGCAGCGGGGCAGGGTGCTTGTACCGCGGGGCGAGGCGATACCGGACGACAAACGCCGCGACGCCGAGCTTGTTGAGGAACTCGGCCGGCTCCTTGCCCTCGTGGCCGTCTGCGAGCCCGCCGTAGCCGCCGCCGGGCAGGACGACCACCGCCGCCCCGGTCGCCTTCTCGGCCGGCGGCAGGTAGACGCTCACCGTCGGCTTGTCGGCGTCCGTCTCGCCGACCGCGCCGGGGGCCCCCTTGGGGAAGAGCGGATGTACCTGTTGCGCCCCGGGGGTGCCCACCTGTCCCAGGGCCGTCAGTGCCGTCAGTAGCAGGGTCGTCCTCATCGCCGTTCGCCTCGTCCTCGGGGTGCCGGATGCCGGCCCGAGCATACCGCACAACCGGACGAATCGCCATTCCCGATCCGGTCGTTCTTTTCCGCCGCGCCGGCGCGATTCGTGTGCTAGCTTTCCAGTACCCGACGCCCCGTCCCGGACCTGACAGGGCCGGCTTTCCGGCCTTTCCCTCGGTGGTCGAGGCCCGCATGCGCAAAGATCGAGACACGCCGCCGGACCCGCAACAGCCGGCCCTGATCGTCACCTACGGCAATACGAGCCGGAAGCGCCGGCCGCTCGACAAGCCGCTCCTCGTCCTCGGGCGGATGCAGGGCTGCGACCTGGCGCTGATGTCGCCGGACGTCGCCCCGGTCCACTGCGTCATCGTCCGCCTCGCCGCCGGCTGGCGCATCCGCGACTGTAGCGGCCACCTCGGCACCCGGCTCAACGGCAAGGCCGTCACCGACGAGCCGCTCGCCGACGAGGACCACCTCCAGATCGGGCCGTTCAACTTCAAGGTCCACCTGCCGCCCCAGCCGAAGAAGCCGGAGCCGGTGCCCGTGCCGGCCTCGCCCGTCCCGGCCAGCCCCGACGGCGATGAGTCCGGGATCGAGCAGCAGAAGCAGTCCCGGTCGAACCTGATCCGGCTTGCCCTCTCGTACCGCGCCCAGGCCCAGAACGCCCTCCGCCGCCAGGACGAAACCCAGGCCCAGCTCGACCGGCGGGCCGCCGAGCTGGCCGCCGACAAGGCGGACCTCGACCGCGGCTGGCAGCAGCTCGAAGAGGCGTCCGCCGAGTTACAGAACCGCGAACGCCACGTCGAACAGGCCGAGAAGGCCCTGCGCGAGAAGATCGCCCTCGCCGAGCAGGAGACGCGCCGCCAGCGCGCCGCCGCGGCGGAGCACGACCGTGCCGTGGCCGAGGTCGCCCGGCAGCGCGACGCCCTCGCGCGGGAGCAGGACCGGCTCGACGCCGAACGGCAGGAACTCGACGCCCTCCGGGCCCGGCACGAGGAGGCCCACCTCGAAGCCGAGGGGCTCCGGTGCCAGGTCGAGGCGGACCGGGTCCGCGAGGCCGAACGGCTGCGCGAAGCCGAATCGGCGACCCAGGCACGCCGGCGGGAACTCGAGCTGCGCGCGGCCGAGCTGGACGCCTTCGCCGCCTCGCTCCGCCGCGACCGTGACGAGACGCGCGGCCACACCGCCGCGGAGGTGGCCCGGCTCCACCAGGAGATCGAAACGCTGCGCCGGCAGGCGGACCGGCCGGCGACGGTCGCCGGGCCGGACGCCGAGCGGCTCGCCCGGCTGGACGACCAGGTCGCCGACCTGAAGCGGGAAGGCGACCGTCTCCGGGCCCAGCTGAAGAAAGTCCACGAGGAGAACGAACTCCTCAAGCAGCAGCAGCAGGCCCCGGCGACGGTCCCGCTCGACCAGCTGATGGCCGACCAGCAGGAGAGCGACCGCGCCGTCGCCGAGCTGACCCAGCAGGTCGAACTCCTGAAGCAGCGGCTCGTCGAGGTCCACCTCCAGCACGACGTCGAGCGCCAGGCGTTCGAGGGGCAGATCCGCACCCTCCAGGAGGCCCGGCCGGGGTCGCTGGCCGCCGGGGAGGACCACCCCGGCGTCACCGAGGAGGAGATGGCGAAGCTCATCGCCCACGTCGACCTGCTGCGGCGTGAGAACGCCCAACTGCACGAGGCGGTCGCCCAGCAGCAGAACCAGCAGGTCGAGGTGAACACCAAGGCGCGGACGATCGAATTACTCCGGCAACAGCTCGAAATCCTCGACGGCGAGATGGCCCGCGTCCGGGGGCAGCTCGACGCGCGCGACGCCGCCCTGGAGGACCTGCGCCGCCAGGTGGGCGAGGCGGCCGACGTACGGACACTGCGCACCCTCCGCGAGACGCTCCTGAAGCTGGAGGACGACCTGAAGGACCGCGACGCCCTGATCGAGAAGCTGTCCGTCGAGCTGGACGCCCCGACGCCGGGCCGGCTGGAGCACAGCGGCTCCTACGAGCGGGAACTGCACCAGTTCCGGCTCGAACTCGAACGGGACCGCCGCCTTCTGAGCGAGCAGCTGGACGACGTGCGCCAGCGGCAGCACGACGTCGAGGAGGCGGCCCGCGAGACGGAGCTACAGCTGTCGCGCGAGCGGGCGGCCCTCGCCCGGGAGCGGCACGAGCTGACCCGGATGCGCGAGGAGATCCGCGTCGATCAGGAGCGGCTCGAACGGCTGGCGAAGAACCGGGCCGGCGGCGGGGCGTCGGTCGCGGAGATGCGCGACGCCCTGGCCCCGTCGCGGCAGGGCGGTTCGAGCCAGGGCGGAAGCCGGCGGCGGTGAGTCAGGCCGGCGGCGGGTCGGCCGGCTTCTGGGCCAGCTCGGCGGCGACGAAGCCACACGACTTGTGCGACCCGTCACAGAACGGCTTGTTGCCCGACTGGCCGCACCGACACAGGGCGACGGCGTCCTTTCCGGCTGGGATGACGAACTCGTTGCCGAGGTGATCGACGATCACGGCAGGCCCCTTCACGACGAAGGGGCCGTTCTCCCGGCAACGGATCACGACCCGTTCACTCATCGGTTGCTCCTCTCGGCGTCAGCGCCGCCGTTCCGCGTGCTCGTTCGTGTCCAGGATGCTGTGGCCGGGGTGGCACCCGGTGCAGAAGTGGAACCCGCCCGCCGAGACGCCGCTGTAGTGGTCGCCGGCATAGGCCAGGATCCGGGCCTGGCGACCGGCCTTATCCTTGGCCGGCATCGTCCACTGGGCGACCCGGCCTTCCGCGTCGAACCCGGCCAGGACGACCGGGCCGCCGGCCGGGGCCAGGAACTCCGCGTTGCCGGTCGTCGGATTCAGCGCCCCGCGTGTGATGCGTTCCCAGGCCCCCTCGACCCGCGGCACCTTCGGATCGTCGAACCAGTCCCGGTACGACGCGAAGACGCGGATCTCCTTGATCGCGTCACGCGGCGCGGGGCCGAACACCGGCCCTTCGCCGGCGTCGGTCTGTTGCCGGAGGGCGTTGTCGTGGATCGCGTCGTAGATGCGCACCCCGCGGAACTGGCCCACCGGCCCCTCATAGTGTCGGCCGTCCAGCAGTTCGACCTTGCCCATGTTGGCCGAATGCGGCTTGCTGACCGGGTGGAACGTCGTCTCGCGGGCGAAGACGGCGACGGGTTCGGCGTCCACCAGGGTGGGGTCGTCGAAGAGGAGCCGGAGGTCGGCGTCCTCCGCCGACGTGGCCCCCTCCTCCCCGGCGGCCCAGTCGTCCGCGGCGAGGTAGATCCCGAACTGTCCCGGCGTCGGGCCCGCGGTGCCCGGCAAGGTCGGGGCACCGGCGAGCAGGACGCCGGCGTCCGGGCACGGGCTCGGCGTCGCCAGGGCCAGCGGCCGGCCCTCGCGGTCCCGGGTCGGCCCCCAGTATCGATGCTGACCGCCGAACGTCGGCAGTTCGTCCTTGTACGGGTGGCTGCTCGGGGCGGTCTCCATCAGGCCGGGCGGGACCTGGACGACTCGCAACGCGCCGAGATCCTCCGGCCGGTCGAGCCGCGGCAGGCCGTCCCGCTTCCAGGTCATGTAGACGATCCGATTGCGGAAGAGCGGGCGCGGTCGCCACACCGGCTCGGCGGTCTTGACCAGGCCGCTCAGGCGCGGGTTCGTGTTCAGGTCGATGATCGCCCCGAGCCAGTTATCGGTCGGCCGGGTCAGCCCTTCCTCGCCGTCGCGTAGCGGGCGGATGTCCTTCCCGTCCGCCGTGATGACTTCGGTGTTCCGGCTCCAGAGGCTGAAGACCAGGGACACGCTCGAGAGGTGGTACGGCCAGCGGTCGTTGTTCCGGTTGCTCGTGATGCTGCGCTTCCGGCCGGTGGTCAGGTCCAGCTCCCACAGCTGGGTCGAACGCCGGGCGTGCCCCCGGCCGAGGTCCGGGTGGCGGCTCGACGCGAAGACGACGCGGTTCTCCCGGCCGTCGGCCGGATCGACGTCGTCGAAATCGACCCGCCGGCGCTCTTCCGGCGGCAGCAGGTCGGTCCCTTCCCCGGCCGGGTAACGCATCGGCGGCAGGGCGCTCGTCCCGGTGTCGTCGGGGCCGCCGGTCAACTGACGCAGCCCGCTGCCGTCGATGCCGACCTGGTACAGGCGGAACCGCCCCGGGTCGGTGCCGCCCTTACGGCCGGCGAAGAAGATCTTCGTCCCATCGACCGAGACGCTCGGGCTCATCACGTCGATGAGCGTCGAGCCGTCCTCGAGCGGTCGGTTCCAGGTCAGTTCGAGGACGCCCCCGCTCGGCGTCAGCAACCGAAGCCGCCCCTCGCGGGCCGCCCAGACGCGCTGTCCCGGATAGCGGAAGCCTTCCCCCTCCGGGGCCGCGGGGGCGAAGCTCTCCGGCTCGCTGCGCGAGGTGAACACGACCGGCACCGGCGGCCTGCCGTGGACGAACGGCCGTAGTTCTGGCCCTTCCAGGCTCGGCGACCAGAAGAAGTATGCAACGACGGCGGCGACGCCGCCGACCGCGACCGCCGCCAGCAGGTAGACCTTCCAGGATCGCGCGACCATCTCGGGGAACTCGGGGATTCGAGGGCGATCGGGGTGTCAGGGGAGCGTCCCGTACCGCTCGCTCCCTCATCCATAGACGCTACCCGCGCGAATGCCCGGGTTCAAGAGGAGGCGTGGGCAGTGACCGACGGGTGCCGGTCAGCGTTTGAGGCGTTCGTCGAGCGTGGCGAGCGCCTCCTGCTGGGCGTACTTCAAGTAGTGGTCGTCCGCGTCGATCTTCACCGCCCGGACAGCCGTTCGCGCCGCCTCGTTGTCGAAGAAACTCAGCCCCCGCACGGCTTCGAGCCGGACGCGCGGGTGGTCGTCCTCGGCCTGGGCGCGGAGCATGTCCAGCGCGCCCGGGTGGCGCTCGCGCCAGACCCAGGCCTCCCGCGTCGCCGCCGCCCGGGCCCGCGGCTCCGGCGACCGCAACACCCGCCGCAGGAGCGCGTCGTTCAGATTGGCGAGCTGCCGATGGACCCACAGCGCCTCCAGGACGTGGTGCGCGTGGTCGGGATCCTTCTCGTCGAGGTTGGCGACCCAGCGCTCCACCGCCGGGACGACCTCCGACAATTCGCGCCGGGAGAGTTCGCGCCGGGCCTGGTCGCGTGTGTAGTCCTCGGGGACTTTCAACTGGTCGAGCAACTCGGCGATCGTCGCCGACGCGATCGCCGGGCGGGGGACGAGAGGGTTGCCCTTGTACGTCACCCGCCAGATGCGGCCGCGGGTTTTGTCCCGACTCGGGTCGCGGAACGAGTGGTCGATGTAGCCGATGATCGGGTTGTACCAGTCGCAGATGTACAGGGCACCGTCCGGGCCGAACTGGACGTCGACCGGGCGGAAGTTCGGGTCGGACGACCGCAGCAGAGGCTCGGCGGCCGTCGCGATGAACCCGGACCCGGCCTCCTTCAGCTTGTAGCGCAGGACGCCCTGGAAGCCCATCGTGTTGTTCAGAAGGTAGTCGCCCTGCATCTCGGCCGGGAAGTTGCGGCTCGCCACGAGGGTGCAGCCGCAGGTCGGGCGATGGTCCTTGAGGAACTCCTTCGCGTGGGCGTGCTTGCGCGGGTAGTCCACCCGTCCGGTCAGCGGCGTCGCGTAGTAGTTCGCCCCGTCGGCCGCGTCGGCGAGGAAGTGCTGCCCCCAGCGGTCCCAGGCGTGGCCCCACGGGTTGCCGAACTTGTGGCTGACGAAGACGTCGAGCTTTTCAAACCGCGGCTCGTAGCGGTAGACGCCGCCGTTGAAGTTCCGCAGCGGCCCGTGCGGCGTCTCGACTTGGGTGTAGTTGTAGACCCCTTCGTTGATGTACAGCGCCCCGTCGGGGCCCCAGCGAAAGGTGTTCAGGGCCCGGTGGGAGTCCGTGTTGCCGAACCCGTGCAGGACGACCTCGCGGCGGTCGGCCTTCCCCTTGCCGGTGGTGTCCTCCAGATACAGCAAGTTCGGCTGGCAGCCGACATACGCCCCCTCGCCGGTCAAGGCGATACCCGTCGGAAGGTAGAGGCCGTCGGCGAAGACCTTTACCTTGTCCGCCCGGCCAGCACCCGCCGAGTCTTCCAGGATCAGGACCTTGTCGTTGACCTGCTCTCCCGGCAGGTACATCGGGTACGACGGCATCGTCGTCACCCAGAGCCGGCCGCGAGTGTCGAAGGCCATCGCCACGGGCTTCTTCAGGTCCGGGAACTCGACCTCCGACGCGAAGAGGTTGACCTCGAACCCGGGCGCGAGGGTGAACGCCTTGAGCGCCTCGTCCGGGGCGAGCAGGCGGACGGGATCCTTCACCGTGGTCGGGATCGGGGACAGCTCGCCGCCGACGCGCGGGTCGAGCCGGTCGGGGACGGCCTCGCCGCGGGCGACCGCCCAGACGCGCCGGTCAGAGGCGTCGATCATCTTGCGGAGCTTGCGGAACTCCTCGGGGAAGTTCCTCTTCCCGAAGTCGTTCACATGCGCCCCGTAGATGAAGTTCCCGTTCGTGGCGCGGGAGTCGAACCAGAACAGGCGATTCTTCTCGGCCACCTCGGCCCGGAGGCGCTCGTAATCCGCCTCCGCCCCGCCCGGGCGCGGCCCGAACAGGGCCACGTCCAGCAGGGCGGCGACCGCCTTGTCGCCGGCGTCATTAAGGTGGATGCCGTTGATCGTCAGCGCCGCCGTCGTCTCGGCCATGAGCCGTTCGGTCGGGCCGAACAGATCGACGAACGGGACGCCGCGCCGGTCGGCCACCCGCCGCATTGCCTCGGTGTAGAGGCGGAGATCCTCGTTGCGGAGGTGGGCGTCCGGCAACCCCTGGCGGACGATGTCCTCGTTGGCGGTGGGCGAGACCAGGACGAGGCGGGGGGCTTGCTGCCCGGCCGGCGGTTGCGTCACGTCGGTGACGTACCTATCGAGGTCCGCCTCGAACTGGGGGAGGCCTTCGGGGCCGGCAAACGATTCGTTGAAGCCGAAGCAGGCCAGGACGAGGGTCGGTTGCAGATCGCCGAGCGAGGTGCCGTGCTTCTCGAGGCCCTGCGGCCGAGTGACGTTGCGGACCTCGTCGCCGGGGTAGCCGAGGTTGCGGACGACTAGTTCGTGCCTGGGGAAGCGCTGGTGCAGGAGCGTCTCGAAATGGTTGAAGTGCTGCATCCGCTCGGCGAACGTGTTGCCGACGAGGACGACCCGTTCGCCGGCACTGACGGAGGGCAAGGCCCGCGCGGGCGCGCGGAAGTAGAACCAGAGCGCGACCGCCGCCGCGACGCCGGCGAGAAGGGCGACCAGGCCCACAGGCCGGGCCCACCTCCTCTCCGTTGCGGCGGCGAATCCGATGCCTGGCGAGGAGGAGGCGGTCCCGAGAGGAAGCTGGCCCATTTCTGTGTCGATCCGTTACGGCTTGTCGAGGTCGATGATGATTTCTTGCCCGCCGCTGACGTCGCGGACGATGGTCGTTTTCTTCTCGTCGAACTGGCCTTTAAGGAGGTCCGTCTTCGGGTACGGATCGAGTTGGAGGACCGCGATCTTGTACTTGCCGGCGGGGATGGCTTTGCCGTCAGAGCCCTTCACTGTGAAGGTTCCGTCCGGGGCGACCTGAGCCGTATAGGGCGCATCGACCGCGCCCTCCGCCGCGAACAGGCGGACCTGGACCATGCCCTGTTCACTAACCTTAAGGGCCTGGCCGCCCTTGGTCACTTTGCCGCGGGGCATCACACCACCACCACCGCCGCAGCCGGCCACGAGCAAGGCGACGAGAAGCGCGAAGGGCAGCAAGGATCGAGAGAGGAAAAGCGACATTGTTCCGTCTTTCGAGAATGGAGAACGGCAAGCAGGCTATACCCAGGAAGGCCAGGATATGGACGAACCGATACCCTGGCCCCAGGAACCGCACGAGGTCGGAGATTCGCCCCGTGTGGCGGACCGCTTAGAAGTTGGCCGGCTGCGGCTGACCGTCCTGAGCGGCGTTAATGATCCACCAGGACCGCGGCTCGATGTTGTCGTTGACGACGCGGACGCTCCCGTCGCACATCACCGCCTGGACGCAGCCGGAGTGACGGCTACGAGCGGTGGCCTGGTTGCTGTTGCAGCTCGTCCAGTTGCCATAGTTCTCCGCCGGGAAGTCCGGCGCGTCGCGGATGTCGTCGGAGCAGCCCCGCTTGTCATTCGGCACGGTGCAGTCACCGTCGCCGTGGGCGACGACGGTGCTCGAGCCCGCGAGGCCGAACGCCCAGACGCCGCGGGGGTCGTTCGTGTCGCGGCCGATGACCACCTCGGTGATCATGATCACGTTGCTGCTGCCGTCGCGGATGTTCTGGATCCCGAGCCCGGCGCGACGACCGCGGCCGGTGATGACGCTGAAGGGGCCGCGGCCCGACCAACCCCAGGGGCCACCGGAGGAATCGCCGTTGTTGACCCGGTTACCGTAGCTGTAATGCGGACCACAATTCGCAGCGTAGTTCCCGCGAGCCCACCCGGTCACGTTTCCGAGGTTGCGCGAGCAGTCGGCGGCGTTCGGCTGATCGGCCGGGCAGACGTAGGTCTTGACCCGGTTCGCCCGCATGTTCTTCCAGTTCGGTTCGAGGGTGCCGCTCATCGCCACGGGGCCCGAGTCCGAAGCCCAGGCTGCGATACTGGTCGATTGCGTGCGGTAGAGGTTGTCCTGCTCGATAAACGGCAGGACCAGGACCGCCCAGTTCGGGCCGATTTCGTCGGTGTAGGGGTTATCGTTGTAGTTCCGCATGATGACCGCCGGCGGCAGGCCGGTCGCCTGGTCCGCGTACGAGTGCATCGCGATGCCGAGCTGCTTGAGGTTGTTCTGGCACTGCGAGCGAGCCGCCGCCTCGCGGACCTTCTGGACGGCGGGCAGGAGCAGGCCGATCAGGATCGCGATGATCGCAATGACCACCAGCAACTCGATCAGCGTGAAGGCGTTTCGGGATCGATGCATAAGGGACACTCCGTCGAACGAGAGAGAAACGGAATAAGCGGAAGAAGGAGTAGGTGGAATGAAAGGGATGGGAACGCTTTCCTCATTCATCACCTAACCATCAATGTTTATGACCGGCCCAGAGGCACCTGTCAACGCAATTTTATCTCGTTTTCACAGGTTAGCTCCTCTCGACGGATTCCTGCGGATTCAGAGAACGGCGTGACGGCTCGGTTCGGGGCCGAGCAAGGCTCGGCCCGGACGGCTTCGCCTGGTTGGCGGGCGATCTCGCGACCGGTCATTTCAACTCGATCGTCCCGAGGTCCTGACTCGGGGACTGGATCGTAAACTCCAGGTCGGTGGTTTCGACCTTCTCGTACTTGGCCGGGATCGGAACGTACTTCGCCCCGGCGGTGTTGCCTGGGCCGCCGGCCCCGGTCTTCGAGATGACGTCCGGGGTACCCGACTGGGCACTATTATCCTTGCCCGACCCCTTCGTGGCCCACGCGGGTGGGCCTTTCGACGGGCCTCCGGGGCCGGGCCCGGAGGCGGGCCGATTATCGCGGGGCTTGAAGGCCAGGGTTTGCACGGCGGCCTTCACCTTGCCGACCGGGGCCATCCCCTTGAAGCTCCCGTCCGGTCCGAGGATGGCGCTCCCCGTCACCGACTCGTTCCCCTCCAGAACGAAAAAGAGCGTCCCGGCCGTGACGGGGTTGCCGTTGTACGTCACCTTGCCAGTGACTTCGACGTGCCGGGAGTTGCAGGAACTGAGCAGGAGCCCCGTCGCGGCACAAAGAAGAACCCACCGGAGGGAGGATCGACCAACGCGGTTCTCGGCCATGCTGAACACCTTCGCTGAAATGTGCAGGGAGGAACCCGCCCCGGAAGGGAGAGAGGGTCCGGCGAGGCGGGGCCGCCTCGCCGGACGTTCCGACGGTCTCTTCGCCGGACGTTACAGGTTGGTCGGCGTCGGCTGACGGTCGCGCGGCAGCAGGAGCCAGCCCATGGATGTGATCGGCGGGCCGTAGGAGATCGTGCGGACGCTCCCGTCGGCCATGAGGAACGGACAGCCGCTGCCGTACGGCCCGCCCCAGGAGTTGTTGTGGTTGTAGCCGTTGATGCCCCAGTTGTTGTCCTGGACCACGGTCCGGGCCTGGGTGTTCCAGTGGCCGGTGTTCGGCTGGGACTGGTCGTTGTTGACGAACCCTTCCCAGAACGCGCCGCGGCAGGTGCCGCCGGAGCCGCCGAAATTGACCGTCTCGTCCCAGTCCCAGCCGTTACGCGGGGCCCGCTGTTGCAGCTGGAGCGCCTTGGTGCCGACGAGGATCGTGTTCGACGAGCCGTCGGGGATGGTCTGGACCCCGAAGTAGCCGGTCATCTGGCCCGGCCGCATGGCCCACTCATGAAAGTCGGCCATGACCTCCCAGTTGCCTGCGTAATCCGTCACCGCCCCGATCGCGGTCGTGACCGGGCCGAGCGCGATCGGGTTCTGGGCGTGATACGCCGCGAACGCCGCGTCCCGGGTCGCCAGCCAGTTGGAGTCGCCCCCGTTCCCGTTGACCGCGACGGTCGACGGGGCCCGGCCCGGGTCCATGTACGACTTGACCGTGCTCGTGGCGTTGAAATTGCGGTACAGGTTCTCTTGCTCCATGGCCGGCAGGATCTTGAACGCCCACGAGCTGAGCCAGGCCGTCCGCGGGGAGCAGTACGCGCCCCACTTGCCATTGTTGGGCAGGCCGCCGTTCGTGTCGTTGAAGTTGTGCAAGGCGATGCCGATCTGCTTGAGGTTGTTCTGGCTCTGGGCCCGGGCGGCGGCTTCGCGGACCTTCTGGACGGCGGGCAGGAGCAGGCCGATCAGGATCGCGATGATCGCGATGACGACGAGCAACTCGATCAGCGTAAAACCAGAACGCGAACGTGACATCTTCGGTCCTCCGACGATGGGGGAGAGAAACGGATGACCATAAATGAGCGTGAGCATTGATACGAACTCGTTGATGCGAGAGGGCAAACGAGTCGTTCAATCCATTCACTAATTACCAGGGTAATGTCCCTTGTCAACCAGAAACCGCTCGATTACAGGCGGGCTAATTCTCACGAATCGTCTGGCTGACCTGCGCCAGCGCGGCGAGGGCCCGGGTGCGCGCCGTCGCGTGATCGACGACGGGCTCCGGGTAGGCCGTCGGGCTGTCGGGGGTCTCCCACGGCCGGTGGACGTTCTCGGCCGGAACCCCGGCCAGCTCCGGCACCCAGCGCTTCACGTACCGCCCGGCCGGGTCGAACTTCTCGCCCTGGGCGACCGGGTTGAAGATGCGGAAGTACGGCGCGGCGTCCGCCCCGCAGCCGGCGGTCCACTGCCAGCCGAGCGTGTTGTTCGCCAGGTCGGCATCGACGAGCGTGTCCCAGAACCACCGCGCCCCATCGAGCCACGGCAGGAGCAGGTGCTTCACCAGGAACGACGCGACGACCATCCGCACCCGGTTGTGCATCCAGCCGGTCGCCCACAACTCGCGCATCCCGGCATCGACGAGCGGATAACCCGTCCGGCCGCGTCGCCAGGCGCGGAACGCGGCGGGGTTCGTCTCCCACGGGAAGCGCGCGAACTCCGCCCGGAGCGGGGCGTCGGTCGTGTGCGGGAAGTGATACAACAGGTGGTGCGCGAACTCACGCCAGCACACCTCCTTGAGGTAGACCTCGCACCCCTTCGGCCAGCGGGCCGGCGGACCGTCCAGCGCGTCGGCCAGGGCGTGGTAGATCTGTCGCGGCGACACCTCGCCGAAGTGCAGGTGCGGCGACAGGCGCGACGTCCCCTCGACGTCCGGCCGGTCGCGGTCGTCGTGATACCGCCGGACGGCGGCGTCGAGGAACGTCGCCAGCCGGGCCGACGCCCCCGCCTCGCCCGGCTGCCAGACCGCCCGCATCCCGCCGGCCCAGTCGATGGTCGGCAGCAGGCCGAGGTCGGCCAGCGGCAGCGAGGCCGGCCACGCGGCCGGGGCGTCGAGCCGGGCCGGGGTCGGCAGCGGCTTCGGCGGCGTCGGCAGGGCGAGGGCCGCCTTGTAGAACGGCGTGAAGACCTGGTACGGCCGGTCCTGCTTCGTCCGCAAGTCCCACGGCTCGAACAGCAGGGCGGCGTTGCCGCTCTCGGCCCGGACGCCGGCCGACGTAAGGGCCGCCTTGACGCGCGTGTCCCGGGCGATTACCGCCGGCTCGTAGCGCCGGTTCCAGTAGACCGCGTCGGCGTCCGTCTCGGCGGCGAGGTCGCGCAGCGCGTCGAGCGTCGGGCCGCGCCGGACGATGAGCCGCGAGCCACGCTTGCGGAGGTCGGCGTCGAGGGCGGCGAGGGAATGGTGCAGCCACCACCGGCTCGCGGCCCCCGGCGGCCACGGGGCCTCCTCGTCCGGGGCCCAGACGAACACCGGCACGACCGCCCCGCGGCGGACGGCCCGGTCCAGGGCCGGGTTGTCCGCCAGGCGCAGGTCGTGCCGGAACCAGACGATCGAGGCTGGCATCGGTGCCCCCTCTCAGGCGTTCATGCCGAGGATCGCCGCGTTCAGTGCGGTCGCGTAGCTGACCCAGACCAGGTACGGCACCAGCATCCAGGCCGCCGGCCGGTCGATCCGCCCGAACAGGGCGATCGTCGCTGCGATCGCCAGCCACAACGCGGCGATGTCGGCCAGGGCCCAGCCGACCTCGTGCCTGCCGAAGAACAGAAGCGACCAGGCGAAGTTCAGCGCCAGTTGCAGGCCCCAGACGGCGAGGGGCAGGGCGGTCGTTGCCGCCGGCGCGCTCCGCCAGACGCGCCAGGCGGCGACGGCCATCAGGGCGTACAGGACGGTCCAGACCGGGCCGAACAGCCAGTTCGGTGGCGTCCACGCCGGCTTGTTCAGGCCGGCGTACCAGGTCGGGATCTCCGCCAGGGTGAACGCCGACGCGGTCCACGCGACGCCGAACGCGAGGGCGAGGAAGACCGCCAGGCCGAGCAGATCGGAGGCCCGGCTGGCGGCGGTCGCAGGGGAAGATGTCATGGCCGCTCCGACAGTTCTCGCCGGCGACGGCGGCGGGGTGTACCATGTGTCTGGCGACGGGACGCCTGCTTTACTCATAGGCAGTCACGTCGCGTCCCGTCCAGTCCGACCGGGAGACGCCCATGGCCGAGAGCGACCCGTTCGCCGAGAAGCGCCGCCAGATGCGCGACGAGCTGCTCGCCCGCCACTTCCTCCTGGGCGGCTGGCTCGGCGGCACCGACACGTACAAGCGCACCATGTGGGCCGCCGTGCCCGAGATCGCCCTCGCCGACGCGGCGTACTCGCTCACGATGCGCCGCGGCCTGCCGGAGCCCGGGGCCGGCCAGCAGCTCGTCATGGCCGGCCACGAGGCGATGCTCGCCCAGTGGTTCCTCCGCCCGCTCCGACGAGAAGACATCGAGTTGTCAGCGAGGTGGTTCGCCGAGCACGCCGCGACGCGGGCCTTCCCGAAGGAACTCTGGTGGTCGCTCCTCGACGCGACGCTGGACGACGACCTCTACCTCCCGATCGACATCTGGGGCTTCCCCGGCGGGCAGACGTTCCTGGCCGGGGTGCCGTGCCTGCTGTTCGAGGGGCCGGGCGGCTTCCTGTCGTACCTGGAGCCGGCCATGTGCCGCTACTTCGCCCCGGTGCTCCAGGCGACGAAGGGCCGGCTGATGAAGCTCGCCACGCCGCGCGACGCGGAGTTCGGCTTGCGCAGCGCCGTCAACGAGCAGGCGAACATCGTCCTGCTCCTGGCCCGCTACGTCGGCGGCCGGGGGACGCTCACGTCGAACGACACGGCGGAGTTCCTCTACCCGGACCTGTTCAAGTCGGTCGGCACGATCGGCCACGAGATGATGTGCGCCGGCCAGTCGTTCGAGCGGACGCTCGGCGACGCCGAGTACGAGATGATGGAGCGCTTCGTCCGGGCGTTCGGCCATGCGTCGCTGCTGTGCGACCTGGTCGATGCTGAGACGGTCGGCCTGGAGAACGCGATGCGGGTGATGCGGCGCTTCCCGGAGAAGACGTCGGTCGGCATCCGGGTCGATTCGGGCAACATCGCCGAGCAGTGCGTGCTGTACTTCCAGAAGATGAAGGAGCTGGGCATCCAGCCGCGGCTGATCGTCTTCGAGGACGAGATCACGCCGGAGTCGGTGCGGCACGTGTACGACCACTTCCGCCAGGCGACGGGCGAGGAGCCGACGATGCTCTTCCCGGGGGCGGGCGGCTACTGGTGGCGGCTGGTGCACCGCGACACGGTCGCGGCGGCGTTCAAGCGGACAGCGACGGAGGGCCGGCCAAACGTCAAGTTCTCGAACTCGCCGGGCAAGGAGTCGCTCGGCGGCCGGCTGCGTGTCTACGGCCGGGGCAACGCCCTGATCGTCGCCGACGAGGGCGAGACGATCAGCGGCGAGCCGCTCTTCGTCAAGCTGGTCGAGCAGGGACGGATCGTCTACCGCGAGTCATTCGAGGAGCAGGCCGACCGGGCCGACCGGACGTGGGGCCGGTACAACCGCTGGGAGCTGTCGCCGAAGGTGCGCGAGTTCCAGCAGACGTTCCAGACGATGCGGGCGCACGAGATCGAGGAGGCACGGGAGCGGCTGGATGGGCAAGACGAGCGCGGGGCGTCCCCCTCGTGAGGCTGGTTATCGGCCCTGTCGCAGCGGAGGATGTAGGATGAGGTGGGAACTCTACCTGGCGTGGGCAATGCTCTACCCCGCCCCGTCGGACGCGCAGGAGAGGGCGGTCCCCCTGCCCGTGCCGGAACAACTGCGGAACCCCTGGCCGGCGGAGTGGGAGAAGGAGTTTCAGGCCCGGAGGGACCGGGTGTTGGCGGGGATGTGCGCGAAGGAGAAGGCAGAGGTGAAGGCGGCGGCCAAGGCGTGCCTCGATTACGTGTGTGCGGTCGGGGCGGTGAAGTACTTCCGCGGGGCGTTCAACGGCCCGACCAACCGCGACTACACCCATCCGCAGCCGTTCGGCGGCAGCGCCCCGTGCCTGCTCTGGCTGTACTTCGGGGACACGCCGCTGGCCAACACCGCGTACGAATCCGACGAGGTGCACGTCCTCAGCAGCGGCTATCGCCCGCCGGCCGCGGTCGTCCACCTCGCCCGCAAGGGGTTCGACCGGCCGGCGGAACTGTTCGCGAGCAAGCCGGCGTACTCCGCCACCACCGGGAACGACCTGAAGTCCCCGCCCGAGTACTTCGAGACGCAGTTCTTCGGCCGCTCCTTCCAGCTGGGCTCCCTCGTCGGCGGCACGACCTCCGGCAAGACGGCGGTGAACGGGTTCAAGATCGTCGCCGCCGACGACAGGCGCGGCGCTATCGCGATCCAGGGCGTCCCCGGGCCCGATCCCCGGTTCGTCGGCTCGGCCAAGTACACCGAGGGGAAGGTCAGCGGGGAGAACCGGGTCGGCCAGAACGGCGACGTGGCGGTCTGGCTGGTCCAGGGCGGGCAGTCGCCGTGGGTGTGGGTGGTGCCCGAGGGGGTCGGGGTGGAAGCGGACGGCGGGATCACCTTCCTGAAATGCGACCGGTCGTGGGTCGCCCTGCACCCCGTCAACGCCGGCAATCCGAAGGTGGACGACGACCTCACGGCAGCCCTGACCGCCGGTAAGGATGGTGCCCAGTGGAGCGGGCACCGCGTCCTGTCGGCAAAAGGCAACGGCGGGAACTACTGCGGCGTGGCGGTGGAAATCGGCGAGGCCCCGGAGTTTGCGGACTTCGCCGCATTCAAGAAAGCGTCGCTGGCCAAGGCGAAGGTGATCGCGACAAGGATCGCCGACGGCGAGGCCGAGTTCGCCGGGGCGAACGGCAAGCGCGTGGCCCTCCGCTTCGCCGCCAAGCCGGTCGAGACGGGCGTCTGGCGCGACGGGAGCGCCCACGATTGGGCCGGACACGGCAAGCACCTCTACCGGACGGCCGCCGACAAGCCCGCCGTGATCGAGCAGGCCTGGCTCGGCGGCAACCTAACCGTACGCGCTGGAAAGGCGACGTTCACCGCATCGGTGAGCGAGAAAGGCGTGGCGACATTCACCAACGAGTAACCGGCTGGCCGGTCCGCCGTGCGTGGGACTGGCACGCGACACCAAAGCCAGACCCCACCCCAAACCCGACTTTCCGCCTGCAAGTAGGGTTCCGGGTAGCGCCAGGCCCGCCGCTCTTGTTTCGGTCGGTTGGCCGGCTATCCTGCCTGGGTGGCAAGGGGGAATCGCCCGATGATGCAGCACGGCTTCCTGCGTGTGGCGGCAGCAACACCGGTCGTCCGCGTCGGCGATCCGGCCTCCAACGCCGAACGCACCCTCGACCTGCTCCGCCGCGCCGCCGACGACGCCGTCGCCGTCGCCGTCTTCCCGGAACTCGGCCTGACCGGATACACCTGCGGCGACCTCTTCGGCCAGCCGGTCCTCCTCCGCGCCGCCCGGCAGGCCCTCCTCGACCTGGCGATGGCCAGCGCCGACGTCTATCCCGGCGTCGCCGTCGTCGGCCTGCCGCTGCTCGTCGATGACCAGCTCTTCAACTGCGCCGCCGTCCTGCACCGCGGCCGCGTCCTCGGCGTCGTGCCGAAGAGCTACCTGCCGAACTACAAGGAGTTCTACGAGGCCCGCTGGTTCGCCCCGGCCGCCCAGGCGCGCGGGGCCGACGTCGTCCTCGGCGACCGGGCCGTGCCGTTCGGCACCGGCCTCCTCTTCGCGGCGACCGACGTCGAGGGCCTCGTCCTCGGCGTCGAGATCTGCGAGGACCTCTGGGGCCCGGTGCCGCCGAGCAGCGTCCAGGCCCAGGCCGGGGCGACGCTCCTCGTCAACCTCTCCGCCAGCAACGACCTCATCGGCAAGGCCGGCTATCGGCGACAGCTCGTCGTCAGTCAGTCCGGCCGCTGCGTCGCCGCCTACGTCTACGCCTCGTGCGGCGTCCACGAATCGACGACCGACGTCGTCTTCGGTGGCCACTGCCTCATCGCCGAGAACGGCGTCCTGCTGGAGGAGTCGCCGCGCTTCCGACGCGAGGCGACGCTCACGATCGCCGACGTGGACCTGGAACGGCTCCAGGTCGATCGCGCCCGAACGACGAGCTTCGGGCAGGGCAACCTCTACCAGGGCGACGCCCGCATCTTCGCGACGATCGACTTCACGCTCGGGGCCAACGCCTTCCGTCGGCCGGCTGACGACCTCCGCCGCAAGATCGACGCCCACCCATTCGTGCCGAAGGGGCCGGAACGTGCCCGCGAGTTGGCCGACCGCTGCGAGGAGATCTTCCACCTCCAGGTCGCCGGCCTCGCCCGCCGCTTGGAGCAGATCGGCACGCCGCCCGTCGCAATCGGCGTCTCCGGCGGCCTCGACTCGACGCTCGCCCTGCTCGTCGCCTGCAAGACGATGGACGTCCTCGGCGTGCCGCGCTCGCGCATCCACGGCCTGACGATGCCCGGCTTCGGCACCAGTCCGAAGACGCGCGGCAACGCCCACGACCTGATGCGCCAGCTCGGCGTCGCGTCCCGCGAGATCGACATCCGGCCACTCTGCCTCGCCGAGATGCGCGCCCTCGGGCACGCGCCGTTCGGACTGCCGCTCGACGGCGATGACGTGGACAGCCTGACGGCAAAGATGCGCCAGGTGCCGCGCGACGCCCGCAAGGACCTCACGTTCGAGAACATCCAGGCCCGGATGCGGACCCAACTGCTCATGAACACCGGCTTCGTCGTCGGCACCGGCGACGTGTCCGAGCTCGCCCTCGGCTGGTGCACCTACAACGCCGACCACATGAGCATGTACAACCCGAACGTCTCCATCCCGAAGACGCTCGTCAAGTTCCTCGTCGTCTGGGCCGCCGAGAACGAGTTCGCCGGCGAGGTCCGGGCGACGCTCCTCGACATCGGGAACACGGTCATCTCGCCGGAGCTGCTGCCGACCGACGCCGACGGGACGATCACCCAGTCGACCGAGGAGGCCCTCGGCCCCTACGAGGTGCTCGACTTCTTCCTGTTCCACTTCCTTCGCTATAGCGCCCCGCCGGCGAAGATCCTCTTCCTCGCCGGGCACGCCGCCTTCTCGCGGCGCTACGCCCCAGAAGACCTCCGCCGGTGGCTGGCCCAGTTCTTGCGCCGGTTCTTCGCCAACCAGTTCAAGCGCTCCGCCCTGCCGGACGGGCCGAAGGTCGGCTCGGTAAGCCTGTCCCCCCGCGGGGACTGGCGAATGCCGTCCGACGGGCACGTCGAGCAATGGCTGCGTAACCTGGACGACGCATAAACGTCGGGGGATTCCCCAGGTTGTCCCCACGACAGTCGCCGTTGGAATCTCCCTCGGAATAATTCCAGTTTCCTTCTCAACTCTCAGCAGCCCCGATTCCGAAAGACGGTGTACGAACGGGAGACTCGCCCACGGCCGCTCCACGGAAGAAGTCGAGCAACCCCTCCGGTCGCGGGTTCCCTGTCGCGTAGTGAACGCTTTTTCAGACGAGACGCCGCCGCGGACACCTGGCTCGCCTTTAGCATGAGGCGGCCAGTTGCGACGGCTGCGCCCTCGGGGAGAGGTTGCTCCGGGAAGTGAGGTGTTGGTTCCCAAACCGAACCGTCGCGTTCGAGCCGGTCCCTGTCAGCGGCAGGGCCGACCCTGATCCGATTTTGCCACCGAGGACCATGCCATGACACCGCCGCCGCCGCGAAGCCGTCGCAGGCCGACCCCGTCCAACCCGCTGCCGGGCCGACCGCTGGTACTGGAACAATTGGAGGACCGGACCGTCCCGTCCACCAGTACCTTGCACACCGTGCTGGGCACCCTCTCCTTCGACCCCGACCAGGTGAGCCGATCGACCATCCTCGTCGGCTTCCACGACGCCGCCAAGGACCACACCGGCTATTCGGCGACCGCCGGGACGACCGCCGCCACCCGGCTCGACCTGCTCCCCGGCTATTACATCGTGCAGCTCGCGCCGGGCGTCTCCGTCGAGCAGGCCCTGTCCGCCTACGCCGCGTCGGGCCTCGTGGCCGAGGTGTCGCCGGACTACCTGCTCACGGCCGAGGCGACGCCGAACGACCCGCGCTTCGTCGAGCAGTGGGCCCTGAACAACGCCTCCGGCGGCGACGTCAACGCCCCGGCGGCCTGGGACCTGACGCGCGGCGGGACGCGCACCGTCGTCTCGGTCATGGACACCGGGATCGATTACAACCACGTCGATCTCTACAAGAACATCTGGCTCAACCAGGGCGAGATCCCGACGACGCGGCGGGGCAGGCTCACCGACACGGACGGCGACGGCAAGATCACGTTCATCGACCTCAACCAGTCCGTCAACCAGGGCGTCGGCAAGATCACCGACCAGAACGGCGACGGCCGGATCACCGCGAACGACCTCCTCGCCCCGATGCGGAAGACGAACGGCGTCGATAACGGCCAGGGCGGCTGGGCGGACGGCGTCTCGAACGACGGCGACCGCTACGTCGACGACTTCGTCGGCTGGAACTTCGTCAACGACACGAACCGCCCCGACGACGACAACAACCACGGCACCCACGTCGCCGGCATCATCGGCGCGACCGGCAACAACGCGACCGGCGTCACCGGCGTGGCGTGGGTGACGCAGATGATGGCGATCAAGTTCATGAACGACGAGGGCCGGGGGAGCATCGGCTCGTTCATCGCCGGGCTCGACTACGCCGTGACGAAGGGGGCGAAGGTCTCCAACAACAGCTGGGCCGGCGGGACGTTCACCAGCCTGCTCTACGAGGCGATCGCCGAGGCGCGCGACCGCGGCCACGTCTACGTCGCCGCGGCCGGCAACGCCGGGACGAACATCGACATCAACCACTCCTACCCGGCGTCGTACGACGTGACCAACATGATCGTCGTCGCGTCGTCGAACCGGTCGGACGGCCACTCGACCTTCTCGAACTACGGCGTCGGGACGGTCGACCTCTCCGCGCCGGGGGAGGGCATCCTCAGCACCCTGCCCGGCAACCGGTACGGCGTGATGAGCGGCACGTCGATGGCCGCCCCGCACGTCACCGGGACGGTCGCCCTCGTCTGGGCGCGCAACCCGTCCTGGACCTCTGCCCAGGTCATCAACAAGGTGCTCGGCACCGTCGATAAGAAATCCGCCCTCTCGACCAAGGTGGCGACCGGCGGCCGGCTCAACACCGCCGCCGCCGTCGGGGCGACCTCCCCGCCGGTCGAGAACCAGGCCCCGAAGGTCCTGTCGTCCGTCGCGACCGGGGCGGAGACCAACACGCTGAACAAAATCAGCGTCACGTTCAACGAGCCGATCAACCCGACGACGATGACCGCGGCGGCCGTCCGCCTGCTCGGCCCTAGCGGCAAGCTCATCTCCCTGACGAGCGTCAAGGCGGTGACCGGCACGTCGAACAAGAAGTGGGAGTTGAACTTCCTGACGCAGAACACGCCGGGCACCTACTCGCTGCAGCTCTCCAGCGCGATCAAGGACACGCAGGGGGCCGCCCTGCCGAACTACTACACGACGTTCACCATCGCCAAGACGGCGACGTACACGAACCCGGCGAGCCAGGCCATCCCGGACAACGGGACGATCACCTCGACGATCAAGGTGAACCAGAACGCCAAGGTGCAGAACGTCACCGTCAAGGTGAACATCGGCCACACGTACGACCGCGACCTGGCGCTGTACCTCGTCGCCCCGAACGGGACGAAGATCACCCTCGCCTACCGCGTCGGGGGCTCGGGGGACAACTTCACCAACACGGTCTTCTCCGACGCCGGCAGCAAGCCGATCGACCAGGGCGTCGCGCCGTTCACCGGGACGTTCCGGCCGACGCAGGCCCTCTCGACGCTGAAGAACATGCCGACGCTCGGGAACTGGAAGCTCATCGTCCAGGACCTGGCCACCGGCGACCGCGGGACGCTGCTGAACTGGTCGCTGACCATCACGACGACGAACGGCCTGACGCAGTCGACCGGGACGACGAAGTCGGCGTCGATCCAGGGCTTCGCCGAGGAAGAGCCTCTCGTCGAAGGGCTCCCCGAGGAGTCGGTGCCGCCGGCGACCGACCGGCCGTCGATCGCCACCCTGTCGGCGACCGTGTCCGGGGCTGGCGTCGTCGGCTCGCAGCTCGTCTCGCCGATCACCGGGCCGACCACGCCGGTCCGGACCGTCGAGCCGGCCGCGTCGGCTCGGCGGACGAGCACCACGGCGGGTTGGCTGGCCAGGGATCTGGAGGGCCCGGCCGACACGCCGCGCGCCGAGCCGGCCCCGAGCCAGCGGCCCCCCCGACACGAGGAGGCCGTCGATTGGACGGCGAGCGATCTGGTCTTCCAGGAGGTCCGCCCGCTGGAGCCGACCGAGGCGACGGAGCCCGCGACGGCTCCCGAGCCCCGTGGCGAGGGCCTGGACGAGGAGGTAACCGAGCTGGTATGAACCCAGGACGAAACGGCGACGCCGGGGCAGGGTAGCTTCCCCGGCGTCGCCGTTTTTGGAGCCTACTCGCCAGCGCGCAAGAGGGACCGGAGTTCGTCCCGCACCGCGGCGAGGGGCAGGCGGCGCTGCACCAGCGTGTCGCGGTCGCGGATCGTTACGGTCTGGTCCTGGAGCGTCTGACCATCGACCGTAAGGCAGACGGGCGTGCCGACCTCGTCCTGGCGGCTGTAGCGCCGGCCGACGCTGCCGCCTTCGTCGTAGAAGACGTTGAACTCGGCCTTGAGTTCCTTGTAAAGGCGCTGGGCGATTTCCGGCATGCCGTCCTTCTTGACGAGCGGAAAGATCGCGGCCTTGATCGGGGCGAGGCGCGGATGCAGCCTCAGAACGGTGCGCGCCCTCGGGTTGCCGTTCTCATCCGGGGCGGTGTCTTCGTCGTACGCTTCGCACAGGAACGCCAGCGTTCCACGGTCCGCGCCGGCGGACGGCTCGATCACGTGCGGGACGAACCGCTCCTTCATGTCTTCGTCGAAGTAGTCCATCTTCTTGCCGCTGCCCCGGTGGCGGGGCGTCCCGTCGGCGTTCTTCTCGACGACCAGCTCGCTCCCTTGCCGGACGAGCTTGCCCTCGGAGTGGCTCCGCAGGTCGAAGTCGCCGCGGTGGGCGACCCCTTCCAGTTCGCCGAAGTCGCCCTCGGCCAGGAACGGGAACGCATACTCGATGTCGGCCGTGCCGCAGGAGTAGTGGCTGAGTTCGTCCTGCTCGTGCTCGCGCAGCCGGAGCCGCTCACTCGCCAGGCCGAGCTTGACGTACCACTGGAACCGCCGGTCACGCCAGAACTTGTACCACGCCTGCGACTCGGCCGGGTGGCAGAAGAATTCGATCTCCATCTGCTCGAACTCGCGCGACCGAAACGTGAAGTTGCGCGGCGTGATCTCGTTGCGGAAGCTCTTGCCAATCTGGGCGACGCCGAACGGCACCTTGACACGCGACGTATCGACGACGTTCTTGAAGTTGACGAAGATGCCCTGGGCCGTCTCCGGCCGGAGGAACGCCGCGTCCTCCTCGCCGCCCATCGCGCCGACGATCGTCTTGAACATCAGGTTGAACTCGCGCGGCGGCATCAGCGTGCCGAGTTCCTTCGCGTCCGGGGCGAGCACCTGCGAGAACTCCGGCACCGTCGCGAGCGAGACGAGCCCGGAGTGGTAGGCGAGCTTGTCGGCGTCCTTGGCGCGCATCCCGAAGAACTTCAGCGCCCGGGCCTGAACTTCATCGACCCCCTTGTCGCCGGACTCCATCACCGCGACGAAGACCTTCTGCCCCTTCGCCTCGACCCACCGGCCGTTGACCTGGTCGTGGCGGTAGCGCTTCTTGCTCTCGCGGCAATCGACCATGAAGTCGTGGAACAGGTCGTAGTGGCCGGAGCACTTCCAGACCTGCGGGTGCATGATGATCGTGCAGTCGAGGCCGACCATCTCGTACGGACGCGGCGCGCCGGTTAGGGTGGCGATGTCGTCGTGGCCGGTGACCATGTCGCGCCACCAGGCCTCCTTGAGGTTGCGCTTCAGCTCGACGCCGAGGGGGCCGTAGTCCCAGAAGCCGTTCAGGCCGCCGTAGATCTCGCTCGACTGGAAGATGAAGCCCCGGCGTTTGCACAGGGCGACGAGCTTGTCCATATCCTTCGGCATCGGCGAAACCTCGCGGTACTACTGCGCCCAGTGGCGTGCGACGATGCCCACGGCACCGACCTCGACCCGCCACGGGTCGCGGCGCAGCTCGGGCACCAGCGTGAACTGATCGACCCGGGCCGCCATGCGGACGTCGTCATCATATCCCAGGCCGGCGAGTTGGACGCCCCCCGCCGACACCCGCAGCGCCCCCTCCAGGATCGGGCCGTGCACCTCGAAGCAGTCCCACGCCACCCGGGCGGCGTCGTTCAGCTCCGGCTTGCCCGCGCCGCGTTCGGGCCGGCAGAGGAAATCGACCAGGCCGCCGGCGCAAAGGGTGTCCTCGAGGGCGAGCCGGCCCCGGTTGCCGGCGCAGACGATATGGACCGGACGCCGCTCGGCCTTGAGTTGTTCGCAGACGGCGGAGAAATTGACGAACGCGGCGAGGAGCACCCGCCGGGCCGCCGAGGCGGCGAGGAGGGCGCGCGTGCCGTTCGTCGTCGTCAGGACGACGTCCATGCCGCGGACGCGCGCCGCGGTGTACTCCGCCGGCGAGTTGCCGAGGTCGAAGCCGGGCAGCGGCCGGCCGTCGCGTTCGCCGCCGAGTAGGACCTTGCCGGCGCGCATGCCGTCGGCCCTGGCGCGGGCTTCGTCGATTTCAAGGCAGGGGAGGATGGATGCCGCCCCGGCGGCGAGGGCGAAGGTCATCGTCGTCGTCGCGCGGAGGACGTCGATGACGACGGCGACCCCGTCGGCGAGGCCGTCGGCCGGCACCCATTCCGGGACGAGATGGACGTGGATCTGCCGATCCTGGGTCATGCGGCTCCCTCCGGACGAACGCCGCCATGATAGAGGGAGCGGCCCGTCGGCGGAAGACGGGTTCAGTCGCTGCCGCGCTCGGCCGGGTCCGGCCGGCGCGGCGAATCCTGCAACCGCAGGGCCGCCCGGCGGGCCAGGTAGGCGTCCTCCGCCGCGACGTAGCGCAGCCGGAGCGTCGCGATCCGCACCGCGTAGTAGACGCCGGCGACCGGCAGGACCGCCCCGAGGACGAGGGCCGCCCGGAGGATCGGCTGCCCGGCGACCAGGCTGGTCAGGGTCGGAACGAGCAGGAACAGGCCGAGGACGACGACGGCGACCGACAGGCCGACGCCGAGCCAGGTCGGCTCCTCGCCGGCGACGAGATAGTCGAGGCGCTCGTCTTCCCAGGCGGCGTCCTCGCGGTGGAGGCGCTGCTCGTGGTGCCAACGCTGGAACGGGGCTGGGTCACTCAGGTGCGGCGGTCGTGACACGGTCGATCTCCGGATCGGGGGAAGGTGTTTCCTTTCCCCATGTACCCGGGCCGCGCCGCGCCGTGACGACCGGCTCACGCCGGCTTGATGCCGACGACGATCTCGACCGGGACCCACATCGACTCTTCGCGGGCGGATCGGATCGTGAAGCCGTTCGCCTCCAGGCCGCGGCGGACGTAGATCGGCCGGCAGTCGAGCATGTTCGGGAAGTGGCGGTGCGTCCACTCGTAGATCGCGGTGACGATCGGGTGCTTCCCCTCGCGCGACACGGCGACGACGCCGAACCGGCCGCCCGGCTTCAGGACGCGCTTCACCTCGCCCATGACCTTCGGCAGCTCCGGCGTGTCGAACAGCTCGAGCGTGAAGCTGGTGAACACGGCGTCGAGCGACGCGTCGGGGTAGGGCAGCGTGTCAGCGTCGGCCCGCGTGACGTGGACGCGCTCGGCGAGGTTCTCCTTCTGGAGGAGCTGCTCGGTCAGGGCGACCATCTCGTCGGAGATGTCGATGCCGAACACCTTGCCGGTCGGGCCGACGGCCTGGGCCATCTCGACGAGGCAGTGGCCGGTGCCAAAGCCGATCTCCAGGGCCGACTCGCCCGGCTGGAGGCCGAGGTCTTTCAGGCCCTTATCGCGCATCGGCCCCTCGGCCGACTCGGCCATGAAGTCGTAGATCTTGGCGATCTTGTTGTAGTAGGAGCGCGACTCCTCGCGGCTGGTCAACACGCGGGTGACGTTCGGCTCGTAGGACAGCGGCTGCTCGGCCATCGCGGGGACACCTCGGTCACTGGGAGCCATCCGGCCAGAAGAGCACGATCGCCTCCAGCATCGTCAGCCCGACGATGAAGCTCGGGACCGGGATGGCGAACGGGTAGTTCTCGACGATTTCGTCCGGCAGGCGGGCCGCGCCGCCGACCATGAGGGCGATGTTGCAGACGATGCCGAGGATCAGGAACGCCCGCCCTATCAGGAAGGCGTCGCGCCACGGCAGCAGCAGCGCCACGCCGGCGATCAGGTAGTTGACGCCGGCCAGGAGCATCGCCCCGGGGATGAACACCGGCAGCGGCTCCTCCAGCGTCAGGTTCCAGGCGGCGACCGCCCCGAGGACGAAGACCGCCGCGAAGAGCAGGTCGAACACGCCGCCGACGACGGCCTGCGGCGTCGGGTGCTTCGTCGGTGCTGGCGCGTCCTCCGTCACGGCTGCTTCCCCTGGACGCGGAGCAGGACGCTCGGCGCGGCGTGGTCGGTGTTCTTGCCCTCGCGCTTCGCCGTGACGACGATCGGGTGGTCGGTCGGCTGCACCCACGGCTCGGCGTAGAGGAGGAACGTGCGCCGCGTCTCGGTCGGCGTGATGAGGATGCCGTTAAGGCCGACGTCGAGGACGCGGACGCCGTGCGGCAGGCCGCGCGCGTCGATCGGGATGCGCCCCTTGAAGTCGTTGCGCCGCTCGACGACGACGGTGATGCGCGTCTGGCCACCGGGCTGGATCGTCACCTCGCGCTGCTCGGTCGTCGTGACGATGTCGCCCGGGTCGATCACCTTCGGCTTGCCGCCCGGAGTGCGGTGCTCGACGCGCTTGCCGTCGATCTGGGCGACGCCGACGACGGTGAAGTTGGCCGGGACAGCCGGGTCGATCGCCGCGTCCGGGGCGGCCTCCAGGGCGACGACGGTCGAGTTCTCGCCGCGGAGGATGGTCGTCTTCGGCGCGGTCAGGCCCTTCGGCAGGCCGAGGAGCTGGACGTCGATCGGGCCCTGGAAGTCGTCCCTGCGCTCGGCGGTGATCTCGAACGGGACGGCGGCCCCCTTGCTGACGGTCGGGTCCATCGGTGCGACCTTCAGGGCGAAGTCTGGCCGGGGCGGGCGGACGGTGACGCGGTACGTGAAGTCGCGGCCGGCGAGGTCGCGGCTGTCGGTGACGACGACCTGGTACTCGCCGTCGGCCGGCGGGTCGAAGAAGAGGCGCGAGTCCTTGCCGTACGGCGGCCCGCCGTCGTCGTTGCGGGCGAACAGGGTCACGACCGGCAGGCCGTTCGGCGGGAAGGTCGCCCCCGGCGGGTGGATCGTCACCTTGAGCAGGGCCTCGCCGAGCGGGTGGTGCGTCGGCGTCGTGCCGAGGAAGCCGAGCCGCTGGCCGGCCTCGCTGAAGAAGCGGCAGTCGTCGTCCGGGTTGCGCGGCAGCACCTGGATGCGGGCCAGCTCGGTACCGACGAGGACGTAGTCGTTGACGCTCAGCTCGTTCCAACTCTCTAGGCGCATCCCGGACGTGACCGAGTCGTTGTCGCGGAACGTCGTGTAGCACTTCGCCACGCCGCGCAGGGTCGCCGTCGGCACCGGCCGGCCCGTCGCGTCGCGGATCTCGATGCTCGTATCGATCGGCGAGCCGCCGCGCCGCGCGAACGTCTCGACCACGAGGCGCTCCCCCTTCTTCGCGGCGAACTTCCAGACGTCGGCCTGGTTCGGCTTCTCAACCCGGCCGTTGCCGGTGCCGGGCACGGCGAGCAGGCCCGGCTTCGTCGCCTCGGCGAACTCGCCGACGACGACCTTCGGGTTGCCGAGCGCCGGCCCGAGCGGCGTCGCCACCTCCAGCGGCTTGCTGCTGCCGGGGGCGAGGTTCTCCTCCAACGTCACCCGCACCGTCCGGGCGTCGCCGAGGTTGGCCCCTTCGAGGGTCACCTCGCCCTCCTTGCCGCGCGGCAGGCCCATCGGGAAGACGCTCGTCACGACCGGGACGGCCCCGACCTTGAGTGTGTAGGTGTAGGCCGCCTCGCCGCGATACTCGCGGTCGCGCAGGCCGAGGGCGTACTCGCCGGCCGTGGCGCAGCGGTGGGCCAGCAGGCCGGTGCCGCTCGTGGCGACGACCCGGCCGGCCGGATCGACCAGTTCCAGGACCGGCTCCATCTTCGCGTCCTTCGGCAGGACGACCTGGACGCCGACCTCCTGGCCGACCTTCGCGTCGAAGCGGTAGTAGTCGACGTCGCCGGCTGGCTGGAGCGTTCCGTTGATCGTCGCCGTCAGGCCGACGAGCTGGCCGGCGCGCGGCGTGCCGCCGGCGTTCTCCTCAGCGATGACGGCGCTGGTCGGGACGGTCCCCTGCGGCGTGCCGGCCGCCGCGTCGAGCAGGACGACGACGCCGTCGTGCCGCCCCTGGGCGACCTGGCCGCCGTCGGGCCGGACGGCGACGGCGTGCAGCGCATCGGCCTGCTTGTCGTAGACGCGTTTCTCGACGAGCCGGGCGGCGTCCCACGCCTTGGCGACGCGGTCCTCGCCAAGCGAATAGAGCGTCGAACCACCAGGCCCGAACGCGAGCCGCAGGACGGCCCCCTCGTGGGCGAACGCCGCCTGGGTGAGCTTCCCCTCGGCGGGGGTGACGTCGTAGACGCGGATGTTGCGGTCGATGCCGCCGACGGCGAGCGTCGGCCTCGTCGGATGCCAGGCGATGGCGTAGACCCAGTCGTTCGCCTCGCCGAGCGTGAAGAGCCGCTTGCCGGACGCGACGTCCCAGACCTTGACCGCCCGGTCGGCCCCGGCCGTGGCGAGCAGCTTGCCGTCGTGGCTGAAGCCGACGCCGTAGACCGAGTCGCTGTGATCGCGCAGGTCGCGCAGCCGGACCCCCGTCGCCGCGTCCCAGAGGCGGACGAGCCGGTCGTAGCCGCACGTCGCCAGGGTCTTGCCGTCCGGGCTGAACGCGAGCTGGTGGACGAGGTCGAGGTGCGCCGTGATCCGCCGGATCGGCTTCGCCGCCGGCGTACCGTCCGGGCCGACCGCGAAAAAGGCGACCTCGCCGAAGACGGCCGGCCGGCCCGACGCCACGGCGAGGAGCTTGCCGTCCGGCGAGAAGGCCACGGCGGTGACGGCCCCGTCGAAGTCGTCGATCCGGCCGCGCGGCGTCCCCTTCGCCGGGTCAATCAGCACGACGCTCGACCCGGAGCCGGCGACGAGGAGCTTGCCGTCCGGGCTGTACGCCAGGGCGGCGACGAGCGGCTTGACGGTGCCGGTCGGCGGGACGCCGGCGATCTTCGTTGCCGAGGCGGTATCGTCCCGGGCTCCGTTGGCGACCCAGGAGCGGACCATCTCGATCTCTTCCGGCAGCGGCTGTCGCGCCTCGGCCGGCGGCATCGGCTTGACGCCTTGCTTCGGTTGCAGGCGCTGGATCAGGACGCTCTTCTCCACGTCGCCGGGCACGACGGTCGGGCCGGTCTTGCCGCCTTTGAGCAGGGCGACGTGCGAGCCGGTGAAGACGTCGCCCTTCGGCACCCAGCCGCTGTGGCAGCCGTTGCAGTATCGGGCCATGAACGGCGCGACCTGGCCGACGTAGCTCGGCGATTGCGCCGCCAGCGGCCCGGCGGTGAGGAGGGCCACGACGGCGATGCGGAAAGAGGTCATGGCGGGTCGCCTCAGTGATTGAACAGGAACTCCTTCGACGACAGCACCGCCCAGAAGAGATCCTCCAAGATCTCGCGCGGGGTCGAGCCTTCCTTGCGGGCCTCGCCCATCAGGGCGAGGAACTTCGTCGCCTCGGCCGCGGTCGGCTTCCGGGACAGGGCGAGCAGGAAGACTCGCTCGACGGCCGTCTCGTCGCTGACGTTCTCCTTGAGCCACGCCTCGACCCGGCTCGTCTTCGCCCGGAGCTTGTCGTTGAGCGTCTGGCCGTTGTTGACGTGCAGCGCCTGGCCGACGCTCGCGTCGCGGCTCTGCTCGCACGAACACGTCTGCGACCGCTCCGCCCGGCCGAACGCGTCGAGGAAGCGCGACGCGACGAGCGAGTCCGGCAGCTGGAGCGCGCGCGTCCCGAGCGGGTAGCCGGCGTAGCCGGACGTCGCGTCGCGGCCGCCGGAGTAGAGCTTGTCGAACGGCGTCGGCGACCCGGTCACCTGCGAATAAACGTCGAGGATGACCTCGGCCGGCAGCCGGCGGACGAGGTAGCGCGAGTAGAACCGATCGTCCGCCTTGTTCTCCGGCCGCGGCTCGCTCGACCGCTGGTACGTCGCCGACCGCATGATGGTGCGGATCGTGTGCCGGACGTCGTACTTGTGTTCGATGAAGTCCTTCGCGAGCCAGTCGAGCAGCGGCTCGTTCGTCGGCGGGTTCGTCTGGCGGAAGTCGTCCTCCGCCTCGACCAGGCCGCGGCCGAGGAAGTTGCGCCAGAGGCGGTTGACGGTCGCCTTCGCGAAGTAGGGGTTGTCCTTGTGCGTCAGCCAGTCGGCGAAGTACGCCCGTCGGTCGGTGTCGCTGTCGGCGGCGAGCGGCTTGCCGTCGAGCGGCGTCGGTGGCATGGCGACGTTGCGGCGCGGGTGGAGCACCTCGCCGGTCGGGTTGGTGAAGACGTAGACGTCGCCGGCCTTGTCGCCGTTCTTGAGGCCGACCCGGCCGAAGAGGCTCGCCAGGCTCCAGTACTGGTCCTGGGTCCATTTCTCGAGCGGGTGGTTGTGGCAACGGGCGCAGGTAATCGACATGCCGAGGAACGTCACCGCCGTCGTCTCGCTCAGGTCGGCGACGTCCTTGTGCAGGACGAAGTAGACGCCGGCCCCGTTCTGGAGCGTGCTCCCCTGGGCGGTGAGGATGTCGCGCGCGACCCGGTCCCACGGCGTGTTCTCGGCGACCTGGCGGCGGAGGTGCTGGTAGAACGACCACGTCGCCGCCTGCGGCAGCCGCTTCGTGCTGACCAGGAACAGCTCCGCCCACTTGTACGTCCAGTAATCGACGAATTCCGGCCGGTCCAGCAGCCGGTCGATCAGCTTCTCGCGCCGCTTCGGGTCGGCGTCGTCGGTGAATGCCTTCACCTCGTCCGGCGTCGGCAGGACGCCGAGCGAGTCGAGGTACGCCCTGCGGAGGAACGTCGCGTCGTCGCACGGCGGCGACGGCGGCAGGTTCAGGCTTACGAGCTTCGCCTGGACGAGGCGGTCGATCTCGTTGACCTGGACGGCCCGGAACGCCTCGGGAGGGATGTCGGTCTTGTACGGCACCGCGACACGCATCGACACGACGTGATTGGCGAACAGGGCCGTGATCGTCGCCTCGCCGTGACCCATGACGTTGACATTGCCGTCGGCATCGACCTGGGCGACCTGCTCGTCGCTGGAGACGAACTTCGCCCAGCGCGTCGTGTCGGCGACGCCCTGGTCGCTGTACGTCGCCCGGACGAGGACGCGGAGCTTGTCGCCGACCTGGAAGCGGGCCGCCGCCGGCAGCACCTCCAGTCGGTCGAGCCGGGCGTCGTCCGGCTTGGGACCAGCCGCCCCTTGCGCGACCCACTCGACGAGGACGCGGTAGTCGGCGCTGCCGGCATCGATCTTGGTGCCGCCGCCGTGTCGGAGGGCCATCGTCGGCTTGAGCAGCAACAGCGACTGGTCCGGCCGGGCGAGATCGACCCGCCGGCCCTGGGCCTGCCGCGTCAGGACGAAGTGGTCCGCGTCGGGGTCGTAGCCGCGCAGGGACAGCTTCAGGCCGCCCTTGCCGGCGAGGGCCCCGTGGCACGCCCCGGAGTTGCAGCCGGTCCGGGTCAGCACCGCCTGGACGTGGTTGCCGAAGCTCCACGGCCGCGGCTGGCCGGCCCCCTTGACGACGACCTTCGCCGTCGCGGTCTTGCCCTCGACCGTGGCGGTAACCGTCGCCTCGCCGTCGGCGACGCCGCGCAGGCCGCCGTCCGGCTCGACCGCGACGACTTTCGGGTTCGACGAGGTCAGCTTCGTCGCCCCGCTGCGGTCGGCGACGACGACGCCCGCCTCGGCCAGGACGACGCGGACGCCGTGGGCGTCGCGGCTGCCGGTCAGGGTGACCGTCTCGGGCAGGATCTTCAGTTCGGCGGCGGGGAGGGCGGCGGGGCGGAGGAGGGCGAGCAGCACGAGCCAGCGGCAGTGGCGCATCGGTGGAGTCCTGGCGGGAGAGCGGACCGGGCCGGGGTCGTCGCCGGCCCGGTGGTGGAGCGGGTCACTTGTCCTTCGGTGGGAGCGGCGGCCCGTCCTTGGGGACCGGCAGCCCCCCACCCGTGGGCTTGGCCCGCTCCTTGTACGGTTTGGCGTCACTCTCTGTTGCTCTGTAGAGGTCGCCGTTCGTGGTGTCGAGCAGGAGGATACTCAGATTAACCCCGACCTCACCCGACGTCTTGACGACCACGAAGCGGCCCGCCGGGTCGCCGAAGCCGGGCGGTGGCGGGAGGTTCGGCAGCCCGGCCGGCGGTCGCGGCTGGGCGAGCAAGGTCGAGATGCCGACCAGGATCAGCGCGATGCCGAGGAAGGCGATCAGGCTCTTTCGCATCGTCCACTCCGGGGTCAGAACAGTTCGTGAATCGGCTTGAGGTTGTAGTCCACCATCGGGATCGGCCGGCCCTGCGGGCCGGGCAGCTCGTGGTGCGGGTCGAGGCCGAGCGCCTTGAACAGCGTCGCGGCGACCTCGCCCGGCGCGATCGGCCGGGTCTTCGGCACGTTGCCTAGCTCGTCCGACTCGCCGACGATCCGGCCGCCCTGGATCGGGCCGCCGCCCATGAGGATCGTCCAGACGCCCGGGTGATGATCGCGGCCCCCAGCCGGGTTGATCTTCGGCGTCCGGCCGAACTCGCCCATCGCCGTGACGACCGTGCTCTTGAGCAGGCCGCGCTCGGCGAGATCTTCGAGCAGGGCCGAGTAGGCGTTGTCGAAGTCCGGGGCGACGAGGCGGGCCATCTCGGCGATGTCGGTGAACGGCCGGGAGCCGTGGATGTCCCAGGTGATCTCGTCGAAGACCGTCTCGAACATGTTCACTGTGACGAAGCGCACCCCGGCCTCGATCAGCCGGCGGGCCAGGAGACAGCCCTGGCCGAAGCGCGTCCGGCCGTAGCGGTCGCGGACCTTCTGCGGCTCCTTGTCCAGGGCGAACGCCTCGCGAGCCTTCGGGCTCGACATCAGCTTGTAGGCGAGCTGGAAGCTCTCGTCGAGCTGCTTCGCCTGCGGCTGGTTCTCGAACGCCTTCAGTGACCCCTCGACGGCGTCGCGCAGCTTCTGGCGGCGCTCGGCCCGGACGCCGGAGATGTACTCCGGCGGCAGCAGGTCGGGGACTTTAAAATCCTTCGCGTTCGGGTCGGCGTCGAGGACGAACGGGTCGTGGACCTTGCCGAGGTAGCCGGCCGTCTGGCCGTGCGGCATGTTGCCGCCGGTGCGGCCCATCGGCCGGGGGAGCAGGACGTGGGCCGGCACCTCGCCGCGGCCGCCCTTGAGGTAGCCGAGGACGCAGCCGGCGTGCGGGTGCTCGATCCCGCCGGTGAACAGCCGGCCGGTCTGCATCATCTGGTGGCCGGTGTCGTGGACTGCGGTCGCCGTGTGGTAGACGCTCCGCAGCAGCGAGAACTTATCCGCCAGCTTCGCCATCCGCGGGAAGATCTCGGTGATCCGGACGCCGGCGACGTTCGTGGCGGTCGGCTTGAACGGGCCGCGCACCTCGTCGGGGGCGTCCGGCTTCGGATCCCACGTGTCGATCTGGCTGGGGCCGCCGAGCAGGAACAGCATGATGCAGTTCGTGTCGTCGTCCTTCTCCGGGGCGCGCGCCCGCAGGAAGCCCGGCAGCGTGAGGCCGAGCGTGGAGAGCGCCCCCGCGTGGAGGAACCCCCGGCGCGACGGGCCGGTCCCCTCGGCATCGATGCGCAGCATGGCGAAGATTCTCCCCCCGTCGCCGGGAAGTCGCGGACAGCGTGGCCGGTTCGATTAGAATGGAGTCTACCCGCCGACGCGGCGCGGGTCAACGCTCTGGCACGGGCACGTTCATCGTGGAGGTGCGGGCCATGCGACGGGTGTTCACGTTCCTGGGGGTGCTGGCCGTCATGACGAGCGCGAGCGACGCCGCCCCGATCGACAAGGTCAAGGAGTTCCTGGAGGCGAAGAAGGCGACCGCCGGGATGCTGACGCCCCTGGCCGACGAGGCGCTGGCGAAGACCGTCCCGGGCCAGGCGTTCTTCGGGTTATACTTCCGCCAGTTCCCGGTCGCCCGACAGACGCCGGAGGGGTTCGGCGACAGCAACGTCCTCGTCAGCGACGGCAAGGAGAAGGTGACCCTCCTCCCGGCGAAGAAGGACCTGGAAGCGTACGCCCGGGCGACCTTCCTCGCCCGGGACGACGCCGGGGCGAAGCTCGCCGCGAAGGCGTGGCTGCTGCTCAGCTCCGAGATGGCCCAGGACGGGTTCTACAAGTTCCAGGTCGTCGATGAGTCGCTGACGGCGAAGAAGGACGGCGACAAGCTCGTCGCGAGCGGCCGGCTCGTCGTCATGCAGGGCGGCAACGGCGAGCTGTCCGTCCAGCTGACGTTCGACGCCGCCGGGTCGCTGAAGGAGGTCAAGGAGACGGCGAAGATCATCGCCGGACCGCGCCCGATCTGCCAGGCGAGCAAGCTGCTCGACCCGGACCCGCTCGTCCGGCAGATCTGCCAGGCGGACCTGCTCATCATGGGCCGGGCGGCGCGCGACTACCTGACCGAGCAGCGCGCGAAGTCGTCGCCGGCGTTGCAGGCGGAGATCGACCGCGTCTGGCGGCGGATCGAGGCCGGCGAGCGGTGACATATAGCCGCCGGCTTGCCGGCGGTGCCTTTGGACGGAACGAGGCTCGAATGGCAACCGCCCTGGATACGACCCGCCCGCCGCGTGACGAGTACACGCACCGGCTCGACGACCGGCTCGAAGCGGAACGCCGGCTCAGCGTCCGGGAGCGCCTCGTCGGTAACGGCCGGCTCGCGGTCTTCTTCCTGGCGGTCGCCCTGGCGTACTTCGCCTTCGGGCCGCGCACCGTCTCGCCGTGGTGGCTCGTCGTGCCGGGGGTCGCCTTCGCGGTGCTGCTCTTCGTCCACGAGGGCGTCGTCCGCGCGATGTACCGCGCCCGTCGGGCGGTGTCGTTCTACCGGCGCGGCCTGGCCCGGCTCGACGAGAAGTGGATGGGCACCGGCCAGCCGGGGGCGCGCTTCCAGAAGGAGGAGCACCCGTACGCCGCCGACCTCGACCTGTTCGGGAAGGGGTCGCTCTTCGAGTTGCTCTGCACCGCCCGCACCCGGGCCGGCGAGGACACCCTCGCCGCCTGGCTGCTCGCCCCGGCCGACCCGGACGAGATCCGCGCCCGGCAGGGGGCCGTCGCGGAACTGCGGACGCAGCTGGATTTACGCGAGGACCTGGCCCTCCTCGGCGACGACGTCCCGGTCGGCGTCGATTTCGAGCCGGTCGCCGCCTGGGGCGACGCGCCGCCGCTGCTGAGGTACCCCTGGCTCCGCTGGCCGATCCTGGCCCTCGGCTGCCTGACGATGCTCTGCCTGCTCTACTGGCTGGCGAGCTTTTTCCACCCGAGCAACCCCGACGCGGACTACCTGGCGAAGGTCGGCGTCATCGACGCGTTCTTCATCAAGGTCGGGGCGCTCCCGTTCCTCGTCCTCGGCCTGGTCGAGTTCGCGATCGCGGCGTACTTCTTCCCGGCGGTGCACCGGGTGCTCAGCGTCGTCGAGAAGCGCAGCCGCGACCTGGCCCTGCTGGCGAACGTCCTCGCCCGGCTGGAAGACGCCTCGTTCGCGTCGCCGCGCCTGCGCCGCTTGCGCGAGATGCTCGAAGGGCCGCACCACGAGAAGCCGTCGCAGCGGATCGCCGCCCTGGGCAACCTGCTCGCCCTGCTCGCGTCGCGGCGGAACGCCCTGTTCGCGCCGTTCTCGCTCGTGCTGATGTGGGGCACGCAGCTCGCCCTGGCCCTGGAGGGCTGGCGGCGGCACTCCGGCCGGGAGATACGCGACTGGCTCCACGCCGTCGGCGAGTTCGAGGCCCTGTGCGCCCTGGGGACGTTCGCCTACGAGAACCCGGCCGACCCGTTCCCGGAGATCGTCGCCGGCGCGCCGTGCGTCGAGGGCCGCGACCTCGGCCACCCGCTGCTGCCAAGGGCGAAGTGCGTCGCGAATGACCTCGCGCTCGGCCGGCCGGTGCGGGTGCTGCTCGTCAGCGGGTCGAACATGTCCGGCAAGAGCACCTACCTGCGGACGGTCGGCATCAACGTCGTTCTCGCCCTGGCCGGCGCGCCGGTGCGGGCGAAGTCGCTCCGGCTGACGCCGCTGGCGATCGGGGCGACGCTACGCATCCAGGACTCGCTCCAGGAGGGCCGGTCGCGCTTCTTCGCCGAGCTGCTGCGCGTCCGGCAGGTGGTGGACCTATCGCGCGGCCCGCTGCCGCTGCTGTTCCTGCTCGACGAGATCTTCTCTGGGACAAACTCGCACGACCGGCGGCAGGGGGCCGAGGCGGTCGTCCTCGGCCTGGCCCGCCGCGGGGCGGTCGGCCTGGTGACGACGCACGACCTGACCCTGACCCAGATCGCCGACCGGCTCGGCGATGAGGCCCGCAACGTCCACTTCGCCGACCGGTTCGAGCACGGCGAGATGCACTTCGATTACAAGGCCCACGACGGCGTCGTTCAGAACAGCAACGCCATCGCCCTGATGCGGGCGGTCGGGCTGGAGGTGTAAGGCGGTTCGGGGACCGCGCGCAGCGAGACGGCTGCGTCGGCCCGGTCGAGGCGGCGAGCGTCTTGCCGTGCGGGGCGAACGCGAGCTGGCTCTGGGAGTTGGCCTCCGGCGGGCCGGCCAGGCGGGCGACTTCCCGGCCGGTGGCCGACTCCCAGACGGTGCCGTCGGCCCGGTCCCAGACGACCACCTTGCCGGGGTCGGCCTGTGCGGCGACGCGCGCCGTCCGGCGAGAGCACCGGTAGGCCGTAGCGCTCGCCCTTTGTGCCGAGCGTGGCGAGGAGCTTGCCAATCGCACCGTCGCGGACCTGGAGGCCGTTGTCGAAATCGCCGACGACCGGCCTTGCGTCCGGGGCGTAGGCGAGGCCGCTCGACATGCCGAAGTCGAGGCCGCCGCGCGGCTCGGCGGTGACGGCGTCGAGGACGCGCAACTCTTTCGCACGGACCGCGACGGTGACCTTGTTGCCGTCGGCCGCAAAGGCGCTCCTGAGGGCGGTCGGCCTGGGTACCTCCCTGTCGGCGACGCGCTCTTGCAATCCGGCGGCGATGCTCTACGATGTAGAAATGAGCCGGAGTGGCGGAATGGCAGACGCGCCAGGTTGAGGGCCTGGTTACCTTTACTGGTAGTGCAGGTTCAAGTCCTGTCTCCGGCATCTTGACACGAAAGGACTTGCGGCGAACAATGCCGCAAGTCCTTTCGCTTTCCCCGACCCCTTTGGGGAAGAAGTGGGGAAAGCGTTGGGGCCGCAGGGCGATCGCGTTGCTTCCCTCGCCGGCCCGTCCTCGACGTCGGGGAAGGCGGCGGAGGGCGTGGAGGCACCCGTGGCATCCCTCGAACTGCGCAACAAGACCTACCGCGTCGTCTTCATGTTCCGGGGCCGCAAGTACGGCTACTCCCTGGACACCGACAACCCCTCCGTGGCCGAGGGCCTGCGCGGCGGCGTCGAGAAGACCCTCATGCTCGTCGGCCAGGGGGCGCTCGAGTTCCCCGCCGGGGCCGACGTCGTCTCGTTCGTCCGCAACGGCGGCAAGGTCGTCCAGGCGGCCCCCCCGCCGGCTCCGCTCACGCTCGCCCAGCTGAAGGAGAAATACCTGGAGGCCCAGGGGCAGGGGGCGATGGAGGCCAACAGCCTGGCCACGGTCAGGATGCACCTGGGCCACTTCGAGAAGACGCTGGGCGGGCGCTTCGCCGTTCGCAACCTCGCCGCCGCCGACCTGCAGCGGCACGTCGCCGAGCGGCGGAAGAAGAAGCACCGCGGCAAGGCCCTCTCCCCCGTCACCCTGCGGAAGGAGATGGCCAGTTTCCGGGCCTGCTGGAACTGGGCCGTCCTGCAAGACCTTTTGTCCGGCGCTTTCCCTTCCAGGGGGCTCGTCTACCCCAAGGCGGACGAGAAGCCGCCGTTCATGACCCGGGCGGAGGTCGAGGCGCGTCTGCCGGCGGCGGCCAACGACGCGGAGCGGGCCGAGCTGTGGGACGCCCTCTACCTGACCCGCGAGGAGTTGCCCCGCTTGCTCGCCCACGTCGAGGAACGGGCGACCCACCCGTGGCTCCACCCCCTCGTCGCCTTCGTGGCGTACACCGGCTGCCGCCGCAGCGAGGCGATCCGGGCGCTGGTGACCGACGTCGACCTCGCCGGCGGCACGGTGCTGGTCCGCGAGAAGAAGCGCAGCCGCAAGCAGCGGACGACGCGCCGGGTGCCGCTGACAGCCGCCCTGGCGGCCACGCTCAAGGGGTGGCTAGCGGTCCATCCCGGCGGCCCGGCGCTCTTCTGCCACCAGGGCGTGGTCGCCCGCAGTAAGAAACGCGGCGAGACGACCGGCCACAAGGGCAAGGGCCGGCCGACTTCGCTCCGGGGCCGGATGCAGCCGGTGAGGAAGCGTGACGTCGCGGCCGTGGGGGCGTTGACGAGGGACGAGGTCCACGACCACCTCCGCAGGGTACTGGCCGGGTCGGAGTGGGAGGTGCTGCCGGGGTTTCACGCGCTCCGGCACAGTTTCATCAGTGCGTGTGCCAGCAAGGCGATCGACCAGCGGCTGATCGACACGTGGGTCGGCCACTCGACCGAGGAGCAGCGCCGCCGGTATCGCCACCTCTACCCCTCGGTCCAGCAGGCGGCGATCGGCGCGGTGTTCGACTGAGCGGCCGCCCTGGAGTCGGGCATGAAAAAGCCCCGGCTGATCCTGCCGGGCCTGGTCGATGTTGCCGTTGGGCCGATCCGGCCGCTAGGTCTTCCGGTCGGGGAGCAGGCCCTCGCGCTGGTAGCGGAGCAGCTCGCCGTGCGAGATGGCCCAGGCCGGGTGCTTGCCGCGGCCGCTCGCCTTCTTCACTGCGTTGAGCCGGCCGAGGCGGCACCACTCCCGGACCGTGAACTCCGCCTTGCCGAGCAGCTCGGCCAACTCCGCGGTCGAGTACCAGTCGCGGGACGCCTGCCGCGAGAGCAGGCGCTCCAGCAGGATCTCGATCCGGTCGAGGCGCTGCTCGACGCCGGCGGGCCCGGCCCCGTCTTGTTCGCCTCCGCCCGCCCCCTGTCGACCGGCTTGACTTTCCGGTCGCACCGCCGCGTGGTCGTCGTTCCTCATGTCGTGGGCCCCGCGAGGAGGCGGCTGAGTGCCGCCCCCCGCCGTCCTGCGTTGCCGTGCTCCGGCGAGTCCGCGTAGCCGGAGGCGCGGGCGTTCGCGTCCGCCGGGCTGGGGGAGGCCGGGGTTGGGTCGGCGGCCCGCGTGTCCGCGTCCGGGCCGGCTCCGACGCCCCGGCCTTCCCCGTGCTGGGCGTCGCGCTACCGCCGCTCATTGTACCCGTCCTGGGTGAACAAGGCTACAATGATCCTTCAGCAACTTGTGGTGTACAGGGCCTGTAAGGCCCACAACGATCTCCATCGAACCCGAGCGAGTTCTCCATGTACGAACACGACGCCGGCCTCGCCACCACCCGGCTGCTGATCGAGCCGCCGGTGCCCGCGACTCTGTCCCAAGGGGCCGCGGTGCTCTCCCTCGCGGCTCGGGGCTGGCGGGTCGTCCCGCTCCACGGCGTCCTCGGCGGCGGGGCCTGCTCTTGTGCCAAGGGCGGCTCCTGCCGCAAGCCCGGCAAGCACCCGCGGATCGAGCGGTGGCAAGAGGTGGCGACGGCCGACACGGCGACCGTCACGGCGTGGTGGGCCCGGTGGCCCGGGGCGAACTTCGGCGTCGCGACCGGCGGCGGGCTGCTCGTCCTCGACGTCGACCCGGCCCACGGCGGCGACGGCAGCCTGGACGCCCTCGAGAAGGAGCACGGCCCGCTGCCGTCGACCGTGGCGTGCCGGACGGGCGGCGGCGGTCGCCACCTCTACTTCCGCGGGCCGGCATCGTGCCGCAACCGGGTCGGGTTCAAGCCGGGGCTCGACGTCCGCGCCGACGGCGGCCTGGTCGTCGCGCCGCCGTCCCGGCACGCGTCCGGCCGCCGCTACGCGTGGCTGGCTGCCCCGGCCGTCACCCCGATCGCCGAGATGCCGCCCTGGCTGCTGGACCTCGTCGGCCCGGACGCCCGGGAGGGGAGGGGAGGGGCCGACGAGGGCCGGGCCCTGTCGGCGGGGGAGTTGTCCCAGGCCGAGCAGCGGGCCCGGGCGTACCTCGCCAAGCTCGACCCGGCCGTCGAGGGCCGCGGGGGCGACAAGCAGACGTTCAAGGCGGCGTGCTACCTCGTCGTCGACTTCGGCCTCTCCCCGGAGCAGGCCCTGCCGCTCCTCGTCGAATGGAACCGGACGCACTGCCGCCCGCCCTGGACCGAGGCCGACCTGGTCCACAAGCTGCAGGAGGCGGACAGGCGGCCCGGCGAACGCGGCCGGCTGCTGGGGTGGGTGCCGCCACCCGCCGCGCAGGCCGAGGCCGGACCGGCTACGGCCGGTCCGGCCGACGTGCCGTTTTTCGGGGCGGTCCCGGACTTCGTCCTCGCGGATTGGTGGAAGGCCCGGCCCCAGCCGCCGGAGCGTCGGCGGGGCCGCCCGCGTGGCGGCGCGGGGCTGCGGTGGCTGGTCCACCTCCTCATCGTCGTGCATCAGCGGAACGCCCGTGTGGTCATCCCCGACGTCCTGGCCGGCCAGGTCGTTTGGGGCGCGGACCGGGCGGGGTGGCCGTCCCACTGGCGGCGCCAGATCGCGGTTTGGCTTTGCGGCCCGCCGGGGGAGGGGGAGAAGGCCCCCGCGTTCTCGGTGGGCCCCTGCCCGGTGGGGTGCCCCTTGCACGGCCGGGGGGACGCCGGGCATCGCCACCTCACCGTCCCGATAACAAACCTGTGCGGCGAGGCGGGAGCGACGGTCGACGACAGCTTCCTCGGCACCCTGGGGGCGTACTCCTATCGGGACGGCGACCAGGATCGTTACGACTTCACGAAATTGCACATCTCACCCGACGAATGCCTGACCCAGGACGAGGTGGCGGCGTTCGAGAAGTGGGTCAACGACTACTGGAAATACGGCCGGTTCTGGGCCACCTACCTGCCGGCCTGGCTGTTCGGGCCGGCCTGTCTGTCCCCCGGCCCGCTCCGCATCGTCAAGGCCCTAACCCGCGAACTGACCCGGACCACCGGGCAGTCGGCGCGCCCTGACCGGGCCTTCCTCTACCGCGGCGGGCAGCCGTCGGCCCCGGACGGCCTGAACAGCCTCGCCGCGCCGCCGTGGCTGGAGAAGGGCGTCCCGTACGTGGCCTTCAACGGCAACGGCGGCGGCCAGCGCCGCCACCTGCGCGGCCGGGGCTACCGGCTCGCGGCCCGCATGAGGCAGGCCGGTTACGTGCCGCCGGAGGCGGCGGATGTACAAGGTGATCAGGATCGGTCCTGCCGCGCCGAGGCGGATCCCGCCCTGACCGGCGCCTACCTGGCCGACCTGGACGAGTTGGCGGCCTTCCTCGGCCTGGTCGTCGGCGGCTGGGACGAGGACCACAGCCGGTGGTACGACCTCGCCGAGATGATCGCCCTGGCGGAGAACGAGCGGGGGAGGCGGCGGCTCGGCCGGCTCCGGCTCCGGGTCTACGCTGGGGCGGACTACCTGGCCGACTGGCGCGCGTTCTTCGCCCGCCGGCTCGGCTTCTCCCACATCCCGGGCGGCCGCGACGAGGGGGCGGCCGATAGCCAGGCCGCCGGGGCGGGCCGGCTGGCGACGGCGGAGGACCTGCACCTGCTCATGCACCGGGCGGGCGTGTCGGACCGGGAACTGGCCGAGAGGGTCGGGGTGACCCGGCAGCGCATCAACGCCCTCCGGACCGGCCGGCGGCGCATGACGCCCCGCGTGGCGGACCGCCTGCGGGATGCGCTCGTCCCCCGGCCCCCCCAGGTCGGTTGACAGGTGGGGTTTTATCCTCCGGGGGGCAACCACGAAGGGGGGTATTATCCCGAGGTTGCAACTCCTCCGGGAGAGAAAAGGTTGGGTGGAAGTCCGCGAATGCCTATTTTTCAAGGCAGAACCGGGGCCACGCCTCACTACGAAGTCTCTAAAAAAACGAAGTAGCACTGGCGTGGGGGACCCACGCCAAGCCAACCACACAGGGGGATGAGATCCGACCTGGCCGGGCGGGTGTAGGTCATCCGCCCGCCCCACCGAGGGGGTAACGAGGTGGGCCGGCGCGGCCGGCCGTGACGGCCGCGTCCGCCACCTTCTCCAAGGACCGGCTCCGCTGCAAGCCGCCGTTGGAGGGCGTGTTCAGCGGTCGGCAGGTCCCCCTGCCGTTCGAGCCGTGTCCGTGCACGGTCCGGGGTTCGCCTTCCCGATGGCCCGCCTCCACGCCCTGATCGCCGACGAGATGGGCCCCGGCATGACCGTCCCGGTGCTCGTTTTCTCTGGGGAGCGCCGCTCGCGTACGAACAAATGGTCACGCCATGCCGTCAGCTTGGTGATCTGCACCTCCAGGAGCTCGACCCGCTCCCGAGACGTCCCCGGCAGGGAATGACGGTGGTCTTCGACCTCACCGCACTACCCCGCGCAACTGCGACAGCTTCCCGCACAGCCGTTGCCGGGCCAGGTCCGCCAGTGCGGTCGGGGTCTGCCTCGTGGCGACGGTCGCCTGCGGCATGCCCCGGGCGCTGACACCCCGCATGTCGCTGCCCACGTAGGCGAACTTGACGTCGCCGTCCTCCGGCATCTTCTGGGTGCGGTCGTTGACCGTGGCCTTCAGGTGCCGAATCGGCCGGGGGATGAAACGCAGCCACGGCTGGCGATGCGCGAACAACTCGGCGATCCACCGGTAGTCCTTGACGTCGGTCTGGCGGCCGGGGACCTGCTCGGTCGGCTCGGCGTTGACCAGCACCTCGAAGCCGCCCTCGAACGGGTTCCTGGTCGACTTCCAGGGTGACGCCGCGGTCGGTCGGACTGTCAGCCCCTAATCGGCGTGCCCTCAGGGGACGACGACTCGCTCCGGCTCCTGTTCCAGGCCGGCCTGATCCGCAACGCCCTCGTCGTCTGCCCGAAGCCGCTCGTGACGAACTGGTCGCGCGAGATGCGCACCTGGGCGGGCGACCTCCCGTTCGAGGTGATCGGCGGCGACACCGAGACGCGCCGGGCGGCGTGGCACGTGTCGAACTGCCCGCTCAAGCTCGTCAACTACGAGCTGCTCACCCGCGACGCGGCCGAGGTGGCCGACGGGCGCGTCGGGTTCGACGTCGTCGTCCTCGACGAGGCGCAGCGGATCAAGTCGCACGAGAGCAAGACGGCCCAGGTCGTGCGCGGCCTGCACCGCCAGCGCTCCTGGGCGATGTCCGGCACGCCGGTCGAGAATCGGACCGAGGACCTCGTCAACATCTTCGCCTTCGTCGATGAGAAGCGCATCCCGCCCGGGACGCACCCGCGGCAACTGCCCGAGCTGACGAGCGACTGCATCCTGCGGCGGACGAAGGAGGACATCGCGACGGACATGCCACCTGGCCGACGTGCCCGGCGGCCTGATGTCCGCCCGGCCATCCCGCGTCGACCGGGAACCTGATGCTGAAGTACGTTCGAGTAGGTTGGCGAATGACTGAGTTTCGCGAAACTCGTCCATGGCAAGATCCAAGGGAGATCGCCCGGCCGACAGGATCCCCCGGCCCTTGCCGGGCGGAAGCCGTTTGTCTCGAGCGTCTCGCTGTCGCTTGCGGGCCGGTCGAGGCGACCGGGGAAATGCCGGGCCGGTGCCACCGCGGCGAGGCGAGGGAGCGGCGGCCAGGAAGAGAATTGCCCCCGAAGTGGACGACCTGGCCGAGATGGCCAGCGTTGCCAACCGGCGATGTCGCCTCGCCGTGGCCGGGGGTAGCATCGATCCCCGGCCACTGAGGCTTTCCCCGCCGGTCAAGTCGGCGGCTTCCCTTTCCGCTTGCGCGACGCCGGGGTCGTCCCACCGCCGGGCGGCGGGTCGTCGGCCGGCGGGTCGTCCCGGCGGACCATGCCGCGGCGTACGACCTCGTCGATTTGCTCCACCAAATAGACCTGCAGCGCGGCGTTGACGACGTCCTGCAGGTCGCAATCGTCGAGCAGGGCACGCAGTTCCAAGGCCCGCCGGAGGAGCGGGCTCGTGTCGAATTTCGTCCTGACCTTGCCACCGGGTTTCGGCATGGGCCCTCCATCGCATCGTGAATTTCGGTAGGGACAACTGCTCAATTGTAGCAGGACGGGAGCAGCAGTCCATAACAGCGCTCTAGACCATAGGGACTATAGGTCCTATGATGAGTCTTGGATCGGAAAGGATTATGGATCCCGTGAGGAATGGAGTCGCCCCAGCGGCGGGCGACGATTCGGAAGGAGGCGATCGTGTCTGAGGACTACCCGAAGGGGCCCCCACAAACGGGGGCCGTCTCGCGACCGGAACCCGCGGACCTCTTCTCCGCGGACGGGGCGATCAGGCAGGCGGCGCTCGAACGCTACCTCGCCCTCAAGCGTCTGGCCGGCGAGTTCGAGGCGCTCAAGGAGCAACTGAAGGCGGCCCTGGGCGCCGGTGCCGCCGTCGAGCCGGGCCCGGTCGCCGCCCGGCTCGACATCCGGCAACGCCGCCGGCTGACCGCCGCCGAGGTGATCCGACAGCTGGAGCTGTCGCCGGCCGAGGTCGCAAGGCTGCGCGCGGAGGTCCCGCTGGTCGACTGCCGCTTCCTGGCCATCGAGTCCAACGGGGCCGGTGAGGCGCCGGACGAAGTGGCCTTCTGACGGTTCAAATGGCGGCCTCGGCAAGGTTGCCGATCATGTGCAACATGACCGTCAGGAGGAGCAGATGGCCACCCGACCCGCGGCGACGATCGAGATCGGCGGCGTCCTGGCCCGCGTCGTGCCGGCCAGCGTCGAATCGGTCATCGCCCAGCACCTGAGCTATCGCCTCACGACGGTCGAGCCGGCCGAGCGGGGCGGGTACCGGAAGCAGGCCCGCACCAAGCTGCTCTACAAGCCCGACGGCGACGGCGGCCTCCTCGTCCCGGCCGGGCTCGGCCGCCTGGTGGCAGGCGAACTGGGCCGTGCCGGCTACCACGTCGCGATCGAGGACCGACGCCGCTTCGACGAACGCGCCGGGCCCGACGGGCAACTCGTCCGCGAGCTGCACGGCCCGGCGCGGGCGCTGGCCGAGGCGGTCGTCCAGGAGCCAAGAGGTCACATCCGGCTCGGCACCAAGCAGGACATCGTCGCCGCGACGGCCGGCCTCTGCCGGCTGTTCCCCCGCGGCCGGATCCTGATCGCGCTGCCCACGCGCAAGGAGGTCGGCTCGTTCCTCGGTCAGCTCCGCCGCCTGCTCGGCACGCGGTTCGATACGGCCGACTCGTACCCATTCCCGTGGCAGTCCGGCCGGCTGGTTGGCAGCCTCCACGTCGTCGACTGCTGCAACAAGTACGACTGGGACTTGGTCGTCCTACCAGACGCCAGAGCGGCGCTTGGTCGCCGCCACCAGGAGGTGTTGTGGCGCTTGCCGTGGCAGCGCGTCTACGGCTTTCTGTTGCCCGGCCAGCGGGCGCTGAGCCGGCGGCAGCAGCTCCAGCTGCAAGCCGCCGTCGGCCCGGTCATCTTCGAGGCTCCCGACCCACGAGGCGACCCGGCCGGCGTCCGCGTGGTCTGGCTTCCGCCGCCGTGGGCAGCGCCACGAGACGGCCTGCCGGCGCTGGCGCGTAAACGCGCGCTCTGGCACGACGGCCGGCGCAACGAGCTGATCGCCGACGTCGCCAGCGCCGTCAAGAGCGGCGACCAGGTCAGGATCTGGGAGTGCGGCTTGTTGTTCGATGCCGCCGACAGGGTAGCAGGCACCCCGACCGCAGTTTCCGCAGCGTCGTGGGCGGCATCGTCCTGTTCATCGCGGGCGGTGACGATCCTGGCCGAGTCGGCCGAGCACGGCCGCGAGCTGCTCCGCCGGCTGCCCGGCTGGCAACTGCTCGACCTGGTGCCGTCGGCGGCCAGGGAGCCCAACGCGCACCCCGGCTCCCGGCTGGAAGTCCGCCCGCTCGATCGGAAGGTCGTCACCTTCGCGAGGGCAGCCAAGCTGGTCGCGCTCGACACGGACGTGCTGCTCCGCGTCGACGGCCAGGGCTGGCCGCTGGAGCTGGCCGGGTTCCCGCCGCGCCGTGAGCAGGCCGATCGTGACGTGCTGCTGATCGACCTGGCCGACGACTTCGACCGGCAGGCCAAGGACGCCGCTCTGGCCCGCCGCCGCGACTACGACGCCCGCGGCTGGGCCGTTGGCCGGATGCCGACCTGGCTGGCCGGGCCGTCGTAAACAGGACGACCACCGTCGTCGTGGAGATGATCGTCGCCATCGGATATTATTTGAGTTTCACGAAACTCAATCCAAGCGATTCACTAGCTTCAACGACTCAGTCAACGAAAGGAGGCCCAGCACCATGTACTTCCACCCCTGCCGGCGAAGGGGACGCCGTGGCGTCGCCGGCGCTCGTGTCCGCCAGATGCCCGTCGAGGCCCACGAGGGCCTGCGGCGGGACTTCCTGCGCCGCCACGAGATGGAAGCCGCCGCCGTCGCCGAGGCGGACCCGACGACGAGGCAAGCCTTCGTCGCCCGGCTGCTGACGCGGACGGCCGATTCGCGCAACCTCCGCCTCGCCTGGGACCACGTCGCCGCGAGCGACGGCCAGGCCCCGGGAGCCGACGGGCTCCGCTGCGGCGACCTGGACGACGCCGAAGCCTGGGACCTGGTGCGCCGACTGGGCAGAGACATCCGGTCCGGCAGCTACCAGCCGGGCCGGGACCGCACCAAGCAGATCCCCAAGGCGTCGGGCGTCGGCACGCGGACGCTGACCATCCCGTCGGTCATCGACCGGCTGGTCCAGCGGGCCGTCGTCCAGACGCTGCAGCCGCTGCTCGACCCGCTCCTCGACGAGCGCTGCCTCGGCTACCGGCCGAGCAGCGACCGGAACAAGGCGCTCGCCTTGGCCGAGAAGCTGGCCGTCAAGGAGCAGCGTTGGATCTGGCTGACGCAGGACATCAGGAACGCCTTCGACAACGTGGCCCAGCGCCGGCTGCTCGACGTCGTCGCCATGCTCGTCCCCGACGAGGGCATGGTGACGCTCTTCGAGAAGCTGGTGCTGACGGGGTCGGGCCGGGGCCTGAGGCAGGGCGGCAACCTGTCGCCCCTGCTCCTCAACCTCTACCTGCACCATTTCCTGGACCGGAAGTGGCGCAGGCAGAGCCCGGACCTGCCCTTGCTGCGTTGGGCGGACGACCTGCTCGTCCTGTGTCGGACGACGGGGGAAGCCGACCAGGCCATGGCCGGCCTGGCGAACCTCCTCCGGCCGGCGGGCATGACGCTCAAGTTCCCGCCGGAGAAGGCCATCCACGACCTGCGGAACCGGGAAGCCGAATGGATCGGCTACCGGCTCTCGCAGGGAGGGGAGGGCCTCCGGACCGAGGTGGCGGAGGGTGCCTGGACGTCCTTAGCCGAGAAGCTGGAGCAGGCCCACGAGAAGCCTTGCCCCCCCCTGCGGGTCATCCAGTCCATCCTGGGCTGGGTCGAAGCGCTGGGGCCCTGCTACGAAGCGACGGACCTCCCCATGGCATATGCGCGGATCGTCTCCCTGGCTAACAGCCTGAGCTTCGACGAGATCCCCACGCAGAGGGAGATCCGTAGGACCTGGGCCGAGGCGAGCCGGAGATGGCGTACGCACCGAAAGGTGTAGACGCGTCCCTCAGGGAGCAGGCTGGCGGCGCCGCCCGCCAGGTACGCAAACCGGCCGGCGCACAGTCCGGCCTGGTCGGGCGTGAGCAAGACGCCGACACGACAGCAGGGCCGGGGCAGCCGATGGGCCGCCCCGGCCCGACCGCGGAATGGGCGAAGCACCACACCGGGCGGAAGTGGCCGTCCGTCCGAGATGCCGACGACTCGCCGGCGTCCTCGATCTTGACGCAGTCCTTCAGCCGGCTGTTCACCTCGTAGAACGCGAACCGGTCGAACTGCGACCCGGGCAGCAGGCCGGTGTCGCCCATCTCGACGATCTTCACCTTGCGCAGCATCTGGGCGACGATGATCTCGATGTGCTCGTCGTCGATCTCGACGCGCTGCTGGCGGTAGACCTTCTGCACCCCGCGGACCAGGTACGCCTGGACCGCCTGCTCGCCGCTGATCTTCAGGATGTCGTGCGGGACGAGCGGCCCGTTGACCAGCGCCGCCGCCCCCGACCTTGTCGCCGTTGTTGTACGTCATGCTGCGCGTCAGGATCATGCCTGGCCGTGTCGCGCGGCGTCTTGGCGAGGACGGTCCCCTCGACGACCTTCTGGCCGTTGCGGACCTCGAGCAGGGCGCGCTGCGGGACGTAGTACGCCTGCCTGAGCTGGCCGCAGTCGTCCTCGATGATGATCTGCGGGTGGAGGTCGCCCTTGTGCTCGGAGATGATCCACCGCTCCTGGCCGGTGACGGTGTCCTTCTCCTTGCGGAACGTCTTCTCCTCGATGATCTCCTCGAACCGGACCGTCCCGGCGACCTCGGCGACGAGCGGCGTGTCGCGGCTGTCGGTCACGTCGCGGAACCGGTCGAACCGGACGACGCCGCCCATGCGCGCCTTGTACGAGTCCTCGCGCACGTCGCCCTTCGGCACGCCGCCGATGTGGGACGTCCGCATCGTCAGCTGGGTGCCCGGCGCGCCGATCGTGCGGGCGGCGATATTCGGCTTCTTCGGGATGCCCTGCGTCGTGCCGCAGTCGTGCAGCGTCACGACGACGTTCTGGGCGACGTCCGCCAGCTTGCGCGTCAGGTAGCCCGAGTCGGCCGTCTTCAGGGCCGTGTCGGCGAGGCCCCTGCGGGCGCCGTGCGTGCTGGAGAAGTACTCCAGCACGGAGAGCCCCTCCTTGAACGACGCCTTGATCGGCATCTCGACGATGATCGTGCCGCTCGACGCCGCGCTCGTCCTCCCGGCGGTCGTTGCGCGGGTCGGCGAGCATCTCGCCGGTGATCTCGTCGCGGGCCTTCGTCCAAGCCTCGATGCCCTTGGCGTAGCGATCCTTCTCGGTCGTGGCTTGTCGACCTCCTTGTCGGTGGCGGCGGGGAACTTGAACTTGTTCGACGGCGTCCGCAGGTCGTCGGTGGCGAACGACAGGCCGGAGCGCGTCGACTCGGGGGAGCCGGTCTCCTTCATGCGGTCGAGCAGGTCGACCGTCTCGCGCCGGCCGAGCAGCTCGTAGCAGTCGGCGATGATGCGGGCGAGGTCCTTGCTCGTCATCGGCAGGTCGTAGAACGCCACCTTGTCGTGCAGGATGGCGCCGAGACCAGCTCGGTCGATCCACGATCGGCCTTGATTGTCTCGATCGAGACCAGGGGAGTCAATCAGGGGAGACGCACGGTACGGTAAGTGCCGGCGGACGAGTAGCTCGAAGGGGCGCCACGTCCCGGGAAGTGAGTTTCGCGGAACTCATATACCGGCTGGTACATCCTGTTCGAGCAGGCCGTGATGTGGGGCGGGTTTGACACGCCGGCCTCACTCGCGGACGATGGGAGAGGGCGAGAGTTCGGATGCCGTTCGCCAACGGCCGCTACCGAGGGTCCAGATGTTCCGTGACACGCAGAGCGACAAGCTCCGGCCGCCCGACTGGCGGCACCGTCGGGCGTTGGCCCTCCTGCACGAGGGGTGCCGGCCGTCCCGCCACGACGACGCCGGGATGGCCGAGCTGCTCGAATTCCTCCGCGCGGTGGCGCGTCGCCAAGGCGGAGGCCGACATCGCCGCCTGGCGGAGCGGCGGCCGGACCTGGCCGCGGCCTACGCGGTCGCGGCGGGCGACCCGGCCCGTCGTTGGGCGGTCGAGGCGCGCGTCCTGGCCGGCGAGCCGGCCGACGCCATCGCGGGCAAGCACGGGTTGCGGCCCGGGACTGTCGAGACGTACGAGCGGGTGTACTTCGACGTCCGTGGCCGGCTCGCCGCCGTCGACTGGGTCGCCCTGGAGGTGGTCCGCCGCGACCCGGGCAAGGCCCTGGCGGAACAGGAGCCCCGCGTCCTGGCGCTCGTCGTCGGCTTCTTCGCAGGGGCGCAGTTGCTCGACGTCCTGCTCGGCGGTGGCGACCCGGTGGGCCGGGCCGAGCTGGAGAAGTACTTGGCCGAGGACGCCCTGGCGACGGCGCTGCGTAACCAGGCCGTCGCGGCCCGGGCCCTGCCGGCCGATGCGGAGACGGCCGGTAGGCTGCTACGGCTGGCGACCCCCGGCTCGACCGGCGCTGGGGGGTACGAGTCCTGCCGGGCGGGGGAGATCGTCCGACGGCAGGTCGACGCGATGCTCCCGGGCGAGCCGAGGCAGCCGCTGCCGGCCGGGGTGCCTCAGCGGGCCGCCTGAAGCGGCGCAAGCGAACGGGGGTACACAACGTGCCGTGGGAGAGAAGGCAGCGAGGCGGCGTCTACTACACGCGGACGCGGCGGATCGGAGGCCGTCGCCGGCGGGTCTACATCGGCGTGGGGGCGGTCGCCGAGTACGCCGCCGCCGAGGACGCCGTCCGACGGGCAGAACGGTTGGCGGCGAGAGTGACGTTGCGGGCGGACCGGGCCCGGGTCGCGGGGGCCGAGACGGCCGTGCGGGCGTTCGACGACCTGGTCGTTTCCCTTGCCCGAGCGGCCCTGCTGGCGGCGGGCTACCGTCGGCACGACCGCGGCCAGTGGCGGAGGACTCGGCCGTGGCTGACATGACGCCGAACACGCCGGCCGAGGCCGGCCCCCTGCAAGAACTGGTCCGGCGGGCCGAGCGGGGCGACCGGGCCGCCCTGGCCGAGCTGCGCGACTGGCTCGACCGTAACCCCGACGTCTGGCGGCAGGTCGGCGACCTGGCCCGCCATGCCGAGATGGCCCTCGTCCGCCTCGTCGCCGGCGGCGACTCGCTCGTCGGCGAGGCGCTCCAGCGGCGGATGGACGAATTGCGCGGCGAGCTGCTCGGCCCGGCGGGGACGGTGGTGGAGCGGCTGCTCGTCGATCGCGTCGTGCTCGGCTGGGCCCAGTGCCACGCCGCCGACCTGGACGCGGCTGCAAAGGGCACGGGTTGCGGACCGGCGGCCACCTTCGCCCTGCGCCGCCAGGACGCCGCTCACAAGCGCTACCTGGCGGCGCTGCGGGAGCTCGTCAAAGTCCGCGTCCTGCTGAGGCGTGCGGGGCCCCTCCCGGCCGCACTGCGAGTCGTGGGCTGAGCGGTATGCCGCTTCACCGAACTCAACCGACGCCAAGTCCGACCACACGAACGGCGCCCGACCCGGCTCGCCGACGCCGCGGGCGATGGCCGCCGACAACGACCTGGCGCTGGGGATGGTCGTCGAGGCGGTGTCGAAGAGCAAGTTCTGGCCGAGGGCGTGCATCGTCGTGACGGAGGACGACCCGCGGGACGGCTTCGACCACGTCGACGGCCACCGCACCGTCGGGCTGGTCGTCTCGCCGTACACGAAGCGGAAGGCGGTCGACTCGACGTGCTACAACCAGATCGGCCTGGTCAAGACGATCGAGCTGATGCTCGGCCTGCCGCCGATGACGCAGCTCGACCTGTCGGCGACCGCGATGCGCGGCTGCTTCGCCGACAGGCCGGACCTCACGCCGTACGCCGCGGTGAAGAACAAGATCCCGCTAGGCGAGATGAACAAGCCGGCCGAGCAGCTGGAGGGAGGGCGAAGGAGTACGCGCTGAAGTCGCTCGCGCTGGCCCTCGACGTCGAGGGCCGGGCCGACGAGGAGACGCCCAACCCGGTCCTCTGGTTCGCGGTGCCGGGCTCGGTCTCGATCTCGCCGGCGGGTGCCGTCCGTCCCGCCGGGCGGCGTCATTTCCTCCCCTGGTAGACCTCCTGATCGGGGTGGGCGTTGCACACCCACGGGTTCCCCGCCGGATCGACGCCGATCCGCCAGCCGCCGCCCTCGACCTTGACCCAGTCCCCGCCGACGCGCTTGAAGATCTGCTTCCCGCCGAGCGGGGCCTTCTCCGTACTGATGACCCAGACCGAGCCGTCCGCGCCGATGTCGATGTCGAGCGCGCGGCCCGGGACGTGGACCCACCCGCCGTCCACCCGGCGGTAGATCTCGCAGACGTCGTTGACGACCCACGGCGTCCCGTCCGGCCCGACCGCCACCTCGTGCGCGCCGCCGTCGACCTCCGCCCAGCCCGCCCCGGTCCACCGGTAGATCTTGTTGCCGCCCCGGGCCGCCTCCTCGCGGCCGATGACCCACACCGAGCCGTCCGCGCCGATGTCGATCCGCCAGGCGAGCCGGCCGCCCGGCACCTCCCGCCACCCGTCCCCCTCCAGCCGGTAGATCCGCCCCTCCTCGTTGACGACCCACGGCGTCCCGTCCGGGGCGACCGCGACGTCGCGCGCGCCGCCGTTGCCGGGGGCCTCGGCCCAGCCGGTCCCGGTCCAGCGGTAGATCCGGCACCCGCCGCGCGGGGCGACCTCCGTCCCGATGATCCAGACGTGGCCCCTCGCGCCGACGTCGATCATCTGGCCGCGCCCGCGCCTCTCCCACGCCGCGCCCGGCGACGCGAAGAAGCCGAGCCCCAGCACCGCCGCGACTAGCACAACCCTCACAAGGCGCCCCTTTCGTTACCGCCGGGGGCGACCGCCTCCCGGCCCGGGTTTGAGGAACGTCGGCCGCCCCAAGGTTCTCGCGGGCGGCCCCGCCGGGTTCCCGAACGCGGACGAGGGGACGGTTGTGCACGGATTCCGTCGCCGAGAAGGAACTTTCCCCTTACCGGCGGGCACGACTCACGTGCCGAGGAGCTTCTGGATGCGCACGATCAGATCCCGGCGGAACGCGGCGAGGTCGCCCGGCTCCCAGTAGGTGATCTTCAGGCTGTCGTTGTCAAAGTGCCGCTCGTACGTCAGGTCGCCGATGACGAGCTTCCCCTTCGCGATCCGCTCCAGGATCGCCTGGCCGATCAGGCGCACAGGCTCCTCGAGGTCGACCCGGCAGCGGGCGAGGGCGCGGTGGTTCACCGCCCCCTCGATCGCCACCTCGTAGGCGTCGCGCAGGTCCGGCCGGAGGCCCATCACGACGAAGGCGACGTCCGAGTCGGGGAGCGGTCGTACTCGGCCAGGTCCGCGGCGAGGAACTCCCCCGCCTCGCCGACCGGTACCTCGGCGACGTCCCGGCCCAGCTCGGCCAGACGGCGGATGTGCGCAAGCAATTCGCCACCGGCGGGCTCGACGTCGCTCCGCGCCGCAAGATACCCCCAACTCAAGGGCCTGACGCGGTACGCAGCCCGGTGCATATCCGCCCGCGCTGGCCCGACTGCCGGTGGCACGTCCTGACCGCCGCCCTGGCGCGGACGTTCCCCACCCGCCGGCGTCGGGGCGGCGCACCGACCGCCGCCGCGGTACGCGACATCGGCCCGCGGGCGGGCCGCTCGCCAGCCTGGGCGGCAATGAAACAGGCCGATCTCCGGGCCGCCCCGGCGGCCCTGAAGGATGAGGCCGAGTGACTCCAATCGGTGGCGCTTTTTCGTATCGCAATGGCCGCCCGGCGCGTAGCATGTCGGGGCAGTCATCCTTCCTTCGGAGGCCCGACCTGCCCACCGGGACGATGATTAACCTCAAGGGC